>Ga0315282_10002497_pt1 | contig 33747 bp, 35 predicted proteins | sample YL17G07_20_MG_FD_203693 | JGI IMG/M metagenome (GOLD analysis project Ga0315282, IMG submission 203693) | Sediment microbial communities from Yellowstone Lake, YNP, Wyoming, USA - YL17G07_20 | ecosystem: Environmental > Aquatic > Freshwater > Lake > Sediment | place: USA: Wyoming | collected...
GTTACCTATGGTCGCTCTACTCGTATTATCCGTGATGTTAATAGCTCCAACGATGGCAAAGACCGAAGTGCCGTACAGCTCTCACATCGAAAGTGCCTTGGTCGATCCTGGCAAACAATGGGTCACCAAGAATGGCATTCTACACATTCGGGATTCTTACTGGAAGGGCACAGAGGTAGGCACACTTGGCAGCGGCACCTTTGAGGAGTGGTTATCTTTTAACATCAATTCGGCAACTGGTGAAGGAACCTTCAGCGGACATTGGTTAATAACCTTCGAGGGGCGCGGCACAATTTCGGGGAGCGCAAGAGGCACAATCTCAATGGGATACTTAATCAATGGAACGTTCATTGGCACACACGGCACCGGCGAGTTCGAGCATGTACAGAAAAAGGGTTCTCTGAACGGAATGCTGGTGGATCCAACGCATACTGTGATAGACACTGTAGGCACAGTTTTCTATCCCTAGAAACAAGAAGCATTAAATACAACTAAGACAAACCAAGACCCCTTTTTTTCCTAAACTTGTCAATCAGGTTTGTAAGAGAGTAATGACTTGAATAATGATGTTTGCGCAATAGGCAGAGGCCTTGGATAAGCTTCCAATGGATTTCCTAGAACAGCATCGAGCATTGAAATACTAATCCTTAAGTAAATTTTCTCCTTTGACGAAGCCATGTTGACAAGTCAATTGAGTAGCACCATGGAACCTTTTGAAGCTATAGCTAAACGAGCTGGACTTTCTGAGGAAAAAACAAACATGCGGTTGCCACGTATGGCCAAATACGTAGCCCTGAGGTGGCCATCCTGTAGGGGTTCGCAGGTTCAAATCCCAAGTCATCATCATTAAACCGAGAGTTTGAACGTCATCCTGACTAGGGGTTCATGGTAGCCCGGGAGAGATTCGAACTCTCGTCAGCGGCTCCAGAGGCCGCCATGTTTGACCACTGCACCACCGGGCTTTTCTTCAACTGCGTAAACACTGCAGATTCTTCATAATAACTTTAGTGCTGGGAACCGAGAATGCTCATGCTGACTGTTTCTGCTTTTCTTTCGCGTCTCTGACGCAGTAGCATTCTTGAGCGTTTTTGATCCATTCTTCACAGTGCCATAATGTCTGCACAATCGGGTTCTTGTTCTTCAGGAATCGTCTCGTGCAGAACACTCGAGTTGGGTACTCGTAAGCGTTATGGCTGGTGCAGTTGCCGCAGAATTTTTCCGAGTCAGCATTCTTTGTTTTCTTCATGTGTTTATAGTCTCCCTGAAGCTTTCAGTTTTCTTACGTGGCGCGCGCTTATGGTTTTTGCCGAGTCTTTCAACGACTGAAGCAACCATCAACGGAAAAGCTATCATGGCATCCGCTGGAACCATAACCTTGTCTGCTGCACCCTTCAGTTTTCCCCAGCTCACCGTCTCCTCCAACGTTGAGCCTGACAGTCCGCCTGTCTCCGCCCGGTCCATCGTGACAACAACGGCATAGTCTATGCCCGACTTCGTAGCAAGGGCAGCTGACTGTATCGTGTTTCTCGGCACGCCTCCTCCCAGAATAATCATGCCGTTCCTCTCGGACTCTCGGCAGATCCTTATTATTTCATTCACGTCTTTGAAGGCATCCACCAGCAGCGTGTTCTTGAAGTTCCTGCGAGACGCATGAAGGTTGTAGATGTACCCGAACTCTGAATCGCGCACCGCAGGCATGAAAACGGGCGCCTGCGCCTCGTACGCGGCGCGCAAAACTGATTGGGGGTCCTTTAGCCTCTTACCCAGCTCCCACGCAAACTCGCGTGACGACAGCCTTTTTCCACGATTCTCATCAGCTATTTCATCGTACATTTCAGTGAGTTTCATGTCCAGTCTTATGAAATCCTCTTCAGGCAAAAAAACGTCATAAATCCTGTACGTGTGGCACTTGTAGAGCAAGAAGTCGTCGACGGCCCAGTGCCCCTTGTAGTGGTGGCCGCCCAGAGCCTCGATCGTGTCGTGAACCATGTTTGCGCCAGTCGTCACAAGGACGTCTATGCGGTTCTCACGCAAGGAGTCGGCAACGAGCGAACGCATGCCTGCTGGAACCAAAGCGCCTGCCAGCCCCAAGAACACGGTACATTCGTCATCCCGAAGCATTCTCTCGTAGATGTCACACGCCGTCGAAAGCCTTCCAGCGCCGAAAGACCCAGAATTTCCAAACTGCTGAACCAGCTCATCGACAGTGAGTGGGCCGTTGACCCTCATGTGTTTGACCGGCTCTTTCAGAATGTCTGTTCGCCGCAACAAATCCCACGCTCAGAAATCCACTCTTTAGCTGACTGAGAAGAAATATCTTTCTGTGACCGCACGCACAGAAGATACTCTCGGAAAGAGAGAGATAAAAACTGCTGTTTTTTCCAAAACCAAAATGAGAAGAAGAGATTTCTAAAAAGAAAACTACAGCAGTGCGAAGTTTGTTGATTTGATTTTTCCTTTTGTGTCCACAACGACTTCGAATTTTTCGGCCCACGGGTGGCCTTCAAGGTCGATCGGACAAGTGCCGCGGACAACCCAGATCTCTTGATTCTGTTCAACAGTGGAAACATCTACCTTCAACGTGTTCTTCCTCTTCCTCAGAAATTCCACGGCTATCTGCTGAGCAGACTCTTTGGACACGCTATCCTTCATAATATCTGCCACCTGGGCATACTATTTTTTTCACGGATGATTAAGGGTTATGAACCTGCAATCTGTAGCCAAAATACACATATTCCATCCAATGTACTCATACTAGCATAAGAAAGGCCAAACTGACCACATTCCACAGAGAAACGGCAAATATGACCGAGAAAAGAAGGATAATATTCCATCTTGACATGGACCACTTTTTCACAGCGGCCGAAGAAAGGGAACGACCAGAACTCAAAGGCAAACCGGCAGTAGTCGGAGCCGACCCAAAAGAAGGAAAAGGCAGAGGCGTCGTGAGCACCGCCAACTATGAAGCAAGAAAATTCGGCATCAGATCAGGCATGCCCATCTCCAAAGCCTGGAAACTGTGCCCGCAGGCCGTGTACCTCCCACTCAACTTCGAACTCTACACACAAGTCTCCAAAGAGATCATGACCATCCTACACGCTTACACAGACAAGTTTGAACAGTGGGGAATAGACGAAGCCTTCCTAGACGTGACTTCACGAGTCAAGGATTACACGGAAGCAGAAAACCTTGCCCGACGAATAAAAACAGAAATCAAAGACAGTCAAAGCCTCACCTGCTCGATAGGAATCGGCCCGAACAAGCTCGTCGCAAAAATAGCCAGCGACATTCAGAAACCCGACGGCTTGACAATAGTCAAGGACGACGACGTTGAAAGGTTTCTTGCCCCGTTACCCGTAAGGAAACTCCTGTGGGTAGGCAGAAAAACAGAGCAGAAGCTGCAGGCTATGGGTATAAGAACCATAGGGGACTTGGCCAGCCGCGACCCGACAGTTTTGGCAGAAGCCTTCGGCAGCCTCGGCACGCAGTTGTTCCTGATGGCACACGGCATAGACAGAAGCGAGGTTGTGGAGAGAAAAGGCGTCAAATCCATCAGCCGCGAGACAACATTCCAACAAGACACCGCAGACGCTGGACTCGTCATTCAAACGCTGCACAACCTCGCAGAACAAGTACACAGAGACATTTCAGAGCAGCACCTGTGCTTCAAAACGGTCAGCGTCAAAATCCGCTACGAAAACTTCGAGACGCATACCCGCAGCAAAACTCTGCAGTTCATAACGAACCGGCTTCAAGACCTGAACAAGGCTTCGACCGAGCTTCTGGCATCCTGCATCAAGTCCGAAAGAAAGGTCAGGCTTATCGGCGTCAGGGCTTCAAACTTTGTGGAAACATACAAGCAGAAAACTCTAATGTGACCTCGTTTTGTTCGTACCGCAACAATAGTTTTTAATAAGTCAACCAAGAGAGTCTTTCCGTTCAGACAAAAGGGAAAAAACCAATGTTGCAACGGCAGGGCAAAAAGATCGTTCTAACCGCCTCAGCCACTGAGATGAGCGACTTCCTCAACAACCCCTTCGTAGCTTTCGTAGGCGGCTTCGCAAAAGGGCCAGTTCCATTATGGTTCCTGAGAAGAAGCCTCTACCCGCCCGTGGAACGCAATTCTGATGGCAAGGCCAAGTACGCACCATACGGCCTGAGAAAAGTGGAAGCTATACTGCTGAAGAACGGTTTCAAAGAATCTGACGTTGCAGTGGTTCACCCTCAAGACCTTGACAACTTTGTAGGACCCAACACGAAAGCCATAGGCATATCAAGCATGGACCCAACAGGAATGGGGTACGTCAGCAAAACCTACTCCTCAATCGTAGGCGGCGGAGAACCAATGAACGCCATCGAATTCCGGCAACTCGTGAAAAACCAGAGCATCCACACTTACAAGCCCAAAGTCATCGTAGGCGGCTTCGGCTCCTGGCAGCTTGAACGCAAGAAAGTGGCCGACCGCTACGGCGTCGACTCCGTAATCATAGGAGAAGGCGAAGAAGTCGTAGCCGACATCTTCAGAAAGGCAGTCAACGGCGAAGAAATCCCCCGTGTAGTACGCGTTCAAAAAAGCTGCGAAGAAAATGAGGTCCCAACGATAAGACACCCAGCAGTCCACGGGTGCGTCGAAATCTCAAGAGGCTGCGGTCGAAACTGCCAATTCTGCACACCCACAATGCAGAAAAAACGCGACATACCGCTCGAAAGGATCCTAGAAGAAGTGAAGACCACAGCGGACGGAGGTTCCTCCAGAATCACCCTCGTCACCGAGGACCTGTTCCTGTACGGCGCAAAGAATCCACGGTTCATACCCAACAAGGAGGCAGTCGTGAAACTCGTAAAAAGCGTCGCCAATGTTCCAGGCGTCAAAGCCGTTCAACCTTCACACACTTCTCTGGCACCTGTCGTAGCAGACCCAAGCATGGTCAAAGAAATAGCGCAAGTCCTAATCGAATGCAACTGGTACTATCACGGCGGCAAAGCCATCGTCACTTCTGAAACAGGCGTGGAAACTGGAAGCGTCAGGCTCATGCGAAAATACATGGTCGGAAAAATGCTCCCTTACAAGCCTGAACAATGGCCAGAAATCGTCTGCCAATCATTCGGCATAATGAACGACTGCGACTGGTACCCACTTGCCACGCTCATCATCGGACTTCCAGAGGAAGTAGAGGAAGACGTGAACGCGACCCTTGAGCTGATGGACAACCTGCATGATTACAACGCTTTCTACGTGCCGTTGTTTTTCGTGCCTCTGGAAAACTGCATACTGATGGACAAAAAAGGCGCGGAACTCGACTCGCTGAACAAGGCAAGATGGGACTTATTCATACGCTGCTGGGAATACAACATAAGAATCTGGCGTGACACATTTTTGAAACACAGAATCCCCAACCCGTGGATCTTCAAATTCGTGAAAAGAGTAGCCATACCTTACGCGGGAACAGCCGCAGGAATCTACTACAGGTTTAAACGCGGCGAACAAATGCAACGCGCCATCTGGAAAATGGCAACGGCCTAACGAACATGCAGACTAATGTACTCTGAACTGCTGCTCGGCAATGTCTGGATATTTATGACGTATCTTCTCGTCCGCAATCTTCGCGATCATCGCATTCGAAATCAGCACGTACCTGACGCCCTTGAGCTCAGCCAACTCTGCGGGTCTTTGGTCCTGGGTCACAAGCAGCAGATCATTTCTTCTCGCATACTCAACAACGTCCTTGTCCTTCGCAGCCTGCAGGCCCACTTCCTGAACAGTCAAAACTTCCCACCCCAAAGTCTCAAAATACTCCTTCAACCCAGCGTACATCTCATCAAGCATCAACTTCAATTCTTTCACCTCAACAGTAAGGTGCCAATTCGTAATTCCTAAGCGCAAACAAACCTTAAATATTGACCGCTCAACAACCGTTCAAACAGACTAGACCAGCCTGAGAAAAGAATGAAATAGCATTCTCACATAAAGAATAAGCCAAACGAATCAGACTAACACCATGGATTTGACAACATGTCCGAAAAAGAAACTTTACTCCCGTACTTGAAAGAGAAAAAAACGGACAAACAAGGTCAGCCGACTATTATCGTGGACGGCCGCGAAGCGAACACCGCTTCAAAGATCGTGAAAGGCCTCATAGAACGCGGCGTATCCGTAAAGACTGAAACGCTGGAGAAGGGTGATTACATACTCTCTGACCAATGCGCGGTGGAAAGAAAAACCGTCCACGACTTCGTCTACACCCTGACCCGCCGCTACCTGTTCGAACAGCTATTCAAGCTGAAGGAAGCCTACCCGAAATCGCTCCTTCTGCTCGAAGGCTACCTGCCCATCATCTACAAGTACAGCAGAATCCAGCCTGCAGCAGTGTGGGGCGCCATGTTCAACCTCGCACGAAACGGCATAGCCATAGTCAACACCAGTTCGTACAAGGAAACGATAGATTTCCTGTACGTTGCAGCCCGGCAAGAACAGCTAATCGAAAAAAGAGTCCCAACAGTACACCCGTTCAAAAGAACAGACACACTAAGCGACGCACAGCTGTACTTCGTGGCAAGCCTGCCCCTTGTCGGAAGAGAAAAAGCCCAATCAATCCTAAAGTCCTACCAAACACCCCTCAACGCCTTGGTTAACGTCGACGACTGGCCTGAAACCGTCCATGGACTCGGCCCGAAAATAAGCAACAAGGTTAAAGAGATACTGAACACACCCTTCACACCGTGAACCAACATGGACGTCCAGATCGCTCCAACCAAAAAAGTCAACGTACTAGGAGTCGACGACCGCTCAGTGGAAAACATCACATGGTGCGCCGCCACATACGGAATGAACAGACTCTACTGGGTAAACGGTTACCTGCTATGCGTGGAAGTGTATGAAAAATCCTTCGACCACGAACTCAAAAACAAAGAGTTCCCAATAAGTCAGGTCTGCTACGCCAAATTCCCAAAATACGAGAAACTCTACGACGTCGACAAAAGCGTTCAGATCCCAATCGCAAACGTGTCAGACATGAAACTTTTCCAGAGCATACTTAAAGCGATCCTAGAAAACGACAAGAAAACCGTCAACGAATAACTAACCGACCCTCTCTTTCTTCACAGCCCCGTAACCCAGCTGGAAAGCCCTCACATTCTCCTCTACATGCCTTGCAGGGACAAGCTCCTTCAAGGCTTCAAGCACACTCTCCACCTTAACAGGAAAACTGGCCACGACCGCCACCGCGCCCACCAGCACGCTGTTCTGAGCAAGACTGCTTCCCGCTTCTTTGGCCAGCTGCACAGCGTGAACAACGATGATTTTCCCCGTGAAACGACTTATCTTTTGCCTCACTTCCTCGAGGCTAGGATATTTCAGGTTTTTGGCCGCAAGTTCTGTCGGCGGAATCTTTTCAGGATTCATTATCACATGCGTCTTTCTTGAAGCATATTTTAGGTTCCTAAGCGTCTCCAACGGTTCAAACCCCAAAAGCACATCAGCGTGACCGTCAAGGACGGTTGGCGCCCTCACCGCGTCTCCTATTCTCACTGTCGAAACCACGGCTCCACCACGCTGAGCCATGCCGTGAATCTCGCTCACGCGAACGTTCAACTCATCCTTCACAGCAGCCGTGCCCAAAATCTCAGCGGCAAGAAGCACACCCTGCCCGCCCACACCTGCCAACACGATGTTAAACTCTTTCACTCTAAACGCCGTCCCTCAATAGCCCCGTACGGGCAGACTGAAGCACACAGACCGCACGCAGTGCAAAGAGCCTCGTCGACCCTCACTTTACCATCGACAACAACCAAGGCAGGACACCCCAACAGTCTGATACAAGTCATACAATCCGTGCACTTGTCCGTAACCTTGAACGGCATCACTTTTATACCCTGACGACGCCGTTCCCGCACAGACAGCAGGACACATGGCGCTCTGAAAACCACTACTGAAGGCCCAGGCTGCTGCAAAGCCTTCTTCAGAACCGCTGAAGCTTCCTTAACCTTGAAGGGGTCAGCTGTTCTTACGTACTTGACCCCGCATCCTTCCGCCACCCTTTCAATGCTAACTTTCTCTGACCGAGTGCCCATGCCCGTCATGCCTGTTCCAGGGTGCGGCTGATGCCCAGTCATCGCCGTCGTCGTGTTGTCTAACACGACCAACGTGACCTTTGCATTGTTGTAAACAGCGTTAACGAGCCCAGGAATCGCAGCGTGAAAGAACGTGGAGTCTCCAAGAGTGGCAATCGTGTTTCTTCCTGTAACCCTGCTTATTCCCTGAGCCGTGCCAATGCTTGAACCCATACAGATGAGCAAGTCGCCAACACACAACGGCGGCGCAGTTCCAAGAGCGTAGCAGCCTATGTCCGTCGGGTACGCAGCTGCTTCACCGCCAACTTTCTTCATCACAAAAAACGAGGCCCTGTGCGGACAGCCTGCGCACAGGATCGGCGGCCTCGCAGGCAAATCCTTCATAATATCGGCAAAGGCAGAGTCAAGCCCAGCAAAGTCCAGCGGCAACTTCTTGCCAATGATCTCGGCAAGACCTTGGGCAACTGACCTTGTTGATAGCTCTCCCTTCCTAGGAAAGTACGGCCTAGCCATTTTGCCGTAGACCTCAACGTTAGGCGCATAGTCTTTTGCTACGGCTTTGACCTGCAACTCCAAGTATGGCTCAAGCTCCTCGACCACAATTACCTTCTTGTGCCGTCCCAAGAATTCAGTGATCATCTTTTCAGGAAGCGGATGGGTCATGCCAAGCTTCAATATCCCAGCATCCAAACCTAGAAGCTCAACCGCCTCCACAGCGTAGTTGTAAGCTCCACTCGAAGAAATTATGCCTACCCCGCTTTTTCCTTCCCTAGTGACCATGTTGAAGGATGAAGCTTCGCTGAGTTCCTTGGCTTTTTCCACTTTTTCAAGGAGCCTCTCATGCATGAGCCTCGCGTGAGCTGGAACCATTACCATCCGTTTCACGTCACGTATTAAGTCGCCCTTCAAGTTCGGCTCAGCGAGTTCTCCGAGAACAACAGGTCCCCTAGTATGGCTGACGCGCGTTGTCGTCCTCAACAATACCGGTAGCCCAAGCTCTTCCGAGATTTCAACGGCGGCAAGCGTCATGTCCTTCGCTTCCTGCGGGTCGGACGGTTCAAGGCAAGGAAGATTTGAGAACAAAGCATAGAACCGGCTGTCCTGCTCATTCTGTGAACTGTAACATTCAGGATCATCCGCGGTCACTATGACATAGCCGCCTCTTACACCAACATAAGCCAGAGTCATCACTGCGTCCGCCGCCACGTTTAAGCCAACATGCTTCATTGCCGTAAGACACCTCACCCCGCAGTTTGCGGCGCCTGCGGCAACTTCAACAGCCACCATCTCATTAGTAGAATACTCCATGTACAAACCTGCTTCCGACGCTACCGCCGAAATTGAATCCCCGATTTCCGAGGCAGGAGTTCCAGGATAAGTCGTGACCACGCTTATACCAGCTTCAAGAATCCCCCGTGCAATGGCTTCATTGCCGAGCAGAAGCACACGCTTCTTTGCACTGTCAAGTAACAACACACGCAAATCAGGCAAACGAATCCTCTCCGTTCACGAGGAAAAGGTAGTAGTCGCACACTTTTACATATGACTTGCGGTGAAACTCGAGCCCAAACCAACGTTGACGCAGAGAACAAACACCCAGCAAATCTCACGAACACTAGGCAAGCTTCACTTTCTTTAGGCCTTTCATTATCTCTTCAACAGCAACCTCTGGAGGCATTTCCAAACTTTCCGTCTTGAATTCCACAAATGGGACTCTCCTTTCCCTGTAGTAGCGCAGTATCGGTTGGGTTTGCTGCTCATAAACGTCTATCCTCTTCTTTATCACCTCTGGAGTGTCATCTGAACGTTGGTAAAGTGGCCCACCGCATTTATCACATATCATGTCAACTTTCGGCTTCAGATAGCGCATGTTATAAACTGCACCGCAGTTCCTGCATATTCTCCTCGTAGACAAACGTTCGATTATTATCCAGTCAGGCACTACAAGTTGGATTATAACATCGATTTCAGCGATGCTCGCAAGGGCTTTTGCCTGCTCGACTGTACGTGGATACCCGTCCAGAATGAAGCCTTTCTTGCCTTGAATCTTCTCCAGGCGCTGCTTCAGAACCTCAATAACAACATTGTCTGGAACGAGCATACCCTTCTCAACGTACCCCCTAACCTTTTCACCGAGAGGTGTATCTTCCTTCTCCATCTCGCGGAAGATGTCGCCCATGGCAACGACATCCACATCCAGCTTGCCCTGCAGACGCGAAGCGTAGGTGCCTTTCCCGGAGCCTGGAGGACCAAAGATGACGAGCCTCATACAGCACTCGCCTTGATGGTTATTTGCCCTTGAAGGCTGGTTTTCTCTTCTCAGTGAAGGCAGCAACGCCTTCCTTGAAGTCTTCCGACGAAGCAACAACGCCGAAGCCTTCACGTTCCAGCGCCAACGCTGAATCCAAACTCATGCCTGAACCTTTGTTGATCAACGCCTTGGCAACCTTAACCGCCACGGGTGCTTTAGAAGCAAGCTCCAACGCAAACTGCCTGACAGTTTCCCTGAACTTGTCCGCGGGCACAACCATGTTTAGGATGCCGATCTGCTCTGCTGTCTTTGCGTCAATCATTTTTCCAGTGTACACGAGCTCCTTAGCCTTAGTCATGCCTACCAAGCGAGTTAATCTTTGAGTCCCGCCCCAGCCGGGGATCAGGCCTATGTTAACTTCTGTCTGTCCCATTCTCGCAGTCTCAGAGGCAATGCGCAGGTCACAGGACATGGCAACTTCCAAGCCTCCGCCCAAAGCGTAACCGTTCAAAGCTGCAATCACAGGTTTCTCCAAGTTCTCCAAGCCAAGACAAAGCTTCTCACCCAAGAGCGAAAGCTCTCTCGCCTTCAGAGCCGTCATGCCTGCCATGGATTTTATGTCGGCTCCAGCCGAGAACGCTTTATCGCCAGCTCCAGTCAAGATCACAACCCGAACGCCGTCATCACACTTCACGTCCTCTAAAGCATGCAGAATTTCTAAAACAACGTCCTTGCTGAAGGCGTTCAAGGCTTCAGGACGGTTCAGCATTATCGTGGCTATTCCGTCACTCTTCTCATAGATTATGTACTTGAACTCCATTCCCTTTGTTCACCTACTTCTGCGTCCAGTCGTAGAAGCCTTTTCCTGTCTTTCTGCCAAGAAGCTGAGCTTTTGCCATCTGCTTCAGACCGGTTGTCGGGTGAAACTTCGGGTCAAGCTCCTTGGTCAGCACTTCAGCGATGGCCAACGTGGTGTCTGAACCGATGTAATCCAGAAGCATCAGTGGACCCATGGGCCAGTTCAACCCGAGCTTTATGGCCTTGTCAATGTCATCCCTGTCGGCGATGCCTTCCCAGTAGACAGCAACAGCCTCGTTCAACGCTGGAATGAGAATACGGTTCACTATGAAACCAGGGCTGTCCTTTTTCACAAGAACAGTTTCCTTCTCCATCTTATGCGCTACGTCAAGCACAGTCTGTACTGTCTCATCTGAAGTTCTCGCACCACGAATTACTTCGACAAGCTTCATCAATTGAGGCGGATTAAAGAAGTGCATGCCGCAGACTCTGTCCGGCCGCTTGGTCGCAGAAGCCATCTCTGTTATGCTCACAGAAGAAGTGTTAGAAGCAATTATCGCGTGAGCAGGAGCATACGCATCGACCTCCCTGAAGATGGCTTTTTTCAGCTCTGGGTTCTCAGGAGCAGCCTCAACGATAAGGTCAGCGTTGGAGACGGACTCCTTCAAATCAAGCGTCGGATGAATCCTTCCAAGCACAGCCTTCATCTCTTCCTCTGACAACTGCCCTTTCTTCAGGAACCTGTTGAGGCTCTCATTTATCATGTTCATGCCACTGTCGACAAAACGCTGCTCAATGTCTCGAAGGTTCACGTCGTACTTGCCGACTTGAGCAGCGACCTGAGCGATTCCATGGCCCATCAGGCCTGCGCCCAACACTGCGATTCTTTTTACACCAGTCACGATTTCCACCTTTCACTAACGCAGAAAAATAGTTAGCTTGCCATCATGTTAAAAAGGTTTTCCAGCATGAAGAGGTTTCGCTGCATACCATTATCCAACCCTCAAACATTCAGCGGCAACCTAAAAGGGCAACAGCCAAATCACGGTTCAGAACTCAGAAAAAGTGTGTTCTGAACTGCGAACCACAGCTCCTATCCAGTGCTGCTCGGGAAGGAACCGACAGGAGAGTTTTTGAAGCTATCCTCGAAGATAACAGTGTCTGGAGCGTTAACATTGCCTTGCTGTTTTGCATACAAGTCTGCTATATCTGCAGGACGAAGACTAAAGCCCAGTGCAAGCGTACTCACGAGTATGATAGTGACAACCGCGAAAGCAACAATCTTCGTTAACATTTTCCTCCTCCGATAACAACACGTGACACAAGCATTAGATAACACTTTCGAAAGAAGAGCAACTCGTCAACGTTCATATAATACTTAAATACTCTCAAGCAGTGATACTTAGGGAAAAATAATGAAGACTCAAGAAAACATACGTTTCTTCAACACGCTGACGCGCCAGAAAGAAAGGTTTGTGCCGCTGGAAAAAGGAAAAGCCAGAATGTACACTTGTGGGCCCACAGTGTACGATTTTGGCCATATAGGTAACTTCCGAGCATTCCTATTCGAAGACATGGTAAGGAGATGGCTGGAGTACCGTGGGTACAAGGTCACACAAGTGATGAACTTAACAGACGTAGACGACAGAACCATAAAAGCCTCAAGGAAGCAGGGGGTCCCCCTTAAAGAAGTAACAGACAAGTACATCAAGGCTTTCTTCGAAGATATTGAAATCTTAAACATTGAAAAGGCTGAACATTACCCGAAGGCAACAGAGCATATTCCTGAAATGGTTGCGTTAATCAAGAAGCTCATTGACAGAGGCTATGCCTACAGGGGCGAAGACGGCTCATTCTATTATGATATATCGAAGTTCAAGGACTACGGCAAACTTGCCAAAATAGAACTCAAGGAACTCAGACCCGGGGCAAGAGTCAAAGTCGACGAGTATGCGAAGGAAGAAGCACAGGACTTTGCCCTTTGGAAAGCTTGGGACGAGGGCGACGGAGACATTTACTGGCAGACAGAACTTGGAAAGGGAAGACCGGGCTGGCACATTGAATGCTCAGCAATGTCCATGAAGTACCTAGGCGAAACGTTTGACATCCACTGCGGCGGAGTGGACAACATTTTCCCCCATCACGAAAACGAAATTGCCCAGAGCGAAGCAGCAACAGGAAAGAAATTCGTGAATTACTGGCTACACAACGAACACCTTCTTGTTGAAGGGAGAAAAATGGCAAAAAGACTGGGCAACTACTTCACAGTCAAAGACTTGACCAGCAAGGGCTATGACCCGAGGGCAATCAGATACCTGATGCTGTCAACACACTACAGGCAGCAGCTCAACTTCACCTTCGAAGGGCTGGAAGCGGCAAAGAAAACTGTCGAACGGCTCACAAACTTTGCACGTCGACTACTGGATGCAGATGGCAACAGCGTCGGCGAAGACGTCAAGTTACTTGTTGACCGAGCCCAGAACAGCTTTGAACAGGCCATGGACGACGACCTGAACATAAACGCTGCCCTAGCCGCACTTTTCGACTTCATAAGAGACGTCAACAATTACCTCGACAAGAACATGGTGAGCAAGCAAGAGGGAAACAGGATCTATGATACGATTCTGAAGTTCGACAAGGTCTTGGGCGTCATAGGTGAGGCTGAGAAGCAAGAGCGACTCTCAAAAGAGGCTGAAGAACTCGTCCGTAAGAGAGAAGAAGCAAGACGGGCAAAAGATTGGAAAGAGGCTGACAGGCTGAGGGAACACCTGAAAGCCATGGGTGTAATCATCGAAGACACAGCCCAAGGCGTGAAATGGCGTATCAAAAAGCACTGAGACAGCACCTGCAGAATCGTGAGGAACGAGTTTGTCGAAGGCAACAGTGATTCCAGATGATTGATTGGCGCGAACTCCTGATGCTCAGGCTACTGCGCGCCTTCACAGTGTTCCGCATAAACAGACTGCTACGTACAGGAGGCACAGTTCACCCATTCACCGAGTACTTCAAAGGATTCGAGAAAATCGAGGGCATAAGAGAGATTTTCGGAGAAGAAACAGAGGAGATACTGAAAAGTCTCAAAGTCGAATTCACGTGGGCGGGTGGTTACATGTGGGTCAATGGTGCAGATGGTCATCTCATGATTAGCTCAAAATATCTCAACAATGGAGACAAGGTCGACATATACCTTGACATAATCCATGAGCTGGTTCACGTGAAACAGTTCATGAACGGAAAGGAACTTTTCGACGTCCATTACGGTTATGCTGAAAGGCCAACTGAGGTTGAAGCTTACCGTCATGCAGTTGACGAGGCTAAGAGGCTGGGGCTCAGCGATGAAAGGATCTGCCGGTATTTACGAACTGAGTGGATGAGTGACCAAGACTTCGAAAGATTAGCCAAAACCCTTAACATCGACTGCAGTTCCCGAGCATGTGCGCGACGAGTTTGACTCCTGAGCGCTAGTTTCGCTCTTCCACAAGCCACCCCACAGTTCATTACATGATCCAAATATGCCCAGAGCCTCAGCATGAATGCTGAAGCACTCTGAATGTCTTGACATTCGCAGCTGTTGACCGAGCCAGCGATTGAAAAACATGCCTCGGTAGTTATCAAGCAAGCTTCAGCTTTGATACAGCCAAAAGACCGCGGTAACATGCAAGCAGAATCACTCTTCGCTTTTTCCCGAGTGATTCCAGTCTGACGTGATATACTTAGCTTTTAACAGTCTTCGGGCGAGCTCAAGTTCATGCCGACTTAGGTCACCATAGCTTAGTTTGTTGCCTAGCGCCTTCTGAAAACCATCAACGAGAGCATTATCTACCTCGTCCAGTGAAACGTCACGTCTCAGCTCGTCGGTTACTGAGGTGATTCTGCGTTTGGCAACATCAACGACTTCCATGCGTTCCTTAGCCCAGGGAACACGGAGCAATTCGAACATTCTCTCCAAGTTGACTCTCACCAGCAGCGTGCCATGCTGTAACACGACACCACTCTTGTGACACTGAGCACTTCCTGAGATTTTTCTGCCGTTGACCGTCAGGTTGGGGCAAGTCTTCGCGTTCCCCTCGTTAAAATCAGCCATTATGCCCAAGGCCTTCAATGCTTCAGCCAATCCCGCGTATATTCTAACATAGACGCCCATTATGTCTCTAGCTCGCAAATCCGCTCTCTTGGCAATCACACTGTAGGTAAGTTCGTCCTGAGCATCATGGTACACCGCCCCGCCTCCAGTTATCCGTCTGACCACGTCAACGCCGCACTTCTCACAGTTTTCGAGCTGAACCTCGTTTTCTAAATTTTGAAACTTGCCAATCGAAACGGCAGATGGGTTCCATCGGTAGAACCTTACAGTGTTCGGAACGACATCGTTGATTCGAGCTCTCAGAACTGCCTCATCAGTAGCCATGTTCATGAACGCATCATTCGTTTGACACTTCAACAATCGCCACTCGTCCAATGTCGAACGCACCTAGGAATGAAACTAAAACTAAGCTTAAATACATGTGTCCTAGGCTAATATCTTGTGGACACGTTCCCGATGTTCCCTGATCCTTTCTTCATGACAGTCTTTATACTGATCATGATAATGGTCGTCATTTCATTCATAGTAGGTATCGTTCGCTTTTTCAAGTCAGCAGGAAATGACATGAACCAGACAGCAAGCTGCAACCAGCCAGTCGTGAAGGAGAGGGAAATAATAAGAGAAATCGTGAAAATCAGGTGTCCTTACTGTGGAAACACATACGACGAAAAAGAGGACACCTGCCCTTACTGTGGAGGAAAGAAAACCTGAGAAACGCGCACACGAAGATAATCAATCAGTCTGAGATTACATGTCAAAACCTTCAACAGTCCAAGTCAGCCGGGAGCTTCTGAACACGATCCTTGAGGGGGCAAGGACACTCCATCCGAGGGAGAACATCTTGCTCTTAAGGGGCAAAAAGAAGAAGGACGTTATTGAAATCTCTGAACTCATCATTCCGCCGCTTGCAGCCCATGGTAGCCATTTTGCCACTTTTGCCTCCCACATGCTGCCGATTGACTTTTCCATAATTGGGACAGCGCATTCCCATCCCTCGGGTGACCTGAGGCCTTCCCCCATGGACCTGAACCATTTTTTCGGAGCCGTGCTAATGATAGTTGGCTTCCCATACGCAGACGAAAACAACGTATCAGTTTACAGAAGTAATGGTGAAAAACTAGGTTTGCACGTCACCAGCAGCAAGGCTGAACCATGCTGACTTGTCACGGCCAACTCATGTTTTGTCATGAACACCCAAAAGAAAAGCGTAAATCAGGAGGAAGGCTTTCTTTCCGTGAGGCCTCCACGCTTGCGGACAAGAGTCGTAATGCTCGTGGATATGGACTATTTCTTCGCGCAGTGCGAAGAGTTAAGAAACCCTGCTATTAGCGGGAAGCCAGTTGTTGTGTGCGTCTTTTCTGGCAGAAGCGAGATAAGCGGGGCCGTTAGCACGGCGAACTATGTTGCCAGAAGCTATGGCGTAAAGTCAGGGATGCCGATCTATTCGGCAAAGAGGAAGCTTGAGAACGTCGATGCCGCATTCTTTCCCGTGGACGAGAAATACTATGAAGATATCTCGGCAAGAGTGATGAATATTCTCAGAACATATGCTGACATCTTTGAACAAGCTGGTATAGATGAAGCGTTTCTTGATGTGACACAGAAAACGAGGGGACAGTTCCAAGAGGCGACAGAACTTGCAAACAAAATAAAAGAGGAGTTGAAGACTCAACTGAAGCTCACATGTTCCATAGGAATAGGCCCGAATAAACTCGTGGCAAAAGTTGCATCTGACGAAAGGAAGCCAGACGGTCTTACTGTGGTAGGAGCAGAACAAGTTCAAGAATATCTCTCGCCCCTGAATGTGGGAAGACTCCTAGGGGTGGGAAGCAAGACACAGGAGAAAATGCTGGGTCTGGGCATAAATACAGTAGGCGAACTTGCACGGTACGACACGCAAAAATTGAAGGAAGTCTTTGGAAAGGCCATGAGCATGTATTTTCACCGCGTCGCCTTAGGAATAGACGATGAGTCTGTGGAAGAAAAAAGTGAGGCAGAATCATTCAGCAGGATTGCCACGCTGAAACAAGACTCAAGTGACCTGAACTTCATAATGGAAACGGCAGAACGGCTGTGTAGTGAAATACACAGCACGATCGTCAATGAAAAGGCGAACTTCAAAACAGTAGGCATAATCATAATCCTCAAAGACTTGAGTACTCACACGAGGTCAAGAACCCTCGAAAATCCTACAAACAGTTTGGAATTGCTCAAAAAGAACATCAAAGAATTGTTTGAGAAATTCTTCGTTGAAACTGAGGGCGAAGCACGCAGAGTCGGAGTTAGAGTTTCAAACTTATCAAAAGAACAAAAGAGCCAAAAACAGTTGACAAGCTTCATCCAAAAAAGCTCGGGCTGAAGACGTAACACGCCGTGACCTCATGGAAGCTTTATTTTTCTGTACAACTTTAGTAGAAGCGAGCATACATGTCCTTTGTAGACCCGAAAAAAACCGAGGGGAGACTACCTCCAGGTCAAGCTTCGATCAAGCGGCTGCCAAGATGGGGAATTGACCATCCAGGCGTCACGAAAGAAAACCCCAAGATTGACCTTAAAACCTACACCGTAACCGTCGACGGAGAAGTCCAAAAACCCTTAAAACTCAGTTGGGACGATGTTCTCAGACTTCCGAAAACCAAATCGACAAGCGATTTTCATTGCGTTGAAGGATGGAGCGTCCTCAACTGTGAATGGAAAGGAATACTCTTTAGGGAAATAGTCAGTTTGGCAAAGCCGAAGGACACCGCAAAATTCGTTACGTTTGAGTGCGCGGACGGATACACAACGTCTCTTTCGATGCCGGAACTTTTAGGTGACGACGTGCTTCTAGCCTACATACTCGATGGGAGACCTCTTGAAGTAGGCTTCGGCTTCCCACTCCGCCTTGTGGTTCCTAGCAAATACGGATACAAGAGCGCATTATGGGTCACTCATATAAAGTTCACGTCTGAGAAAGAGCTCGGATACTGGGAGAAAAGGGGCTATAGTGACGTAGCAGACGTCTGGAAAAATGACCGGTTCACAAGGTGAACTGGGTTCGGCCATCATGGACCTCTGCTATGACTATCTTATTCCAGTTCTCAGCCTGTCACTCTCACGTTTCCCATGACCACTCTAATTTGCGCCCTAAATGACGTTCTTATACGTCTCCAGTGTCTGTTCGGCGGCTTTTCTCCATGTGAAGTATTCTATCACCCTTTTTCGACCGTTTTCTCCCCAGAGCTGTGCTCTTTGCGGGTCGCTGAGAGTTTCCCTTATCGCCCACGCAATGTCTGAGGGGTCTTCCCCGTTCACGTGAAGCCCATTCTGGTCTGGCCCTGAAGAGATGACCTGCTCGCGAAAGCCAACCACTCCACGAGCACCGACAACGACTGGCTTGGCCATCGACATGGCTTCGAGGCTAACTATGCCGAAAGGCTCGTAGACTGACGGAAAAATGCATATGTCTGCCGCTGCATAGTGCAGGATTCTCTCGTCTTCAGGGACAAAATCAAAGCGATAAACAATGTTGTCCTTTACTCCGAGTCTGTTTGCCATTTCGATAATGTCACTCTGTTCCTCACCCTTGCCGAGGATCACAAGTTTGGTTTTTGGGTAGTCTTTCAGAACCATGGGCAGTGCTTGAACCAGATTTTTTACACTCTTGACCCATGTAAGCCTGCCTAAGAAAAGCAGCATATTCCAGTCTTCTGGAATACCATAATTCTTTCTGACTTTTGAAACATCGTCTTTTTTGCATTCTTTTGGGTTGTACTCGTCTGGGTCGACGCCATTCCAGACAACGTTGATTTTGTTTTGGGGCCAGCCGTGTCTCACCAAGTCGTCCTGCATGGCATTGCTCACGGTTACTATTGCGTCAGCGTTCTGGCCTGTGGCGCGTTCAAGATGTGACACGACTTCAGAACCGGTGTCACCGCTTCGCCCCCATTCTGTGCTATGCACGTGAAAAACGACAGGAATCTTGCTCTCGTTCTTGATTATCAAACCTGAAATGCAGCTTAGCCAGTCATGTACGCAGGCGAGGTCAAAACGGTATCCTTCCTTCTTGATGAGTGAGTTTAGGAATTTTGTTGAGCTCAAGACGTTGTAGATGAATATGTCGTTGAAGAATCGTATGTTCTTTCCCCATCTCTTCAGGTCATCAGTCACAAGCATTGGAAAGACGTTGCTTGCGTCTGCTATCAACGGCCTATGGACTTCTACTCCTCGCACGACCTCCTTGGTCTTCAAGGTTCCATCGTTGAGGGTAAAAACTGAAACATCATGACCTAATTCAACAAATTCGCGCGTTATGTACTCGGCATATGTGCCAAGCCCACCCACAAGTCTCGGAGGGTATTCCCACACGAAAAACCCGATTCTCACTCTATCACCGCCACAAATTACTTGATGCCCTGCATATCAATTATGCTTTTCTGCCGGCCCATTCTAAGACAGATGCGGGCCTTCTTGTGGAAAATAGCGAAAGTTTATAGTGTGTTGGATTGTGACAAGAATAACCGTCAGCAGTGGTGGAATAATGCAGGACCCTATTCAAGTTACAGCTGAAAAAATACGTCGACTTCAGATTCAGGGTGCGCGAAATGTGGCAATAGCAGCCACAAAAGCAGTTGAAAATCTCGCAAGCCAATCACAGGCTAGGACAAAAAAAGAATTTATCAAGGAGCTTTCAAGAGCAAAGGAAACTTTGTTCGTCTCAAGAGAAACGGAACCATTGATGAGAAATGCCATTCGGTTAATATTGAACCGCGTGAGTAAGACGAAAGAATCAAAGGTTAAGAATCTTGCCAAGACCGTGTCAGCCGTTTCGCAGCAGTTTCTAGTAAAGCTCGAGGAGTCGAAAGAGAGAATCGCTGAGATAGGTGCCAAGAGAATCAGGAACGATTCTGTGATTCTGACGCATTGCCACTCTAGCACGGTTACTTATCTGTTGAGGAAGGCGAAACAGAATGGGGTTAATTTTCAGGTAATCTGCACAGAATCGAGACCTGTGTTTCAGGGACGAGTTACAGCTAGGGAAATGCTGGACGCGGGGATAAAGACGACGCTCATTGTGGATTCCGCTGCAAGGTTCTTCATGAATCGGGTGGACCTTGCCATTGTTGGCGCTGACGCCATTACTTCGGAGGGCAACGTGATTAACAAGATAGGCACGAGTACTGTTGCTCTGGTTGCGCATGAGGCGCGCACACCATTTTACGTGGTTTCAGAACTGCTCAAGTTTGACCCAGCAACCATGTATGGAGATTATGAGAAGATAGAGGAACGAAGCGCAGTTGAAGTGTGGAAGGACGCGCCTAAGGGGCTGGTCATACGAAACCCGGCTTTTGACGTTACAAGAAGAGACTTCATTCACGGTATTATCTGCGAAGAAGGAATAATCTCGCCGCATTGTATAGCTGAAGTGATGCAGAGAAAGTATCGCTGGGTCTTCGGGTGAACAGGACAGATTAGGTGCTAGGCCAAGTTTCCAAGGCTCCTCTCAGTTCCTTGTGTTTTTCAGCGTACATGTCCAGCGGTATTCCTTGCAGAGTTGCGTCTACTGCTTGTCGCATGGCTTTTGCTCCAGAAATCGTGCCGTCCTTGTGACCGTGAATTCCTCCGCCGGCTTGGATGACGAAATCTTTTCCAAAAGATTTCATCAACGCTGGAATGAGCCTCGGGTGCAACCCGCCAGAGGCCACAGGCAGAACAGACTTCAATCCGAACATTTCTTCTGTCAACGCGCCGCAGTTCTCTGCAACTTCCTCTTTTGTTTCAAACATCTTGCCGACAACGGTTCCCACGTGAAGCTGGTCGACGCCGATCATTCTTGCAGCTCTGGATATGACTTGCATCGAAATTCCGTGCCAAGGATTCTTCGTGAAGGCTGCGTGTCCTGCTCTGTGACCATGGATGACAAGGTCAAACCCTTGATCTCTAAAAGTCTGCAGGGCAGCGGCGCCGCATGTCAGGATGTCGATCATAACATATTCTCCTCCATGGCGAAGAACAACTTCTGCCCTACGCAGCATTTCCTTCGTTTCAGACGTAATGTTAATCATGTAAACCTTCTTTTCGCCTGTCTCTTTTTCAGCTCGGTCCCTACTCTCAAGCGTCTCTGTCAAACGCTCCTCAAACGGGTTGAAGTGTTGGCTACTCAAGTTCTCATCGTCCTTAACGATGTCGCAACCTCCGACCCATGCCTCATAAGCAACCTTTGCATGGTCAATTGTCTTTAGTCCCAGCTTAGGCTTGATTATCGTTCCTACAAGAGGCCTGCCGTGAACCTTCAGGAGCCTTCGAATTCCTTCAATGCCATACTTTGGTCCCTTGAAACTCTTGACAAGCTGCCTAGGAAACTTGATGTCGTTGAGCCTGAGGTTTTTCAGGGCTCTAAGACCGAAAACGTTCCCAGCCACGCTGCTTAGAATGTTGGGCATGTTACCTGACTCGAAAAGTTCAACGGGATAGGCTATCTTCGCCTCGTTACCTTCGATACTGAACACTCTCGCTGCAAGTCTCTCAACGTAAGGTTTCACTGTTGTAAGCTCGGTCCACGTGCCCACGGAGCTTTCAGCAGCAACGCCGCCAGCGGCTTCGCTAATGCTGACGCCTTCTGGTTCAACATAAAACGTGCATACAACATCTGTTTCCTTTGGCGCGTATTTTAGGTCCACGAAGTCTACATACTTCAAACTGCATCCGCCCAATTGCTTTCATTTGGTGAGGTAGCTTAAAATCTTTGACTGGACGAGACCATTTGTTTCTCCACTCGGATTTGTTACGCGTCAACTTGCTGAGGTGTTAGGGGCAACATGATAGTGACAACATGTACTGTCAAAGCTTTAATTGTGGGCAACTGACTATTGTTGAGACGTGAGCTTGGATGAGGCTGAGGGTCAGACTTTTAAACATTCAGGCGGGAGGCAGGAACATTGCTGTTTTAGGCGACAGTACGGCGAGCCTGTTGGGGGTTCATTCTTCTGACAGGGTGCAGGTTGCTCACGATGATAAGCGTGTTGTGGCTATAGTCAATGTGTCGAGTGATTTTCCACGGGATCACTTGGGAGTCTACGATGAAGTTTCCAAGAAACTAGATGTCCAGACCGATGATGAGGTTGAGGTGCAGCTTGCGGAATCGCCTGAGTCACTTCACTACGTTCAGGCAAAAATTCGGAATCAAAGATTACGAAAAAGAGAGATAGATTTGATAGTCAGAGACGTAGTCGAGAGGCACCTGAGCGATATTGAACTGGCGTCTTTTGTGACGGCGCTTCAGATTCATGGCCTGAGCATGGATGAGATCGAAGCTTTGTCGCGGGCCATGGCGGAAACCGGTTCCAGCTTGGACCTCGGCAAGAAATGTGTTTTGGATAAGCATAGCATCGGAGGGATTCCTGGAGACAAAACGTCTATCCTTCTGGTGCCTATCGTTGCCGCGGCGGGCTTCACTATTCCGAAGACCTCTTCCAGAGCGGTTACCTCGCCTGCTGGAACAGCTGACCGTGTTGAAAGCCTTTGCCCAGTAAGTCTGTCCGTTGAGGAGATAAGGGAAGTCGTGAACAAGACGAACGGTTGCATGGTTTGGGGAGGCGCTTTGGAACTTGCTCCAGCCGACGACATTTTCATTCAGGTCGAGTATCCTTTGGCCATAGACCCGATGTTGCTGCCGTCGATTATGAGCAAGAAGAAGGCCATCGGAGCAACGCACGTTGTGGTAGACATACCGACTGGCAGAGGCGCGAAGATAAAGACGATAGGTGAGGCGGATGATCTTGCTGACGACTTCATAGAGTTGGGTCAGCGTCTGGGAATAAAAGTTGAGTGTGGTGTGACGTTTGGGGAGCAGCCTTTGGGACACGCGATCGGCCCGGCTTTGGAAGCGAGAGAAGCCTTGTCGACTGTTATGGGAGACGGCCCAGCAGATTTGGTTGAGAAAGCAACAAGCCTTGCAGGTATACTGCTCGAGATGGTGGGGGTCAAGGATGGTAAGAGCAGAGCGGAGGAGCTTCTCAGGTCCGGCAAGGCTGAGCAGAAGCTCCGAGACATCATAGGAGCACAAGGCGGCAACCCGCAGGTTAAGGTTGGAGACATCCGAGTTGGAGACAAGAAGCAGGCTGTGAACACGGACTTGGATGGTGAAGTGTTATGGGTTAACAATGAAGATCTCGCCAAGATTGCGAAGGAAGCAGGCGCTCCGAAAGAGAAAGGAGCTGGCGTCATGTTGCTGGCCAAGCTTGGGGATCACGTCAAGAAAGGAGACAGGCTGTTTGACGTATACGCTGAAAGAGACACAAGACTCGAGTCTGCACTGAAGCTGGCGGCCAATCTTCAGCCGATAGGCCTGAGCAGACGGCCTGAAGACAGAATGCTTGTGAGCCGTGTTCCAGCGCCAGTCGTGCATCGCAAAGCTTTCACGCTAGAAAGATAGCTTAGGGAGCATGCTTATTTCAACGAAAGCTTACCTGTCCCGTGAACGGTTATCGTTCTCTAATGGTGCGATTTCGCTGGTGCGGAAGGGTTGGCTGGTGATAGAGTGAAAGCTAAAATCGGATTTTCAGATGAAGAGGTTGCTCAGATCGCAGAGCTTGTTCAGGAGTATTTTGAAGTTTATGGTTATGACTCTGATTCGCCGTCTGATAAGGTGTTGCAGAGCAGCTACAAGAAGATTAAGGGCGAAGAATGGACCAAATAGCGCATAGGAGGCTTTGTGCGGAAGCTGGAAATGGAAGATGAAACAGGTCGTTCCTGCGTAGTTTGACACCCTAGTTTAAGTATTGCACGGGCGGGTTTTTGCGGTCTAGGTTTAAATATTCGAACTGCGATTAGACGTAGCGAGAGGATAACATTCCATGGGTTCCAAGTCTCCGAGAGGCGAGTTTGCCGCCAGAGCGTTGGTCGATAAACGGAAGAGGTTCCGTTGGAGTAATAGGTATTATAATCGGCGGATGTTGAGGCTCGATGTTAAGGCTGATCCTCTTCAGGGGTCGCCTATGGGTCGCGGTATCGTTCTTGAGAAGGTTGGTGTGGAGAGTAAGCAGCCTAACAGTGCTATTAGGAAGTGCGTTAGGACTCAGCTGATTAAGAATGGCAGGTTGATTACGGCGTTCTTACCTGGTGACGGCGCGTTGAACGTTGTTGATGAGCATGATGAGGTCTTGGTGGAAGGCATCGGAGGTTCGCGTGGCAGGAGTATGGGTGACATTCCAGGTGTGCGTTGGAAGGTTGTCACGATTAACGGTGTGTCTTTGAACGAGCTTGTTTATGGTAGGAAGCAGAAGCCGGCACGGTGAATGTTTTGAGTCAGAAGCAGGAGAAGGCCGAAATTAAGCTTTTTGGGAAATGGAGTTTCAAGGATGTTGAAGTTAAGGACTTAGGCTTGCAGCGTTATATCTGCCTTAAACCCGTTGTTGTTCCTCACAGTATGGGGAAGCATGAGCATAAGCGGTTCCGCAAGGCAAACGTGAACATTGTGGAACGGTTGGCGAACAATTTGATGCGTCCCGGGAAGAACGCTGGGAAGAAGGCTAAGGTTATGAACATGATTAAGCAGGCTTTTGAGCTTGTCAACCTGCGTACGGACAGGAACCCGATTGAAGTGGTCACTAAGGCGGTGGAGAATTCAGCGCCCTGTGAAGACACGACGCGCATCAGCATGGGAGGCATCGCTTACCATTTGTCCGTGGATGTTTCACCGCAGAGAAGGATCGACCTGGCTCTGAGGAACATCACTGACGGTGCGAGAGCGGCGGCAGTAAACAGCCCACGGTCAGTTGAAGAATGTCTCGCAGAAGAGTTGATTATGGCGGGCAACAACGACATGAAAAGCTTCGCTGTGGCAAAACGGCACGAGATAGAAAGAATAGCTCAAGCGTCAAGATAAGAACGGCCTCAACGTGCAGCATGTACATGGGCTTTTGTGTCAAGCATCAACACGGTTATGTTCATGGTCTGCACCAAGTTTGTGAGTTTTGCCTGTGCTCTCAATTCACGGGTGAAACAAAATCTTTTTGACCGGTCAAAACGCGGGTTTTTCGTGTGCTTCGTTTGAAGCACGTTCTAGCGAAGTTTATTTGTTTGCGGTATTCTAGTCTATGAAGGTCGTTGCGGGTTGCACGTACGTTTAGCGTTAAGGGAGGTCATAGACTCGTTGATGCGTATTTCTTGTCCTAGTCCTGCTGAAGTTAATCGGGTCAAGATGAATGTTGCGGCGAAGTATCGACTGAAGAAAGTGCCTTCGAACTCTGAGGTCATCGGTTTGCTTGAGGAGAAAGAACGGGAGAAGCTGTTGCCTGTTCTGAAGAGAAAAATGACCCGTACGATTTCTGGTGTGACGGTTGTTGCAGCGATGACCAAGCCTTATCCTTGCCCGCAGCCTGAACCATGCGCCTACTGTCCTGGAGGACCAAGTGTTGGAGCACCGCAGAGCTACACGGGTTATGAGCCAGCAGCTATGCGCGGGCTCCAGAACAAGTTTAACCCATACTTGCAGGTTACGAGTCGAATTCAGCAGTTGCAGGCAATAGGGCACAGCGTCGACAAGGTTGAACTGATAATAATGGGAGGAACCTTCCCGGCGACCCCACCGAGATACCAAAGATGGTTCGTGAAACGCTGCCTCGACGCCATCACTGACAGAAAGTCTGCAGACTTGGAAGAGGCCAAGAAAAACGCTGAGACGAGCAAGGTTCACAATGTGGGTATAACTGTTGAAACTAGGCCTGACTGGGCCAAGGAAAAACATGTCAACAGTATGCTTGACATGGGCGTCACCCGCGTCGAGATGGGCGTCCAAAACCCCGACGACACAATATACAGACTCGTCGGAAGAAAACACACAGTGCAGGATGTGGCAGAAGCCACACGCATCATGAAAGACGCAGGCCTAAAAATAGTGTACCATATGATGCCCGGACTCCCAGGTTCAAACCGTGAGAAAGACCTTGAAGCCTTCAAAAGAATATTCTCAGAACCCATTTTCAAGCCAGATATGATCAAGATCTACCCATGCCTAGTCCTCAAGAACACAAAGATCTACAACGCGTATGTAAAAGGAAAGTACAAGCCGTACACCAGTGAAGAAGCAGCAGACCTCACGGCTGAGGTAAAAAAAACTGTTCCGATTTGGGTTCGTATCATGCGTATACAGCGGGATATTCCTGCACCGCTGATTATTGCAGGTGTCAAACGAAGCAACCTGCGCCAGTTGATCCAGCAGAAACTCGAAACGCAGAATATCCGATGCAGATGCATACGCTGCCGTGAAGTAGGACATAGAATGCAAGCGACCAACTTGAGGCCAGACCCAGAGAAAGTGAAGATTCTGACTACAAGCTATTCTGCCTCTGAAGGGACAGAAATTTTCATTTCCGCAGAGGATCCTGACAACGACGTTCTGATAGGCTATCTGAGACTGAGGATACCGTCAGAAAAGGCAAGCAGACCAGAAATCAAAGCTACGCCATGCTCAATAGTCCGCGAACTGCACGTCTACGGTTCACTCGTTCCTGTTGGCAAGCACATGCCCAAAGCGTGGCAACACCAAGGCTACGGAGGAATACTCCTGGCCGAGGCTGAACGCATAACACGCCGAGACTATAACTTAAAAAAGATACTAGTCATAAGTGCTCTCGGCACTAAGCAGTATTACAAGCGGTTCGGCTACGATTATGACGGAGCGTATATGTCAAAAGCGCTGGAGAATTGAAAAATGAACGAGAAAATATCATCAGGCTACAAGGGTCATGCCCTGAAAACCCTACAGAGCGTCGACGCCGAAATCGGCGACATGCTACGCTTAACGAAAGGTCGTGAGGTTCTTGAAGGGATCCTAATTCCGAGGTCAGAATATGAGGACGAGAATCATATAGTTATCAAGCTGAAAAATGGGTACAACATCGGCGTGCGGTTAACGGCAAACGTCAAAGTGGAAAAAATAGGCAAAGGGACCCCCCCAGCCTTTGCAGTGCCACCCCTTCCAAGTCAAAACCAATCCTTGCCCCAAGTTGCCATCATAAGCACAGGCGGTACAATAGCCAGCAGAGTAGACTACCGCACAGGAGGCGTGCGACCTGCTTTGAGTGCAAGCGACCTTTACAGTGTAGTCCCAGAACTGGCGGACACAGCACGCATAGAAACGCACATACTCTTCAGTCTTTTCAGTGAAAACCTGACAGCAAAACACTGGACAGAAATCGCTAAGACCGCAGCCGCACACATCAGCGCAGGCGTTGACGGCATAGTCATTGCCCACGGAACCGACACGATGGGATACACGGCGGCAGCCCTAAGCTTTGCACTTCAAAACCTTCCAGTCCCAGTCATACTCGTAGGCTCGCAGCGCTCAGCAGACAGACCAAGCTCAGACGCAGCCACAAACCTCATAGGCGCAGTGACAGCCGCAGCCAAAGCACCGTTTGCCGAAGTAGTAGTAGCCATGCACGAAACACTAGCAGATACGACCATAGCAATTCACCGAGGCAACAAAACCCGCAAGTGTCATACAAGCAGAAGAGACGCATTCAAATCTGTCAACACAACACCAATAGCGGAGATTGAAGACCAAAAGCTGATGATGCTCACGGGAGAATACAAGAAAAGAGACCCAAACAGCAGACTTGTTCTAAAGCCAGAATTTGACGAGAAAGTTGCACTGATAAAATTCTATCCAAGCATGAACCCTAACATTATAGGCTGGTACGTCAAGAACGGTTACAAGGGCATTATACTTGAGGGCACAGGCTTAGGACACATAAGCAGCCGCTGCCATGAAGCAGTAAGAAATGCCGTGAGCGACGGCCTCGTTGTCGCGATGACATCCCAATGCATCTGGGGACGCGTAAACATGAACGTGTACAACTCAGGCCGCGACCTGCAAGCCCTAGGCGTGATACCCCTTGAAGACATGCTTGCTGAAACCGCCCTCGTCAAGCTCATGTGGACCCTTGGCCAGACAGCAGACCCTAAGGAGGCGAAGAAACTTCTGACAACGAACATCGCAGGAGAACTGGAGCCGAGGACCCTTCTAGAAAGAACTTGCAGAGAAGGAGAGGAATAAGCCTTGGAAGTAGACTATGAGAAAGTGGGCCTGAAAGTCGGAATAGAAATACATCAGCAATTGAACACTTCTGCGAAACTTTTCTGCAACTGCAAGCCTCAACTTTTCAAAGAAGAACCAGAAACAACATTCCTGCGAAGGCTCAGGCCCACGCAAAGCGAGTTAGGTCAAACAGACCCCGCAGCCTTTTTTGAATTTCAGAAAGGCGTCAAAATCCTCTACGAAGCAAACAACGCAACTTCATGCCTAGTGGAAATGGATGAAGAACCGCCTCACCAGCTCAACCGAGAAGCCGTAGACACTGTGCTTGCAGCAGCTCTGATGATGAAGTGCAAGCCGGTTGATGAAGTTCATGTTATGCGCAAAACCGTGATAGATGGCTCGAACACCACGGGCTTCCAGAGAACCTGCGTCATAGCACTAGACGGCGAAATTAGAGTCGGCGAGAAGACTGTGCCCATTCAGCATGTAAGCCTGGAGGAGGACGCGGCGAGAAAAACAGCTGAAAAAGGGAATGCTATACATTACCGCATAGACAGGCTGGGCATACCACTGATCGAAGTTGCCACTGCACCCGTGATAAAATCGCCGAAAGAAGCTGAAGAAGTCTCACTGGCGATAGGAAACATACTGAGAGCCACGGGAAAAGTGATGCGGGGCCTTGGCACGATCCGCCAAGACATAAACATCTCAATACCCAACGGTGCTCTCATAGAAATCAAAGGTGTACAAGAGCTTGAGTTGATCTCGCTGGCTGTGGAATACGAGGTCAAACGCCAGCTCACCCTTATCAAGATATCCGAAGAACTCAGAAAAAATGGCCTAAAGAAAGAGCAATTGAAGGAAGACTTTGTAGACGTTACCGACATTTTCAAACAGACCAAATGCAAGGTTATCCGCAAGGCCTTGGACAAGAACCAACAAGTAGTAGCTGTAAAGCTGCCTAAGTTCAAGGGTTTTCTGAAATGGGAACTCTCACCCAACTTGCGTCTCGGCACGGAACTTGCTGATAGAGCACGTTTCTGGGGAAGAGTAGGCGGAATATTCCACACAGACGAAATGCCAGCTTACGGCGTTACGGCTGAAGAGGTTGAACAGCTCAAGAGCAAGCTTAAAACAGAAGAGGAGGACGCCGTCGTCTTTGTCGCTGACACTCTAGAAAATGTGCGAGACGCGTTGAGAGCTGTGGTCGAGAGGGCACGTGAAGCCTTGAAAGGTGTACCTGAGGAAACTCGGGCGTCAAATGCGGATGGAACGACCAGATTCATGAGACCACGACCTGGTCCAGCACGAATGTACCCTGAAACAGACATACCGCCGACGCAGATCACCGAGGAACACGTTAAGCAGATAAGCTCGCATCTGCCGGAACTCCCAGAACAAAAGCTCCAAAGGCTTGCCAAGGAGTACAAACTCAACGAAAAACTCGCGAAGCAAATACTCAACTCAGAATATGGGGAACTATTCGAAGTCATCGTAAAAGAAAGCAGGGTTTCAGCCACAACAGTCGCAGCTTTCATGACTGAAACTATGAAGGCACTGAAACGCGACGGCGTCCCAGTTGAAACGATTACAGAAGCTCACATCCGTGACATGTTCAAGTATGTAGGGTCAGGACAAGTGGCAAAGGAAGCTGCTTCCGAAATCGTCACTTGGCTCGCACAGCACGAGGGAAGCACCGTGCAGGAAGCAACCGACAGCATTGGTCTGAAAATGCTTTCCAAGGAAGAACTCGAAAAGACTATCGAACACGCCATCCGGACACACAAGAGACTGATAGAAGAACGCGGCGCGAATGCATATAGAGCGCTAATAGGCATTGTAATGAAAGAGGTTCGAGGCAAAGCAAACGCAGCACTAGTAAGTGAACTCGTCAAACAAAACCTAGAAAACGCAAAAAAAAATGAACAGCGCACCTGACGCCTTTTCACCGATAATCTTTCAGTGAAATCACTTTTTGAGGCGGTAGTTTCAGATTCTCGCCGCAGAAGGGACACAGTTTGAACTCTGGTAAGAGTCCTTTGCCACATGATGGGCATTCGTCTGGAGACTTCACGACTTCATCCATTCTCCTGAATTCTTTTTTCAAGCTGTTCAACTCAGCTTTTATCGTTTCCACGCTTTCTGTAATCGGCTGCATCTGTCTTACTTCAGTTCTGACGTTATACACCATGTCTTTAACGTGAGCCAGGGTCTCGTTGCTGGATTCGATAGTCTCGTACATTGCGTCCAATACGCTGCTCTTTTCTTCAACAAGCTGCGACTCGACTGCGCCTTGTTTCTTTGCTTCTGAAAGCAGAACGTTCAAGAAATGTTCCACGGGATTGTCGAATGCTATTGCGCAGGTGATGCCCCAAAAGATGAGGGAAGCAGCAGCGCTCACCCAGAAGTACGTCACTGGGGAAATCATGTCAAGCTTCTGGTTGATCAGCGGGTAGATCTGGAGCAAGCGTATCTGGCCGTTGAAGAAGAGGACAGATATAGCGTCAAACAAGTGCACTGTTGCCATGAACGTGAAGGAGCTGAACAGCCAGACGCAGAGTCCTTTTCTGACCACAGATATTCCCCGCCGTTTCAAAAGCATGGGTGAAATAACTATGATGTCTTAATATTTAATACGATATTCCCAAACCGGAATATATCAGCATACGCAAATGGACAGAAAGATCATTTCTCCTAGCTAAGCGTTGATTAACTGTGCAAAAAAAGCATAGAAAGCGGCAGCACGAGAACGAAAGCGCAACACTACACCTTCAATTTTTGCGGACCCCTATCATCTATGATTCAAGCCTTGAAGAGAAACGAAGACTGCGATACGCGCGTACTATACGTAAATGCTAAAAGGGAATCGCCCTTTCTACTATCGTGTGGACAAACTTGCAGGATAAGGCAGCTAAGACAAGCCAAGCAGACTTCGCTTTCAGAGTAAGGATGGGCGAGTACGAAGTCGAGATTCATGGAAAACGTGAGGAAGTCTTGAAAACGCTACACGACCTGCCGAGCCTAATCGACAACGTCAACAAAGCGTTTGAGAACGTGAAACCCAAGAAAATAACTACGCTGACTGTCAAGACAGAACCCGCGAAAGAAGAAAACGGCCTATCACAAAAATATCCGAAGATATTGCCAACAGAAAACTATGACGAAGCGATAATTAGAATCCTTGAGACGGATTGGGGAAAGTGGCGACCCCGCACAATTGACGAACTCAGAGATGCGTTGAAAGCAAACGGCATGGACTATCCAGACCGCATGCTTGCTGGAATACTGATTGGTCTTGTGAAAACCGAGAAAATCAGAAGATGGAACACTGACGCCGGCTACGTTTACATTCTCGCTGAGAAAGAAGCTTTTCGCGCAGGAGGTGCCACGTAGTGAACAAGGTTGAGGCAAGAATAAAGACGCCCTTCGGTGAAATCATCGTTGAAGGAGAAAACGCACAGGACGTGCTAAAGGCGTTGGAGACGTTTCCAGATGATTTCATCGAGAAAGTTGGCAATTTCGTCTCCAACCGACTGATACCGTCAGGCGTCCAGCTGAAAGGCATAGTCGAAACCACAACAGAGGGACCAGTAATAGTAGCTCACGAAAACCTCACGCACTACGAGGCAATAGGCTTAACCTTGTATGCTTCAGACGAAAAGAAGAACACCGGAGTCCAGATAACCAAGCTTCTTGGATCAAGCGGCATAAAATGCATGGTGCCCGCCAGACTCAATGAAATGACCAAGAGAGGTCAAGTGTTCAAGCCAGACCCAAACAAGCCTGAGTTCAAACTCACCATCCAAGGCGAGAAATGGGTAGAACAAGAAGTCCTAGCCAAGCTCAGAGGAAAAATGGGTTGAACACCGAACCGAACAACCTGACGGTCCACATAACATACAAGGACGTTGAACAGACCTTTTCAGGAAAACCAGAAGACGTGTGGATCAGCATCAACAAGTTTTTCAGCCAACTTCTTCCCACCTTCGAAACTGCAAAGAAACTCACACTCTACGTTGACCTGCAGAACCTCGCGTCACAGTGCGAAGGGCTAATTGCTTTTTCGCCCGAGGGACCTAACCTGCTCATCCCGAGAGACAAACTGACAGACAACGAAACACTCGGCCTACTGCTGCTAGCAACCCATATTGGCTCAAAGCTGGACAAAGTGCAAAGGGGCACGCTGCCGAAGGATGCACTGCAGGCGAAACTTGGAAAAGACATGAAGATCACAAGCACACGACTGGGCGAATTGACGAAAGCAGAAATGGTCATGAAGACTGACAACGACGAATACAAGATCACAACATTCGGCCTATGGCAAATGCAGAAGGACATTCTCCCAAGAATCAAGGCAAAAATGGGCGCCTAAAGGTCAGGCTTCACTGATCCTCTACTGCCAACCAAAGTTCAGCCACCCTAGGCTTCTAGTTCGTCGACCAATTTCGCAAGCGTAACAAGAGAGCCTGATGATTCTGTCTGGACATATTTAACCTGTAACCGATCCGCCCAGCTTTCTTGAAAGTGAAAGCAGAGAATTGGGATCAGCTTCAGCTATCTTGCCACCCCTTCTTCACTGGAGAGATGAACAGCCTTGAAGCCTACGTTCTTCGCGCCACAAGCGTCACTTTTCAAGTTGTCGCCAACATGAACAACCTCGCATGGTGTGACCATCAGTCCACACGCTGCCATATTGAATATTTTACGGTCAGGCTTGCGGATGCCAACTTCCTCAGAGAATATCATCAAGTCAAAGAATTTGGTTACATGAAACGCAGCCAGCAATTCGCGTAGCCCTGCCACCCGGAGTCAAGCCCGTGTTGTATATAAGAGCAGTCAACTTTCCTCGTTCCTTCAGTTCCTGCAGAACTGTCTGGACGTCCGCGTTCAAATAAAGACGAACCTCAAAAATTGGGGAGACAAAAGCGGTGGACAGCTGACCGAACCAATCTTCCTTAAACTCCGCTGCGGCAGAGGGTATGGCTTGTATGATCAGCTTGAGCTGGTCCAGATGTGCAACATCCCTTGTTTTTGTCCCACATGATGACCAGAGTGGAAATCGCTGTTCTCACAGCCAAGTCTACTTGCACAGGACTGGAGTGCACTCCAAAACCATTAGTACGGCAGCGATGCTTCTGCATCGGGCAGCAGTTCTTTGTAGATTAGCGCCATCTCTTTCGTAAAGCAGAGTTTCCCACAGGTCAAAAGTTACAGCTCTGATCATCTTTTTCTCCGCTTTCAATGAGATAACTCCACAAAAAGTGAGGGAGATCTGCTAATCACCTTTTCTTACGACAGGAAAGTGCAAACGACCGCGCTACGGGGGAGGTCTTTTCTGTGCATATTGGTACCTCCGGGGTTTGCCTTCCCTCGTCAGTATACCATCCTTGACCAGATCAATGAGCGCGTGTGCTACGGCTGTTCGGTCGTAGTGAAAACCGCGTTTTGCCAGTTCGCTATGCACTTCGCTGAGTCCTTTGGCGTTGGCAAACCATGCTTCTCCCCAAAGTTTCTGGATTATGC
>Ga0315282_10002498_pt1 | contig 33741 bp, 25 predicted proteins | sample YL17G07_20_MG_FD_203693 | JGI IMG/M metagenome (GOLD analysis project Ga0315282, IMG submission 203693) | Sediment microbial communities from Yellowstone Lake, YNP, Wyoming, USA - YL17G07_20 | ecosystem: Environmental > Aquatic > Freshwater > Lake > Sediment | place: USA: Wyoming | collected...
ATAGTCGCAGTATCGATTATCGTGGTTCTGGGAATACTGATTCTTGCTCAGGCAGTACAGCCTATACTGGTCATTCCATTGTTTCTGGTACTTCTTTCTCCATATCTGGCTTATATGGGATGGACAGCCGAGTCTAAAGAGTTTGAGATCACATCCCAAAATACCTTCTACTTCGTATGGTCTGCCATTTCGCTTTCCATAGGTGCATCATGGGTTCTGCTGAGTTATAGTGTGCCTATTGCGGCTGTGGTTATAGTCATAGCCATGATAATACTTCTGTATGTAGCCCTCAATTGGGCTAGAACACACGCCAAAAATAAACTGCCCTTTTTTTAAATCATTACGTCATGCACAGGTTCCAGCTTTCTCGGTTTCACCCAGGCTTAGAAGACCAGATCTGCACCTCAAGCGATTGGGGACGGCCTGCTTAATACCTCGGCCTCGAATGCCATAAACTGACGTCCGGATCAGGACTTACATCAAAAGAGTCGGGATAATTTAAAAATTTAAATATCTTAATTGAACTTAAACTATGCTTGCTTTCGGGGTTTTAAATGTGAAATACGTAATTTTCTTGGGAGATGGCATGGCAGACTATCCCATAAAGGAATTGGGCAATAAGACCCCCCTGCAAGTTGCCGATAAACCAAACATTGATTCCTTGGCTAAAAAAGGGAGATGTGGTCTTCTTAAGACGCTTCCTGAGGGTATGCCTCTTGGAAGTGATATCGCAAACCTGAGCGTGCTGGGGTATAACCCAAGAACATTCTCCGAGGGAAGAGGGGTGCTGGAAGCCGCCAACATGGGAATAAAGATAGCAGAAGATGAGGTAGTTCTTAGATGCAACCTAATCTGCGTTCAAGATGGGAAAATAAAGAACCACAGTGCCGGCCACATCTCAAGCGAAGAGGCTGCCGTTCTGATAAATGATCTGAACAAGAAGTTCGGCTCTGCCAAAATAAGGTTTTATCCCGGCGTAAGTTACAGGCATATCCTTATCCTGAAAGGAAATGAGTTCTCAAAACAAGTGGAATGCACCCCCCCTCACGATGTTCAAGGGACGGAGATGAGGAAAGTAATGGTGAGAGGGGATAAGCATACAAGCGAAGTTTTGAACGGGCTCATCCTAAAATCAAACGAGCTGCTTGAAAACCATCCCGTAAATCTGGAAAGGGCAAAGAAAGGAAAGGACAAAGCGAATTACATCTGGCCGTGGTCCCCAGGAAAGAAACCGAAGCTGGAGAAGTTCTTCGAAAAATACGGAAAGAAGGGAGCCGTGATCTCTGCCGTTGATTTATTGCGGGGAATCGGGGTCTATGCCGGGTTTGATGTTATAAAAGTCGAAGGTGCGACCGGCTTAGCAAATACAAACTACGAAGGAAAAGCAGATGCAGTAATTGAAGGTCTTAAGAGCCATGATTTCGTCTACTGCCATGTCGAGGCAAGCGATGAAGCAGGGCACGAAGGGGATTACGAGCTCAAGGTAAAGACGATCGAGTACTTCGACAAGCGCTTGGTCGGGAACGTCCTTCGGACGTTGAGCGAGATTAAGGACGAGGTCTGCATCGCGGTTTTGCCCGACCATTACACGCCGTGCATAAAGAAGACGCACTCTGCCGAGCCCGTTCCTTTCCTGATCTACAATCCGAAAATTAAGGTCGAGCGAGACTCTGTCGGGAAGTTCGATGAGGAAACCTGCAGGAAAGGGGCTTTCGGGTTGCTGGAAGGTGAAGAGTTCATCAAGGAATTTTTTTCCTCCCGCGAGCCAAACAGCCAGAGAAGTTAATTCCCCCCTTTTTGATACGTCTCCAAAGATCAAGCCGCAGTGCCATATTGGCGGGGCAAAAATAAAATTAAATCGTCATGCACGGTTCCATTTTCCCGTTTTCACTGGTCGCGACCCAAGACCTCCTCCCGCCCTCCTGTACAATGATGAAATCATCAGGCACACGTAACAAATCATTCCAAAGACTCCCACCCAAAAGGACAGACCGTAAATTTGAGGAGCGAGATCAGGGCTGTACAAGGGCTGACGGCAAGCGAGTAGAACGGAAGGGCATCGAGTAAAATGTAAATTCCTGTTCCGTTACGCTGGAGCCATTTCCCTCAAGGCTCGGAGGATTTAATTTATATGGCAGGCAGTGGTAATGGCATTTGGTGATGCCATTTGGAAGTCGTCATCGATAAGCAGGGCCGCATAGTCATACCAAAAGAGGTCAGGGATAAATACGGCCTCTCTAAGGATGACAGGTTCGAGCTGATAGTGCGGGAGGGAGCTATAGAATTGATTCCATTCAAAGAGGGCGACCCGGCGGCTTACCACCTTAGGGAGCCCTGCACGATCGGCTCTCCTGAGGCCCACGACAAGGCATTTTCTCGGGAGAGGGCATGGAAGCGATGAGGCTCTTCGATGCCGACATCCTATCGTACGCGCTCGTCCGGGGGCACGACGCCCACCCCTACTGCTGGTCGCTGCTTCAAGATGCCCTCCAAGGAAAGATCAGCGTGGCGGTAGCCGCCGCGAGCCTACTGGAAGCATACCACGCGCTGGTGGAGGACTATCACGTGGAAAGGGAAAAGGCATACCTGAAGCTCGATGCGCTGTCAAGGAGCAGGAGGATAAAGGTCCTGCCCCTAACAGTCGAGACAGCCAGGAGGGCGCTGGAGATCGCCAAGCTCCACCAGGTGAGGTCGTATGACGCTAACCTGATCGCCTCCGCGGAGACCAACGGGATATCCGTGGTCGTGAGCAACGACAGGCACGTGGCAAGGCTCTGCAAGGAGCGGAACCTGATACTCGAGAACCCCATACCGGAGGAAGTCGTGAGAGGGATGAAGTTTTAGCCCGTCAGGGTCTGTTCTCTCCACCTGGCTCGGCGGACCCTGTCCACTAATCCATTTATCCAATTAGTTGTCCCCTCGTCTTCACCACATGATGAAAAATGTAATTGTCATTGATAATTCAAGTTATTAACGCCGTGCACGGTTCCAGCTTTCTCGGTTTCACCCAGGCTTAGAAGACCAGATCTGCACCTCAAGCGATTGGGGACGGCGGGCTGAACACCTCGGCCGAAGCCTTGGTGCTTACACCCCCGTTCCATCAACCCTGTGTTCTACAGGAGCCTTCGTCCGCTTTAGCGGAATGGTTGCTTAGTCTCGGGGCGGGTTTCCCGCTTAGATGCTTTCAGCGGTTATCCCTTGCTGCGTGGCTGCCCGGCATCTGCCCTACCGGACAACCGGTAAACTAGAGGCAGCGGCACACCGTTCCTCTCGTACTAGGCGCACCTTCCCCTCAAGCAACCAACGCTTCCAACAGGGAGAGTCCGACCTGTCTCACGACGGTCTAAACCCAACTCACGTTCCCTTTTAATGGGCGGGCAGCCCCACCCTTGGGAGCTGCTGCACTCCCAGGATAGGAAGAGCCGACATCTGGGTAGCAAACCGCGGGGTCGATGGGAGCTCTCACCCGCGACGGCTCTGTTATCCCCGGGGTAACTTTTCTGTCATGCCCGGCCCCCACTGAGGGGGGCACGAGCGGTCGCTAGGCCAGGCTTTCGCCCTTGGGTCCCTTGCTGTTCAGGACCCAATCAAGCCAGCTTATGGCCTTGCCCTCTACGGCGGAGTTCTGACCCGCCTGAGCTGACCTTAGGGCGCCCTTGATACCTTTTCAAGGGCGTGCCGCCCCAGCCGAACTGCCCACCTGCCGTTGTTCCAAAGCTAAACGCTCTGGTGAGAAGTATAGCCATGAGGGGGTGGTGTTACATTGTTGCCTCCCCCAGCCCCCTGAGGGACTGGGATTGACGGCTCCCACCTACGCTCTGCAATCATAACCCTACCCCAGCGACAGGATGCAGTAAAGCTCCACGGGGACTTCTCCCCACGTTGGAAGTTCTTGGCCTTTTCACCAAGAGGTAGGTTCACCGGGCCCCAGGTCGGGACAGTGAGGTCCTCGTTGTTCCATTCGTGCACGTCGGAACTTACCCGACAAGGCATTTGGCTACCTTAAGAGAGTCAGAGTTACTCCCGGCCTTCAGCGGCGCTTCGCCCGGTTGTACCCGGTTTTCACGGACCGCTAGTGGCCAGGATTCAACCCCCGTTCACACCCTTACGGGCTTGCGGGGATCTATGTTTTTATTAAACAGTCGGGACCTCCTTGTTATTGCAACCTAGACCCCCAAGCATTCGCTTAAAGGCCCAGGCACCCCTTATACCGAAGGTACGGGGCTAATTTGCCGAGTTCCCTGACCTGGGGTGTTCCCGACACGCCTGAGACTGCTCATCTAGGGCACCTGTGTCGGTTCTCGGTACGAACTTGGGAACTACTCGCCAACCTCTTTTTCATGGGCTCCAAGGATCGGTCGAACCAGCCATACGGCCGGCCATTCCCCACCTTCGCCCGGTTCTCACCATTACGGTTCTCCCCGGGCTTCGGCGAGTTAGACAGAGCGGCGGCTCCGCTCGGCCTACCTCGAAACGAAGAGGTTGGTTGATAACGTGTCCCCAAGGCACTGGGATATTAACCAGTTTCCCAATTCGGCAGCTACAGGTTATGCACTGCCTTAGGATCGGCTGACCCTCGGTCGACGACGCGTTGCCGAGGAAACCTGGCCCATACGGCGGAGTGGATTGTCACCACTCTACGCTGTTACTTCCCCCAGGATTCGCACTTCTGATCGGTCCACCGGACCTCTCGGCCCGGCTTCTGCCCAACCAGAACGCCTCCCTACCAACACACCAGTTACGGCGTATTCTTGGGTATCTGCAGCTGACTTAGCCCCGAAAATCTTCAGGGCCCACGATCTCGGCTGGTGAGCTGTTACGCACTCTTTAAAGGGTAACTGCTTCTAAGCCTACCTCCCAGCTGTCTTCGATCGTAGACACCTTTCTCGTTAACACTTAGCCAGCATTTTGGGGCATTAACCCAAGTCTGGGGTGTTCCCCTCTCGACCCATGAGCTTTTCCCATGGAATCCGTATCCGCCCATCTACGGAGCTGGCAGGTTCGGAGTTCAAAGGAGAAGCTGAACCTTTCGGTTCATGTCTTCCCGATTGGTGCTCTACCCCACCAGCAACCTCCGGGCAGTCTGGGCTGGGACCCACTTCGGGAGGAACCAGCTACAACCGAGCTTGATTGGTCTTTTGCCCCTAGGCCCAAGTCAGAGGAACGAATTGCACGTCAGAACCCCTGCGGACCTCCACCAGGCTTTCGCCCGGCTTCATCCTGCTCAGGCCTAGATCGCTCGGTATCGGGTTATCACCGAGGTGACTATACAGGCCCTCATCAGACCTTGCTCCTCTCCACATCATTCATAGCCCTCACGCTTGCGCGTGTCGAGCCATGAAGAGGAAGCGGATGCGAGCTATTGGTTTCCCTTCGCCTTCGAGGTTGATCCTCTTAAGCTCGCCACCTCAGTGAACTCCCTGGGCCGTGCTCCGAAACGGAAGATGTGACACTGGTCACCCTGCCTCGTACTACCACTCTCGAGGGTTCCTTCGGCAGGGGTCTTTCCTTTCATGCCACATCGCTAGTAACCAATTGGTTTCAGACTCTTTTCACCCCCCTCTCGGGGTTCTTTTCAGCTTTCCCTCACGGTACTAGTGCTCTATCGGACTCGGGACGTATTTAGCCTTGGAAGTCAGTGACTCCCATATTCCCACGTCAGGACCAAGACGTAGTACTCTGGAACTCCTCCCAATCAACCCAAGATACGCCTACGGGACTATCACCCTCTACGGTGAGCCTTTTCAGGCTACGTCGGCTTCTTTGGGTAAGAGTAAGGAGGGTCCTAACCCTACATCCCCTTTCGCTTTCGCTAAGGGTTCGGTTTGGGCTGTTCCCCTTTCGGTCGCCCCTACTAAGGGAATTCCTATTGGTATCTTTTCCATCCCTTACTTGGATGTTTCCGTTCAGGGAGTTCCCGTTCCTTACGGAACGCCGGGGGCTGTTAACCCACGGCAGGATGTCCCATTAGGGGATCTCCGGATCAAAGGCTGCATGCGCCTACCCGGAGCATATCGCTGCTTGCCGCGCCCTTCTTCAGCGCCCGAGCCTAGCCATCCACCAATTGGCGTCGGCGTGTCAGACCCGGTTACTTCTAAACCTAGTCTGGTGCCGGAAACACTGGAACCTGTGCACGGCGGTCATCACAAGGCAATCGTCACCCTGCTGCGCCCTTCACTGAAGAGCTTCCTCCCCAGTTGCATGACTCATTGGACTCGATACTCTCTTTCATGTATGGTTGGGGTTAGCGGGTCTTTCGTAGGAGGTGATCCGGCCGCAGGTTCCCCTGCGGCCACCTTGTTACGACTTCTCCCCCCTTGCCAAACCTAGGTTCGATACGGACAATTGATCCGAACCTCGCCCAAGCTTGACTCGGGTGGAGCGACGGGCGGTGTGTGCAAGGAGCAGGGACGTATTCACCGCGCGATGGTGACGTGCGGTTACTAGGGATTCCATGTTCATGAGGGCGGGTTACAGCCCTCAATCCCAACTACGGCGAGGTTTAAGGGATTACCTTCACCTTTCGGTGTCGGAACCCGCTGTTCTCGCCATTGCAGCCCGCGTGTGGCCCGGGAGATTCGGGGCATGCTGACCTGCCGTAGCCCCCTCCTTCCTCCAGTTTAACACTGGCAGTCCCCTCCGTGTGCGACTCCCTCCGTAGAGAAAGCCTAGCAACATAGGGTGGGGGTCTCGTTCGTTGCCGGACTTAACCGGACACCTCACGGCACGAACTGGCGACGGCCATGCACCTCCTCTCAGTCTGTCTAGCAAAGTCGTCAGCTTGGCCTTCATCCTACTGTCGCTCCCGGTAAGATTCCCGGCGTTGACTCCAATTAAACCGCAGGCTTCACCCCTTGTGGTGCTCCCCCGCCAATTCCTTTAAGTTTCAGCCTTGCGACCGTACTTCCCAGGCGGCGGGCTTATCGCCTTCGCTGCGGCACCGGGTTGGCACGAAGCCAACCCAACACCTAGCCCGCATCGTTTACAGCCAGGACTACGGGGGTATCTAATCCCCTTTGCTCCCCTGGCTTTCGTCCCTCACCGTCGGGCGCGTTCCAGTTGAGCGCCTTCGCCACTGGTGGTCCTTCGCGGATTATAGGATTTCGCCCCTACCCGCGAAGTACCCTCAACCTCTCCCGCCCCCTAGCCTAACAGTATCTCCAGCACGTTCAAGGTTAAGCCTTGAAATTTAACCAGAGACTTGATAGGCCGGCTACGAACGCTTTAGGCCCAATAATCGTCCCGACCACTCGCGGAGCTGGTATTACCGCGGCGGCTGACACCAGGCTTGCCCCCCGCTTATTCCCCTAGCTTACTACACTAGGGAAAAGCTACCCTCAGCGGATAGCACTCGGGGTGGCCCTGTCGCGCTTTCGCGCATTGCAGAGGTTCCGCGCCTGCTGCGCCCCGTAGGGCCTGGGCCCTTGTCTCAGTGCCCATCTCCGGGCTCCCCCTCTCAGGGCCCGTACCCGTTATAGGCTTGGTGGGCCATTACCCCACCAACTACCTGATAGGGTGCGGTCCAATCCTCAGGCAACACGCATAGCATGAAACGCGTATTTTTTGGATGAAGGACCATTCCAGGATCCATCATCTATCTGGGATCAGCCTCAGTTTCCCGAGGGTGTCCCCGTCCTGAGGGCATGTTAACCACATGTTACTGAGCCGTATGCCGCGCTCCATCATGACTAGGAGCGCTGACTCGCATGGCTTAGCCTCACCCCAATAGCAGTCGGGTCCGGCAGGATCAACCGGGATTAACGTCCGCAAGGCCCGTTATTACCCCAACCATATATCATGGTTGGATATCGAGTCCAATGTAAGACCTGAAGCAGCCCGGCGGCGTTAGCGCCGGCGTTATTCAAGTCCCCATGAGTATTACCGCAGCCGGAGAGCGATCGATCACCCCTCGGGCTAGGGCCCGTCCGGTCACGATCAGCGCCGCCGATAGGCTGCGGCTAGTGTTAAGCACAGTTCGTGCACCACCTAACTTGACAAGCCTAGATATATCTATTACGCCTTGAACTCTCCAGACTGTTTCTGCAATATTCTGCGTTATATTCTACACGCCACAATAAATCGCTGAAACCTGAGCCCCCTAGAATTGCCTACTATAATGCAAACTTTACCATGCGCCACAAAAATTAAGCTCACTATTCTGTCTGATCTGTAGCGTCTCGACTTCGTAATTCCAAATTAATGTAATATACCCCCTAATCTGAATATTCTACACAAAGGCAGTGATCAAAACGTCCCAAGAGATCAGGGTCCAAAAAGGAGACTTGGTGAGGGTTCACTACATTGGGAAGTTTCAGGGTGGGAAGATCTTCGACACCTCTATGAGCAAGGTGGCGCAGAACGCCGGCATGTTCAACCCCTCGAGGGACTACAAGCCGCTTCAGGTAAAGGTCGGGACTGGGCAGGTCATACCGGGGTTCGAGGAGGCCCTGATAGGGATGAGGGCCAACGAGGAGAAGACCGTCACCATACCGCCGGCAAAGGCCTACGGTGAGAGGGGAAAGCACCCGCTGGCGGGGAAGACCTTGGTCTTTACCCTCAAGGTAATAGAAATAAAGAGCTGAGGTGCATAATTATGCGAAGCGGGGCATGCAACTGATGCAATTTGAGAGAGGGATCCACACGTGAACTTCACGAAAACCAACGCCTTGATGCTCTTTTTACTGCTTCTCTTCTTACAAAAACGGGTGCCCAGAAAGCCCCCGATTTTAATCGCGGGGATGAATGGGCAAAAGATTTAAAGGTTTTCGGTGAATATTGTGCATTGGATGTAGTCCGGATGTCCAAAGGCTGGAATAAGGCTCCGGACCGAATTGGGTGGGAGAGGCTCCAGTAAAGAAAGAGAATATAGGACTTAATGTCCTGCGGAAGCCATAATCCCGAGTCCCTCAAAGGATAGGGATAACTGGGTGGTGGCACACCCATTGCAGATAGCCACTGAACGGTGAAGGAATAAATGCTGAAACGGATGTATCCCTGAGCGTTGAAGTGGCTGTGTGCAAGAATCTCCCGACTTTAGTCGTGGAGAGTGTCAATCGGCGGCTCTTCCGTACAGTACGTCTCTGCCGCGGGTGCCTACTACAAGTTTGACAAGGACTACTATCACCCCGGCGACATCGGCTACTTGCTCGTGAACGTCTCCAACAACCGCCCCGAGTACGTGACGATCAAACAGGCCGAGCTGAACATAACGGGCATAGGCTCCTTCGCGTGGGATCCGTCCACCACGAACGCCTCCATGCTGCACTCCGCGTCCATCGTTGAGGGCCTCGTTCGCTACGACCCCAATACCAACTCTTGGTTGAGCGGTCCCGTGTGCCGCATAGAGAAGGACGGAAGCGCCGACTTCGTCATTTACTTCAAGATCCCAGAGAACGTGACCATGGGTTCATACCCCTTCTCCTTCCACATGCCCATAGAGATGGACATCCCGGTTGATGTGCAGGGAGCCATCGCCATCTATCCTCAGGGCGAGGTTCAGCCCGCTTGAGCTGAACCCCAGCGAGAACTTCACCATAGTGGTACGCTTCAACGTGAAGCTACTGGTCCTTCCGCCGGTAACCAACGACTTCAACGGGACGCTCGGCGATATACCCTCGGACTTCCTCAAGTACACGGGCTATGCGAAGTACTGGGAGACGAACGACACCTCGATCCAGAGCCTGTCCAGCTCGCTCACCGCCAATCAGACGACGGTTTTGGGCAAGGTGAGAGCGATATACTTCTGGGTCGCGGACAATATAAAGTACGACTATGACAAACTTAATGCGACAGAGAGGGGCGAGCCGACAGAGCAGTATACCGCGCCCCAGACGCTGGCTCTTAGGAAGGGCGTCTGCTCCGACATCTCCAACCTGTTCATAACACTCTGCCGCGCCTCGGGGATACCCGCCATAGGGATAGGCGGCGACGTCTACAACGGGGTTAACGGGAGCGACAACATCAAAAACGGGCACGCGTGGTCTGCCGCATACATACCTGGCTACGGGTGGGTCGAGATCGACGCGACGTGGAGCCAGTTCGGCAGGCTCGACGATGTGCACATAGCTAAGAGCTCCGGCAGGGAGACCACTGAAGCCGGCGGCTACTACTGGTGGAACATCAACAATGCGACCGTATACGACGAGCACCTATACCTGACGCGCATATCAACACCTAGCCAGTCTAACACACCGGGCCCTTCAAATGGAACCACGATCGTGGACGGTAATTACCGCAACATCAACGAGCTGGATGCAAACACGCTGATCGGCATCGTAATAATGGTTGTGATAGTTACGGCGATCATAACTACTCTGTTCATAATATTAAAGAAGAGAAGAGCCAAACGGCTCAACATGAAAAAACTCTTAAGTAAAAAAGACGACCATCCTATTAGTGATTGAGATAAAGCGCTAAGATTATGGTTCAACTGGCGCCGGCCTAATAGCATACTTTCTGCTCTTTTCCCCTCATCAGATAGGAGTAGGCGGATAAAATTGCCGTAGCGCCTTGCCCCGCGGCTATGATGGCTTGTGCATACGGCGTATCGGTTATGTCCCCTGCAGCAAATATCCCCTCGCAGCTCGTCCGCCCGGCTTTGTCGATGACTATCTTGCCTGCCCCGTTCGTTTCCACAAGATCTTTGATGTAGTTCAGCTTTATGTCCCTCCCAATGTCAAGGAAGATCATGTCGACCTTCAACTCCCTCAGCTCGTCGGTCTTCAGGTTCTTCACCAGCACGCTCTCGAGCTTCTCCCCTCCCCTCATCTCCACGACCAGTGAGTTGAGGAGGAACTCGACGTTGGTGCACCGCTTCACACTCTCCACGGTCACCTCGTCCGACCTGAACTGCTCCCTCCTGTGTATCAGGTAGACTTTGGCTACAACTTTAGAGAGAACCTCCGCCCTCTGCAAGGCCGTATTCCCACCGCCCACTATTGCAACATTCTTGTTGGCTGTCAGATCTATGTCGCAGCTGAGGGAGGTGTTTATGCCCTTTCCCAAGAACTTCTCCTCCCCGGGCGCGTTCAGACTCCTGGGCATCCTGCCCCCAGTGACGACGACCGTTCTGCTCAGTAAGTCCCCAACCGTGCTGTGCACCCTGAAGAGGTTCCCCTCCTTCTCGACCTTCTTGACCTCGCCTATCATTATCTCCGCGCCGTACCTCTTGGCCTGTTGCTCAAAGATTATCGCCAAGCGGGGGCCGCTCTTCCCAGTATACCCGAGGTAGTTCTCAATGTTCTCGGTGAGCACGACCTGCCCCCCCGATATCCATGGTTATTACAAGCGTCTTTAGAAGCCTCCTCCTCGCATAAATTGCAGCCGTCAAACCTGCAGGGCCCGCGCCGACGATAATCACATCATAAATATCATCCAATCAACTCACCGCTGGCTGAAGTTATCCTGATGTTATCTTCTCTCGGTTTCAAATATATCGATAACCTTTTCGAACTCTGGCGCCCTCACAACGATATCGGGGATGATTGCCATCTGCATACAGCTCTCTACACATAGATGGCAGTAGATGCAGCGGAAGGGGCTGTACTCTATTCTCTTTTCATCTGGAAAAATTTTGATGGCTAAAGAGGGGCAGACCCTCTCGCAATCTTGGCAAAGGTCGCATTTCTTCATATCGAAGGTGATCTTCCCCCTTGTCCCGGGTATAAGCTCTGGCTTTACGTATGGATACCTCACCGTAGCCGGCTTCGTTATCAGGGATTTCAGCACCTTACTAAGCATTTTTGGCATCTTGTTCCTCCCTACCGTTCAGTGCACGCAACACAGGGGTCGATTGACAGAAGTATTGGTGGTATATCCGCGACCTCGTGACCGACCAGTATGGTAACAAGCGCAGGAATATTCGCCAGAGTCGGAGTCCGTATCCTGCACCTCTCGAGTTTATTGGTACCATTACCAGCGACGTAGTAGAAGAGCTCCCCTCTCGGTTGCTCGATCCTAGTAATCGCCGTGCCTCGTGGAAATACCGTGTTCTTCTGCAGTATTGGGCCATTCGGCATCTGGTTTAGCGCTCTATTTATCAGGTCGATAGACTGGTAGATCTCACCAATCCGCACCAGCATTCGAGAATAGGCGTCCTCCATATCATATACCACAGGCCTGAAATCAAGATATGAGTAGGCTTCGTATCCTAGGGTGCGCATATCCTGGGGGATGCCGCTTCCCCTAACAGTGGGACCAACGGCTCCCAGAAGGGAGGCCTTGTTCTTGGGGAGAATCCCCTTCCCAACCAATCTTGCCTGCACCCCCTTGTCCTTAATGAAGACCGGCGCCAGATTGTCCATCCTCTTCTTCAGCTCGGCGAGGTCGGAACGACATTCGGCTATTAACCTGTCATCCATGTCTTTTTTGACGCCGCCGATGGTACATGTTGACAGTTGGATGCGGTGACCGGCGGTCTTTTCGTTCAGCCTCAGCACGATCTCCCGGTCTCGCCAAAGGTGCATGAAGAGGCTCTCGAAGCCGATGGAATCCACGAACAACCCCAGCCATAGAAGGTGGCTCTGTAGACGCCCGATCTCCGACCATATCGTGCGCAGGTACTTCGCCCTCTCCGGCACCTCCGTATCCGTTATCATCTCTATCGACTCGCAGTAGGCCATGGCGTGCATGAAGTTGCAAATGCCACAGATCCGTTCGCAGAGGATCACGTTTCGTTTGTAATCATTCAGCTCGCACGCCCGCTCCACCGCCCTGTGGACGTAGCCTATGTTCGGAACGACGTCCACGATGCGCTCCCCCTCAAATTTGAACCTTAGCTGAACGGGCTCGGGCAGCACCGGGTGCTGGGGCCCAAAGGGAATGACGGTATTCACATTAACTACTGTGCCTTCATTCATTCCAATCGCACCTCCAGCAGCGGTTAGCCTCTTTGGTAGCCTCCTCCTTGTTGAAGCCGAGCTCCACCTCATCAAAACTCTTAATCCGCTCAGCCATAGGAAGAACGCGGGGTGGCACTGGCGTACTCTCAAGGATCTCTGAGCTTTTACAAGGCTTGCATACCAATTCACCCAAGTCGATGGACGGCTGGGGAAGACCCTTCCCACCGAGATACTTGTCGATGGACGAGGCTGCTATTCTTCCATCCTTGATGCAATCGATGACCGATGTGGGTCCAGTCATGGCATCCCCGCCTGCCCACACCCCTTGGACACTCGTTTCGTAGGTCTCTTCATTTACGACAATGCGTCCCGCATTGTCCACCCTCAAGCCAAAGTCTTTTGGAACCTCGACAGCTTGTCCGATTGCCTTAATGACCGTGTCAACCTCCACCACGAATTCGCTGCCTTCTATCGGCACAAATCTGCGTCTACCGCTCTCGTCGGGCTCGCCCATCCTCATGTTTTGAAATATGACCTTCAGTGGCTTGCCGGGAATGATTTTTACTGGGGACCCAAGAAACCTAAAAGAAACCCCCTCCTCCATCGCAGCCTCAACTTGTTCTGGTGTTGCGGGCATCTCTTCCCGCGATCTTCTATAGAAGATGGTAACATCTTTGGAGCCAAGCCGCTTTGCCATCCTCGCGGCGTCTACAGCGCCGTTTCCACCACCTATTACAGCGACTCGATCGCCCAGTTCAGGCCTTTCATTATGAACATTTACGGCAAAGAGAAAATTCACGCAGTCAAGCACACCAGGCGAATCCTCTCCCTCAATCATGAGCTTCACGCTTTTCCAGGCCCCAGTGCCGACGTAGATCGCATCGAAACCCTTCTTGAACAACGCGTCCAAGTTGGTAATCTCAACTCCAGTTTCGAGTTTAACGCCCGCCTCCTCGAACCGCGCCATTACTTCCGCCTCTAGAATATTCCTGGGCAACCTGTACTTCGGTATGAACGCAAACATCGCGCCCCCGCACCGCTCCATCTTCTCGTAGACCGTTACGCTGTGCCCGAGCATCCCAAGATAGAAGGCGGCTGTTATGCCCGAGGGTCCACCTCCTACCACCGCAACTTTCTTGCCAGTCGGCTCCATCCTCTTTACGTCGCGTTTAAGGCTGCTCAGCGCGTCCGCCGCGTACCTCTTCAACAGCCGGTTCTGTAGAGGTTTTTCGTTTTTATCCTGCCTACACCCATCCTCGCACGGAGCAAAGCAGACCCTCCCAAGGATGGCGGGCAGCGGTGCCTGCTCTATGATGGTGTTGTAAGCTCCCTCGGGATCGCCTAATGCTATCTGCCGGACGTACTTGGGGGCATTCACCATGGCTGGGCACTTCTCGCGGCACCTACCGAAAACCCTCATAATCGGGGGGCACTCGCCAACAACAGGCTTCAGCAGGGTCGTGGCGGACGCAGACTCCACTTTTAACATCCTGCCGCCGTAATCCACATTGAGGCCTGAGATCTTAATATTGAACAGGTCTTGAGCTTCGTTTTCGGCGATGAAGGCCGCGCTGTAAACGCCGGTAATACTGGGTAACGACTCTTCCTTATCGGTCTTCATTTTAAGATTAACCACATCTTTTCCCTTCTCGAAGTGGTAAATCACCTCGAGCTGTGCGCCCAAATCAAGAACCGTTATGGTGATAAATCTGGCGTCCTCTGCTCTGAGCTTGTCCAGCTCTGCGAAAATGTTCGCCTTGTCGGTCAATATTTCCTGCATTTTATCTCCCCTCAACCTTTTTCTTGCCCTTCTCGGCAAGTTTCTGCAGACCAAGCAGGAAGCCATCAATGATCTGCTCGGGACGAGCGGCACAGCCAGGCACGTAGACATCCACAGGAATCACCTTATCAACGCCGCCGAGCACGTTAGGGCAGTTGTGGAAGACACCCCCTGTGGATCCGCATGAACCCACAACGATTACAACTTTAGCCTCAGGCATCTGATCATAGAGATTTTTTAGGACCCTGAAGTTTCTTCTGTTCGCCGGGCCAGTAACAAGCAGCACATCCGCCTGCTTGGGATTACCTATGTTTATGATCCCAAAACGCTCAACGTCGAATCTTGGCGCCAGGGCTGCCAGGATTTCAATATCGCAACCATTGCAGCTTCCGCAGTTGAAGTGTAGAACCCAAGGAGACTTGACCCTGGCCTTGTTCGTTATATCCATCTCAGACCCCTCCCAAGAGAAATAGGGCGGCGAGGTTTGCCAGGATCAGCGTGAAACCAAAAGTCCAGGTCGTCTTTAGCATCCTCTGCCACGTAAGTCGAGGATAGACGTTGTCAACGACAAGGGAGACGAAGAATAGAAGGAGGGCCAGCCCAACCCCAATTAATAAGTTCGGTGCCCAGAAGTATGCCATTATAGACAGTATGAGCATCATCTTGACCCAATGCCCCAGCTCGACCATCGCCATCGTGTAGCCAGAGAACTCGGTGAAGACGCCACGCACTATCTCCTGATGGGCGTGCATAGACGCAGAAATATCGAATGGCGACTTCTTCATCTCTACAATAAGCACAAACTCCATGGCGACGAATACCCCGGGAAGAAGTAGGAGCAATGGGTAGGCCAAGGAGGATATGCCTCCTACGAGGAAGCTACGCGTTACAAAGTAAATGCTGATGATGGACATTATCATAACAGGTTCATACGACAATACCGATAGAAGCTCTCTCATACCTCCTATGTGGCTATATGGCGACTTTGAGTTGAAACTGGCGGCTATTAAGCAGATGTCTGCTGTGGCTACTGTAAATAGTAGCAGTAGTAGATCCAGCCTGAAAACCAAAATTGCTGCAGCCATTAGCGAAAAGCCCAAATACCCGAAAGCAAGAACAGGCTGAAGCTGGCTGGTGATGAACGGTTTCTTGCCCCAGAGCTTTATGATATCGTAAAAGGGCTGAAGAAGCGGGGGACCGATTCTGCTCTGCATGCGGGCGGTGATCTTTCTATCGATGCCCATGAGCAACCCTCCAAAGAAGGGAAAAGCCACCAAGAGCAGTACCGGAAGGGCAACGTTCAATATTGGATCAGGTATCAGAATATCACCACCAAAAACAGTAGCGTCAACAACAGCGTCCCTCCAACCAGAGCGTATTTATTAAGACGACCCTCGCCGATCGAATCGAAGGACATTATGGAGACCTTAAATTCAGTCTCTGAGTCAGCCACGGTCCTGAATGCCAAGGGGTTGCCCTCAACGTTCTCCCCTCCTAGGTAAGGCGGTTTCACAACGCCGCCCTTAGATTTTGCTATCGCAAAGCCAGCGATGAAAATAATCCCTACTGCAAGCCAAAAAAGCAAGACTGGGAATGAGCCGATGGTGGTGTTTATGCTGAATAGCGGAGCCCCGATTTGAACAGAATAGCCTCCTCCAACAGTTGGGTTAACGAGATTGCTGATGAAAAAGGCTGCCCCCACACTGATGAAGAGATCGAGCGACAGCAAACTCAGTAAAGAGAGTAAATAGGGGGCATGAAGCTTTTCGGCCTTCAGTTTTGCCTCCCTTACGGGAAGACTGATGAGATGGCCCAACCACTTGGCCCAGAAAAGAGTTGTAGCAGCGCTGCCAATGACCATAAAAATGATCATTAAAAATACTATTGAAGGTGGTGATGAAGCGATAACTTCCAGAGCCGCCCACTTACCAAGCAGCATGCCAAATGGGGGCAAGAACATGCTTATCATTCCAACAATCATTATAATCGCTGTCAGCGGAAACCTTCCCAGAAGCCCCTCCCAACTCTCTATGTTCTGGCTGTGCAACCGGTTCTCAACCACGCCGGCTCCCATGAATAACAACCCTTTCGAAACTGCGTGAAATAGAAGTAGGATTAGTGCCGCCGAGTACGCTAGTGGCGTGTTTAATCCAGCGCACAATATGATTAGACCGAGGTTGCCGATTGTAGAATAGGCTAGAATCCTCTTGGAAACTCTTTGGCTAATCGCCAACACCGCTGTTAGCATGAAGGTAAAAGCACCCACAAGGGCGACGGCCCATGTTAAATGAGTGTCCTTGATTGCGGGTGCTATCCTCAAAACCAAATAAACGCCGGCATTCACCATCGTGCTTGAATGAAGAAGGGCCGAGACGGGTGTCGGGGCCACCATCGCACCCAGCAGCCAGCCGTGAAAGGGAAACTGGGCTGACTTGGTGAAGGCCGCCAACGCCATAAAGGCGAAACTTAACAGGATGACAGGCGCTGCGCCGGCTATGAGCAGTTCGTTGAGAGCTATACTCCCAATGGCGTAGTAGCCAACGAAAAGGGAGAAGGCCAGGGCGACTCCGCCGATGAGATTCATCCAAAGGGCAACCGCAGCATTTTTCTCAGCATCTTTTGTACTATCGTGTCTTATGAGTTCATAGCAGCAGAGAGTGGTAACCTCCCAGAAGAAGGCTAGCCAGAGGATATTGTTGGAGTATATGAGGCCGTTCATTGCGCCAAGGAAGAGTAATAGGAAGAAGAAAAACCTAGGTTGCCTGCTCTTGGTCAGCTGTAAAATTTCTTCATGTTCATCCATGTAGCTTAGGGCGTAGACGCATATCATAGAACCCACAATGTTTACAATTAGGTTCATGAAAATGGAGAGATTGTCTATCACCAGAACTGGCTCAGCACGGACTCCAGCTGTAGCATATTCGAAGTACATGACGAGCAGCAACTGCGCCAAAGTGAGACCGATCACTAGCACATTCTTTATCCTGAGCCCTACGTACAGAAAGTACGCTGCTAGACCAATGTCAAAAACAAGTATGCTTATCTCAAAAATGTAATTTGGAGAGTAGACGAAGCCTCCGTTATAGAACAGTAAAATAGAAGAGGCAATCAATGAGACGGCCGTGATGGTGATTACGGCTCTTCTGACGGCTCTCCCGGTTAATCCTAAGCATGCTAGCCCCATGATCGAGGGCAGGAGGACGCTTGTTGCTGCAATGAGTTCGCCGTACATCCCACCATTCTCCGAAAAATTTTGAAAGGATTCTTACGGTAAAAAGAATAAGAAACTTAGTTATATCCTTAGTTATATTTCAGGCTGAGGCTATCCTTTCTTTCTCAGTATCTTTGGACCTAGGGGAACCGTCCCGGGACCTACAACGGAGTTGGTGACTATGGCGAAGCTTGTATACGCTGCGAACCCCGCGGTGAGGAATCCGATGTAACCCCCTAGCCGCGTCAAAGTAGCATAGCCAGTGATGTCGCCTGCTCCTAACACGAAGAATGCGAGCCATAGGAAGAGGAACGTCAGAGTGAGCGACAGATTTATGGTCAGCGTCGGAATCCACATGTAGAACGTGAACACGCCCCAGAGGATGAGTGCCACACCAATGGCGATTGCCGGAGGATTGATTATTCCCATGCTCTTGAAGAGTACGAGCAGAGCGTAGAAGAGCCAAAAGGCACCGTAGCTTGAAAAGGCCGTGAATCCAAAGGTGTTGCCTTTCCTCATCTCAAATACGCCCGTTATTAATTGCCCGAGCCCCCCGTAGGCAAAGGCAAGGGGCATGACCACCGTGGCCGTCGTAGCGGGTAGTAGGCCTGCGTTTGCGAAGCTCAGCAGGAAGGTCGTGAATGCGAACGCCGCCAGCCCGAGCGGAGCCGGGTCGGCCAGTAGAGCTTTTTCCGTCGGACTGCTACTCATTACTTAGTCGCCTCCCCATCTCCTCTTCCAGACTGCGTATCTCAGCCTTGAACTCTTCATAAGCCTTCTTTGCCTCTTCCACACTGGTTGCGTCCTCGAGCGTCGTTGTATCGCCGATGCTCCTTTCTTCCACGACCGCGCCTATTACCCTCCTCATTATCTTGCCGCTGCGCGTCTTTGGCAGTTTGTTAACAAAGTAAAGCGACTGCGGTGCAGCTATCGGTCCAATGGTCTGCCTAATGTGGTTGATGAGCTCGGTCCTCAGTTGCGGTGAAGCGACATGCCCCGGCCTGAGTATGACAAAGGCAACAGGGACCTGCATCTTTATCGGATCAGCCTTACCTATTACTGCGGACTCCGCCACGGCGGGGTGCGATATCAGCGCATCCTCCAGCTCGATGGTCCCGATCCTGTGCCCTGCCACCTTGAGAACCTCATCGGCCCTGCCTAGTAGCCAGAAGTAGCCGTCCTCGTCCCTCATGGCAAAGTCTCCAGGGTAATAGAAGCCAGGAAACTTGGTGAAGTAGGTGCTCTTGAACCTCTCGTGGTCGCCCCACAGGGTTATGAACTGGCCTGGCCACGGCTTCCTTATCACGAGCAGCCCCCTCTCATTGGGCTTGGCTATCCTTCTATCCTCGGTGTACACATCAGCGTCGACTCCCGGCAAGGGAAAGGTGGCGGAACCCGGCTTGAGCGGGACTAGTGCAAGGCCTGGCTGAGGGGCGATCATGATCCCGCCCGTCTCGGTCTGCCACCAGGTGTCGACTATTGGGGTCCTCTCGCGACCTATGTACTTGTAGTACCAGTTCCACGCCTCGGGGTTGATGGGCTCACCGACTGTACCGAGTATCCTGATGGTGGAGAGGTCGTGTTTCTTAGCCCACTCCTCTCCGTACTTCATGTGCATTCTTATCGAGGTCGGGGAGGTATAAAAGATGGTGATTCCATACCGCTCGATCATGCCCCACCACCTGTCTGGTTTGGGGTAGTCGGGGGCGCCCTCGTATAAGAAAGAGGTGACACCGCTGATCAATGGGCCATAAACGATGTAGGTATGACCGGTGATCCAACCGATATCTGCGGCGCACCAGTAAATGTCTTTATCATTTACATCAAATACAACCTTCTGGGTGAAGTCGGCCCAAACCATGTAACCCGCAGTGCCGTGCGTGGCTCCCTTCGGCTTCCCAGTTGTGCCAGAGGTATAAAGGATGAAGCTGGGGTGTGTCCCCTCAAGCCTCTCGGGCTCAACGTATGGGTCGGCGGACCCGACCAATTCGTGGTACCACACGTCTCTGTCCTCCACCATGTTGATCAGATTCTGTCCTCTCCTCACTACCAAGACCTTCTCTACCGTAGTGGTATGTTTGAGCGCTTCGTCCACGACCGTTTTGATCTCAACGGTTCTGCCTCTCCTGTAACCTTCGTCAGCCGTTATGATCACTTTACTCTGCGAGTCGTTAACTCTATCAGCGATTGCCTGAGAGGTGAAGCCCGCGAATATAACGGAGTGGATCGCCCCAATCCTGACGGTCGCGAGCATGCTGATCACCAACTCAGGGATCATGGGCATATACATCGTCACCCTGTCTCCCTTCCTTACTCCAAGCTTCTTGAGGATCGACGAAAACTTGTTTACCTCTTTGTACAGATCATAGTAGGTTAGAGTCCGCTTGTCTCCACTCTCTCCCTCCCAGTAGAAGGCCACCTTGTTCTTTCTCCAACTCCCCACATGCCGGTCCAATGCGTTGTATGAGATGTTTGTCTTCCTTATCGGGAACCACTTGGCGTACGGAGGCTCATCCATGGGCTGATACGCGGGGCCATTTTTTTCGTACCAGAAGAGGTCATCAGCAAATTTCTGCCAGAAGGTCTCTGGGTCCGCTAAACTCTGCTTATGAACATCCTTCAGGATGTTTACATCAGGATGAATCGTCCTCGATGTGGGCAGGATGCCTAAAATTTTTTCCAATGCTCATCACCCTCACCCATTACCGGCGGTTGCCAGATCCAGATCTTGCGCCGGCAATTTCCGCATCCGAAGCCCTCTGTTTACAGAACAGCAAAATTTCGCTTAATCGCGTATACATTTCCTTTGCCATAGGTCGAACCATGCGTTGTCATAGTATATAAATATTTTCAATAATTATAATTATTTATAATTACAAATCTATCCATGAGCACGCTCTGTGAATGGGGAATAACCACGTGGCGAAGATTATCATCTCCGTTCACCTCCATGAGAAAGCACCTATATAGACCGTGATTGTAAGAAATATCTATAGGCGTCCACGTATGGCGTGCGCCGGCAGTAAAAGTCCTCCAAGGCTCGGTCGTAGAAAGCACCTTGCTTATATTGCGCCCTTGTTCCTTCTCTTCATAATCTCATCCACCGTTCTGTCCACGAATCAAGCATTAGTTGGCTGCAATCCGAATGCATCTTCCTCAGAATCAGTCATTGCAAGATACACTGTTGAAATAACTCCTGCCGGGGCGGCCAAGCACGAGGTAAGCGTAAAGGCGGTTATCCCTCTCGGCGCAGCCACCGACCTTACGGTCACTTCACCAGATCAGGGGTTCAAGGCAAGGTGGATCACCATAGAGAGGTGCTACGACAGCGCCAACAGGGCAGTCTCGATCGAGCAGGTTGACAACAGGACATGGAGGGCGTCTCCCTCCTCCGCCGGCGAGGTCACAATCGAGTACACTGCGTGCGCCGACATACCCAGCTCCATGGCGGTGGGATATTACCTGACGTACCTCTCGGAGAGCTGCGGGCTGCTGTACGCCAGCGCGATAACCCTCCTTCCGCCCACTCAGGGCGAGGTCGAGGTCAACTTCATCATGCCGTCCGGCTGGTCGGTAATAGTTGACGAGACATGGTCTCCTGTCAACTCCACTGCCTTTACTGTCGGGACTGGCGACTTGGAGCTATTCGCCCCCGGCAACTGGTCCGTCTACAACGGTACCTTCGGCGACGGCCAGAGGCTGAGGGTCGCGATCTGCGGGACGACCAAGTACGACAAAGGCGTTTATCTCAACAGCATAAAGACATGCTTGGACTACTTCCACCAACACATCGGGAAACTTCCCCAAGAGGAGCTCAACGTTGTGCTGGCAGAACTCCCTCTACCCGTGGACTACATGAGCGGGACGCCGAGGCTGGCCGTGAACCGCGCCGACAGAGACTGGGGGATGTTCGAGGGGATGCTCTGGCACTACTGGTTCCTGAGATCGGTAAGCTACGACAGCCAGTACGACGGCGACAGGGCTTGGTGGTTCGGCGAGGGCGCCAGCCCCTTCCTGCTTTATCCAGTCTATGAGGCGATAGGAGGGGCCTCGGAAGTCGCGACTGCCTGGGGCTTCAAGTACAACAACCTCACCTGGAAGAACTGGTACGTGGTATACGAACAGTACATCGGCACCAAGTACAACATACCGCTGGTGGACTACCCTGCGAAGAACAGGGAGACCGGTGATGTGCAGTACTACTTCCCGCTGCCCTACATGAAGAGTTTTCTGGTGTTGCAGATGCTCAACCTCTCGATGGTAGAGGTGACCCACGGTACCAAAGACGTAAGGGACATCGTGAAGTACATCTACGAGAACTATGCGGTGAAGGGCATAGGCTACAAGATCGAGGACATCCTCAGTGCGGTAAATACCGTCTCAGGAAATAATTACACGGCGTTCTTCGACGCCTACGTATACGGGAACGAGACGTTGCCCATTGTGGAGAAGAGCGGTGACTACCTCTTCGACTGGTCGACGTTGGGCGACAAGACGTACATGAGCCTCCCTAACACAGAGAAGGTACGGCCTACGCCCCAATATTGGGGCGGTCAGGCCCCGGAGGGGGAGACGGCAACACTCTTGGAGATGAGGAAGGAGAGCCAGCACTTCACAGTATACTTCCACCAGCAGGACGCCAAGATGGCCGCTCTCCTCCTGCTCGACTCCGAGAAGGCCTACGACGCCGATACGAAGATCTACGGCGGCGAGGAGAGGCTCAAGATCAAGATGTTCATGACGTACAACAGCACAGAATATGCCATACTTGGCGGCAACCCCAGCGCGGTCTACGGGGAGGACGCCAGCGCTGGCGGTGTGGCCGTGGAGGCGGGCGACGAGATAAACTGGCTCAGGCCCATCCGGGACAGAACTCAAACCCAGATGTACGACGTGGCGGCCCCCATCCACGAGCTTGGGCACGCGCTCATGCGCCAGATATACCCCAACGTCTATGACAACTGGGAGCAGTGGTTCAATGAGGGAATGCCCCTCTCCGAGATGGCATGGCTTGACAATGAGTGGGCCCCGGAAGGCTACTCGCCCTTCATGGACCATGAGCCATTAAGGCAGCTTCAGACCTCGTTGATGGGTGGCTCACCATCCGTCATACCACTAACCCAGCTCGCGAAGATGGACTACGGCTCACTCAACTCCTCCGAGCAGTTGCTGTTTGAGGGGCAGGGCATAACCTTCCACTTCTACGTCTACTCGCGGTACGATAATGGGCTCCAGAGGCTGCTCACCGAGTACAACAGGAGCGTGCCACTCAGCATGGCCGTGGAGAGGGCCTTCGGAATAACCTACACAGACCTTGAGGAAGAACTGTGGGCTGCGGCGGAGAGGGCGGCTCTCCACGTAAATGCCACCGATGCGGTCATCTCAAGGATAAAGGGCGAGGGAGCTGATACTTCGCTCGCCGAGAAGTTAAAGCCAGAGGAGCCCTTTCTCGCACTACTGGCAGCTTACGCCTCGGAGGCAAGAGCTGGCGTCGGTCCGGAGAGTGTATCGCTGGGAACCATTGTCCCCGGAGCTTGGGTGATGGCAGAATTGCAAAAGACCGCAATAACGTCGCTGAACGTGAGCTTAACACAAACAGCCGCGAATGTAACAGTTTCCGTTCAAGAGGTGACGCCTGATGAGGCACCGGCAACCGCTATTGGCGAGGTTTACCGGTACATCGAGATGACGGCGAGCGAGGGGGTCGGCCCAGCCACGATAGCGTTCAAGGTTGCCAGAGCTTGGGTAAACGAACACAGCGCGAACAACGCATCCATCACCTTGGAGAGGTACGTCTCAAATGATTGGGCCTTACTTCCCACCAAGAAAATCAGTGAAGACAGCGCATATGCCTACTTCTCCGCGGAATCGCCGGGGCTGTCAACCTTCTCCATAGCCTCTGTTTCGCCTGCTGATCTGGTACTGCAAAACAAAAAGGAGACGGCGCATTTCATCTTTTATTTCAACACAACATCAGAAGACTTCGTTGATCAATACAGCAACATCGCGGAGGGGGGCTTCTCCGGATTAGAGGTGATATTTGGCAACCTCTCAGAAAAAATAAAGGTTTACCTTTGCGAAACCGTTGAGGAGTTCCGGATCACCTCGGGGGGCTCGACGCCGCCAAATTTTGATGGCACGGTTGCGGCGGGGCAGTGTATTGATGGAAAGGTTCAGATCTATAAGCCCGCCCAGTTCTTTCCGGAGGATTATGCTATCGGCCTTCTCCACGAGATCGGTCACGCAGCATATTGGCAGCTTTATCCAACCGCCCTTGTTAAGAATAATTGGCTTAATGAAGCCTTGGCGGCTCAATCCATCAGCGGCTCAATCATCAGTTACGTCTGGGATGATGAGGTGAAGGCCGCTTTAGAGAATGGTACTTTCATACCGCTGGCGACACTTGAGAGTAATGGAGTAAGGAACGCGACTACGGAACACGGAATTAACGGCCCAGAGTACATCTCGTTGGTCAGCTTCATAGCGGGGGAGTTCGGCTTTGATAGGCTTCGCTCGGTTCTAACCTACTACAACGGGAGCGATAACATGGTCTCCTCCATAGAGAAGGGCACGGGCGTCAGCGCCGCAAACTTTGAGCAGCGGTGGACGGCAAAAATAAGGTCCTACACTACAGGAAACACAACCGTGCCCACGGTGATAGAGGGCTGGGTCTCGAAGGAGCAATTCGGGCAATCAGCGACCGCCTTCCTTCCCACAGACGGGATATATGTCATGGTATGGAATAACGCCGAGAGCGACGATCAACCCCTCGTGACCGTCCGTTTGGTGGACTCCTACGGGAATAGGTTGATCGAGAGGTCGTACAACGTACCTGGGCGGCACGGCATGACCGGGTTTGGTGACTATAACCCCGGACGGTCCATGACGCCTGGCATTTACCGTGTGGAGATCTGGAGCGGCGGCTCCCTATTGCAGTCGATTGCGATATCCGTATCCACCGTAACCGCTGATACCACGCCACCCACCATAACCATAATCTCACCCGCAAAGGACAGCCTCCTGCAGACCAGCTCCGTGTCGATTAGCGCCTCCTACTCGGACAACGTGGGGATTGACGTAAACTCCGTAACGATGAAGATAGACGGAGCGACCGTGACCCCCATCAAATCGCCGAATAGTGTAGAGTATGCCGCCTCCCTCTCCGAGGGATCACATACCGTTTACCTCTCCGTGGCGGACACGTCTGGCAATACTGCGGTGGCGACCTGGTCGTTTACCATAAGTCTGTCATCATCCCAACAAGGTTCCCGCTGTATAATCGCCACATCGACCTATGGCTCAGAGCTTGCCCCTCAGGTCCAGTTCCTGAGAGAGTTCAGGGACAACCTTGCGCTAAAGACCTTTGCTGGTAGCAGCTTCATGATGGTCTTCAACGCGTGGTACTACTCTTGGAGCCCTCCTGTTGCTGCCTCGATCGCACCCGATCCTTCCATCAAGGCGGTAATGCGCATCATCCTCCAGCCCCTTCTGAACATCCTTGAGCTGGCCGCGGCCACGTTCTCACTCCTCTCCTTCAATAGCGAGCTGGGCATAGTGGTTGCTGGCATAGTCGCCTCCTCGCTGATAGGGCTCGTCTACTTCACGCCCGCAACCGTGCTGGCCCTTACCACAATCTGCAGGCGCCGCGGCTCTGTCCCGCCAGTCAGGAAGATCACGTTCTTGGTCGTGCCGTGGGCGGCGAGCCTCGTCCTGATCCTAGTGAGCGAGTTCGCCTCGTTGCAACTCCTGATGATGGTGGCTACGGGCACCCTCGTACTGTCGACAATAACCCTCGTAGCCGGAACAGTCTCACTCGAAATAGCCCGCTATCTGCGGCGGTAGCCTCATTTCAGATCAGATGGGCTTGTCCTTTACCTTCAAGAGGAGCCACTGCCTCTCTCCTACCTTCTTGAATCTGGTAAGCACGTACCTCCCATGGAGTCTATCACCACTTAGAACGAACTCTATCGTGTCCTCGCTCCAGACCAGCGGCTCATAGGACCCCTTGTCCCATATCTTCACGGTCCCTGCTCCGTACTGCCCCTCTGGTATTGTACCCTCGAACTCCCCGTATTCTAATGGATGGTCCTCGACCTCGATAGCAAGCCTCTTCTCACCAGGCTCTTCCGGGAGACCTTTCGGTACAGCCCAGCTCTTAAGGACCCCTCCCCTCTCCAGCCGGAAATCATAGTGGAGCCTCCTGGCATGATGCTCGTGTACAACAAAGGATCTCCCTTCCACCTTCATCCCCCAGCATAATACTTGATCTGACTATTCTCCCTTCTTTAATATCAGGCTGAAGAGGGAATTAAAATAAGTGGGCCCGGAGGGATTCGAACCCTCGACCACTCGATTATCAGTCGAGTGCTCATACCAAGCTGAGCTACGAGCCCTCAATCTGAGAGATAACCCTCCTACGGATTTATTCTTTTTGCCCTGACAAAAGCTTAAATCACCCGTTATAGACCTTCCATTAACGAGGGCCGGTAGATCAGTCGCAGATCGCCCGCCTCGCACGCGGGAGGCCGCGGGTTCAAGTCCCGCCCGGTCCACCAGAACCTTTTCGTGAGAATATACCTCAAGCTCTACAACAACAGCCCCGAGTTCAAGCTCTAGCTGGCTCCAGCATGCTGAGGCTCCTCATAAACATGGAAAAATGAGGCAAGCTTCAATGGAGGCGACCCCTCGAAGTGAGCTTCAATTAGACTTCGAAGGTGAGGAGACCTATGAGCCTAATCGAGGCGATGCACCTTAATTGAAGGGCCGTTCCATTGAAGAATAACCCAAGTAATACGGGTAATATATTAACCTTTCTGCAAGTATCAACAGAAGGTTTTTACTCTCCGGAACACAACGATTAACAATTAATAGGTATGAATGAAGACTATACTGAGGGCATAAAGATGAAGATTGGGCAAGAATTCCATCCGGATCCGAAAATGAAGACGCTCTTATTCACATATCTGGCACTGATCGCCATCCCTCTGTACGTACTGGGTTTAGCGCTAACATTATACCTCTTCCTCATAAAGGAATATCTGGCTACGACGGTGCTGGCATTTGTCTACATCTTGCCACTTGTGGTGATCACACTCTTCGTTATCTACTGGATTCCGAAGTACTACTCCTCAATTAAGTACATCTTTAGCGAGAACGAGGTGAGGGTCGAAAGGGGGGTCTGGTGGAAGATGCGCCACGCTATTCCCTACTCCCGAATAATGAACGTTGACACGATTCAGGGACCAATATCGAGGCATTTCGGCATCGGCACCGTGGACATATACACTGCTGGATACACAGGACAAGGCGGTGGAAGCGGCGGACCAGTGGTTAGAAGATCTGAGGCTGCCATCATACACATCCCTGACTTCTTGTCGTTAAGGGAGGAGATACTGGGCGTCGTCAGAGGCAGACCGCTCTTCGCCGCGCCAGGCGCGGGGTCAGACAGCATAGGTCAGCAGATGCTTGAGGAACTTCGGGAGATCCGAAAGCTGCTCAAGTCATAAACCCCTCCTTTTCACCCCCGTAGTCAAAATCTTAAATATCAACATGCCTCTTGTTTAATAGAGCGTGGTTCTATGGTCGTCGATGAGGGTGCTTCCCGTAAAGAGCAGAGGTGTAGGAGGGATCTGAAGTCCGCAAAGCTCATCGTCGTCAAGATCGGGGCCTCATCACTCTCCAACGCATCCGGCGATCTTGACCGCGGGAAGATAGGACTGCTATGCGACGAACTGGCAAACCTTAAGAGGCGCGGAATTGACGTCGTGCTCGTCTCTTCTGGTGCCATAAGAGGAGGCAGGGCCATTATGCGCGACCGCATCAAGAACGGCGAGATCCCTGGGCTTCAGGCGCTTGCCGCGATAGGGCAGGTGGTGCTCATGGAGGCGTACCGGGATACTATGGCGGGCAAGGGCTACAACGTCGGCCAGATACTGCTGACGTGGGACGACTTCAGGAACAAGAGGCGCCTCAGGAACCTGCTCAACACCTTTAACATCCTCCTCTCACTGGGTGTCATCCCAATAATAAACGAGAACGATACCGTAGCCGTGGACGAGATAAAGTTCGGGGACAACGACACCCTCTCCGCTCTGGTGGCCAAGTACATGCAGGCAGACCTCCTCGTCCTGCTCTCGGATGTGGATGGTCTGTATACGGGCGATCCGAAGCGCCCCAGCTCAAGGCTGATACCCTGCGTGGAGTCGATAACACCAGAGATCGAGAGGCTGGCCTCTGAAGGTCATGGCGGATTTGGGGGAATGAAAACCAAGCTGAGGGCGGCCAAGCTCGCCACGGAGGCCTGCATCCCGATGATCATCGCAAACGGTGCGGATGAAAAGGCACTTGAGCGAATAATCACCGGCGAGAGGGTCGGCACCATATTCATCCCGAGGGATCCTCATGAGCAGTAAAGAGCTGGCAGATAAGGTATCGGAAGCAAGAAGGGCCAGCCTTCAGCTCGCACAGCTCCCCCGCGAAGTGAAGGACAGGGCTTTGAGATCCGCAGCTAGGGCTATCTTGAAGCATCAAAAGGAGATACTCGATGCCAACAAAAGGGATATGGTAGCCGGGAAGATCCTTCTTGAGGAGGGAAGGCTCTCCAAACCTCTTCTGGACCGCCTGAAACTCGACGAAACTAAGGTTCTTGAGATATCAAAGATGGTAGCCAGCGTCGCCGACCTCGACGATCCTGTGGGGAAGACGCTCTACGCAGTGAAGATGGATGAAGGGCTGGATTTATTCAAGGTAACCGTACCATTCGGCGTGATTATCTCTATCTTCGAGAGCAGACCCGATGCCCTGCCCCAGATAGCCTCTCTCTGCATCAAGTCGGGCAACTCCGTCCTGCTCAAGGGCGGCTCTGAGGCGCAGGAATCTAACAGGGCGATCTACCGGGTCATGAACGAGGCGTTTGTGGCCGCGGGTCTGCCTAATGGTTGCATGCAGTTGGTGGAGGGTCGGTCTACAGTTGGCGAGCTACTGAAGATGGAAGGGCTAATCGACCTCATAATCCCACGTGGCAGCAACGAGTTCGTCAGGTACATACAGGAGAACACGGAGATCCCGGTGCTGGGACACTCATCCGGGATCTGCCATGTATATGTCGACAGGGCTGCCGACCCAAGGAAGGCGGTGGAGATATGCCACGATGCTAGGGTGCAGTACCCTGCCGCCTGCAACGCCATGAAGATACTGCTCGTCCACGAGAAGGTCGCATCCGAACTGCTCCCCAAGATCGCCAAGAGGCTCGTTGATAGCGGGGTCAAGATAAAAGGGTGCCCCAAGACCCTAAAGATACTAAGATCAAGCGGCATCCCTGCAGAAAAGGCGACTGATATGGGCTGGTCTACCGAGTACCTCGAACTTGTGCTTCCGGTAAAGATCGTCAGCGGCGTGGACGAGGCTATAGCCCACATAAACCGCTACGGTTCAAGGCATACCGACTCCATAATCTCCGAAGACACAGCATCAGTCAAGAAGTTCCTGAGCATGGTGGACTCATCGACCGTCATCCATAACGCCTCGACCAGATTCAGCGACGGCTACCGGTACGGTTTAGGCGCAGAGGTAGGCATAAGCACAAACAAGATACATGCAAGGGGTCCCGTGGGTCTGGAGGGGCTCGTCACGACAAAGTACGTGCTACTGGGCTCCGGCCAGAAGGTGTCAGACTACGTCGGAAAGGGTGCCAAGCCCTTTCTCCATAAAAAAGCGACTGGTGACTGGAAAAGGAGGTTAGGCACGTGAAGAAGATGACTTTTGGCATTGTTGGTTACGGCAAGATGGGCTCCTCCCTCGTTAAGGGGGCCTTGAACTCCGGCTTATTGTCCGCAAAAAGCACGAAGGTCTATGACCTAGACGGCGCAAGGATCGAATTCGCGAAGAGAGACGGTCTTCTTATAGTCGACAGCTTGGCCAGGATAGCTGGCTCGGATGCCATTCTGCTGGCCGTGAAACCCAAGGATATGCCGAAGTTGCTGGACGAACTCAAGGCGCTAGTCCCGGCAGGAAGCGCGCTCTTCATTTCCATCGCCGCAGGGATAAAAATTGCCACGATGGAGTCTAGGCTCGGCGAGGGCTCGAGGATCGTGCGGGTGATGCCAAACATCGCCGCGTCGGTGAACGAGGCTGCCTCGGTCTTTGTGCCGAACCGCTATGCCGGAGCGTCTGACATCAAGTTCGCAACATCGCTCCTGGAAGGCATTGGAGTAGCCTACAGGCTTGACAACGAATCGCTGATAGACGCGGTGACCGGCGTCAGCGGTAGCGGACCCGCCTACTTCTTCCTTATGATGAAGGCCCTCGAAGAAGCCGGCAGGAGGTCCGGTCTTCCCGACGACCTGATCCGATCGCTGGTCTCACAGACCTGCAGGGGCGCGGGGACCCTCGCCCTCCGTTCAAAAGACTCATTCGATCAGCTCATCAAGGCTGTCGCCTCTCCCGGCGGCACCACAGAGGAGGCTCTGAGGGTCATGGAATCCAAGGGCTTCTCTCAGACTGTAATAGAGGCGGTCGTTGCCGCGATAGAGAAATCCAAAAAAATGAACTACTCCTGAGACGCGTACCTCAGTATCGCGACGATCCCGCCGAAGGATCCGAGGAGCATCTTGCCCTCATCCGTCTCAGTTGATACTACCTCGACCTTGGTGTTGGTCTTCTCCGCCATCGTTGCAAGCTCGTCCACGATGCTCTTGGTTTCCAGTTCCTCCATTATCCCGCCGCACTTGTCGCAGGTCTCTCTTCCCCCCTTGGCGAGTAGCGTCTCCTTCTTCAGCGTTTCCTGCCTTAAGTTGCCGCAGACCTGGCACTTGTAGTTGACCCTGTAGGTCTCAATGCCATCCGAGAGGAGCAGCATCTTGACGATCCCCTTCTCGAGCTTCTCCCTTACCTCCTTCTCACCGTACGTCACTTGGTTGGGGCTCTTGGCTAACAGAAGCAAAAAACTCTGAACGAGCTTCTTCTCCTTCACGTACTCGACGTTCTTCAGCACCTCCTTCGACTTCTCGAGGAGCTCGTATACGCCGGGCTCCTCCGTGTACCCGAGGTCCTCCACGCTCAGGACCTTCTTCTGGAGCTGGTAGTGCAGGTACTGCCCTTCGTAGAAGTCACTTTTGGTCGGACCGGGCCCCCCTATGATTATTCCCTTCAGGTTCTCGATAGGCAGGAAGATCTTCTCGGCATGGGCCGCCACCCTCTTGTTGAACTCGGCGGCCGCGATCTCGATCAGCCTCTGGAACCTTCTTGCAGACTGTCCTCCGGCGTCGTGCTTGCTCGGGACCCCCGACGTTATGGTCTCCACGATCTCCACCCTGCGCCCCCTCAGCAGCGCAAAGGTCGCGTCGCTCCTGTCCATTACTATCAGACCGTAGATGTCCTTCTCGGCGAGGATGTCCTTGATCGGATCCAAGAAGAACCTGGCGTCGCACCTGTAGAAGTATATGCTGATGGGCTCGGGCGGCTCGATCACGTAGGTCTCCATCTTCTCGGTCCCGGGGCCGCCGCGCGGGATGGCTCCGCTGAATATGACGAGTCCGTTCTCTGGGGGCATCCTGAAGAGTTTCAGCCTCTGCATTATGCTCTCTATGGCATCTTGAACGTTCTTCCGCGTCGACTTGGACTTTATGTTGGCCGCTGTGCCATACTCCTCCCTGAGGTTATTCATGGCATCGGAGATCTGCCTGCCCGGAGGGACGTAAAGCGATACGAGCTCGGTGGCCCTACCCTCCTTTGACTCGAGCTCCTCCACTAGCCTCCTGAGCCTGTACAGCTCGAGCGAACTCCTTTTGGTCTCCGACAATTACAGCGACCTCGGCGTTATCGAGAAACATTCAACCTTTATATAACTTGCACTATTAAGTTTCTGCGGTGGACGCCATGAAAGTCACCATCAAGCTGAGCGGGCACGTCCTTTTTCCTACTTTAGGGGCGACGCCTGACCTCAAGGGATATGTCACCGTCATAAAAGAGGTCAAGGCCCTCGGGCACAGCCCCTTCGTCGTGGTCGGCGGGGGCGAGCCAGCCCGTTACTACATCCGGCTGGCAAGGGAGCAGGGGGCTGACGAGTCGACCTGCGACCAGATCGGGATAACCGTAGCGATCCTCAACGCCAGGATCCTCATAAGCGCCATGGGCGAAGATGCCTGCCAGTTCGTACCCAAAAACTTCGAAGAGCTGGACAAGGCCATATCGACCGGAAAGGTTGTGGTGATGGGCGGACTACAGCCTGGCCAGTCCACAAACGCGGTCTCCTGCATCCTCGCCGAGCGCTCCGGGTCAAAACTTTTCATCAATACCACCACGGTGGACGGGGTGTACAGCAAAGACCCAAAGAAGGACCCGTCGGCAAAGAAGTACGAGAAGATAAGTGTGGCAGAGCTGACGAAGGTCCTCGACAGGCTGGGAACTAGGGCCGGTGAGTACGATCTTCTGGATCCGGTTGCCCTGAAGATCATCCAGCGCTCCAAGATAACGACCAAGGTGATAGACGGCAGGGACCCGAAGAATATTTTAAGGGCTATCAAGGGTGAGAGGGTAGGTACAACGATCGTCCCGTAGTGGTGTAAGCCATGTCGAAGAGAAGAGATGAAGACAAATGGGGGCCGCACTCCCACTGTATTGTCTGCGGCAATGCCATACCAGAGGGCGAGAAGACCTGCTCTGAGGAATGTGCACAGAAGTATGAATCAGAGGCGAAGCGCTACAAACGGCAGCAGACTATGAGCTTCATGTTCATCGCTGCTATGGGCGGGTTGGTTGTCATATTCTTCCTCTTCTCGTACCTAAGGCCAGGCGGTTAAAAGTTAAATATCCCCGCAACCTCTTTTCATCTGGGCGGGGGTTCCCTAGCCAGGTTAAAGGGGAAGGACTCAAGATCTGAAGATGGGTTATCCTTTGGCGTAGGCCTTCGAGGGTTCAAATCCCTCCCCCCGCACCACGTCAAAAATCTCCCTTCTGCCGTTTTTTCGAAGCCAAAATCTAAATAACAACACAGCATAAAGAAAAGATACAGTGATGGAGAAATGAAAAAGGCGATAACTATTTTTGACACAAAATTTGGCAACACCGAAAAGATAGCCAGAGCATTGGCACGGGGCATGGAAAAACAGGGGGTTAAGGTTGATTGTGTAAAAGCTGATGAAGTTGATGTCGATAAGCTGGTTGAATATGATTTTCTGGCAATTGGCGGACCCACGCACGCATTTGGCGTATCTAAACCAATGAAAGCCTTTCTTGAAAAACTGAGAAGCGTGGACATTAAAGGCAAGAAAGCCTTTGCCTTCGACACTAAATTAAAGCTCTTTTTTGCTGGAAGCGCGGGGAAAGGAATTGAAAAGGAACTAAAGAAGCTTGGAATGGGCCTCGTGAAACCGCATGTTTCAGCTATAGTCAAGGCAAATGAGGGGCCACTCGAAGCAGGTACGGAAGAGATGTTTGAACAAATCGGAGTTGAGATTGCAGAAATGATTTAATTGAAGTGATGACAGTTGGGATGATAAAAAAGATTACAGGCCTCCTCTTTTCATTTTTGCGGATTGGATTTGTTGCATCAGCTATATTGACGATGGTGTCCACCGACATTCTAGGATGGGGGGCAAGTAAACCCAGCATTCTGGGTTATTATACCCACTGTTCCTTTGCACCGATGTTTAAACCTAACCGTTTCCTCAAACGTGTACTTTTGTATACACGTTCCCGTTCGGAGCGTTGGCAGCCTCTTCGGTCCAGCCTGCTCCCCTGCCGTCAGGCGCGGCAGGGGCGTACAGGTACTCATCCCTCATAGATTGCCAGGAGGCGTCCGCACTCACGGCAAACGGCTGGCCGCACAGGCGCATACCACGCAGGAGTATCGCCAGCGAGGAGAGCCTGTTCCTGCCGTAGTCTGCGCCGCATTTCTCACACCTGCTCACAGC
>Ga0315282_10002499_pt1 | contig 33739 bp, 24 predicted proteins | sample YL17G07_20_MG_FD_203693 | JGI IMG/M metagenome (GOLD analysis project Ga0315282, IMG submission 203693) | Sediment microbial communities from Yellowstone Lake, YNP, Wyoming, USA - YL17G07_20 | ecosystem: Environmental > Aquatic > Freshwater > Lake > Sediment | place: USA: Wyoming | collected...
ATGAAGCTCTGGAAATCCTCGCCGATCGCCTTGAGCCGGTCGGATTCTCCCGCCGGCGAATAGTGCATCCAGGCCGAGGTCGTCGGCTCGATGACCAGGATTCGGTTGACCTGTTCGCCCAGGCTCATGACGACGGACAGGCGGCCGAAGTAGTCGGCCAGGACGTTGTAGGACGTCCACCACGGCTCGTGATAGGAGAACGAAAGCGGGTGGTCGCGTTTGCGGGCGCCCATGATCGTCGCGTAGGACAGGTGCTGGTTGAGGAAATTCACGCCGAGGGCGTATTCCCAGTCGCCGATCCTCTTCTGGTCGAAGAAAGTCATGTCCCAGCCCCCGGCGCCGTAGGTCTCGGACATCGTCCGGCTGTGGCCGAACTGGTTGGCGGAGCTCCGGATCTCGCGGACGGACCGGGCGTTGCCGAACTGGGCGTGCGGCCCGGCGTTCCATTCGTTCATCAGGATATCGATCCCGGGCATGTGGGCGTAAGCGGACATGGCCAGGTTGTCGGGAGAAGCGCGCGGCCGGGGCCATTCGTGGTCCCAGTAGTGGCCGGTGAAGGCCAGGTTGTTGTCCGTGCAGTAGGCGTAATAAGGCTTGGCCCAGTTCTCGACGAAGAGATCGAGCAGGGTCGAATAATAGTTGTGGCGGACCCTCGTCCACTCGCCGACCTCCTCGAACAGGGAGGCCAGGTGCGGCTTGAGGTCATAGCCCCATTTCGTCTGGAAGGCCTGGAAAAGGGCCGGGGTGTAGTTGATGACGTCGGCGCCGCCGGGCGGGGCGATCTCGGCCTCGTCCTGGAAGACGCCGGGCACGGTCCGGCCGAACTCCGCCCCCACGACCTTCTTGTAGGCGTTGAGCGTCACGTCGAGGAACTTGTCCGTCACGTCCTTGCGCATGAGGTCGACATAGGTGAAGCCGCCGTACCAGGGCGACGGCTCCTGGCGAACGATCTCGAAGATATAATAGGCCGCCTTGTCCGGCGCGGCCGGGTTGATTTTCCCCGTCACGTCCTCGAAGCCGGCCAGGGTCCGCCGCAGGACGACCAGGGGCGGCCGGGCGAAGGCCTTGGGCGTGCCCTCGACACGCGTCATCTTCAGGCCGCTCCGGGCGGCGTCCGGCATCTGGGCCGGAACGTGGCCGCCGGCGAATCCCGACGGATAGGAATTCTCGTCGTAGATCCAGACCTTGAGGCCGAGGGACTTGCCGGTCTCGACGGCGAAACGGCAGAGCGAGAGCCACTCGTCCGAAAGGTACGGCGTGATCAGGCCGGGCCGGGGATGGATGAACACCCCGCCGATCCCACGGTCCTTGAAGTCGGCCAGCTCGCGGCTGATCTGGTCCTTCGTCATCCTGTCGTTCCAGACCCAAAGAGGCGCGCTCCGGTATTCCGCGGGCGGGTTCTTGAATGCCCCGAGCACCTTCTCGTAGGTGTCGCCCGAGGGCGTTCGGCCGCAGGCGGCGAAGGCCGCGGCGAGGACCATGAGGCAGAGAACTAACGTCCATCGTGATTTGTTCATGGAATGTCCCTTTCGAACGCGGACAATGATGCGGCCCGCCGCAAGTCCCGTTCTGGCAAGTTCATTCGGCCCCAAATTTAAGGGAACGGCCCCTCAAAGTCAAGCCGGGAAGGGGGGAATAAAATGGCGGAGAGGGCGGGATTCGAACCCGCGGCCCCGGTTTGCGCCAGGGCAAACGCTTAGCAGGCGTTCCTGATCGACCACTCCAGCACCTCTCCGCGGGCTGTCGGAACGTGCGGCTATTCTAGCATTTTTCGAAAAAGATGGAAACTGATTGTGCGGCCGTCAGCAGGGGCCCCAGGTGTGGCGGGGATGGCGCTTTTTGTACTCCTCGGCCGTCCTCTTCGTGATCCGGTGCCAGGGCTCCCCCGTCTTGGCCCCGACGATCCCGGCCAGGGCGCAGCGGCAGAGGGTCGGATCGACGTCCTTCAACAGCCGCTCGAAAACCTTGTACGGATCGCGCCGGAGAAAATCCTTGGCGTCCTTGACGCCGATCTTTTCGAGCTTGGCCGCGGTCGTCTTGCCGATGTTCGGCAGGTCGGTCAGCTTCCGGGCGGAAATCATCGAGGCGCTCACGGCTTGGCCTTCCCTTCGACTTCGGCAACGATGGCCACGTAGTTCTTGCCGTACTTCTTGGCGCACTTCGGGCAGGTCGTGTACCACATATACCATTTTTTGACGGCCAGCCCCCGGCCGTCGGCGAAGGCGGCGAAGTCCCGGCACCACTTGCCGGTCTCTTTGAAATCGCCCTCGTAGACTTTGCTCAGGTAGTCCCCGGACAAGGAGACGTTCTCGGCGCCTTCGACGTCTCCGCTCGCCGCGAGATAGACGTCCATGTTCCATTTCGAGGTATGGTCGGAAAGGCACATCTGCTCAGGGCTCATCGCCCCGGCTCCTTCGACCTTGCCGATGATCCTTTTCATCACCTGGCCGAAATTGAGTGGAATATGGAACAGGGTCACGACGCGGTCCTTGACGAATTTCTTCCGGTCCCAGGTGAACGACGCCCCGTCCCAAGGCGCGGGATCGAACTTCGGGCAGCATTCCGGAGTCTCTTGAATAAGGCTCATGTCATCCTCTCTCTCCCCGGCTCCCTTGTCTTGGACGATCCGGGATGAAATGGCGGAGGGAGAGGGATTCGAACCCCCGTTCCGGAGACCGGAAAGCGGTTTTCAAGACCGCCGCCTTCAACCACTCGGCCATCCCTCCGCATAATTGAGTTCACCGGACGATGCGCTCCAGACCGTCCATGTACGGCCGCAGGGCCTCGGGGACGGCGACCGAGCCGTCCTTCCGCTGGTAGTTCTCGATGATGGCCGCCGCGGTCCGGCCGACCGCGAGGCCCGAGCCGTTGAGGGTGTGGACGAACTCCGTCTTGGCCTTGGCGTCCCGCTTGAAGCGGATGTTGGAACGGCGGGCCTGGAAGTCCGCGCAGTTCGAGCAGGAGGAGATCTCCATGAACCCCTTCCGGCTGGGCATCCAAACCTCGAGGTCGTAGGTCTTGGCGCTGGCGAAGCCCATGTCCCCCGTGCAGAGGAGGACGGTCCGGTGGTGAAGCCCCAGCCTCTTCAGGACCTCCTCGGCCGAGGCGGTCATAAACTCGTGCTCGTCGAAGGATTTCTCCGGCAGGCTGAAGATCATCATCTCGACCTTGTTGAACTGGTGCTGGCGGATCAGGCCCCGGACGTCCTTGCCATAGGAGCCGGCCTCGCTCCGGAAGCAGGGCGTGTGGGCGGCGAACCGCCGGGGCAGGACGCTCCCGTCGAGGATCTCGTTCCGGTAGAGGTTCGTCAGCGGCACCTCGGCCGTCGGGATGAGGTACCAGTCGAAGCCTTCGAGCTTGAAGAGGTCCTCCTTGAACTTGGGCAGGTTGCCCGTCCCGGTCAGGCTTTCGGCGTTGGCGATGAAGGGCGGCAGGACCTCGGTGAAGCCGCGCTCGCGGGTGTGGAGATCGAGCATGAAGCCGATCAGGGCCCGCTCGAGGCGGGCGCCCGCCCCCATGGAAACGGTGAAGCGGGAGCCCGTGATCTTGGCCGCCCGCTCGAAATCGAGGATGCCCAGCGCCTCCCCGATGTCCCAGTGGGCCAGGGGCTCGAAATCGAACTCGGGCGGCGTCCCCCAGCGGCGGACCTCTTTGTTGCCCTCCGCCGACCGGCCGACGGGAACGGATTCGTGGGGGATGTTCGGGATGTTGAGCAGGGTCCGCTTGATCTCCTCCTCGAGGCCCTTGAGGCGATCCTCGAGGCCGGAAATCTCCTCGCCGACCTTCCTCATCTCCAAGATGCGGCCGGACGCGTCCGCGCCCTGCTTCTTCATCCGCGAGATCTCTTCCGAGGCCTTGTTCTTCTCGGCCCGCAGCACTTCGACTTGGTGAAGGATGTTTTTCTTATCGCCCGAGACGCGGACGAAATCCTCGAGACTCACCCGCTGGCCGCGCGTCGAGAGCCTATTTTGAACGAAATCAATGTTTTCCAGGAGATACTTCGCGTCTAACATGCCCCCGATTATAGCACAGGTCCCGGACGGGGGACAGATTTTTGCGGCCTCGTCCCGGTCCGTTTCCATCGGGATTTTGACAACGGCGGCCGATTGTTCAACAATAGGCGCGATGGACAGGAAACAAGGTTCCCGCTCTTTCGAAGGCCGCATCCAGGTCTACACGGGGAACGGCAAGGGCAAGACGACGGCCGCCCTCGGGCTGGCCGTGCGGGCCGCCGGCCACGGCATGAGGACCTACATCGGCCAGTTCCTCAAGGGACAGCCCACCGGCGAGATCGAAGCCCTGCGCAAGCTCGCCCCGCTCGTCACGCTCGAGCAGTTCGGCCGCAAGGAATTCATCCGGGTCACCGAGGGCGTCGAGGACGAGGACGTCGACCGCGCCCGCGACGGCCTCCGGAAGTGCCTGAAGGCCATGCTCTCGGGCGAATACCGGATCGTTGTCATGGACGAGGTCAACACGGCCGTCCATCTCAAGATCCTCCCCGAGCGGGACGTCCTGGCGGTCCTCGAGAAGAGGCCGGCGGATGTCGAGCTCGTCCTGACCGGGCGCTACGCCCCGGCGGCCATCCTCGACAAGGCCGACCTCGTGACCGAGATGAAGGACATCCGCCATTACGGCGACGGCGGCCTCAAGGCCCGGGAGGGCATCGAAAAATGAGGCGCCTGCCGAAGCCTTTCGGCCGAAGCCCCTTCGCTCCCCTGATGGAGAGGGGGGAATTCGAGCGCCTGGTGGAGGAGTCGCTGGCCTCGATCCCGCCGCGCTTCAAGAAGCTCATCGAAAACGTAACGGTCATGGTCGAGGACGAGCCGCCGCCCGGGCGCAACCTCCTCGGACTCTACCACGGCGTCCCCTTCAAGCACCGGGGCGCGGGCTCCTACGGCAACACGACGCCCGACGTCATCGTCATCTACCAGGGGCCGATCGAGAGGATCTCCCGGAACCCCGAGGAGATCAAGGAGTGCGTCCGCGACACGGTCCTCCACGAGGTCGGCCATTACTTCGGGCTCGAGGAGGACGAACTGCGGGAGATCGAGAGGGCCGTCCGGCGGGCCCGCCAGGGAGGGAAATCATGAGCCGTCCGCTCGAAGGAATTTTCGTCGCCTTGACGACGCCGTTCGACGGGGACGAAATCTCCGTCGACAAGATCCGCGCCAACGTCGAAAAGCTCAACCGGACGGACGTCGCGGGATACCTCGTGCTGGGCTCGACGGGCGAGAGCGTCTCCCTGACCGACGAGGAATCGGTCAAGCTGGTCGAGGCCGTCGTCGCGGCCGCCGGGGGCGGGAAGAAGGTCCTCGTCGGCACGGCCCGGGAATCCACCCGGGCGACCGTCGCATTCACAAACCGGTTCGCCGGCCGGGGCATCGCCGCGGCCCTGGTCCGGCCGCCGTCCTACTTCAAATCGATGCTGACCCGGGAGGCTCTCAAGAGGCACTTCCTGGCCGTCGCCGACCGTAGCCGCCTCCCCGTCCTCGTCTACAACATGCCCCAGTACACGGGCGTCTCCCTCGAGCCGCGGCTCGTCCTCGAGCTCGCCTCGCATCCGAACATCGCCGGCCTCAAGGAGAGCTCGGGAAGCCTGGCCTTCCTCGGCGAGGTCGTCCGCGAAGCCCCCGCCGCCTTCCATTATCTCGTCGGCTCGGGCAGCGTCGTCTACCCGGCGCTGGAGATGGGCGCCTGCGGCGCCGTCCTGGCCGTGGCCAACGCCGCGCCCGAGATGTGCGCCGAGATCTTCAGGCTGTTCAAGGCGGGGGAAAGGGAGAAGGCCAGAAAGCTTCAGCTCGATCTCGTCCCCCTCAACAAGGCGCTGACCGAGGTCTATGGCATCGCCGGCCTCAAGTTCGCCCAGGACCTCCGCGGCTTCGGCGGCGGGGCGGTGCGCTCTCCCCTGCTTCCCGTCGACGAGCGGGCCAGGCGGGACATAGAAACCCTAATGAAAACCATGGGATTTTAGCTTCGACGCGCTTTTCCAGGATATTTCGCAGAAATCCGCCTGCGTGATGCTCCGGTAGATTTCTGCCCTCCGCTCGCTTTCGTTCGCTGCGGTAAGACGACCGTGCACCCCGCTCCGACAGCGCCCTCCCCGCGTGTCCCCCGCCGCCGGCTCAGGCGAGGCTGACTGCCGCACAAGACACCCTCCCGCTGCCGCTGCTACCTTCCGGTCCTGACGGGGTTCACGGGCGGCGCTTTGCGCAGGGCCCCAGCCCTCATCGCCACGTACGAAGGCACCGGCCGGAAAGGGAGAAGCCTCGGCGGGGGATTCGATCCCACTGGAGCGGATTGTGGGTGACAGGGCACCGCTAGCTCCCCATCTAGCACGGTCGAGACGGTATTATACACCGAACACGGCCGGCCCTCCATTGCCTCTCGATTCCCGTTTTTATGGTAAAATAGATGTTTGGAATATCAGGAGGAGACATGTTCTTCTGGGATTACACGTTTTTCCTTCTCATCCCGCCTCTGATCCTGGCCTTTTACGCCCAGGCCAAGGTCAAGGGGACCTACAGGAAGTACAGCCAGATCTTCGCCTCTTCGCGGCTGACGGGCGCCCAAGCCGCCCAGCAACTCCTCCAGACGAGCGGGGCGGGCGACGTCAAGATCGAGAAGCTCCCCGGGGAGCTGACCGACAACTACGATCCCCGCAAGCGCGTCCTCCATCTTTCCCAGGGCGTCTATGACAGCTCCTCCATCGCCGCCCTCGGCATCGCCGCCCACGAAACGGGCCACGCCATCCAGCACCAGACCCACTATCAGCCCCTTCACCTGAGGAGCGTCATCTACCCCGTGGCCAACCTCGGCTCGACGCTGGCCTTCCCGCTGTTTTTCATCGGCTTCATCTTCAGCCGCCGCGGGCCGAGCGTCCTGATGGATATCGGCATCATCCTTTTCGCCGTCGCCGTCGTGTTCTCGGTCATCACCCTGCCCGTCGAATTCAACGCCTCGAAGCGCGCCCTGGTCCTCCTCGAGGAGCGCCGGTTCCTCACGGCCGAGGAGATGACGGGCGCCCGCGCGGTCCTCAAGGCCGCCGCTCTGACCTACGTCGCCTCGACGGCCATGGCGGCCATGCAGCTTCTGCGCATGTTCCTCATCCGCCAGTCCCGCGACTAGGGCCGCGCTTCCCCGCGGCTGTTGACTCCTCCTCGCCCGTCCTGGTATTCTGCCCTTCTCTCGAAGATCAGCCGGCCGCGAGGGATCCAACCGCAGCTGAAAAGAGGAGTCATGGGCAAGACGCCGTCTCTCGGACGCAGACGATTTTTCAAGGAATCCGCGCTGGGGTTGGCCGGGGCGGGGTTCGCGGCGAGCCGGGCCCTGGGCTCAACGCAGACGGCCAGCCAAGCCGCTTTTCAGGGCGCCGCCGACACCCCTCCGAGGATCAAGGAATACCGTCTCCTGGGCCGGACCGGCTTCAAGGTCTCCGACATCTCCTGCGGTTTCATCATGGACGACGGGGTCATCCGGGCCGCCCACGAGGCCGGCATGAATTATTTCGACACCGCCGAGCAGTACGCGGGCCATCACCGCGTCCTGGCCAAGGCCCTCAAGGGAATCGACAGGAAATCTGTCTTCATCACGACCAAGCTCCTCGTCGAGGAGGACAAGTCCAGGGAAGGATTCCTCAAGCGGGCCCGCAAGTGCCTCGAGGATCTCCAGACCGAATATGTCGACTGCATGATGATGCACTGCCCGGAGAAGGCCGAAACCCTCAAGACCGAGGGGTTCCACGCCGCCATGGCCGAGCTCAAGGCCGAAGGGCGGATCAAGCATGTCGGGGTTTCGCAGCACGGGACGTTCTGGTTCCGTGATCCGGAGGAAACGATGGAGAAAATCCTCCTGGCCGCGGCCGAGGACGGCCGCTTCGACGTTTTCCTCATGGCCTACAACTTCCTGCGGCGAGACAACGCCGAGCGTGTCCTGCAGGCCTGCCGCGAGAAGCGGATCGGGGTTGCCCTCATGAAGACCGCCCCGATCGGCATTTACAATTCGATGAAGTCGAGGATCGAGGCCTTGGAAAGGGACAAGAAGGCGGTCGATCCCCTCTACGTGGACGGCCTCAAACGCTATCGGGAAAAATTCGAGGCGGCCCAGGAGTTCATTCGGACCCACAACCTCCGGAACCAGGAGGAGATCCGGGCCGCCGCCATCCGCTTCCTCCTCGGCAATCCCGATATCCACACGGCGTGCTGCCAAACCCAAACGTACACCGATCTTGACGCCTATCTCCGGCTTTCCGGCACCCGGCTGACCGAAAGCGACGAGGCCCGGCTGGAGGCTTACCGCGAAGGATGCGGAAGCCTCTACTGTCGCCACGCCTGCGGCCTATGCGAACCCAGCTGCCCGCAGGGCGTCCCCGTCAACACCATCCTGCGCTACCAGCATTACTTCGCCGGACAACGCCGCGAAAAAGAGGCCATGGGACTCTATGCCCGGATCCCGGGCGCCCGGGCGGACGCCTGCGCGGGCTGCGCCGCGCCCTGCGAGGCCGCTTGCCCGCACGGAGTCCCGGTCCAGGGTATGTTGCTCACCGCCCACGATGTCCTGACGTTGACGTAGGCGGCCGGGCTCCCGCCGACTGAAATCGGGGTTCCTTCTCGCGCCCGAGCGGAGGCGTCTCCTCTTGAGGACAGCTGTATCCCGATTTATATTATCGGATTATGCGTATTACCGCTTTACACGACAAGGCCGCTCCGCGCCCGGGACCGACGGCCGCCGCCATCCCCTCTCCTCCCCCGTTCTCCCCTGGGACAGGGCCGGGGGAAGACCGGCCTGCCACCCTCCGGCCTTTTCGGGCCGCTTGGCACGTAGCTTGCATATGATAGAATTGAAATATCGCGATGAGGAGGTTATCGAAATGAAAGCCTTGTCAACCGTATTGGCGATTCTGATGCTCGCCGTGGTCGCCGTTCCCCAGACCAAGGACGCTTCGCAGACCAAGGACCTCGGGCTGGGCGCGTTTTCGAGCGAAAACGGCCCGATCCTGTTGGCCGTCGACTCCAGCCTCGTTCCCTGGAGACTGAAACAGCCGTACGCCATGTTTATTCTTTACATGGCGGCCAAGGACTCCGGGAAGAACATCGTCGTCGCCCGCGACGGCATCGTCCTCGTCTACAAGGGCCAGGAGTACAAGATGCCGTCCCTCCAGGATCTCCGGAAGAACTACAGCGCCGAAATCCACGATCTCGATTTTTATCACCATCTCGGCAAGGAAGGCATCATCGCCTCATGGATGAGGCTGTACAAATTCCCCGAGCAGGGCGATTTCTTCCCTCCCCTGTCCTTCAACGCCTCCGTGCCGACCAATGAGGGCTCGATGTCCGGCTCTCTAGGCTTTGTCGCCAAGTGCTACTTTAAGAACCCGGGCTTCGAAAAAGGCGACACGTTCGTCATCCGCGTCACGGCCAAGAACGATCCCTCTCTGGTCAGTGAAGTCGAGGTCACCCTCAAGTAGAAGACACAAGATTCGTTTCAGATATTTCCCGGGAGTGCGATTTCGAGTTTCTCCATCGCACTCCCGGGGGGTCGCGTCGAGGACTCCGCGACCAGCCGGCCCGGCTCCCACCCGGGCCGGCTCCGTTTCCTGCCGCCGATTTGCGGGCTTGACAGCCCCCCCGCCCCGGATGATAAATAGAGCTTCCCGATCGCCGCGCTATCGCGAAGGAGGTCCTCATGAATCACCCCCGTGCGGGACGTTTCACTCTCATCTTGATTGTCATGGCCCTCGCCGGTCCTTTCCTCACGGCCCAGACGACGCCGGAAAGCTTCCTCGGCTTCAAGGTCGGCGCCGACCGGAAGCTGGCCGATTACGCCCAGATCTCGGCCTATTTTCAGAAGCTGGCTAAGGAATCCCCGAAGATCAAGCTGTTCACCATCGGCGAGTCCGTTCAGAAGAGGCCCATTCTCATGGCCGCGATCTCGACGCCCGAGAACCTGGCCAGGCTCGACCGCTGGAAGGAGATCACGCACAAGCTCCGCGATCCACGGACGCTCGCCGCCGACGAGGCCCGCAAGCTGGCCCGCGAGGGCAAGGTCATTCTTCTCATCACCTGCTCCCTCCACGCCACCGAGGTCGCCGCCTCCCAGATGTCCATGGAGCTCGCCTACGACCTGGTCGCCGGCAAAACATTCTACAACGCCGGGAAGATCCTCGACGACGTCATCGTCCTCCTCGTGCCCAGCCACAACCCGGACGGCAACCAGATGGTCGTCGACTGGTACAAGAAGTACGTCGGCACCAAGTACGAGGGCGGCCCCATGCCCTGGCTCTATCACGTCTACGCCGGCCACGACGACAACCGCGATTGGTTCATGTTCAACCTGCCCGAGACGCGGGCCGTCACGAACGTCCTCTACCGGGACTGGCTGCCCCAGGTCCATATCGACGAGCACCAGCAGGGCACGAACGGGGCGCGTCTGTTCATCCCGCCGTTCATGGATCCGCCGCTGCCGAACATCCAGCCCATGGTCTGGCGCGGCGTCAACCTCATGGGCACGGTCATGGCCTACGACCTCCAGAACCACGGCCTGAGCGGCGTCGTCAACGGCCGCTCCTACACCGCCTGGTGGATCGGCGCCTGCGACGACACGGCCTGGCTTCACAACGTCATCGGCATCCTGAGCGAGGCGGCCTCGGTCCGCGTCGCCTCCCCCGTGTCCATCGAGGCCAACGAGATCCCGACGTCCTTCTACGAAAAGCGGATGGATTTCATCGATCCCTGGCCGGGCGGCTGGTGGCGCCTGCGCGACATCGTCGACTACGAGCTCATCCTGTCCAAGAGCCTGGTGAAGGCGGCGGCCCTCAACAAGGAGGACCTCCTCTTCAATTTCTATCGGATGTACAAGAACTCGATTGGAAACGTCGACCGGGGCCAGCCCTACGCCTTCGTCATCCCGTCCCGCCAGCGCGATTACCCGACCATGCTCAAGATGCTCGACGTCCTGATGACGGGCGGCGTCGAGATCCATCAGGCCAAGGCCGACTTCACGGCCGGCGGCCGGCTCTACGGGGCGGGCTCCTTCGTCGTCAAGATGGCCCAACCCTACAAGACCTACGCCTGGGCGCTCCTCGAGAGGCAGAAATACCCCGACCTCCGGCAGTACCCCGGCGGCCCGCCGGTCCCGCCCTACGACAACGCGGCCTGGACCCTGCCCCTGCAGATGGGCGTTCTCTGCGACCAGATCGACGAGCCGTTCGAGGCCGGCCTCGAGAAGCTCGGCCGCGTCCCCTACCCAAAGGTCCCGGAACAGGGCAAGAACGCCTATTTCATGCTCGATCCGCGCGTCAACGCCTCCTACGCCATGGCCATCGCCCTGCTCAAGGAGCAGGCTGAGGTCTGGCGGACGAAGGCGAAGGCGACCGTCAAGGGCATCGACATCCAGGCCGGGGCCTTCATCGTCAGGAACAGCGCCCAGGTGAAGAAGGCGCTTCCGGCGCTCGCCGAAAAGTACGGCCTGGCCGTTCTCGACGTCGACGACATCGGCGGCATCGAGAAAGCGCCGGTCAAGTATCCCCGCGTCGGCCTCTTCCAGTCCTGGCGCGGCAACATGGACGAGGGCTGGACGCGCTACGTCTTCGACGACATGGGCATCCCCTACAAGACCCTGCACAATGCGGACATCAAGGGGACGAAAGAGAAGAAGGCCGACCTCGGCGCCGATTTCGACGTCATCATTTTCGCCGACGAGAGCTCGAACGCCATCAAGGGCACGCGTCCCGGAGCCGGTCCCGGCGGAACGGGCGGGCCCGGCGGCGACATGCCGATGGCCCGCATTTTCCAGCAGGAACTCCCTCCCGAGTACGAGGGCGGCATCGGCCAGGAGGGCGTCGACGCCCTCAAGGCTTTTGTCGAGAAGGGCGGCATCCTGGTCGCGCTCAACCGGGCCTCCGAGTTCGCCATCACCGAGTTCGGCGCCCCGGCCCGCAACGCCCTCCAGGGAGTGGATCAGGCCAAGTTCTTCTGCCCGACCTCGATTGTCAGGCTCCTCGTCGACAACGAAACTCCGATCGGCTACGGCATGCCGAAGGAAGCCGGAGCGCTCTTCGCCAGGAGCCTGGCCTTGGACACGTACTCGCCGTCCTTCGACTGGGACCGCAAAGTCGTGGCCGTTTATCCCGATGACAACGTTCTCATGAGCGGCTGGCTCCTCGGCGAGGAATATCTCGCCCGCAAGGCGGCCGTCGTCGACACGAAGTACAAGGACGGCCGGATCATCCTCATCGGGATCAGGTGCCAGAACAGGGCCCAGACGCACGGCACCTACAAGTTCCTGCTGAACGCGCTCCTCTACCCGGGACGATAGAAGCGGCCGGCCGCGCCGGGGCGCGGGGAAAAGGGCCCCGTTATCTGACCTTGAAGACGACGGATTCGCCGGGCTTCATCGCCGTCTCGAAGATGTCGCCGGACCTGCGGATGCTCGACACCGGAAGGCCCGAGATCTCCAGGGCCATGCCGCCGAAGGGATTCTGAAGCCTGAGGATCCCGCCCATTTCGGAAACGACGCGGACGCTCTTGACCACCCCTCCCCTTCTTACCGCCGAGACGAGGAAAGCGCCGTTGGCCCTCAGGAGGTCGAAGGAGGCGTCCTGCCAGGCCTCGGGCACGGCCGGGAAAAGACGGATGACGCCCGTGTGGCTCTGCATGAGCATTTCCTGGACCGCGGCGGCGAAGGCGAAATTCCCCTCGAGGGTGAACGGCCGGTAGGTGAATTTGGACTTGCCGCTCTTGGTCTGATCGCCGTTGGCGTGGAAGCTGTTGGGCAGGCAGAAGCATTCGGCGAACGTGCGCAGCGCCCGGGCCGCCCTCTCGCCGTCCATGGCCCGGGCCGCCAGGCTGCCCAGCCAGCTGTAGGAATAGCCGCACCAGGCGTCCGGTCCGAGGCGGTCGAGCTCGGCCAGCGAGGCGTTGATCGTCCGCCGGTCGGCCTCGCCGTGCGCCCAGTCCACGATCCCCAGCGGATGGATGGCCATGAGATGCGAGAAGTGCCGGTGCGACTCCTTGAGCGGATACGAGGGCGCGACGAGAAGCCGGCCGTCGTCCGCGGCCAGGGCCAGGTCGGGCCATTCGGAAAGGATCTTCAGCCAGCGGGCCTGCTCCTTTCTCTCGCCGAGCTCGCCGGCCAGCTCCGCCGCCGCGGCGTACAGCCAGCGGATGAGGGCCAAATCGAAATTGGTCGTCTCCGTGAACCAGGCGTCGATCCGGTTGTCGTTGATCTCCGGACTCGAGCTCAAGGGGAGTTGTCTTTTTCCGTCGGCCCGCCGGACGGCGATCGCGTCGAGGAAGACGGCGACGTCCTTGAGCCAAGGATAGGCCCGGTTCTCGAGGAAATCGCGGTCGCGGCTGAACTGCCAGTGGAGATAGAAATGCTGGGCCAGCCAGGCGGAGACCGTCGGCCCGAGCGAATATTGGATCCAGCCGCCCATGGGCTGGCCGGTCAGAGTGCAGACGCCGGGCACGTTGAGGCCGTCGACGATGAAATATCTCTTGGTGTAGCGTCTGGCTTCGGGCCTGATCGACCAGAGCCAGTCCAGGAAGGCCAGCCCCTCCTCGAGATGGTTGGCGCTGTAGCACGGCCAGTAGCTCAGCTGGGTGTTGAGGTCGTTGTGGAAGTCTCCCTTCCACGGCGGCAGGCTTCCGTTGTCGGCCGTCCACACGGCCTGCAGGGTGATGGGCGGCGCGCCGCGCCGGGAGGCGGCCCCGAACTTGTAGTTCTCGAGGAACCACTGTTTCTCGATTACCGGATCGGGCACCTCGACCGACGACTTGGCCCAGAACCTTTTCCACCAGGCCTGGTGCGAATCGAGGTCGACGGCCGCCAGTCTCCTCCAGGCCGCGGCCACGCACTCGGAGGCGTCGCCGGCACCCTGGTCTTTGCCCGGGAGGCGGGCGCCCACGCTCCAGGCGCCGATAAGAAGATCGGCGGACGGCTGCTTCCACTCGACCGCGACGTCATAGCTCATGCCGCCCCAGCCGGTCTGGCGGTAGTGGATGGATTTCCCTTCCTGCGTCACCTCCGGGCCCGGATAACCCAGCTCGGACAGGGCCTTGCCGGAGACGACGTCGGTCGCGCCGCCGGAGGCCGCCGCGGCATAGGCCGGCGGAATGAGGCGCGGCACCAGGGTCTCCGGCACGCCCTCGAACCTGAACCAGCCGACGGGCTCGACCGCGTGGACATACGTCGTCAGCTTCGCGCCGTTCTTCCAGCGGACCTCGCACACCGCGCTCTTCAGGTTGAGCCGGACCGAGGCCACTTCACCCAAGGCCCCGATATTGAACTCGAGGGCCGCGGCCGGGATCTTCGTCGGCGCCGGGTCCCTGTCATAGGGCACATCGCCCATCTCGTGGACGGGATCGTAATCGTTCCTCAGGACGTGTTCGCGGACCCAGCCGAAGCGGAACCTCGCCGTTTCGAACTCGGGGATCGGTCTCAGGTCCCAGAGGTCCGCCCGGTCGAGCGACAGGCGGAGGGAATCGCCCTTCTGCCAGACCAGCGCCCCGAGCAGGCCGTTGCCAAGGGGGATGCCCTCGTCCCAGCTTTTCGGCAGGGCGTTTGAAACGAGGTCGTGGCGGGCGTCGACCGGGGCCGCCGGCCCGGCCGCGATCCCCGGCGCCGAGCCGAGCAGCAAGAACAGGGCGAGAGGCGCGAGGGCCAACGCCCTCCGGGGCAGAATTCTGACGTTATTTCTCATGGGACATCCCTCCGTTCCTTCGCCGACATGGTCCTTCCGCTTATTCTAATGAAAGGCCGGCCGAATGTCACAGGAATTTTAGCGGCACCCGCGCCGGAACCGAGAGGTGGAGAAAAAAAAGAGGGGCACTTCCCTCCCCGGGGAACTGTCCCTCGTGGATTCAAGGAGATCGTTCAGCCCCCCAGGACCTGGACGGCCCGGTCGACATTGGAGACGTCCAGGATGACCGATATCATATTCCCTTTGCGGGACAGCGTCCCGTAGCAGTACTCGATGTTGATTCCCTCGTCGCCCAGTTTGGTCGTGACATCGGCCAGGGCCCCCGGGCGGTTCTCCAGGTCGACGCGCAGGACGTCCCGGAGCTCGACGACGTAGTTGAGCTTGCCCAGCAGCTTGACGGCCTTGTTCAGGTTCTGGACGTATAACTTCGCGGTGTCGTGGAAAACGCCGATGGCATCGATATTGATCTCGTTCTCGGCCAGGAAGCTGCAGAGGTCTCCCAGGACCGACGGCTTGTTTTCCAGGATGACATAGAGCTCCGTGATCCTTTCAAACATGTCTTGACCCCCTACCGAAGACTGAAGCTCCACGGACTTGCGTCCGTGGGATCTGCCCATGGCAGGCGATGGAGCGCCTGTCCCCGAAGCGGGGCGTTCGCTATTCCCATGCAGACGTCCGTCTGCGGATTCCCGCGAAGGGGATTGATCCTCATCGTGGACGGCGAGGATTCACCCATGGCCATGCTTTCCTTTTCCCCAATCCCGATTCCATTCATAGCACGAACGCCCGGCCCGCGCAAGCCCGGCCGTCCGCCCGGCGGCGCGCTTCAATCGAAGATCTTTCCGGGATTCATGATGCCGGCCGGATCGAAGACCCCTTTGATGCCCCTCATGATATCGATCTGCTTCTCGTCCAGGACCAGCGGCAGGTAGGGCTTCTTGACCAGGCCGATGCCGTGCTCCCCCGAGATCACGCCGCCGCGCTCCCGGCAGTCCCGGAAGAGGGCTTCCCGGACCTTGTCGACCTTGCCCCGCCACTCGCACTCGGGCACGGGGACCATCTGCCCGTTCATGTAACGGGCCCTCATGATATGGGTGTGGATGTTGCCGTCGGCCGCGTGGCCGAACGTCGGCAGCCAGATGTCGTATTCGCGGGATACCTCGCTGACCTTCCGCACGTGGCCGGCGATCTCGGCCCGGGGAAGCGAGATGTCCAGGATTTCGATGGTGCCGGCCTTTATGGCCTCGTAGATTTTGGAGCGGATGGCCAGGACCTCCTCCTGCCGGCTGGCCGTCTCGGCGATGAAGATGTTCATGGCGTTCTTTTCCAGGCAGATGTCGGCCACGGCCTGGGATAGCCGGTCCATTTCCTCCTCGGAGTTCGCGTCGAGGATGATCAGCAGGTGCGTCTTCCCCATCTTCGTCGGCCATTTCAGCCGCAGGTATTCCTCGGACAGGGTGATGGGCTCGATCTCCAGGAATTCGACCGCCATGGGCACGATGCCCTTCTTAAGGAAGAGCGGCACGGTGTCGATGGCCGTCTCAAGGTCGGCGAAGGGGACGACGAGCGACCGCGTCAGGACCGGCTTGGCCATGAGCTGGATGATGACTTTGGTGACGACGCCGAGCGTGCCCTCGGAGCCGATGACCAGGTGCATGAGGTTGTAGCCGCTGCTCGACTTGATGAATTTTCCGCCGAGCTTGATGATCTCCCCAGTCGGGCAGACGAGCTCGAGGCCGCGGATGTAGTTCCTGATCGTCCCGTACTTGACGGCCCGGCTGCCGCCGGCGTTTGTGGCGACGAGCCCGCCGATCATGGCGCTCTCGTCCCCGGGGTGCGGCGGGAAGCAGAGGCCGGCGTAGGCGACGGCCGTGGCCAAGTCCGAGAGCCTGAGCCCCGCCTCGACGACGGCCACCTCGTTCTCGACGTCGATTTCGAGGACCTTGTTCATCCGCTCGAGGGACAGGACGATCCCGCCGCTGGACGGGACGCATCCGCCGCAGAGGCCCGTCGCGCCGCCGCGCGGCGTCACCGGGACGCGTGCGCCGGCGGCCAATTTGAGGACCTCGGCCACCTGGTATTCGTTCTCCGGCCTGACGACGATTTCCGGCAGGCGGGCGATGTCCCGGAGGGAGAACTCGTCGTGGCCGTAATCGACGGTTTTTTCCGGATCGGAAAAGACGTTTTCACGGCCGACGACGCCCTCGATGGATTCCCGGACCTCGGGCGTGATTTTTTCAAACATGGGTTGAACTCCGTGACCTGCGGGTCCGCTTCGCTTCATGGGAATCGTATGACCCGAGCCCTATATAAACCAAGACCGGGCGCGTGTCAACGGAATTCCCAGGGGGCGGGTCCTGTCCCGGGGCGTCACTGTCCGTCCTCACGTCGCTCTGAGATACCCACCTTTTGATATGGGCTCCATAGCACGCTTCGTTTGATCCAGGCTTCCCATGATCTCTGTGGGGCGTTGCCCAACTAGTCCTAGGCATCCCTTCGCTTTCCAGCGCCAGAGCGCCCGAGCTCCGTTGCGGGCGGGCAGTGACTGGCCCCGTGCCACCCGTCCGGCAGATGACTCGTCAGAATCCGTGCCCAGGCTTTGGCATGTCGGAAATCTTGATTTGCGGCGGAACGCCGATCATGATCTGGGGACGGCCTTTGAACTCCTCGACGAGCCCTGTGACCTCGAGCGTCCGGCCCTCGAAATCGAGCGGGCCCGGCAGCGCGACCAGCACGTCCCGCGGAATGACAGCCTCGAACTCCCCAGCGTCCGGCACCAGGACGAGGAAACGCGCCCGTTCGAAGGTCCGGACGCAGCGGAAGCGCACGCTCACGATCTCGCCCAGCCGGCGGCGGCCGTCGGCTGGACCGACGACCGGCCAAGGCGCGACGCGCCACTGCCCCCGTTTCTCCCGGCGGGCCTCCGCCTCGGCCTGGCCGAGCCTTTTTTTGACTGCCTCGTCGAAGGGGAACTTGAGGTAGGCGGAGGCGTATCCTTCCCGGACAAGCGTCTCGTTGAACATCGTCCCTTCTCCGGTCCAGACGAAGGCGAGCAGGCGGCCGTAGACATCCTGCTTCTCCTTGTCGCGGACGAGCCTGACGGGCTTCTGATAGAGCTTCGAAGCGGCGAAACGCCGGGCCAGGAAAGCGGACAGACGGACGCTTTCGCGCGGGTCGTCGGACTCGGGGGCGTCCACGCCGATGAGACGGACCTTCTTTTCCCCGCCGGAATCCAGCCGGACCTTGATCGTGTCGCCGTCATAGACAAAGACCACGGTCCCGGTCAGCGTGTCGGAAGACTGCGCCTCCCGCGGAGCGGCAACGGCCGGCGCAGCGACGCGGCCGGCGGAGAACGCGGCCAGGAGAAGCGCAAGCGACAGGACGGCCCTCGTTTTCGAGCCGCGGGCCCGAGGAGCGGACCCCTCTTCCCGCTTGCCCGCCTCGCGGATGCCCATGGCGATCGGCCTAACGCCCGACGAGCTCTTTGACGGCCAGGACGATGTTCCCGGCGCTGATGCCGTATTTCTCCAGGAGCTCCGCCGGCTTGCCCGACCTGGGCAGGGCGCGGACGCAGAGGTGCTTCAGGACGGCCTTCCCGGCCAGGGCCGCGGCCACGGCCTCGCCCAGCCCGCCCGCCGCGTAATGATCCTCGACGACCACGGCCCGGCCGCCCGTCTCGGCGACCTCGGCCCCGATCGCGGCCGCGTCCAGCGGCTCGACGGAATATGCGTCGATGATCCGCGCCCGGATGCCTTCCTTCTCGAGCTCTTCGCGGGCCTTGAGGGCCTCGTGGAGCGTGATGCCGGCGGCGATGATGGTGACGGCGTCTCCCGGCCCCTTTTTCAGGACTTTCGAGCCGCCGATCGGGAAGGTCTCATCCGCGGCGTAGAGCAGGGGCGTCGCGGGCCGCGTCGTCCTGATGTAGGCCGGGCCGCGGTGGGCGGCCATGGCCGCGACGCAGGCCTCGGCCGAAACGGCGTCGCTCGGGTAGAGGACGACGCAGCCGGGCACGGAGCGGAACATCGCCAGGTCCTCGAGCCCCATCTGCGACGGGCCGTCCTCGCCGATGCTCACGCCGACGTGGGAGCCGCAGAGCTTGATGTTCGAAAAGGAGTAGCCGGCCATCCGGACCTGGTCGTGGGCCCGGGTCAGGAAGGCCGCGAACGTGGCGATGAAGGGGACGTAGCCCTTGGCCGCCAGGCCGATGCCCATGCCGACCATGTTCTGCTCGGCGATATAGGATTCGAAGGATCGGCCGGGAAAGGCCTCGAAGAACTTGTCGGCGTAGGTCGAGTTCTTGACGTCGCCGTCCACGGCCACGACGGACTTGTTGATCTTTCCGAGCGCCAGGAGTGCGTTGCCGTAGGCCAGCCGCGTGGCGGTCTTCTCCTTGTAGGCTGTTCTGGGGAAATCGAAGCCGGCCGCGGCCTTGGCCTTGCGGAATGGCTTCGGCCGGCGGACGAGCTTCCGGGCATCGACGTCCGGCAGGCAGCCGATCTCCTCGAGCGCCCGGGCCAGCTCGTCGGCCTTGAGGGGCTTGCCGTGCCAGCCGTTCCTGTCCTCGATGAAGGAAACGCCTTTGCCCTTGATCGTCTTGGCCAGGATCGCCGTCGGCTTGCCGCCCTTGCCGACGCGCTTGAAGGCGTCGAGGATGCGATCGATCTTGTGTCCGTCGACGGCCAGGACGTTCCAGCCGAAGGCCTTGAATTTCCGGACATAGGCCTGGACGTCGTGCTCATGCATGGTCGGATCGGATTGGCCCAGCCGGTTGATGTCGACGACGGCGCAGAGGTTCTTGAGGCCGGCGTGGGCGGCGAACGCGGCCGCTTCCCAGACCTGGCCCTCGGCGCATTCCCCGTCGCCCAGCAGGACGAAGGTCCGCGCCGGCGAGCCGTCGAGCCGCTGGCCGAGGGCCAGGCCGATGCCGACCGAGAGGCCCTGGCCGAGGGAGCCGGTGGCCGCCTTGATCCAGGGCATGCGCGGCGTGGGATGGCCTTCGAGGTCGCTCGTGATCTTTCTCAGGTCCAGCAGGCTCTTCATCGGCAGGATCCCCGCCTCGGCGTAGGCGGCCCAGAGGAGCGGCGCGGCGTGGCCCTTGGACAGGACAAACTCGTCGTTGGCCGGATCGTTCGGATTGCGGGGGTTGAAGCGCATCTCGCTGAAGAACAGGCAGGCGGCCAGGTCGGCCGCCGAGAGGCAGGTCGTCGGATGGCCGGAACCGGCCGCCGTCGTCATCCGCAGGGAATGAATGCGTAGTCTGGTCGCAATCTTGCGCAGGTCGTCGATTTTGGCCATCGGTTCATGCTCCTTCGGCGAAATCCCGGCATTCGAGCCCCGGCGGAGAACCGGGGAAAAGCAATATACCATTTTTCGGGGGTCCAACTCCATGCCGACGGGACGCGGATCAGTCGCCGAACGGGGAATCCGGAAAGACGATCTTCCCCTTCCCGCCGCGGTCCGCCGCGTCAAGGCGCAGCAGGAACATGCCGATCCCGGCCGCGCCCTGCATATAGCCCGTCTGGGCGACGAGGAGCTCCGGCCGAGAGCGGTGCTCGGCCTGGACCCAGAACATCCGGCCGTCGTCCGACGACGCCTTGGCCAGCAGCCGCGCCGTCACCCGGCCGGAGAAGTCCAGATAGGACTTGTCGCCGAGCTTGCGGCCGAGGTCGAGGAAGAACTCCCCCACTCCGGCCAGGCCGCAGCAGATGCCGTCGTTGTTCCAGAAGCCCGGGCTCTCCTTCTCGGGGATTCCGCTCTTTAACAGGGAATTGGCGGATTTCCGGACCCAAGCCAGCCAGGCTTTGTCGCCCGTCGCCTGGCTGAGGGCATAGAAGAGCCGCGCCGTGCCGACCGGGCCGTGGCACCAGCCGAGGTAATAGAGGTCTTTGCCGTCGGGTTCGTGGTGGAAGACCTGGCAGGTCTCGTCTTCGGTCTTGGCCACCGAGAGAAGGTATCTGGCCCCGGCCTGCGCGGCGTCGAGGAACTCTCTTTTCTTTGTTTCCTGATACAGCCGGGCCAGGAAATAGGCGATGCCGGCCGTGCCGTGTGAGAAGTTCGGCATCAGGCGCGGGTAGTCCGGGTCCATGGCCCATTTTAGGCCGCCGTTCTCGGGCCTGCCGAGCTCGATGAGGCGCGTCCCGGCTCGCGAAGCAAGATCCAGCCAGGCCCGATCGCCTGTTTCTCGAAAGGCATAAAGCAGGAAAAGGCCGGTGCCGGCGCCGCCGCTGATGATGTCCGTCACCGAGCCCCATTCGAGGCCGGCCCCTTTTTGGGAAGCGTGTTCCTTGATTCTCCTCAGGCCGTCGATAACTCCGCGCCGGTACTTTTGATCGCCCGTCGCCTTGAAAGTTTCCTCCAGGGCAAAGAGGACTCCCGAAAGCCCTTCATAGAGGCCCATCCCGGTTTCTTTCGGGACGGCGGCCAGCAGGGCGTCCGCTCCCCGCCTGGCGTCGCGGAGGTACGCTTCATTCCCCGTCGCGTTGCAGGCCTCGAGAAAAAACAAGACGATGCCGGGCGAGCCGGCGTAGAGAGTCGTGTTCGCCGAGGCAGGGTCTTTCGGGTCAGCCGGCCAGGTCAGGCCTTCGGGCGATTCGATGGCCGAGGCCCGGATCCAGGCCGCTGCTTTTTCGGCGGCGGCCAGATAGGAGCGGTCCGCAGGCGCGGCGGCCGCCGAGAAAAGCAACATGACCGCCGCGAGAACGGCCGGCATCAAGGTGAGGGATCGGTTTCTCCGCTGCGGCACGGCGAACCTCCAACTGGAATCGGAGTCCCGGCGGAAGGCCGGAGGACAATCAATATAACATGTCCTGTCTGTCGAACTCCACGATGCCGGCGGACGCGGGCGCCGCTCAGAACCTGTAGCGAAATCCGAGGTCGACGGCGAAGACCTCGTCGGTGAGGCCAAAAAGAAGAGGAAACCAGAGCCTGGCCACCACGAAAGTCTTTTGACCGGCCCGCACCCGGAAGCCAAACCCGCCGACAGGAAGGAAGGCGGCTTCGCTCAGCGGCGTCAAGGCGCCGAGTTGGGCCGTGAAGGACAGCGGCGCCGTCGTGTTCGTGCAGAAGAAGAAGTTCCCAATCATCGCGACGCCCGCCGAGGTGATGAGCAGGTTCGCCTCGAGCCCCAGATGCTTGTCCACCATGCCGGCGTTCAGGCAGCCCGCGAAGAAAAAGGGATTGTCCTCGCCGCTAATGATCAGGCTGAACAGCCCCCCGCCCAACTCGGCGCGGGTTCGGCCTTGGCCGGCCAGCCCGGTCGAAAACGACAACAGAGCCAAGCCCATCGAAAAGACGACCGCCGTACGGACGAACAACGATATTTTTTTCATTCGCCCCCCTTTCATCATGTCATTCCGGCCGACGTCGCGCGGGACGCCGGCCGGTCCGCTTTATAGAATCGGCCAGGCCCGCGGCAGGAAAAGCTGCTCGTAGAGGGCCATGGCGTAACGGTCGGTCATGCCGGCGATGAAGTCCCCCGCCCGGACGATGAGCGAATCGCCCGCCGGATAATCCTTGACGTATCCCTCGGGCTTCTGCGTGACATAAGCGAAGATATCGCAGATGATCTTTTCCGTTTTCCGCAGCTCCTCGCGGGCCGTCGAGTTGAAATAGACCCGCTGGTAGAGGAACTCGCGGAGTTCGAGGACGGCCCGCATGATCCGGTCGCTCATGGCCACCCGCTCGAGCCGCGTGCCGAGCGTGGCCTCGACGACGTCCAGGACCATGCGGTCGATGCGCGTCGCCGGCCACTTGCCCAGGATGCGGATGAGGTGCGGCGGGATGTCCTCCTCGCGGATGATGCCGGCGCGCATGGCGTCGTCGACGTCATGGTTGACGTAGGCGATGACATCCGAGACGCGGACGATCTGGCCCTCGAGCGTCAAGGGCATGTCCTCGGGGTCGGCGCTGAGGATTTCGCCCCGGCCCTTGGAGTGCTTGACGATGCCGTCGCGGACCTCGAAGGTCAGGTTCAGCCCCTTGCCCTCGTACTCGAGCTTCTCGACGACGCGAAGGCTCTGGTCGGCGTGATGGAAGCCGGCCGGCAGGAGCTTGGCGAGCGTGTCCTCGCCGGCGTGCCCGAAGGGCGTGTGGCCGAGGTCGTGGCCGAGGGAGATGGCCTCGGTCAGGTCCTCGTTGAGCCGGAGGGCCTTGGCGATCGTCCGGGCGATCTGCGAGACCTCGAGGCAGTGGGTCAGCCGCGTCCGGTAGTGGTCCCCGAAAGGGGAGAGGAAGACCTGCGTCTTGTGCTTGAGGCGGCGGAAGGACTTGCAGTGGATGATCCGGTCGCGGTCGCGCTGGAAATCCGTGCGGAGGACGTGGGGCGCCTCCGGCCTGACCCGGCCCTTGGACCGCGCGCTCAGGCAGGCTCTGGGCGAGAGGATCTTCTGCTCGTCTCTTTCCAGTTCTTCGCGGATGGTCACGCTTGGATTCCTCGGTTGCCCCTCATTATAACAAAAACAATTGTGATAAAATATCCCCGGAGCCGCGGGAAGAACGAAGGAGAGACGATGTCGATCGCCGAAAATGCCAAATCCATTCTGAGCGAACTGCCGCCGGGTGTCGAGCTCGTGGCGGCGGCCAAGACGCGGACGGCCGCCGAGATCCTCGAGGCCCTTGACGCGGGCGTGCGGACGATCGGCGAGAACTACGTCCAGGAAGCGGCGGACGCCTTCCCCGCCGTCGGCCGCAGGGCCCGCTGGCACTTCATCGGCCATCTCCAGAAGAACAAGGTCAAGAGGGTCGTCGAGATCTTCGACATGGTCGAGACCGTGGACTCCGTCGAGCTCGGCCGCGAGATCGACAAGCGCTCGGCGGCGGCCGGCAAGATTATGGAAATCCTCGTCGAGGTCAACAGCGGCCGCGAGCCGCAGAAGGCGGGCGTCTTCCCCGAGGCCGCCGAGCCGCTCGTCCGGGCCCTGGCGGAGATGCCGAACCTCCGTGTCCTCGGCCTCATGACCATGGGACCGTTCGAGGGCGATCCCGAGGACTCGCGGCCTTATTTCAAAGAGACGAAAAAGATCTGGGACGCTCTCCGCACGAACGCCGTCGCCGGCGCCGAGATGCGCTATCTCTCCATGGGTATGACAAACTCCTGGCGCGTCGCCGTCGAGGAGGGAGCCAACATGATCCGCATCGGCACGGCCATCTTCGGAGCCCGTCCGGCCGCCTGATCGGGACGGCTTTCAGACGAACCGGCTATCCCTATTTATCGTTCTTTATCTTTATCCTTATCTTTATTTCCGGTCCGGCGCGCCTGACTGCGCCCGCCAGGTCCGCAACGCCGCGCCCGTGAAGGACCGCGGATGCGCCGCGATGTCGCCAGGAGAGCCGGCGGCGACGATCATTCCGCCCCCCTCCCCTCCCTCGGGCCCGAGATCGATCACGTGATGGGCGGCCTCGATGACCTGAAGGTCGTGCTCGATGACAACCAGCGTGTGGCCGCGCCCGATGAGCCGGCCAAACACGCCGAGCAGGCGCTCGATGTCCGTGAAGTGGAGCCCGGACGTCGGCTCGTCGAAAAGATAGAGGCAGGCGCCGGCGGCGGGACGCACGAGCCTCGCGGCCAGCCTCAGACGCTGGGCCTCTCCGCCGGACAGCGTGTCCAGCGGCTGGCCCAGGGTGAGATAGCCGAGGCCGATCTCCTCCAGAAGGCCGAGCGGGCGTTCGATGGCCGCGTGGCCGGCGAAAAACTCCTTCGCTTCGACCGCGGTGAGGGCCAGCACATCGGCGATCGTCTTGCCGCGATAGGCGATCTCGAGCACCTCCGGCCTGTACCGCGCCCCGCCGCACGTCTCGCAGGACATCTGGATGTCGGCCAGGAAGTCCATGCTGACGGACGTCTTGCCCGCCCCGCCGCACGTCTCGCAGCGGCCTTCCTTCGTCAGGAAGGAAAAATGGGCCTTGCCGAAGCCGCGCGATTCCGTCGCCGCCTCGGACGCGAACAGGCCGCGGATCGGGTCGAAGAAGCCCGCGTATGTCGCCGGGATGCCGCGCGAACTCGCGGCCAGCGCGGTCTGGTCCACCTGGATGACGCCGGAGAAGCGCTCCAGCCCCTCGACGGCCGAACAGCCGACCGGCCTGCCCGCCGCGGCCGAGGCCCGCAGGACGTCGAAGACGAGGCTCGACTTGCCGCTGCCAGAGACGCCGGTGACGGCCGTCAGGACGCCGGAGGGGATCTCGGCGTCGATCGACCGCAGATTGTTGGCCCGCGCCCCGACGATCCTGAGGCCGGGGCCCGGTGTCCCGGGAAGCCCGGCCGGCGACGGCCGCCCGGCGGAGAGATATCGTCCCGTCGGGGAAACCGGATTCGCGGCCACCTCGGCGGGCGTCCCCTCGGCGACGATCCGTCCGCCGGCGCGGCCCGCCCCGGGCCCCATGTCGATGACGTGATCGGCGGACTGGATGATGGCCGGATCGTGCTCAACGACGACGACCGTGTTGCGCCGCCGGGCGAGGTCCCGCAGGAGCGCGATGAGCCGTTCGGTGTCGCGGGGATGGAGACCGGCCGTCGGCTCGTCCAGGATGTAGCTGACGCCCGAAAGACGCGCCCCGAGCTCGCCGGCCAGCCGCAGGCGCTGGGCCTCGCCGCCCGAGAGCGTCGCCGAGCGGCGGTCGATCGCCAGGTAGCCGAGCCCGACGTCGCTCATCAGCCGCAGGCGCCTGAGGATCTCAGCGCGGACCGCTTCGGTGACGGCCCTGGCCCGGTCGCTGCGCCCCGCCATGCGCCGCTCGTCCTCGAACAGCCGGATGGCCTCGGCGGCCGTCAGGGCGGACAGCGCGGCGATGTCCATGCCCAGGAAGGTCACGGCCAGGGCCTCGGGCTTCAGGCGCGCCCCGCCGCAGGCCGGACAGAGCTCGTCCTTCATCAGGCCGAGCATCGCCTGGCCGCGGTCGTCGGCGTGCTTACGCTCGTACTCCTCGTCGACGAGATTGGCGAAACCCTTCCACGGTCCCTTGAACTTGAAATCGCCCGACCGCGTCTTGCGCTTGTAGGACCAGACGATGTCATAGATCCTGTCGCCCGTCCCCCACATGGCGATGCGCCGCGCCTCCGCGCCGAGCTCGCGATAAGGAACGCCGAAGTCGATGCCCGCCGCCCGGCCGGCGGTTGTGAGCGCCGCAACGTACTGGCCGTGGCGCTCGCCGTAGAAGCGCCCGGTCTTCGTCCCGTCGAGGGCGCCGTCCGTCAGCGGCTTGTCCGGGTCCGTCACAAGCAGATCCGGATCGCAGACGGTCAACCGGCCGAGCCCCTTGCAGCGCCCGCAGGCGCCCCGCTCGTGATTGAAGGAGAAGAGGCTGGCCGTGAGCGGCTGGCCGCCGACCGCCGCGCCGTCCGGAAGTTCGCCGGCGCGCGAGAACAGCAGGCGATAATAATCATAGATCTCCGTCATCGTCCCCACGGTCGAGCGCGGATGATGGGCCGCGGCCCTGGGGCTGACGGCGATCGGCGGCGTCAGCCCCCGGCAGGAAACCACGTCCGGCCGCTCCCCCTTGGCGATCAGTCCGCGGACATAGGTCGAGAAACTCTCGATGTAGCGTTCGAGCGATTCGGCGAAGAGGGTGTCGAAGGCGAGCGACGACTTGCCGCAGCCCGAGGGGCCGCAGATGACGGTCAGGCGGTTGAAGGGAATGGAAACGTTTATTGACTTCAAGTTGTGGGTGGTGACGCCTTCGAGCCGGATGGGGCCGTCGGGGACGAGCGGCGCGGGGCGCGCGGCGGCAAACTCCCTTGGCTCCGGTGCCGGCCGCCCGCCGCTTCCGCCACGGGCGCGGAGGGCTCGGCCGGTCAGCGACGCGGGCTCCGCGGCCACGGCCTCTGGCGGGCCCGCGACGACAACGCGGCCGCCCTCGGCGCCGCTTCCCGGTCCCAGGTCGACGACAAAGTCCGCGGCGGCGATGAACTCCGGGTCGTGCTCGATGGCGATGATCGTATTGCCTTTGTTCACGAGCTCCTGAAGCGAGGCCAGGAGGTTCTTGACGTCGTAAGGATGGAGGCCCGTCGTCGGCTCGTCGAGGACGTAGAGGGTCTCCCCCGACTCGGGCCGGCTGAGCTCGGAGGCGAGTCGGACGCGCTGGGCCTCCCCGCCCGAAAGCGTCGTCGAGCTCTGACCGAGCTTCAGGTAGCCGAGGCCCAGGCGAAGCATAACCTCCAGGATGCGCTCAAGGGACCGATCATCTCCAAAGAACGAGGCTGCTTCGCCAACGCTCATGTCGAGGATATCGGAGATGGTCCTGCCGCGGCAGGCGACTTCGAGCGTCTCGTCGTTGAAGCGCCGGCCGCCGCAGTCCGGGCAGGCGACCTCGACGTCTCCCAGGAAATGCATGCCGATCTGGATGAGCCCGGCCCCCTGGCAGGTCTCGCACCGTCCGCCCTTGACGTTGAACGAGAACCGAGCCTTGTCCCAGCCCCGGCGGCGCGCTTCCGGCAGGGCGGCGAAGAGATCGCGGATGCGGTCGGATAGGCCGGTGTAGGTCGCCGGGTTCGAGCGAGGCGTTCGGCCGATCGGAGACTGGTCGATCTCGACGATCTTGCCGATCCGCCCGTCGATCATGACCGCCGAGGCGTCGGCGCCCGGGCCCAGCCGTCCGTCCCTCAGGCGGACCGCGAGGACGCGCTTTACCAGGGTGGATTTTCCCGCCCCGGAGACGCCGGTGACGACGTTGAAGGCGCCGAGACGGAAGCGGACGTCGATCGTATTGAGGTTGTAGAGGCGCGCCCCGGTGACGGCGACAGCTCCCTTCCCCTCCCGCCTTTTCGCGGGCGCGGCAACGACGAAGTCGCCGGCCAGGTGGTCCCGGGTCGGGCCGCTCCCGGCGGGAAGCGCGACGATGTCCTCGGGCGGACCGCTGTAGAGGACGCGGCCGCCGTCGACTCCCGCCCCCGGGCCGAGGTCGATGAGGTGATCCGCGGCGCGGATGACGGCCTCGTCGTGCTCGACGACAAGGAGCGTGTTGCCGTTGTCCCTGAGTTTGCGGAGGACGTCGAGGAGCTTTTCCGTATCGGACGGGTGAAGCCCGGCGGTCGGCTCGTCGAGGACGTAGAGCACGCCGCGCAGGCCGCCGCCGGCCTGGTTGGCCAGCCGGATGCGCTGGGCCTCTCCCTCCGAAAGCGTCCCCGACTCGCGGTCCAGGGCGAGATAGCCCAGGCCCAGGCGCTCGAGAAGATCGGTCCTCTTCAGGACGGTGTCCCGGACGGCCCGGCCGACAGCCTCCTCCTTCGCGGAAAAGGCCAGGCCGCGGAAGAACGCCGCGAGCTCCGAGACGCTCATCGCGGCCGCGCCGGCGATCGACCGGCGCCGGAACGTGACGGCCAGGGCCTCGGGCCTCAGGCGCTTGCCGCCGCACACCCGGCAGGCCATGGTTCGGGCAAAGCGCAAGATGTTCCGGTTCCGCTTCTGCCGGAGGATGGCTTCCATCACCGGCAGGATGCCCTTGTAGCGCCCCTCCTCGCGGGGCCGGGCCGTGATGCCCGTCCAGCGGAGGCGCGACTCGAGAGGATGCTTGCCGTATGGGATGAGAACGCGGTCGCTGCCGTTGAGGACGACGTCCCTTTGTTCCTCCGTCAAATCCTTCCAGGGGATGTCCACGGAGAAGCCGTGGGCGCGGCAGACCTGGTCGAGGACGTCCATGGTGACCTGCGAATAAATGATGTAGCCGCTCGGGGTGGTGATGACCAGGGCCCCCTGGCGAAGGGTTTTCGCGGGGTCGGCGACGAGCAGGTCCGGATCGATCCGGTCCGCGACGCCCAGGCCCCGGCATTCCGGGCAGGCGCCGTACGGGGAATTGAAGGAGAAGAGCCGCCGCTCGGGGCGGACGCCGGGCGGCGCCTGGCCCAGCCGCGCGTAGAGGAGCCGAAGATCGTCGTAGAGCTCGGTCAGGGTGCCCACGGTCGAGCGCGGGCTGCCGGTCACGGTCAGCTGGCTGACGGCGATGGCCGGCGAAAGGCCCTCGATATGGGCGACGTCGGGCCGCCGCAGCTTGCCCATGAACTGCCGCGCGTAGGCCGAGAACGACTCCAGGTAGCGGCGCTGGGCCTCGCGATAGACGACGTCGAAGGCGAGGGACGATTTCCCCGAGCCGGAGACGCCGGTGACAACCGTGATCCGGTTGGCCGGGATGTCGACGTTGACCGAGCGGAGGTTGTTTTCCGAGGCGCCGCGGACGACGATGCGCCCCTCGGCGGCGGAGTTACCGGCCTGACCGCCGCCCGCCGTCGCGGCGGCGCCGTTGATCTTCGCGGCCAATCAGTCCCTGTCGCCGGCCTTCTCTTCGGCCGCGTCGAGGGCCAGGACCTCGGCCTCGCCCAGGGCGATCTCGGGCTCGATGCCCTTCAGGCGCCGCAGGTCCTCGATCTTCTGCAGGGGCCGCTCGAGCTTGTTGCGGCGGGTCGTGGAGAGTTTCTGGAATTCGTCCCGGGCGTCGTCGATCTTGCGGCCCATCCTGTCCATGGACTCCCGGAACTTCTCCCACTCCTTGTTGAAGCCTCCGATCAGCCGCAGCATGTCGTTGGCCGCCTTGGCCGTGCTGAAATTCTCCATGGCCTGACGGATGACGGCCAGGATGGCGAATAGGGTGAACGGCGAGCAGAGGATGACCTTGCTCCTGAGCGCCTCGTCGATGATGGCCGGGTCGTTCTGGTTGATGAAGGCGTAGACCTGCTCGTTGGGGATGAAAACCAGGACGTAGTCCAGGGTCTCGTCGTCGGGGTTGATATAGTCGCGGGTCGTGACTTCCTTGATGCGCCGCCGGACGTCCCTCAGGAACTGGCCCTTCTGGACCTCCCGCTCCATGTCGTTTTCCGTCTCGAGGTAGCGGAGGTAGCTGTTCATCGGGAACTTTACGTCCATGTTGACCTTCCGTCCCTGGGGAAGCTGGAAGGTGTAGTCGGGGCGCGACCCGGCTTCCTCGAGGACCTTCTGCTTGAAGTAGTTGACGCCCTCGACGAAGCCGGCCAGCTGGAGGACGTCCTCGGCCATCCGCTCCCCCCACAGCCCGCGGGCCTTGGTGCTGACCAGGGCCTGGCGCAGATGGTTGGCCGTGTCCTGGAGCTTGGCCGTCTGCTCGGCCGCCGTCCGCAGATGGGCCGAGAGCTCGCCGTATTTCTGCGTCCGGTCCCGCTCGAAACCGGCCACGAGGTCCTGCATTTTCTGGAGGTCGCCGCGCATCGATTCGAGGCTCTGGTCGATCAGCTTCTTCTTTCCCTCGAGATCCTTTTCCCCCGACTGGGTCTGCTGGCCGAGCTTGGACTCGGCGAGCTTCAGGAATTCCTCCGATGTCTTCTTCAGGGCGTCGAGGGACATGGAGCCCAGGGAGTCCTTGACCCGGCCGAGGAAGACCTCCAGGTCCTTGATCTTTTCGGCCTCCGTCTCGCTGACGAGCTCGCGGGCGAGGTCCCGGGCCTCCCTCTTCTTCAGCCCTTGAATGATAAGGACGATCGCGGCGCCGAAGACGCCGCCGCCGATGAATAAATAAACCCCTGTCAGGGCCGTCATTCTCCCCTCCTTTTCCCGCGGCCGGCCGGCGAGGCCGCCCGCGGCGTTATCCGGCCGCGGTCCGGGCCGCGGCCTCCGTCGATCGCCACGTCAGATGAGGATCCCCTCTTTCCAGCCGAGCTTGACGAGCTCGATCCGGTCCTCGGAGCTCACGCCGAGATGGTGGCGCGTGTCCGCCAGGAAGATGTGGTGCGGCGTCATCGGCAGGGGCCGGTCCTCGCCGAAGTGCTCGCGGCGCCTGGCCAGCAGAACGCGCAGCCCGGTGGCGTCGGCCGCGACCGGGTCCCGGCTGACGATGAGGCCCCTGTAGGGCCACGTGTATTCCTTGTTGTAGCCGTGGGGCCCGATGCTGTGGAAAAGAGGCGTCAGCATGACCAGGACGTTGAGCCGCGTTTTTCCCTTGACGTGGGGCAGGCTCCAGATCGAAGCCAGGTCGGCGCACGTATCGGCGTGATAGTCCGGCGGGCTGGGCACGAACATGACGTAGTTCTTGATGCAGGTTCCCATGCCGGCCCAATGGTGCGTCCGGGCCGGCCGGGCGTTGATCAGGGCCGTGGCGTTTTTGAATATCGGGTTCCTGAGCACGCCCCGGTCATCGATCGCCAGCTTGCCCTCCGGAACGCCCGCGCTCATGACGCCGCGCTTGAGAGCCTGCTCGACCTCTTTCGTCGTCGGCAGGGGCCCCCAGACGTTGGTCTTGATGCCGACGACATCTTCGGGTCTGATGATTGATTTCCAGGCCGCGACGGGCTCTTTGGTCTCGAAGAGGGCGCAGACCGCGTCGTCGAGCATCCGCTGGACGACCTCGGCCCGCGGAGCGCCCGAGGCGTCGAGAACGTCCGGGTCGCGGACGAGAACGACCCTGGCTTTGTCCGCGGGAGCGACCCCGCCCGCCCTCAAGGACGGGACGAGCGCCCCGGCCAGCGGCGCCACGGACGCGATCTTCAGGAAATCCCTGCGGCTGATCATTTTTCGGCTCATGTCCCGGTGCTCCTCTCTGTGGCCGCGGCTGGACTTCCTATTGGATTCCGGCCCCCCCGATCAAAGACTCGACCGACGCCAGCCGGTTCATGGCGGACATCTCCGAGTCGGCGTTGAAGACGACGATGACGATGTTCCCCGCCCGGGCGGACGCGGTCCATTTTTTATCGCCGATCCGGACGGCGCCCGCCTTCCCGGCGCCGGGCAGGTAATTCCTGGAAAAGGATTCGTAGGCCCGGACGGCCTTGGCCTCGTCCGGATAACGGACGACGAGGAGGCGGCTCTTGCCCCCGGCCGACTCGTACGACGCCAGCACGGCCGAGGCCGTCTGCTCGAGGAGAAGGATATCGCCGTCGGCGACGAAAAAGTGGTAGTTGAGAACCGAGTGATTGTGGAAGAAATGGACCCGGCCGGACTCGAGGCCCTCCGGCGGAAGGAACGAAAGGAGCTTCGGCTTGGGGCCTTCCTGTTTGATGGCCGCCGCGATCCGCCGTCCCAGCTCGAGTACGGCGGCCTTGGCTTCCGGGGTTTCCTCCTCGGCCGAAACGGAGCCGAAATAACGGTCCTTCCAGAAAGACAGCAAGCCCGCCTTGTAGTTCGATCCCTGGCCGACTTGAGCATCCTCCCCGTCGAGGTCGTGGGTGAAGACGCCGAAGGCGTCCTCGGACGAGCCCATGTCGAAGAGGTCGACGATGACGTCGGGCCGGCCGTCCTTGTGGAAGCGGCGCGAAACGAGGAGCTTCATGTTGTAGGAGCGATAGACCTCGCCGGCCCCGTCGATGTACTGGAAGATCGTCTCCGCGTCGTAGACGTGGTCCGCCTCCGACAGCCAGGGTCCGATCGTCCTGGGAATGAAAGCGGCCATGCGCCCGGCCGCGGGGCGGCTCTGGGCGGTCAGCAGACCGGCACCTCCCGCAAAAAAGACGGCGAGTGCGATGAGTATGAACGCCCTTTTCATTGAAGCGATTGTATCATGCGCCCCGTGGACAGGCAAGCCGCCTCACACCTCCGAAGCTACCGGCGGATAGGATGTCATAGGGGACCGCTAAAGCCCTGCCGGAATGTCATCTGCCGCTCAACTCTGGCGAGTTCGGATTGACGATCCCGACTGGCTATTCAGCAAGCCTGCCGTTCTCTCCGCCGCCTCTACGACCTCGTCGGGATATCCCACGTGGCGGAGAAGCCTGATCGCGTTTCGCGCATATGAGGGGCCTTCCCGCAGTTTGTAGCTGAACTCAAGACCGTTCTCCCCAACCTCTTCCTGGAAATGGACATTGGCAAATTCGGAGCCGATAAGTTCGGAAATTTCCACATCATGCGTCGAAGCAAGAGTGCAGCCCTGCTTCTTCCCCAAATAGCGCAGGACTTCCACCGATGCGCCGATCCGTTCGGCTGAATTTGTGCCCCGGAAAAGCTCGTCGAGAAGGAACAGATGTGCTGCCGAAATATGCTCGGACCTCAAGAGCCTGAGAACCGCTTGAATTTCATCCAGATAATAGCTCTTCCCCTCGATGACGTTGTCCTTGCGTCCGATCACGGTCATAATGTTGAAGAAACGGCCGCGGTATCCAGCGGCCAGACATGTGGAAACGGTTTGGCCGAGCAACGCGTTGACACCGATCGTTTTTAGAAAGACCGTTTTTCCAGACATGTTCGAGCCCGTAATGAGAATGCCGCCTCTCATCGCGGACAGAGAGTTGGGAACGGGATCATCGATGAGGGGATGATAAGCCGAATCGAATTCCATGAACGGCCCCGACTCCGTGAACCGAGGCAGGCAAAATTGCCTGAGGCCGGCACGAAACGAAGCGACAGACATCATGGAGTCGATGAGGCCGATCCACTCAAAGAGATCCTGGAGCTGCCGCCGGTTCTCCCTCACGATGGCGATAATCTTTCGAAAAGCGCGCACTTCTACGAGACCGACGATATTCAGATAATCGAAGAACGGGTTGCTTCCCTCCGGCCACATCCAGGCCGCTTTTCGCGCGATCCCGTAGACATTCCTGATCGCCGCGGCCGCCTGATCGCGCGAGCGTTCCATTCCCGGAAATTCAAGGCGGGCCAATTTTTCCGCATAAGCGATCAGATGTCCGAGATATCGAACGGAGAAGAAATGTTCCTGGGTCGTTCTCTTGACCCGGTAATGGATGATCATATTGCCAACGAAAACAGCCAAGAGGAGGGCCCAGGCCCACACGTGATGGAGGAGGATAAGAATGATCGGGAGCGGAAGGACGAACGTAAGGACAAACAACAGGAGGATATTCGGAATCCGCGTCGGGATTTGTTCACCCCAGAGCAACCACGGCAGGTTTTCTCCGTTTTCCCTGCCCAGGCCGGAAAGGAGCAATTGAACTTTTTCCCTAAGATCCGGGTGTTCGGAAAACATTCGGATCCACCGATTTCGCTCTTCCAGAGGCTGAAAAACAAGGAGCGGACGGCGAAGGATGGAATAGAGGAACTGCTCACCGGGAACCGTCAGTGTCCTGTCGATCGAAGAATGTATCAAATCCATATCAAGATCATTCCAGGTCCGATCATCCAAGACAAGCTCGTCCCGGCCCTC
>Ga0315282_10002500_pt1 | contig 33733 bp, 28 predicted proteins | sample YL17G07_20_MG_FD_203693 | JGI IMG/M metagenome (GOLD analysis project Ga0315282, IMG submission 203693) | Sediment microbial communities from Yellowstone Lake, YNP, Wyoming, USA - YL17G07_20 | ecosystem: Environmental > Aquatic > Freshwater > Lake > Sediment | place: USA: Wyoming | collected...
TCGGCATCTTGAACCGGAATACATCAAAAATGCTCTGTTTTGCTGCTACAGTCTCTCAATTTGTGTAAATTCGTGGTTAATAATAATCAGCGAAAATCCGCGTAATCCGCGATTAAATTATTCGTGTAAATCCGTGTTACTTGTCCTGAGCCTGTCGAAGGAATCAGTGTCTATGTCAATCCATGTTTATCCTGTCTAAAAAGTTTGTGCTTTTGTTCTCTTTGTGCCTAAATTAAAAAACAGTGTGAATCTGTGAAATCCGCGATTAAATTATTCGTGTCATTTTCGTGTATATTCGTGGCTCAATTTCTTTTTATCTTTCCTCTGTGGACTCTGTGTTCTCTGTGGCTAAATTTTTTTGAATTCTTTGAATTTTTCCTCTTGACTTTCCGACCCTCTTTTTTGCCCTGATTTTGCAGGTGGTGAAATTTCACTCCAAAAGGTGCGCATTTCTGTAAATTTCCGCTCAGTTTCTGTCAAAAAATGCGAAAAAACAGTCAAAAAACGTCAATTTTTGACATATCTATAAAATCGCTCTAACTATCTCTGTGGCAATATCTTATAACAATTTTTACCCCAATTCCCACCTCACCAAGTATCCAAAACGCAAGTGAAAATCCGACCTCCAGCGGCCCCTTTTTTGACCTGTGTTCTTGTGCTCTTGTGCCTAATACTTTTCCCGCGGGCATTCGGCTTTGTTCGAGAAGGGGTTTCGCAGGTGAAAATATCGCTTGAAGCGATTGGCGAAGGGTTCCACACGGCGTCTCTTTACAATACCGAGGGGGACATTGCCGCGACGGTGCGACATTTTGTGGACCGTGATGATAAGGGACGATATGAACTGCCGCTTGCCCCTGCTCCCCCCTGCTTTCTTGCAAAAGCAAGAAGGGGGGAAGACGCAGGGGGCAAGTGGAGCGTCGAGGTAAGTAAAGCCAGGGTCATCGCAACGGAAGGGTTCCTGCCGTACTGGGCGACTACGGCAGAAGAGCTTTTTAATCCGGAAGAAGCGATTTCAACAAAACGATAAATGTCTATCGGCGTCTGTTGTTGTACGAGACTGCCGACTTCACATCTGAACTTATCCCTGGCACGATGAACCCCGCACCCATCGAGTCCGCCACAACTTCTTTGGCGGACCGCCCGATGGGTGCGGGACTGCAAGATGGGGCGCATCTATTGGGCCGTCTGAACAGCAAGGTGCGGCTGCAACTGCATATTCCTGTCATACTCCATTGTGTAGCTGTATTTGACGATAGTCGCTTTTTCATCAATGGTATTCGGCGAGAGCTTTAGGTCCCAGCGGAGGATGCCCTTCTTGCGGGCGGTCCGCAGGTACTCGGCGTCCTGGCTCACCTGCGGCTCGGTTTTCGCAAGCTCAATCTTGACTGAGGCATCATCGGTATAAGGCAGGCGGTCCAGCAGCCGAAGCTCGACTGCGGTATTTTTGTAGCTGCTGACGGCCACGCGATAGTTATAAGTGTCGATGCGGTTCCCGCCCTGGATTCGCGTTTGCTTGTCTTCAAGCTCGTGGGCCACCCGGACCTGCGAATCTATGCCAAAGCCGGCGGTGAATTTTTCGCCGATGGTGACCTGGGGCAGTTGACTTTTGCCGACAAACTCGCCGTCGCGAAACATACTGGCCTGCCCGGGCAATAAGATGGTGCTGCTGTCATTAAGCACGTCCGCCTGCAGATAGACATAATCGGTCAGCAAAGGAGCCACGACGAGCGCGAAGTCGGCCTTTGCGGTGATTGCGGCAATCGTAACGAGCTGCTGGTCGCTTCGGCTGGGAAGCGTGAGCATGCCGAGCAGGTCATACGTTACGCTAATCCCCTCGACGCGGGAGATTTCAGCCATTTTCTGCTGGAATTCCTCTAATTGTTTGCCCCCTGCCACATTGAAGACGAAAGCCTGGCTGCGCAGCGCCAGCACGTTTAGCTCCTCATTTGCGGCAATGCCTTTCTTGATGTAGTCTTTTCGAGACTGCCTGTACTGCCGAAGCTCGTCCTCCCACGTGACAGGCTGTCCGGCCTGCTGCGTTTGCGCAGGGATAGAAAGTGCCACGAGCATAGGCGTGAGCGTGGGGGCCGCTGCAACCATAGTGGGTTCGGCGGTAGAAAGACTTATGGCGACGCCGTTCCAATCTTCGCCGCTGGTCTGATTGACGACGGCGTTGTATTCAATCAGGACGGTTGACTTTTTAGGATTGGCGCGGAGGTTATATTGCTGCTGCCAGTTGGCCCCCTTTACGAGGTAATTTAACTCAATGGAGGCCTTTCTGGCGCTCTCTGTGCTTATAAACAGGACGGCCTCGTGTTCCGTGCGGGAGCGCCCCGCCGTCAGCTCATTACGCTTGCGCTCGAGCAGCTCCTGCTGTTTTTTCAATTCGGCGATCTGGTCTTCAAGCTCCAGCCGGTGCTTGTGATATTCCAGACCTTTTTGCTCGATAAATGTGGCCAGATTCTGGACGGGCTCGAAGGTCAACAGCCCTCTGTTGAGGTCGCTCTGGGCTGCGGTGATTGAGAACTCTTTGAGTTTTTCGAACATCTGCCATTGCTGATTGAAGTGAGTAAGCTCGCTTTCGGCGTATTTAAGCTTGTGTTTTACTTCCTCAATCTGGGCGTCGAGCTGCTTGACCTCTTCGCGAGTGTCTTCCATAACCGGTCTTTCGCGGTATCTTACGCTGAGCACCTTAATAGTGTCGGGGCTTTGTGCGTAGATACTTTCCGAGACCACCTGTGCCGGCAGGCCTTCAACGATTAGCTCGGAAGAACCCGCAGCGAGGTCGGCGTTGATTGTTCGTGTCACGAGCGCCTGGCCGCGATAGACCGTCACTTTTGAAATCGTGCCGGCTGTCGTCGCCGCATCGGCGAAGGCGAACGAGGCCAGAAGGCCAACCACCGTCAGTGCGAATGTGAGTGTTTGTGCGAAACGTTTCATTTTTCGACCCTTTCAAAAAAATCCTAAAACACATTCTCAAAAAAGCTGATAATCTGTAATCAGGCACTTAATCCATTATGCAAAACTGTCGGCTGGGCACAAAGTAAAATGCCTGTAAAAACAGGACTTGCGTTTTTTACAAAACATTTACAAACTCCTGCTTCAATTCTGCTTATAATATAATATGGAAGAAGGTGCAGTTATGGAACCAAAGGCATCGATACTTGTAGTTGAAGACGAAGAGAAAATCCTCGGGGCACTGAAGGACTTTCTGGAGTTTCACGGTTTTAGCGTCACCGAGGCCGCGGATGGTCTTGAGGCCGAGAGGATTGCGGCGCAGAAGCAGTTTGATTTGATTCTGCTTGATTTGATGCTGCCAAAGATAAGCGGCGAGGAACTGTGCCAGAGGTGGCGGCAGGAGGCGATGCAGACGCCCATTATTATGCTCACGGCAAAAGGGCAGGAGAAAGAGCGGGTGGCGGGACTCAATCTCGGCGCCGATGATTATATTACCAAGCCGTTTTCACTGGAGGAGCTGTTGGCGCGGATAAACGCAGTGCTGCGGCGGATGGACCCGGCCAGGGCGGTCGGGCAGACCTTTAAGTTCGGTGATCTGGATGTCGATATTGCGGCGCTCAAAGTAAGACGCAAAGGCAGGGAAATAGAAATCAGCAGGCGTGAGGCGGGAATCATACAATATTTTGCCGCAAACCCGAACCGGATTATCAGCAGAGAAGAACTCTACAAGGAAGTCTGGCATGATACGATGACCGACATAGGCACGCGGACGACAGATATGCACATAGCGAAGCTGCGAAGCAAAATTGAGCGGAACGTTGACAACCCGCAGATTATCAAGACCGTGCGCGGCGCGGGATACAAATACGAGACTTCGCCGGAAAAGGGCGGATAAAGACAAATGTATGGGCGGCTTATCATTTTGTCAGGGATAATTCTGGCGGCCCTGTGCGGGCTGGTCTGGCTGGGACATCACTCCATCCAGATATGGGCACAGGGTATGGAGGGCGATCGGTTGGGCGAGTTCGCGGCGGTTGCAGAACAAATCAGGCAGGACGTCAAAAGCAAGCTCGACGAGTTCATACAGAAGGAACAAGGCCGGCCTTATACCGATTATCTATATTACTATGTCCCGGAAAATGTTGTGCCCGGCCGGACTTCGGCGAGCTCAGTCGAGCCGCAGCAGATAACGGTGCTGCGTTCACCGCTGAACGGTCTGCTGGAAAACGGGCTTGCATACGGCAACTTTCAGATTGAGCCAGACGGCAAGATTGTAACACCGAATGACGACCTCGGGCAAACCCAATCCTCAGCCGATTCTAATGACGACTTCTATGCCAGGGTGCGGGCGAATAAGCTGAACATAGAGAATAATCTGCTGCCTGCGCTGACCCGCCACGATGTCTTTGGCGGGCCTGGTGCGCTCAACGTAGAGGCTATTGCCGGGGCTGAAAGTCCGCAAATGGTAGTGCTGAGAGAACGTGACGAGATGGAACTGACAAAGAATGAAAGTCTCCAGCAAAAGGGCAAGAAAGACATTGCATTTCAAAGCGCCAGAGGAAAGAGTTACCCTATCGAGAGCCTGCAAAAGGGGGGCCAGAAGGCACAGGTTATGGAGCAAAGGCGTTCGGTTTATGAGTTCAACATCGCCTCAAACGCAGCATCGTCCCAGCAGGGAGTATCGGGTCAGCCGAGGCAAGAGTTCCAGTTGCCGGAACGCTCGCCAACCCCGCAGGCGACCGCAGGAGAAATGAGTGACAGCGACAGCAGCCAACAGGTGCGCGGAACGCAGCCCGCCAAGCTGCCTCCGCTCCTGTCTTCCGACAGGAAGACGCGGGGGTGGCGGGCCGGGATACAACCGCCGCCGGCACAAGAGGAACAGACAGCGGAGCAATATGCCGGGCAGTCCGATTTCGCCGGGCTGAACCAGGGAAAGCCGGCTGAGACGGTGCAGATACGGATTGAGCCATTTGTGCCGTTAGTGGTTCCGGGTGCGGACGATGGGTCCGCTGAAAGTGGAATATTCGGCGGGCAGGTGTTTCTATTGAGGCACGTTCAGATTGAGGACAAGCACTTTTTGCAGGGCTTTCAACTGAACGAAAAGAACCTGGTCGAAGAGGTTAAGCAGTCCTCGCGGCGGTTTGTGCGCGAGGGTATGAGTTTTGAGCTGTCGCAGGCAAAGAACGGCGGCCTGACGGAGAACACAGCTTACATGGCAGTATTGGATTTCGGTTTTGGGGAGCTGGCGCTGAATCTTAAAGAAATTGACCCTGCGCGAATAAGCAAGCAGATAAGACAAATGCAGGATTGGTATTTAGGCATCATTACCATTGTGCTTCTGGCGGTGACGCTCGGGCTGGCAAGTCTGTGGCTCAATGCGAGGGCGCAGATTAAGCTGGCGCAGAAAAAGGATGATTTCATATCGGCGGTTTCGCACGAACTGCGGACGCCCCTGACCTCGATACGAATGTATGCGGAGATGCTGGAGAAAAACTGGGTCATATCGAAGGAAAAAATAACCGAATATTACAAAAATATGCGACAGGAAAGCGAGAGACTCAGCAGACTGATAGAGAACGTGCTGGACTTTTCGCGCATCCAGAGAAAACAGAAAAAATACGCATTCAAGATAGGCGAGATAAATAAGTGCATCAGCGACGTTATAGAAATGATGAGGCCTTACGCCGGGCAGAACGGATTTTCAATCAGGACCGAGCTTGGTCAGGTCGGCCAGGCCGCTTTTGACAACGATGCGGTTACGCAGATAGTGGTCAACCTGTTGGATAATGCGGTCAAATACGCCCGCAGCGCTGAGGACAAGACCATCACGGTCAGGACAAAACGCGACCAGCGGTTTATTCTGATTGAGGTTGAAGACCACGGCCCCGGCGTTCCTCACACGCAGCGGAAAAAGGTGTTCGAGGAATTTTATCGCATTGGGGCCGAGGCAACTCGCGAAACCACAGGCACAGGGCTGGGCCTTGCGCTTGTGAAAAAATTTGCACAGGCACACAATGGTTTCGTGGAAATACTCACCGCCAAGCCGACAGGCACTATATTCAGGGTAGGTCTGTCTGCACAGGCGTAACAAAGATTCTCATCCGATTACAACTGCGCCTCTAAACCAACAATTTCCCTGCCAGGTCAACGCGACCGGCTGTGCGAATACCGGCTTACCCTTGTCATGTACTCCGTCAGGGCGTAAACAGAGTCAGCAATTGCCGGAGCCGGAGATAAAAGAGAGAGAATCGCTTTGACGGGTAATAACGCGCATATTATATATATGGGAACAGGAGGCTCAACCCGCGGCCCAATGAAGAATGCCTGCGGGCGTTGGCCTGGGGATTGGTTTTGATTGATATTTATCGCAGGAGCAAAAGATGGAATATGCGGTTGGCAAGTCAGGGAGAGTGATTGCGGCCCGGCTGTTTGAAGGCGAAGACCTTTACGAATCAATCGAGCAGATTGCAGATAAAGAAAACGTCAAGTCGGCTGCGGTTTTGATTACCGGCGGATTCAGAAAGGCCGGCGTCGTGGTTGGGCCCAAACAGGAGTCGCCGAAGATAGTCGGCGACCTCCGTGACTTTGCCGGGCCGGGCGAAGTGCTCGGCGTGGGGACGATATATTGTGATGATGAGGGACCGAAACTACATATTCATACTGCGATAGGTAAAGGCAGTGACGCTATGGTCGGCTGTCCGCGCGGCGGGGCAAAGACGTTCCTGGTGCTGGAGGTTACGATAATCGAAATCGAGGGCATCCAGGCCGGTCGCAAATACGATGAAAAGACCGGGCTGAATCTGCTACGATTCCGGTAATCGGTCCTGCTTTTTGGGGGCTTGTTTAACCGGGCCGAAACATACAAACGAGACGACTATTAAGGCGGCGCTTATGAGGAAAAGCGCCGCTCGCTGTCGAGGTTTGCTGCATCGGGCGAGCCACTGTGGAATCGGCGGCTCGGTTTTGGGGCGGTTCGGGTCTTCCGCCAGAGCTTTTCTGGCAGCCCGCAAATCCGCCACGCCGTCTTTGGCGGATACCCGCGGGTATATGGCATTGGCATCGCCAGGTTCAACGCCGAGCGTGACCGGGGCGATGCGCTTAATAAGGTTGGGGTTCTTGTCTATACTGTTCAGCAGGGCATCGTAGTCGGCATTCAGGGACTTCAACTGTTCCAGCGATTGACGGGCCTCCTTGAGCAGGTGCTTACTTTGGTAGTACCGGACCAAATCACCGCACAGAACAGATACAGACAGGGAGGCGGCTGCGATGCTGAAAAAGACGACAAACACAAGCGTGCGGATGAAATTACCCATAGTCCTTAGTTCATTGTTCGTAGCTCATCGATGAACTAACAACAACAAACTACGAACTCATAACTACGTTGGATAAACTTTCAACTGCTCTCGTAATAACTCGTATATCTTTTTTTGTTGATTTATTGCGGCCTGAGCAGTTTTGCGGAACTCATTTTTCAATTCGTCAAAACCCAGGGCAAGAAGAGACGCTGTATCTTTTTTGCCGCCATCCTTTGAGTTTGCAGCAATGAACCTGGCCATAGTTTCGGCAGCTATTTCCCGGATAAGCTGCCAGAGCTCCTTGCCGTCTCTGGCTGCGATTGCCCTGCCTAGCGCCAAAGACATTGACAGTATCGCGTTCATACCGAGAACGCCCTTTCGCTGCATTATTGCCACCTTATCGTCAGCCGATGCGTTCGCCGAGATAACACCCGCCTTGACCGCCTCTTCATACTCCAGCTTCAGCAATTCTCTGTCGGTTTCGAGAACGGTTCCAAGCTGTGCCAGCTTTTTGCCGGTAAAGGCCTTTGCGAGAATTTTTTCGATATGCTCGACCGCATCCATACAGCCCCTTCCGTCGTAACGGCGGGTCTTCTTCCACAGCGCCGCAAGCGAGCTGTCGTTCTTGGCCTGGACGTGTGCAAAGTCCACATCCTTCTTGAATCGAAGCGTTCCGTCGCCTGCATCCTTAAACAATTCCGGATACTTCCGGGTAAGCTCATTTGGCCTGATGATGCTGTCAATATAGTGGACGGCTTCATCAACGCCCGCTGATTGTCCCAGAGGTGTTGAGCCCTTGAAGCGGATGATGCCGGTCCTGCCTAAAAACAGCGTTGCAGCAGCCGATGGAATACCTGCGTTGGTCGCCTCTTCCGTGCCGCTTACCGCCTCAATCGCCAACATCCGAATCAGCAAACTGGTCAGGTCAATCTCGCCCGCGTTAGCTGCCAGCGTAACATCCTTTCGGCCAGTCAGCGTGTAAAGTAGCTCTCGCAGGTTATCCTCGGTTTCTTTTCGCTCGGCAGCAGTCAACTCTCTCTGTGTCGCCTTTGCAAGGGCGATGATTTCCATCACTCTGCCGTACTTCTGCAGCCGCTCTGTATTCGCTCCGCCGCCGGCCTTCATCCCGAGAGCGTTCATTGCCGTGGAAATTTCCGCCTCAAACGGGTCATTTGGCGACTTGGAACGGTGAGAGACCACCAGCTCCGCCCCATAGCCGAGCGCCGTCAGCATTGCCAGCACCGTTTCCGACAGGGTTCCTATCTGGTTGGCTTTGATAAGAGCGGCGTTGATTTCGCCTCCCTTGGCGCAATTTTCGATATTCTCATCCTTGGTTGTGACAAGGTCGTCTCCGATAATAAATATCTTGTCTCCAAGCTCCTTCATCAGGAGTTTCCAGCCGGCATGGTCGAGTTCGCCGAAGCCGTCCTCAATGAAAAGTATTGGAACCCCACTTTCCATAGTCTCTTTATAGAGCCGTAAAATCTCGTCACGACTCATATCGACCTTGGTCTTATCCCTCCAGAATCGGTACATTCCCACCGAATCTTTTTGTCCGGTTTCCTCGCGGTAGGCGTTTTCCAGCTCCGATGCCGCAGGGTCAAGCCCGATGGCCACATCCACCCCTGGAGTGTACTCGCAGTCGAGAATTGCCTGTTTCATCATCCTCCACATCCTCTGCTCAGGCACACGGTCCTGCGGCTCTTTATCAATGTAGGTAGCAATTCCTCCTTCGCTGCCGACGCCCATAACCTTTGCCCCGGGCGCAGATTCAATAATCTCCTTCAAACGATACTGGAGCTTGACCGTCATTTCCTGTGCTTCTTCGTAGGTTTTAGCAGAAAGTGGTATAAACATACTTTCCTGCATGCTGATATTGGATTCCGGATATTCCTTTTCGGTATGCCGTCCGCCCATAGCGCAGTTCCTGAACTGCCAGGGCGCCATAACTTTCGTTCCGTCTTTGAGAGTAACTGCCTGCATTCTGGTAGTAAGCAGCCGCTGTTTGACCTTTCCCACCTGGACTAACCAGCTTTCTTTTGAAATGGCCGCAGCAGCCCTGGCGGCCTGCTCGGCAGCCATTTTTTCTCTGGTTCTGAATTCCCTGACCTTGCCGCGGTCGGCCAGCAGCCGGTCTAACAGTCCTACTATGCCCGGAGCGAGAAAGAATCTGCCTATGTAAATGAGTCCTTCGTTTCGCACGCTTAGACCTAAAGCAAGGCAGATTATTGCCACCGGCAGGAAAACCATCGCCATATAGCTGCTCCAGACAGGTCCTGATGCGGCAACAGCAAGGTTATAGGGTGCATTCGGAGCAAAATTTCCCTCGTCTTTTTTCACTCCTTCAAATCTGCCCCACGGTATCCTGATAAAGATACCTGCATACCACGCTAATTTTGCGATGAATCCTTTATCCTTCATCGCATCTGCGGCTTCCTGCGAATCTTTGTTCAATGCGGTTAATCTGGCTGCTGTTACGAAATGCCCCATCTCGTGTATCGCAATGCCGATGTGCCAGGAAATATAAAGAATGGCAATGGAGATAAGCGTTTCCGCACTAAGGAACATAAACTTCAGCGTTTCCAGCTTTCCCTCGACGGTCGCCGGCAGATTCAGGACCGAGGAAATGAAAGCGGCGTGGAAGGAAACTAATTTATGGTTTGCAATCACCCAGCCGCGCTCCAGATACATCCTTCGCATCGCTGCGGAGAATGTATGCCGAACTATCGTCCCTTGTGTCTTACATCTTGTGTCTTGCGTCTTACATCCAACCATTTCAAAAATCTCCTTTTAACTTTTGCTTTCTTTGTGCTTTCTGTGTCTTTTCGCGGCTAATTTTTTACTAAAGAATCTTCTGCCTGCGAATCTGCGAAAGATTACCGTTTTCTTCTCATTCCGTCAAGATTTCGATTAAAGAAATTATTAAACCGACAAACAGCAAACGAAATATTAATATGGCCAACCACGGTCCTGCCGGAATATTTCTTTACCAGCTGCCGGGCTTCAAGAATAGCCATATCCATAGGAAAGCTCCTAATGTTATCTGCAAAAACTAACCGGCAAAATTATTGCTAACAACAACCCCAAAGCAAGAAAGAAAACAAGTGTAAAACCGGCCGCTTTAAGAGCCGTTTTCAACACCTCTGTCTTGTTGGGATAATGATGTGCATATTCTTCATAAGTAATTAAAAAGGCCATAACCGCCGCCAAGGAGCTTAAGATTGCTGCAATACAGAATATAGCGATTGTTAGTCCCATTTTTTCCATTATGGATTTGTTCTCATAAAATTCATGCTTTATTTACTGGCTTTTCCATAAGGTCGTGAACCCAATCCTCGAAAAAAAGGGGGTATAGATGGAATTTTTCGGAGGCCAATCTTACTCCTTCCCTGGAAAACAAGGCCTTCACATGGTCTTTATGCCCGTGAAATTGTTTTGACAGCCATTTATCATATAGATTTATCAGTATTTGCAATCTTTGAGCCTTAACTTCCCGGTTTTCGCCCACCGCCCTGTAAAAACGACGCACCGTATCTGTCGTCGTATTCGGTTGGCCTGTGAAATAAGTAACAAGGCCATTGGGAATGCTGGCTGAAATCATAAATTCATAATCTATTCCCATGTTCGGAAGTTTTGGTTCATAATGAAGGAGAGGGTCATAAAAGAAAGCCGCCGGAGAATAATCAACCCTGTAATCGACCAGATAAAGGACGAAACAATCCAGCGATTTGCCCGCCTGGAAAGCTGGGCCATCTCCAATCAGAATAATATAGCATAACCTGTTCAGGTCTCTACGATTATAGCCGACGATTTTAGTATATGCCCTTTGAAGCAGCGGCAGGGTTTCGCTTCGGACATCAAGTATCAGCACTTTTGAAGATACGGTATCGCGAGCCGCTTTATGAATGTAGGTGACGTCAGGGAACGGATTTATCAACCGATACCGTTTCATCCGCGGGTCGTGATGAATCCTCTCATAAACATCATCGGCAAGGACGGTATCCAGCGTAAGAATATGTATCTTTTTTTGCCTGTTGGGATGGCTTAATATATCGCCTGCCATGTTCATTTACCACTGTGCTTTTGCATATATTCGGCTATGAATAAGTCCCATCGTTATCCATGATTATCAAATTTGTTGCCCTTGAATATGTTGCCAAGGTAACTTTTACGTACGAGTTCATTCTGAATCACTTCCTTTGGTGGACCTGAGCCAATGACCTTGCCGTGGTCTATTACATATACCTGGTCGGCAACTTCGAGAGTTCTTTCAACATTGTGGTCGGTAATCAGGATGCTAATGCCGGAAGCGACGAGTCTGCGAATCTCAGCCTGCAACTCCTGGACAACGATGGGATCAACGCCGCTAAAAGGCTCATCCAGCAAAATCAGTGAAGGGTTGGTGGTCATTGCCCGGGCAACTTCGAGTTTTCTACGTTCGCCGCCCGAAAGAAATCTTGCCTGGATATTGGCCACCTCACCCAGGTCGTATCGCTCTATCAGAAGGTCAACTTTTCGGTCGCACTCGGCTTTGGTTATTGACATCGTTTCGAGTATGGCCCGCAGGTTGTCGCTCACGGACAGCCGCTGGAAAACACTGGGTTCCTGTGAAAGATATCCCATACCAAGCCTTGCACGTTTGTACATAGGAAGTTTCGTAATTTCGTTGCCTTCAAATATGACCGAGCCGCCATCGGGTATTATCATTCCGATTATCATTCTAAATATCGTGGTTTTGCCGGCGCCGTTGCGCCCGAGCAGGCCGACGATGCTGTGCTTATCAACCGAAATATCAACGTGGTCAACAACGGTCCTGCCGGAATATTTCTTAAACAGTTTTAGGGCTTCAAGAATAGCCATATCATAGGAAAGCTCCTAAGGTTCTCTTTAAAAACAAACCGGCAAAATTATTGCTAACAACAAACCTAAAGCAAGAAAGAAAACAAGAGTAAAAATGGCTGCCTCAAGAGCTGTTTTCAACGTTTTTCGCTTGTCATGATAATGATGCACATATTCTTCATAAGTAATTAAAAAGGCCATAACCGCCGCCAAGAGGCTTAAGATTGCTGCAAAACAGAATATGAACAATCTTGGTTCCATTTTCTATTCAAGAACCGCTTCTGCTGGATATTTTTTCTATGGCCCGGAAATATGATATCTTTTCGTCTTCCGTCTGGTTCCATCGCTTAGGCGGATACCTTTTACTGATGAAACTTTCGGCATCGGTCTTAATTCTTTCTAATTGGTGTATTTGCGTCTCATATAAGAAGCTCATAAGCGAATTATCATCGATATAATTTACGGCTTTCACGTAGTGCGGGATACAAAGGCCGCAGCTATTTTCATATACCAATCTGCCCTCCTGATTTTTCAGAATAACCAGTAACTCCTCAATATACCCGCCTTCTTTCTCCCTCAACTCAAAACATAAAGGACATTCAGCGAACCATGCATCAGAAACCTTCTCTCTATGTTTAAGGGCATTGCCGGGGTGTATTTGTTTATCCACTCTTAAGGTTTCCAATAACTTCTCAATTAATTGAGCGCCGACGTTGGCGCTGCCATAATGAGTGCACATTTCCCCAAATCGCCAAAAGTGATAATTGCAGAAACCGCCTGCATCTAAAAGCTGTTTTATTCGCGCGGAGTTTTTGGCATTATTATTGCTCTGACCCACCCATTGATACAAACTATCAAGCTCATCCCTTCGCAACATAGCGCACAAAGGGCATCCATCTGAAGAAAACGCTTCGATAATTCTTATACGCGTGTCTTTTGTTTCTTCCATATAGCATCTATTCCTCTGTGCCGTGATGCGTTCTTGCCATCAGAAATGTTCCTGCAGCCCCAATCACAACTGAATAGCCATATCCATAGGAAAGCTCCTAATGTTCTCTGTAAAAACAAAACGGCAAAATTATTGCTAACAACAGGCCTAAAGCAAGAAAGAAAACAAGAGTAAAAATGGCTGCCTCAAGAGCTGTTTTCAACGTTTTTCGCTTGTCATGATAATGATGCACATATTCTTCATAAGTAATTAAAAAGGCCATAACCGCCGCCAAGAGGCTTAAGATAGCTGCTATACAGAATAGGGCTTTTGTCAGTCCCATTTTGAATCTCGATAAACAAAATACTTCTAACCGCCATAATCAGGACAATTCAATCATGCAGATGTCGCTTGCGAGAGAAAGCGATTAAGTCGGAGCTTCTGCATCGCTGTGCTGCCGTGAAAACCGCATCCCCGCAAGCAATAACGCTGAAAAACACGCTAGGATTCCTGCCGCGGCGAAACCTGCGTTGGGTGATACCGCCGTCCAAAGCACGCCCATCGTGATGCTGGAAAGAAAATCTCCGATGCCATCCACGGTGCTCATCAGCCCAAAGGCCGTGCCATGCTGATGTTCGGCGATCAGCGTCGAAGCCAGCGCTGGTTGCGAGGACTCGATGATGGCAGTATAAACACCGCTCAGAGCGAAGAGCAGAATCAGCAGCCATTTTTGGCCATCGGCAAAGATGAATCCCAGGCAGAGCAACCCAAAAAGGGCGAAGCCGACGCTCAAAATGACCCGCTTGCTGATGCGGTCGGAAAGCACACCGATGGGATACGACACCAGCGCATAGACGATGTTGCTGAACGTATAGAGACCAACCGCGAACGTGCCAGCCATGACCGCACCCAACGGAAGCGTCAGGAGATCCTGCGCCCGCAGGATGAGCAAGGTGGGAGCGAAATTGGAGATACCGAACAACCCAACCGGCAGGAGAAACTTCAGAAAGTCTCGCGGCAGCGCTTTGAGGCTGGGCCACGGCTTGCTGAGGTTCGGTTGACGCGCCCGTTCTTTCACGAGGAAGACAATCGAGAGAAAGGCGCACAAACCGGGGATCAGTGACACGAGGAAAATGGCCCGCAGAGAAACGTGCGCCATCAGCAGCACCGCAATGAGCGGCCCCAGGATGGCGCCCACTGTATCCATCGTGCGATGAAATGCGAAAGCGCGGCCCACGGTGGCCTGCGTGGTGGACTCGGTCAGCAAGGCGTCGCGCACCGGGGAACGGATGGACCAGCCAATCCAGCCCGCTGTCCGACCGAAGAGCACATGCCACCAGTTGGTCGCCAGCGCAAAGGTCGCTTTGCTGAATGCCGTCACGAAATAACCGAGCGCAGCCAAGCCCTTGCGCTTGCCGATGCGGTCGCTATACCAACCAGACCAGAGTTCAAAGAAGGTTGAGACTCCATCCGCTACACCCTCAATGATCCCTAAAGCAAATGCCGGCGCTCCCAGCACCGACGAGAGAAATATCGGCAGGATGGCCGAGGCCATCTCATGGTTCATGTCACTGAACAGACTGGCAAGCCCCATGCCAAGGATGTTGCGGTTTAGCCATCTTCCTGCAATGGGCCTTTGTTCAGATAAACCTTCTTGTTGACGGTCTTGTTTCCTATCTATGATATACCTACTTTCTGCCAGCATACAGCGAGGGATAATCTTCTGTAATCCATCTGGCAAGACCTTTTCCTTTATTAGTTTGCTGATATAAATCAAAAAACTCATCCATAGCATGAGCTGATCCAACAGAAATATGCCCATATCGCCATGTAAGTTGTTCTCTCACGGCAACATCTAATGGAACATTTTCAATAATATTCCGATAGATTGCACATGCCAGACCCGAACGGTCCGATCCTCTCCTGCAATGAATCAATATTGGATATGGACCATTTTGTAAAGTCTGAAGTAAATCTGACATTTCTTGTGGCGGAGGTAATGTATGTGAACTTAGATTTATATCAACATGCTTAACACCAAATTCATGGGCAGCCTTTAATTCTTCAAGATACCAAGATTCTTTTTTCGCTCCTGTTAAGTTGACAATAGTTCTTATTTTATACTGGGATATTGTTTTGTATATTTCTTTATAACTCATTTGCCCGGAACGATAGCATTTTCCTAAAGTGACCACTCGGAAATTATTACCTATGATACCAACATACCAAAGTGATATCAGGCTAAGCACTGTGACGGTCCCAAAAATGATAAGGACCATTCGCTTTCTTGAAGATATTCTCGTTTTTTTGTCGGTCATATTTCCTTTATTTCGAATATCTACTTATGTACTCCTGGTCGCTTTGGCTCTCGAATACCAAGTTTTCTTTCAAGCAACTCCAAAAGGTGTTTGTTTTCAAGACTATCTGGGTCTAAGCTTAATACTTTGGTTGCCCAATCGCATGCCTCTATATCTCGTCCAAGCTTATAGAGGCACCACGCAAGATGTTCTTTGAACGCAGGTTCAAATGGATTGAGCCAGACAGACCGTCTGAAACAATGAATAGCAATTTCATAGGCTTCTCGTGAAAGCAGGTGCAGCCCCAAGGTATCGTGGTCATAACCAAGATAACGGCTGGGTCGAAGGGCATTTTCTCGCCGCTCCTCCCGACTCAGATTGGTTTTTTTCTTTTGGGACATTATCTACTATTTTTCGGAGGTTTTTCTGCTTGGCTGAAAGGTCGCACTTATGAGTTGAATCCGCCTTATTTAAAAATCGTATTGGAAACAATAAATGACGCAAACACAATGGAAACCATGGACATTAGCTTAATAAGAATATTAAGCGAAGGCCCTGATGTATCCTTGAAAGGGTCTCCTACCGTGTCTCCCACAATACTGGCCTTATGAGCTACAGAACCTTTTCCTCCATGCTTGCCTCCTTCGATATATTTCTTGGCATTATCCCAGGCGCAACCAGCATTCGCCATCATCACTGCAAGCACAAATCCTGAAACAAGCGCCCCGGAAAGCAGCCCCACTTCTGCCTCAAGCCCCATAAATATGCCTACGAGTATAGGTGAGATTATCGCAAGGACTGCGGGCAGAATCATTTCTTTCTGAGCAGCCGTAGTAACGATGCTCACGCATCTTGCGTAATCCGCCTTGGATTTACCATCCATCAAGCCCGCTATCTCCTTAAACTGCCTTCTTACCTCATCTACAATTTTTCCTGCTGCACGGCCTACTGCGCCCATAGTCAAAGCACAAAACAAAAAGGGTAGCATACCGCCAATAAACAGGCCGCCGATAAGGCGAGGGTTCATAAAATTCATATCCATAGTTTTACCTAAGGAAGCGATTTTATCATTATAGGCAACAATCAAGGCAAGCGCAGTCAATGCAGCTGAGCCAATAGCAAAACCTTTTCCCGTGGCTGCCGTAGTGTTTCCTAAAGCATCCAAAGCATCGGTCCGCTGTCTTACTTCTGCGCCTAAATGAGCCATTTCTGCATTTCCACCAGCATTATCCGCAATAGGCCCATACGCATCTGTGGCAAGTGTTATACCAAGCGTAGATAACATGCCCACTGCGGAAATACCGATTCCGTACAGCCCTAAATTAAAATTATGCGCTCCGCCGGCAAAATAGAAACTTGCCAGTATCGCTGCAGTTACAAGAATTACTGGAAGAGCAGTTGAAAGCATCCCTACCGATAAACCTCCGATAATAACTGTTGCCGGTCCAGTCAAGGCTGTGTTAGCTATAAAACGCGTAGGAGGATATTTATCTGAAGTAAAATATTCTGTTACAAGGCCTAACAAAAGTCCGGCAAGCAGCCCAGAAATAATCGACCAGTAGATTCCGATATGTTCTGTACCCAAGACTGCTCTTACGATAAAGTAGGAGAAAATCGCAATTAGTATTGCGCTTGAAAAAATCCCTTTGCGTAATGCTTTAAGCAGTGCCCCTTGCTCGGCCTTCTCTTCGGATTTGACAAAAAATGTGCCGATAATTGAGGCAACCACTCCTACTGATGCCATAACCATAGGGATTGTTACACCTGCCACCCCCAAGCCAGCAGCAACTGCCAAAGCCATGGTGGCAACAATTGAACCAACGTATGATTCATAGAGATCAGCGCCCATCCCTGCGCAATCGCCAACACAGTCTCCGACATTATCTGCAATAACCGCGGGATTACGCGGATCATCCTCGGGAATTCCTGCCTCCATTTTGCCAACAAGGTCTGCGCCTACGTCCGCGGCTTTAGTAAAAATACCGCCGCCTACCCTGGCAAATAGAGCCTGAGAACTAGCGCCCATTCCAAAGCAAAGCATGGTAGACGTGATTGCTCCAATTTTGTCTATTCCCGCTGCCAGCGCATGTGTTGAATAATACCAATTAAGCAGCCAATACCAGATGCTTAAGTCCAAAAGGCCTAAGCCCACGACCACCAATCCCATCACAGCTCCGGCAGAAAATGAAATCCGTAACGCACCATTTAGACTTGTTCGTGCTGCTTGAGCAGTTCTATCACTTGCGCTCGTCGCAATAGACATTCCTATATATCCTGACAGACCGGAAAAGAATCCACCGGTCATGAACGCAAATGGTACAAAGATTACGAGATACCCTCGATAACTCAGCCAAAGCAATATGAAAAAGACCGCTACAAAAAAGAGCGTTACCACTGAATATTGCCTTCTTAGATATGCCTTTGCGCCCTCTTTCACTGCATCGGCGATTTCTTTCATGCGCTCTGTGCCTCTTTCTTTTTGTAGAACTATGTAGGCCAGATATCCAGCAAATACGAGCGCCAAAAGAGAACCTATCGGTGCCAGCCATAACAGATTAAAGTTTCCCATTTGTTTCTTCTCCTTTCTTATGAGATGGTTTCTTAGTTCGGTGAGATTTGCTTTTTATATCGAAAATTCCGTCCCCAAGCCATTCCCACTCGAGGAACTGTTTCTTCGAGTAAAAGTCGAACATTACTATGGTTCAACTGATTCATAAAAAAACTCCTTCCTTTGGTTCTGGAAGGAGTTTTTTGCCTGTTCAGTTGCCTACTCCCACCAAAACCATATTGTCTCGGTAGGAGTTATCAGCCTTTTTGGGGGCGGTTTTGTGGGGAACTCCATCCCCAAGTCTCATCTTACTATATTGAAATACATTTGGCTGGTCAACCCTTTTTTCTAAAAAAACTTTGCTCCCGCCCACCTGTTAAAACAGGCACTTTTTTTCTCTGTGGCAGTTCTTTACCGGCGAATCTGCGAAAGATTACTGTTTCTTCCCTGCTGTGTCAAGACTTGTCTATTTTTTTACCCCGTTAGAAACGAAACGGCAACAGGCGCCTGCTTTGTATGTGGTGCTGGTTTCTAACGGGGTGAAGGGAATTATCCGCGATGGTCCGCCAAGCTGGCCCCCGCTCTTGCTTCGCAAGAAGCTGCGGGGGTGGCGGAACAGGTCATATCGATTATAAAGCTATTACCGGTCGGGGTGGCCGGAGGTTATGGTTTTTCGCCTGAGCACGCCTTTGGGCCGCCACCACATCCTCCGCTGCAGCATTGCGGAAGGTCCGCTTTGGCGGGGCAGCAGGAGCCGCCACAAGCCGACTGGCAGGCCTTAATCTGCGGGCCGGCAGAGGGGCCGGCGGGCGCGATACTTGCATTGGCGGCGAGTCCGCCATTACTTCTGGCGGATCAGGGCGGCCCGCCAAAAACATCGTTGGCGGGTCAAAAAATTCGGGCGGATTCATAAAAATAGACGCCTTTCAAGGCAGAAAATAGGTTTGACGGTGATTTTTGGCGGGATTATACTGGCCTTGCAAACTTAAAACTAAAAACTGTTGAGTCCGCCGGTTCCGCCGGATAGTTCGTGGTGCGAAAAATGGGCGTAAAAAGGCACAAAGGGACAAAGGCACAAGTGCAAAAGTCACAAGTGCAAAAAGACATGGGCCGGACTCCGCCAAAGACGTCGTGGCGGACCGCCGAGGCCAAGATTGTTGCCGAGGGCATAACGTTTGATGATGTGCTGCTGATACCGGGCAAAAGCGATTTTGTTCCGAGCCAGGCGGACACCAGCACACAGCTCACCAATAATATCAGGATAAACATTCCGATTGTCTCGGCTGCGATGGATACGGTGACCGAGTCGGCTCTGGCGATAGCGCTCGCACAGGAGGGCGGGATAGGCATAGTCCATAAGAACCTGTCGATTGAGGAACAAAAAAGGGAAGTGACGAAGGTCAAACGCTCCGAAAACGGGGTGATTCTCGACCCGATTACGCTGTCGCCGGGCGACCCTGTCAGAAAGGCGCAGGAGCTGATGAATGAGCAGAACGTCTCCGGCATCCCAATCATCGATGGGAAGAAATTAGTGGGCATCTTGACACGCAGGGACCTGAAATTCCTCAAAGACCTCGACACACGGATAAGCGCCGTGATGACAAAGAACAACCTTGTCACAGGCCCTCCCGGAACGACACTCGAAATGGCAAAGGGAATCCTGCAGAAATGCAGGGTCGAGAAGCTGCTTTTGGTCAACTCGAAGGGCGAGCTGGCGGGTCTGATTACTATGAGGGACATCGACCGCGTCCAGCAATACCCGAGGGCGGCCAGGGATGCACGAGGCAGGCTTCGCGTGGGTGCGGCGGTCAGCGTCCAGGATTACGAGCGGATTGAGGCGCTGATAGCGGCGGACGTTGATATCATCATCGTCGATACCGCCCACGGGCATTCGCAGAACGTCATCGACACCGTGAAGAAAATCAAGGCCAAATACGATATCGACGTGATTGCGGGCAACATCGCCACCGGCGAGGCAGCGGCGGATTTGATAAAGGCCGGCGCAAATGCCGTCAAGGTCGGCATCGGGCCCGGCGCAATCTGCACCACCAGGATAATTTCGGGAGCGGGGGTGCCGCAGATTACTGCGATAATGAGCTGCGCGGCTGTTACAGAAAAATACAATATCCCGGTGATTGCAGACGGCGGAATCAGGCAATCAGGCGACATAGCCAAGGCGCTCGCGGCAGGGGCTTCGAGCGTGATGATAGGGTCGCTATTTGCGGGCCTGAAGGAGAGTCCCGGACAGCTTGTCATCTATAAAGGAAGGCAATTCAAGGAATACAGGGGCATGGGTTCTTTAGGGGCGATGGTCAAAGGCTCCGCGGAGAGATACGGGCAGAAAAGCTCCACCGAAGAAGGCAAGCTGGTGCCGGAAGGCGTGGAAGGGCGCGTGCCGTATCGAGGGACGCTGAGCGAGTTTGTGTATCAGCTTGTCGGCGGACTGCGGGCAGGCATGGGCTACTGTGGGGCGCGAAACATCGATGAGCTAAGGAAAAATGGGCGATTTGTCCGCACGACCGCCGCGTCGGTCGTCGAATCGCATCCGCACGACATACAGATAACAAAAGAGGCCCCGAATTACTCGGCGAGCCTGCCTTTTGAAGACTGATGTCTGCGTTCCACTTTTTGCCGCCAAAACCCCCCTTGTCTTCTGTCGAAGACAGAAAGGGGGGCCTTCGTGGCAAATTATTTATGGCGATAGGCCGGTAAAGGTTCTCTCGCTCCGCCACGACGTCGTGGCGGACCAAAGACGTCGTGGCAGAACGGGTACATCTTTATGACACGGGAAATGATAGCCATTCTGGATTTTGGCAGCCAGTATGGCCAGTTGATAGCAAGACGTGTTCGCGAGCACAATGTGTATTCGCGAATTTGCCGCGCCGATACACCGGCCTCGGAACTGTCGAAGCTGCCCTTGAAAGGCCTGATACTATCGGGCGGGCCCGCGAGCGTATATGAGGAAAATGCGCCGCGGTGCGATGAAAAAATCTTTGAGTTCAGCGTGCCGATTCTGGGCATCTGCTACGGGATGCAGCTCGGCTGCCAGGTTTTGGGGGCTGAAGTTGTTTCCGCCGAAAGCCGCGAGTACGGCAGGACAAATCTGTCGATACTCGACAAGAGCGACCTGTTTGCAAATATGCCGGATTCAACCATTGTCTGGGCAAGTCACGGCGACCAGGTCGGCAATCCGGGCAGCGACTTTGTCAGGTTGGCAGCCACAAAGACCTGCCCGTTCGCCGCCGTAAGACACAAAAAGAAGAAGTTTTTTGGCGTGCAGTTCCATCCTGAAGTTACGCATACGCCCAAGGGAGCGGTGATTCTAAAAAACTTCCTGTATGACATCTGCGGGTGCAGCGGCGACTGGAAGATGAGTGACTTTGTCGGTGAGACGGTGGATGCAATTCGCAAACGCGCCGGCAAGGCGAGGGTGATATGCGGCCTGAGCGGCGGAGTCGATTCATCGGTTACAGCGGCATTGGCTCATAAGGCGATAGGCAATAACCTCGTGTGCATTTTCGTTGACAATGGACTGCTTCGCAAAAACGAACGCGAGAATGTCGTATCGACCTTCCGCGACCATTTCCATATCGACTTGCGAGTGGTCGATTGGTCCTCGCAGTTTTTGGCTGGGCTAAAAGGCGTAACAGACCCGCAGCAGAAGCGAAGGATAATCGGCTCGGAGTTTATTGAGGCCTTCAAGTCAGAGGCGTCAAAGATTCCCAACGCCAGGTTCCTCGCCCAGGGGACGCTTTATCCCGATGTTATCGAGTCGGGTTCCAAAGACGGCGGGCCGGCGGCGAATATAAAACTGCACCACAACGTGGGGGGCTTGCCGGCCGAGTTGGGATTTGAGCTGATTGAGCCGTTGCGGGATTTGTTCAAGGATGAGGTAAGACTCGTAGGCGAATACCTGGGGCTGCCTGATGATATTATCTGGCGGCATCCCTTCCCAGGCCCGGGACTGGCGGTGAGAATTACTGGCGAAGTGACGCCCGAGAGACTGGAAATTTTGCGGGCCGCGGATGAGATTTTGATGGATGAAATAAAAACGGCGGGACTTTATCGAAAGATTTCGCAGGCATTGGCGGTGCTTGTGCCCGTCTCGACCGTCGGCGTTATGGGGGACCAGCGAAGCTATGAAAATGTGATTGCGATTCGCGCGGTGGAGACCCCTGACTTTATGACCGCTGATTTTTCGCAGATACCTTTTGATGTGTTAGGCGTGATATCCAGCAGGATTATAAATGAAGTCCGCGGCGTCAATCGTGTTGTATATGACATCTCAAGTAAGCCCCCCGCAACGATTGAATGGGAATAGTAACAACTGATGCGTATTGCATCTAAAGCTAAAGAGCCCGAGCAGAGTAAGGCTAATCCGAAAAATTATTTAACAGCCATTATTATCAAACTGCTAAAAGGCAAATTACGCTCGCCGTGTGGAGATGAATGAGATGTCCCGAGATTTGATTTGTGTGGTCTTAACGGCTATGGTTCTATCTGGGTGTGCCAACTATCAACCGATGCCGCTGACACTACAGACAATTGCTGGCAGCCTCATTGGGCCTGATATGAAAGATATTTGCGTCAGGGCCAAAGAGATAAAGCGCCCGATACTGAAACCGATAGAGTTTAACGAATGCGACGGACTTTCTGCGGATGAGGCGGCTGTTCTGGCGGTACTCGCCAATCCCCGCTTGCGGGCGATTCGCGACCAGCGAGCCATAGCCAGCGCTCAATTGCTTCAGGCCGGTCTCTTGCCGAATCCACAGTTGTCTTACGGCATGGATTTCCCAACCGGCGGCGAAACCGCCGGAACTGTAAACGCATTCGGGGTCGGGCTGGACTGGGATATTGGATATCTTATCGCACACCAGGCAAAAGTGGATGCTGCAGGTGCCCGTGTTAGTTCAGTGAATCTCGAAATAGCCTGGCAGGAATGGCAGGTGGCCGAGGCAGCAAAGCTGCACGTATATCGGCTTCTGATTGCAGAAAAACTGTTAGCATTGGCAAAACAAGTAGAGGAGAAACGCAGACAAGCCCGCGATATTATTACCAATACTGTCAAGCTGGGCGAAAAAACGGCTCTGGATTTATCAACCGCAAATAATGCGTGGCAGCAGGCGAGACTTGCCATACCGGCTGCACAGCAGCAGATGCAGGGAGAGCGGCTCGCCCTGAACCAAATACTTGGCCTTGTTGCCGAGAAGGTTATACTGCTTCAGCAAGATATCGATATGCCGGTCTGGCAGAGTATTCTTTCCGCTGCCCAAGCTGCTGATGGAATCGAAAACCACCGTCTTGACCTTCTTGCGCTCAAGGCAGGTTACCAAAGCCAGGAGGCAAGAGTCAGGGCTGCTGTAAAATCTCAATTTCCCAAAATAAATATTGGCCTATCAAGCGAAAGGGACACAGACAACATCCGAACGATGGGTTTTGGCGTGACTATCGAGCTTCCGTTCTTCAGTCAAAATCAAGGCCAAATCGCGATCGAACGAGCCACCCGGCAGCAGCTTTTTGACGAATATGTAGCTCGGCTGCTCGATGCACAATCGGAGATCGCCCAAATATTGTCGGCTCTTCAACACACCCGTGACCGAATCCAAACTATCGAGGAATCTATCCCTGCATTGAATGGGCTGATTCATTCATACAAAAGTGCTACTGAAGACGGCGCTGTCGATATTCTGACTTATTACGAGGCGCTGTGCAATTTGTACAACGGTCAGATCCAAGTACTAATCCTGAAGCGAGAACTGGTGGACCTGGGCATAGCTCTCGAGATAGCTACGGGCCAGTACTTACCCGCCTCGAACATCCAAAGCGATGCAACTTCAGGCTCCAGTAATACAGCAAAGAAGGAGATATTGAAATGAGAAGACGTTTCGTAAGTATCTTCATAATTGTGATTGTCAGTTCTGTTGGGTTGACAGTCTGGTATTCGAAATCCCAGTGCAACCGACAGCAACAAAATTCTGAAACTGTATCCCGGCTAAACCCGATAGAGACATCTGCCCCGCAGCGTAAGGATTTTAATGTTATTGCGCATTTTATCGGCAGAGCTGAAAGTAAAAACACGGTAACTATAACAGCCCTTGAAGCAGGGACAATCTCTTCTGTTGATGCTACCGATGAGACCGTAGTAAAAAAGGGCACGCTTGTCTTTACACTGGGTGGAGCCAGAGTCAGCAGTCACTTAGCCATCGCCAACGAAAAAGTTGCATCCCTGCGACAGTGTGTGGCCCTTGGCGAGACCCGGGTCAGCCGCAAACAGCAGGCTGTCGAGCAGAAGATCGCCTCACGGGACGAACTCGATAGCGCAAAGGCCGCTTTGGCCCTGCTAAATGCCCAGCTTAAAGAAGCTATCCAGCAGCTTGAACTTCTCGATAATGCCATTCATATTCGGGCGCCTGTCGACGGCGTTTTCACAGGGCGTAGAGTGAGTGCAGGGCAAGAGGTTGAGAAAGGAACGCCTCTTGCCGAAATAGTTGTTCCTGCAGATATACGTGTGGTTGCAACACTTTTCCCACCGGAGGATGCTCAGCTTGAGGGACGAACAGCAGCTATTCATACCGCAGGCGGCAAAACGCTGTCCGGGGTCGTGACCAGCGTATTGCCGCAGCGGACTTCTGCTGGTGGGACCGCCGTCTACATTGAAGGCGAAGATATTAACCAGAAGCTAAAAGCTGGTGAGATAATCAGCGGAGATATCGAGCTCGCTACTCACAAAAAGGCATTGGCGCTGCCAAAAAAGGCCATCGTCCTTGATGAGCAGGAAAAGGCATATGTGTTTATCAAGCAGGTCGAGGGCTATACAAGACAAAAAGTACAAACAGGGCTTTCATCGGACGGATGGGTCGAAATTCTATCGGGCCTAACCGAAGCCGACGAGGTAGTGACAGAAGGAACGTACGAGTTGTTTTACCGTGATTTTAATAAGGTCTATAAGGTGACTGACTGATGAGAAACTTCCTGCGCTTTATAATAAAAAGACCTCTTATCATACTTTTTGCAGTAGCGGTTATAGTGTTCGGTGGCATCTACTCGGCCCTGCATATGCCGGTCGACCTTTTCCCTAATCTCGATGTGCCGGTCGTCAATATTATCACCCACCTGCTGGCAGCAGCCCCACAGGATATAGAACTGCTCATATCGAGGCCAATCGAAGACCAGATGCAGACTATTCCGGCAGTCAGACGCGTTTCCTCAACATCTGTGCAGGGAATATCACAGGTAACAGTGGAATTTACCTGGGGTACCACCATCACAGATGCCCGTCAGGTCGTCCAGGCAGAATTAGCCAGATTGGGAAATACTCTTCCCGCAGGTGTGACACCGCGACTCGAAAGTATCGGCACTACCCTGCAGGAAGCTGTCGGTTACGTTATTTACGGCGAAGGCGACCCAGTGGACCTCCACAACATAGTTCAGCACGATGTGGCCAGCCGACTTATGGAAGTTGAAGGCATCTCATCGGTCGAAGTGCTTGGAGGCGACCGCCGGGCATTTAATGTTAGCATTAAGCCCGAGACTCTAGTCCGGCTGCATTTGACAATCAATGATGTCGCTGCAGTTCTCAAAAAGAATAATGTTATTGCTGTTACAGGCTATCTCGACCGCTCATCGAAAGAATACTTGATTCGAGGCGATGGTCTTTTGAAGACCCTCGATGACATCCGCTGCTTGCCGGTTACTGCAGACGGTGATAACTCCATACTGCTTGGCTCTGTTGCCGATGTCTCCGAGGGTACAGTACCACGCCACTATGTTGTTTGTGGAGATGCTATTCCAGCCATCGCTCTGGTAGTGCGTAAACAGTCTGGGGCAAGCACAATTAGCGTTGTTCGCAATGTAGAAGCGAAGATGGCAGATTTACGCAATCTGCTTCCACAAGGAACGATGCTTAAGAAATATTACGACCAATCGGAAATCATCGCCGAAGCCCGCAATGCCATTCTACATAACCTGCTGGTCGGTGCTTTCTTAGTTATACTGGTTCTGTATTTCTTTTTGGGGTCTTTGAGGCCGACCCTGATTGTTGCCGCAACGATACCGATAAGCATGTTGGCTACATTACCCATTATGGGATTATTTGGCCTCGGTCTTAACGTGATTACAATGACGGCACTGGCCCTTGCGGCCGGAATGATTGTGGACGATGCTATTGTCGTGGCGGAGAATATTTACCGCAATCGATTAAACGGCCTGAATGAAATTGACGCAAGCATTCAGGGCACAACCCAGATAGCAGCACCCGATGCTTCAGGTACTTTCACCACAGTTGCTGCCTTTGCACCGCTGATTCTCGTAACCGGTATAGCTGCACTGTTTCTCAAGCCGTTCGGGTTGACAATCAGCACAGCCCTTCTTGCTTCGCTGGTACTGTCGCTTACACTGGTTCCGACGATGCTGGGCAGAAGCATTTCCACAATGCCACCAACCGATTTTGCAGGTGCACGTCTGCTTGGTATCTTGAACAGCTTGACTCAAATCGCTTTGAAGTTCTCCTTTAAGCACAAATGGCAGATATTATGCTTGACTATTCTTTTTTTATGTCTGGCAGGACTGACTGTGTTTCTCGGTGAAGTAAACGTTCTGCCCCCTATAGACGAAGGTGCTATCCTGATAGAATACATTATGCCGCCGGGCACTGCGCTTTCTGAGAGTAACCGGATAGGCGATGTGTTAGACCATATTGCACTGGCAGAATCAGATGTGTCGTGTGTCTATCGTCGGACAGGGTCTCCCGAAAGCGGCTATCAGACTGAAGGTGTCGATAAAGGCGAGATTGTGATTAAGCTAAAGCCCAAAAGTCAGCGCAGACGCTCAGTAACCGAAATTATGGCTGCCCTTAGAAAAGCTTATGCGAAAGTCGATGGTGTTGTGTTCCTATATCACCAGCCGACACAGGAGAAAATCGATGAGAGCTTCTCGGGTCTTCCGGCCCTGTTTGGCGTTACCCTTTATGGAATGGACTTCGACACACTTGTATCCCTGGGTAATAAGGTAGAAGATATTCTGGCAAAGGACCCAGCAGTGACCAACATAGTAAACAATACTAAGATAAGGTCCCCCGAAATAGACGTTCGGCTGGATTATCCGAGACTGGCGCAATGTGGTATCAAGGCTGAAGACGTCTTCTCGACACTTCAAGCCGCACAGTTTGGGGTTGAGGCCACGCAGGTTATCAAACAAAAAGAAGTTGTCGCTGTTATGGTGAAATTGATTATTGGCGAAATGCCCAATCTTACAGAGCTTAAACAGCTGCCAATTACTGCCGTCAACGGCGAGATTGTCCCCATGGAGCGCATTGCCGACGTCCAAGTTTCTTACGTTCCAGCATCAATTACCCGACTGAACGGCCAGCGAGAGATTACCCTTCTGGCTGAGGTCAATGGCAGTATCAGGTCTGTAGTCTCGCGTCTTCGCAGCAAATTTAGCTCCATTGAATTGCCAAAAGGGTATAGCATCGATTTTACCGGGCGATACAGAACTCTCATTGAAACGGTGACTGAAATGCTCTTTGTGCTTCTTTCCGCAGTGGTTTTGATTTACCTGATTATGGTAGTGCAGTTTCACTCATGGCTACAGCCGGCTATTATCCTGTTTACCATACCTCTGTCTCTGATTGGAGCGATTATAGCCTTATTCATAACCCGCCAGGGTATTGATATCTCTGTGGGAATGGGCGCAGTTACCCTCGTAGGCATCTCCGTCAATAACGTCATTGTGCTGCTCGATTACTCCAACAGAAACGTAGCTTCCGGCAGAACCGTCGAGGAGTCACTGCTTTTGGCTGCATCTGTCCGGCTGCGTCCGATCCTAATGACTGCTCTGACAACGATTTTTGGTCTTGTTCCGACTGCCATTGGGGCAACAGTCGGCTCAAATATATTTCAGCCGTTCGCCATTACGGTGATTGGTGGACTATTATCGGCAACAATTGGAGCATTGGTCATCGTGCCAACAATAGTGGCCGCCGTAACCAGAAAATATGGGTTCAATAGCGTTTAAGGACTTTCAATATGAGAATATTTTGCTCGAATGGATGCTGGTGGATGGGGGTTGTTTATGCAAGTTTGATCTTAGCTGCAGGTTGTGCCAATACCGTTAGAAACAAGACGGCGGATATACCTTCCCTGAATCTTGCGGGAGTTTCTAACGGGACAAATCAAGCGGGAACACCCGCGTTTTCTGTCGAAGACGGAAGCGGGGACTGGCTTGAATCGGCGAAGGCTGACCTTGTCAAATTTCCGAATAGATTAATTGACGACTCAAAAGATACGTTTCTGAGGGCGGATAATATAACTGCATTATTATTGGCCGGCGGCGCAAGTATTGCGATGCACAACAGCAGTGCCGATAAAAATCTTGCAAAGAACTTTTCGAGGCACCAGGCCTTTCACGGCTTTGCGGATAAAAGCCTGAATGTAATCGGGACTCCTAAATCTCATTTTCCCGTAACGGCTCTCTGGTATGCCATTAGCGCAGAGAACCAGGACGAGCTTAACAAACAGCGGGCGTTGACAATGATGACTGCGCTTTCGGTGACGGGGCTGGTGACAACGGCGCTGAAGGCCGCCAGGGACAACGAGACTCCGAACGGCGGAAGCTGGGCCTGGCCGAGCGGGCACACAGCAAGCTCATTTACGGTTGCTTCGGTCCTGGATGAATTCTATGGGCCAAAGGTTGGAATCCCTGCGTACATATTGGCATCGCTCGTGGCCTACCGGATGATGGATACGGGCAACCACTGGGGCAGTGATGTCGTGTTCGGCGCTACCCTTGGGTGGGTCGTCGGGCACACAATTGCAGGAAAACACAAACAACTCGAAGTCGCAGGTTTTGAGCTGGAGCCTTATATGACAGCGGGCGACTATGCGGCAACGGGTGTCAGCCTCGTGAGGCGATTCTGACCTCTTTTCACATATAGCTCGATAAGTCCACCACAGGCGGACAATGAAGCAGCAATTTCAAGTTTGGCAGTATGGAGGTTATCGATATGAGCCGGTTAATAAGAATTTCTTTAATAGCGATGGCGCTGGTATGCGGCGGTTGTGCTGCTTTGACGACGGGCGGCGGGGTCACTGTAAAAGATTTGAAATGCGAGTATCTGCGAAATCCAATCGGCATCGACACAGCCAAGCCACGGCTAAGCTGGGTTCTGGAATCGAGCCGGCGTGGTTCCGCCAAAGACGTCGTGGCGGACCAAAGGCGGACCACGGAGAAAGCGTAGGTTTGCGCATCGGATTTCAGCAGCTTTGCCGTCTCTGCATCAATGAACTACTGGCCCCCGACAGAAACATTCGGGGGTGAATCCGCCTTCATCATCACCGGCCCCAAAAGGTACCCCAGGACCATTGTCATCCCCGTCGCGATGACAATCACCCAGCTCCACGCCAGGCCGATGACCTTAAAATTTGAAAGTAACAGCAGTACCGCTGCACAAATAGTGCTTGCAATCATAGCGACAATATTCGCCCGATTCGCCCTTCGCTTTGTAAGCAGCCCCAATAAATATACCCCCAATGTTGCCCCGCCCGTCACCGAAAAAATCTTGAATGCAAACCACAGAATATTCTTCACCGGCTCACACGCCAGGGCAATCGCACCTAAAATCAAACCGAACGCCGCCACGCAGACCCGCGAAACAAACAGGTAATGCTTTTCGCTGGCCGCCTTTCTTATAAGCGGCCGGTAAATATCCGTAACAAACGAGGCCGACAGCGAGCTCAACGGCGAATCAATGCTCGCCATTATAATCGCCGCCAGCACCAGCCCCTTCAAACCCGCCGGCAGCGAATACGCCACAAAGTGCGAAAGAACATCCTTGGCTTCGCTCGGCTTCGCTGCCTCAGTATGTTGCTGGTAGAACACAAAAAGCAGCGTCCCGATTGCCAGATACAGTGACATTATCGGAATCACTGTCAATATCGTTGAGACCAGCGTCTTCTGGCTGAGTTTACGGGTCTTGACCGTAAGCAGCCGCTGCACCATTTCCTGGTCCGTGCCGAACGCAGCCATGCCCGTAAAGAGGGCATTTATGCTGCCCGCCCAGAATGTTGTCGGGTCTTTGAAATTGAAGTCGAACCTGAAGAAGCTGAGCCGTCCGACTGCTGCAATCGGTTGACCAGGAAATCACGCCCGCTATGGAAAAGCTCTTTCAGCAGGATGTGTTCCATCAGTTGATTGATGCTTTTGCCGATGCCCTTTGCTCAAACAAGCGAATCTACTTTACGGGTTGCGGCGCCACCGGCCGCTTGAGTATTCTGCTCGAGGCCGCCTATAGATGCTTCTGGCAGCAATTAAGCGAAAATCACCCCGATATATCCGCAAATGTGCCCGATACGGAGGACCGCGCCTTCGGTATTATGGCCGGCGGTGATTTCGCCCTCATCAAATCGGTCGAAGGATTTGAAGATTTCCCCGACTTCGGCCGCTGTCAGTTAAAACAGGCAGGCGTCCAGCCCGGTGACATCGTCGTCGCCGTTACCGAGGGCGGCGAGACGCCTTTTGTAATCGGAACCGCCTGGCAGGGACTTGACGCCGGGGCAAACGTCTTCTTCGTTTATAATAATCCGACCGACCTTCTGCGAACGCACGTCCAGAGGTCCCGCGAGATAATCGACCACCCCGGCGTCAAAAAGCTCGACCTTACGACCGGCCCTATGGCCATCACCGGCTCTACCAGAATGCAGGCGGTCACCGCAGAATTGCTTGCCGTTGGCGCTGCTCTTGAAATGGCCGTGGTGAAATTTTTGCAGCAGAACTTGTCGGTACCGCAGTTCTCAACCCTCGGATTGTGTATCCGTCCCCCTGAAGATTATCCGCGACTATTTGCGGGACTACTGACACAGCTTTCCAGCCCCGCAAACGTTAATGCAATGGCTGACGCCGTGGAATTTGAAGAGGACATCTATCGCCGCCACGGCCTGGTAACCTACATTGCGGATGCTTTTTTGCTGGATGTGCTCACCGATACCACCGAGCGCTCGCCGACCTTTATGGTTCCGCCTTTTCGCAAAAGTGATGACCGCCTCTCTCCTCGCTCCTGGGCCTTTGTTAAAGACCCCTTCCATCCCACCCCGCACGCCTGGCAGCATTTGCTGCGACGCCGGCCTCGCGGCCTGCAATGGACCGCTGAAACATACAAACAGTTGAATGCACCGCTCCCGTTGCAGACCCAGCCGCCCCGGCTTGACAACGGCGAAATATTCAAATTTCAGATAGGCAGCGAACCCGACACCTCTCGCACAGATGCTCCTGATTCCGCACTGGTTGTTATCGGCGCCGCAGATGAAATTGAGCATTTGTCTGGCGCCGCCCTGCAGACCCTCGGCTCCGAATACAAGAAAACCGCTGTAATGGTTTTCGGCCCGCAGGCTCACCCGCGCACGGACAAACTCTTCCACTTCCGCTGTGACCTGCCTGCTTCGCCTCTGCAACTGTGGCGCCATCTTGCAATCAAACTTGTCCTTAACACCATTTCGACCGCAACAATGGCTCGCATGGGCCGCGTCGTCAGCAACGCGATGGCATGGCTGTCACCCAGCAACAAAAAGCTCATCGACCGCGGCTCACGCCTCATCTCCGAGCTGACAGGATGCGCCTATGAGCAGGCGTGCATTGCCCTCTACCATGCTATTGATGAGGTACAATCCCGTGCAAAGCAGGCCGAAGAAGTCCCTTCCCCAGTTGCCCTCGCCATCGAAAGCATCCGCTCCGCCGCCCACAAAACCTCCTTATGAATCCATCCGCCGGATTCCTGTCACGTCAGCAATATACTACGAACTCAAAACTACAAACTGTCTCAGTAAATAAGATACTTTGCCCTGATTCGCATAAAGGACTCCACATCCGCCTGCCACCGCTCTTTGAGGGTCTCCAGAGGTATGCCCTTTACAATCGCCTCACGAATCGCAGACGTCCCGCACAAACGGTCGAAATGCTCGCTATTCCATTCGAAAGAATTCGGGTACATCTGATAAATCGCATTGACAATCTGCACACCGCTCCAAAATGGCTCAATCAAATCCCTTTTGGTTACGGTGACCTTGACCCCGTGACATTTTTGCCCTTTGTATTTCGAATCCACCGGCGTAAATGACCTCGCCTCAAATCGCAAACCTGCAAGATTCAGCTTGTCCAGTCTGGCCGCCAGCTTTTCTGAATCAATCCACGGCGCCCCGAACTGTCTGAACAGCATATCCGTGCCTCTGCCCTCCGAGACATTCGTTCCTTCCAGAAGGCACAATCCCGGATACACCATCGCGGTTTCCAGGTTCGGCATATTGGGAGAAGGCTTTATAAAAGACAATCCCGTTTGGTCATACCACAGATGCCGCTGCCAGCCCTTCATAGGTACGACAACAAGCTCCGCCTTGACGCCGTTGACAAGCCGGCCTTCTTCGTTAAACATCTTCGCAAGCTCGCCGACAGTCATACCATGTCTTGTCGCAATTGGATGCAGGCCGATAAAGCCGGCAAATTCCTTCTTGAGGATATTGCCCCCCACCTGGACTCCGTTTATGGGGTTGGGGCGGTCCAGGACGACGAAACATTTCTTATGTTCCGCCGCTGCCTCCATTGCCAGAGACATTGTGGAGATATATGTATAAAATCGAGCCCCTATATCCTGAATATCAAATATAAGAACGTCCATATCCTTCAGCATCTCCGGCGTGGGCTTAAGCGTCTTGCCGTACAGGATGTAAACCGCCAGGCCCGATTCTTTCTCGGTTTGGCTGTCGATTTTTTCGCCCGCCTCCCGAACGCCGTAAAGACCGTGTTCCGGGCTAAAAATCGCCGTAATCGTTACGCCCTTCATATCTCTAAATACATCTACAATATGCCTGCCTTCCCTGTTGCAGCCCGTTTGGTTGGTTATGATTCCAATCCGCTTGCCGCAAAATAGTTCTTTGTATTCGCCTATATTATCCAGTCCGGTTCTGACCTGCGCCCCGCAGCTTGATAATAGTATGACACTCAGCAAAGCTGCACGTTTCATTCTTTCTCCTTTGACAGCGAACACGCCCTTAAATTGACGAAAATGGACTATGACCATTCTACCAAGGTTTTGCCCAATCACAATTTGTTTTGTGCACGACCCGCAGGGACGTCTTCTGCAATCCTCGAAACCGCTTGTGCCGTAATCCCTGTAATGCCATTCCCGCGAAATCGCAAATCTATTGGCCGGAGCGCTCAAAGGCCAAATCTGGAAAAAGCCATACAAATGTATTGCAAGTGACAGTAAAATGTTTGCCCGTATGAGACATCTTTGTAGCGTGACAATATTATTTGTATTACTCTCCTTCCCGGCAGCCGGCTGCCGGTGCCTTCACAAAGAAATTTGTAAACACGGGCTCAGCGCCATCGACACCGTTGTCAAAGAAGAAATCGAGGAAGGTAATGTCCCGGGCACCGTTGTCATCGTAGGACAGGCAGACAGGATTCTCTACTGGCGGGCCTTTGGTTACGAAGTCACCCGGCCTTACAAAGAAAGAATGCACAGAAACACTATTTTTGACATCGCCTCGCTGACAAAACCGGTTGCCACAGCCACATCAATTATGATTTTAGTGGACCGCAAAAAGATAAAATTAAATGACTATGCGGCGGCATATCTGCCCGCCTTCGCCTCCAACGGCAAAGACCAGATTCAGATTCATCATCTTTTATCGCACACCTCCGGCCTGCCCGCATATACAGATGCAGACGAATTGAAAAAACAGTATGGAAGCTGCTGTCCCGACGAAGTTATCCGGAAAATATGTGACGCGAAACTTCTCAGTAAGCCCGGTGAACAGTTCCGCTATAGCTGTCTCGGTTACATCATCCTGGCAAAGATTGTGGAAGTGGTCGGCGGAAA
>Ga0315282_10002501_pt1 | contig 33726 bp, 24 predicted proteins | sample YL17G07_20_MG_FD_203693 | JGI IMG/M metagenome (GOLD analysis project Ga0315282, IMG submission 203693) | Sediment microbial communities from Yellowstone Lake, YNP, Wyoming, USA - YL17G07_20 | ecosystem: Environmental > Aquatic > Freshwater > Lake > Sediment | place: USA: Wyoming | collected...
GTGGCAATAGCGTTGCTTGGCTTCGCCGGAGTCCAAAACAAAGCAGCGAGGCTGCGGCGCCACGCCGCCCATCCAGACGAGGCTATCGCCCTCATCACCGCAAATGGGTGATAATTGAAAGACCCTGTGGATGCCCCAGGACTCATTGAACGGCGTCCATGTAACGATGCACGGATGGTTGAAGTCGCGTTCGATGCTTTCGAGCCACTCGTCAGTGAACGGTTCCTCCATCTCCGGACGCCACGAGTACGCGCTCGGCATTTCGCCCCAAACAAGGAGACCCAGCTTGTCCGCCCAGTAAAGCCAGCGCGGATCTTCGACCTTCTGGTGCTTGCGCGCGCCGTTGAAGCCGAAGGCAAGCGTGAGTTCCACGTCTTTCCTGAGCGCTTCGTCGGTTGGCGCGGTCATTATCCCGTCGGGCCAGTACCCCTGGTCGAGAATGAGCCGCTGGAAGTAGGGGCGCCCATTCAGGCACCACTTGCCGTTGCGGACTGAGACTTCGCGAATGCCGGCGTAGGAGGAGACCGCATCAATCACGCGGCGGCCTTCGGAGAGCGTAATCGCAAGGTCGTAAAGCGTTGGCGACTCGGGAGACCAGAGCCTGGCCTTCGGAATCCTCAGTGTGAGTTCGACAGCCCCATAGCCGACTTCGGCGGAAGCGGCGGCGACCCTCTTCCCACTGAGGGATGCCGCGACGTTCAGGCGCTGGCCGGGCCTTGCCCCGTCGAGCGTGAAGACCATGCGGAGCGAGCCCGCCTTGATATCCGGGTAATAGCGCGCCGAGCGGATCGATGACTTCGGCAGCGGCTCCATCCAGACGGTTTGCCAGATGCCGGTCGTGCGGGTGTAATGGCAACCCGCGGACTTGGTGCGCCAGAATTGCTTGCCGCGGGGCTGGAAGATAGACGGCGAGTCTTCGGCGCAGACGACTATGCGCGCCTTACGGCCCTTGAGGAACGGCGCGATGTCGAACGAGAAAGGCACGTGCCCTCCCCTGTGATGCGCGACCTCGACGTCGTTAACCCAGACCGTCGCAAGGTAGTCGACCGCGCCGAAGTGGAGCATGATGCGCTCCAGCGGCCACGCTCTGGGAATCGTGATTTCGCGCGAGTACCAGACCCTGTTGTGGTACGTCGTGTCGCCGATGCCGGAAAGCGGGCTCTCGAAGCAGAACGGAACGGTTATCTCGCCCTTGAGACGATCGCTCAATTCTCTATCTGCGAGGATCTCTCCGCTTTCATCGAACCGAAACTCCCACGTGCCGTTGAGGCAGAGCCAGTCGCGGCGCTGCCACTGGGGACGGGGGTATTCGCCACGCGGGACGCGTGTCTGCTTCGTCATCCGTTATCTCCCTCCAAGCAGGCTTTCGCCTGAAGACGCAACAACGCTTCATCGTAGGGGCGCACGGCTGTGCGCCCAATACGATCCCGACCGGTTGGGATCGACCTTACGGCGCTGCCTCTTGCGCCGCTGATTGTAACGTAGGGGCGACTCGGTGAGTCGCCCACCGTCGCGATCCGCCATCGGCGGATCACCTTATGCCTCTTCGGCTCCGCAAAGGTCGATGGCATCGATCCTCTGCGCGTAAGCTGTCAATTCTACGCACCCGGCAGAGACTACTGTTTGCGAACCCCTTTCGAGTTCCAACCAGGGCGGGTACGGAGCCCCGCCCCTACGTTAGCAACCTATCGAGTAGTTGCGAGAACTCCTTCATAAACCTGCGCCGATCCTTGTCTGAGAAAGGTCTCGGGCCCAACTCCTTGCCGGTAACCTGACGGATATGTTTCATAAGGTCGCGCGTCGCGACGGCCGAGCCGATATTCTCCTCGGTGAAGAACTTGCCGGTCGGAGAGATGCACGCCGCGCCGCTCTTGACGCAGCGCGCCGCAAGACCGATATCCGCCGTGATAACCGCGTCCCCCTTGACCGCGTGCTCGGCTATGTAATCGTCGGCGGCGTCGAGGCCATCCTTCACCACGACCGATTCAGCTATCGCGGGAGTCCTTATATGGGTGTTCGCGACGACGAAGACCCTGATGCCGCGTTTCTCCGCAGCGCGGAAGACCTCCTCCTTTACGGGACATGCGTCGCCGTCGATGTAGATAGTTGTCACTCGCCCATCCTCCTACGTAGGTATGCCGCAAAAAATGCAGTTGTCCCCACATGTAGGGGCGACGCATGCGTCGCCCGATGGCACGATCCGCCGATGGCGGACCTGTCGACTTTACAGGCGCGTCGTGTGCGCCTGCACGGTTCTACCGCCGCGCTCAGCGCCCTGACGCGCCGTACATCCTGCCCGGTTCAGAGACACCCCCTTCAGAACTCGCCCACGATCTCGCGAAGTTGCGCCTTGCGACTCGGCTTAGCGCATTTTCCGGAGAGTCCGAGCGCCCGCGCCACGTACGGCGCCAACCGCTCCGCCATGCGCTGGAATCCGAGATCGTTCGGATGAACGCCGTCCACGAAGCTGTCGCCCTCATCGGGCGTTATGAGCTCGGTGCCTTCGACGAGCGTGATCTTGGTATCGCCGGCCTTCTTGCGCGCCGCGACCGCCTCGCGCACAACCACGCGGAACTCCCTGTGGCGCGCGCTTCGCTCCCGCATACACGCTTCGCCCGTCGCGAAGATAGGCGTTACGCAGATAATTGGAGCCGTGCGATGCTTGCGGCGGATGGCCGCGAGGAAGGCCGGGTAATTCGTGCGCATCTCTTCAACCGTGCGGCAGTTCTGCGCGAAGTCCACGACAAAGCACGACGCGTCAATGTCGCTGAACGCCTCCGCCATCTCCGGCTCGCCGCACCCCTCCCCCGAAAACCCGAGGTTCACAAAGTCGATATTGAGCATCCGCCCCATGATCGCCTGGTACGGCATTCCCGACTGGCTCGCGCATCCGCCTTGGGTGATTGATGAGCCGTAGAAGGCGACAGGCTTCTTTATCGCGAACGGCGCCGGCTTGGATATCTTCGCCTTCTCATCGAAGCCTACTGCAAGCACGCGCACGTCGTGATAGATCGGCAGGTAGAGCGTGTACTCGCGCTTGCGCCGGGCGACGTCCTTGTCGAAGACGTTTTCCATCTCGCCCGGAGCCGTCGGCCACGCGACCGCCCAGAAGTGGCCATCCACGTACGCCGCAACGCCCGAGTGCCCGATCGGGCACATATTGTTTGCGTCCTTGTTGATCGAGTCGTACTTCAGGCGTATCGCGAGCGTCGTGGTGTCAGACGCGAAGCGAATGCGCCCGCCGCAGGGGTTCGTCGCGAGTTCCCACACCTCCGGGCGCACAACGCTCTTCATGCGCCCCGGAAGCCGCCAGACCTCGGGAGTGGTTTCTGCAAACCACGGGAGACCGTTGACAACAAGCTTAGGGTCGGGAAAGGTGATCCATTTCAGTTCTGCCATGCGGGTATCCTCTGGAACAGTGAAGCGATTCAGGAGGAAAAGTATGCCGAGGGGCGCATGTTACGGCAAGGGAATTCGTCGTTCGGTGCGCACCGGCAGGCAACGGAAAATGGTCGGTCGAAGCACTGCAGGTCTCGACTGCCCCTCCTATCAAAATCCGGCCGAAATTCGATACCATGGTCGGTCGAGACCTGCAGTCCTCGACTGCCCCTCCCGTGCCCGTCTTGACACGTCGCGCGCTGCTACAGCCCCAGTAGCTTCTGCGCGTTGCGATGGAAGATATTGTGGCGGTCGTCGTCGGTGATGTCCGCGGAGAGGACGGCGCCGATGTAGAAGTGCTCGTCGAACCATGGGAGGTCCGTGCCGAAGAAGAGCCGCTCGCTGCCGATCCTTTGGACGAAGTATGGGATAACCCCACGGCGGGCTACGACGGCTGTGAGCTCAAGATAGATGTTGGGGAAGTCTTTCACAAGTTGGGTCGCGGCGTCCCAGTCGTCGCAGAGGCTGTGCGCAAGTAGGAACTTGGGCTTGGAGTAGCGCTCTGCGATCTTGCGGACCTGTTCCGGGCCGTCGCATGGGCTCCCGCGCCATGTGTGAATGAGAATGGGAAGCGACCGCTCCTGTGCGAATTCGAGCGCTTCGCGGTACCTGTCGTCGCTGATGGGCACCTGGTGGTAGTCCGCCAAGAACTTGAGACCTACGAAGACTTCCGAGTTCCTGCCGTAGTCGGCGATGTCCTTGCGGATCGTCTCGGGGTAATGGGGGTTGATCGACACGTACGCGCGGAAATGGTCGGGAAATGCGAGGACCGCTTCGATAGCGGGGCGGTTGCCGAGTTCCGGCACGAAGAGCGACGCGTGGTGCGCGAAGCAGAGGAGCTTGACCCCTGCGATATCCATTGAGTGCGCCATCGCTTCGGGCTGGCAGCGTGGGAAATAGATCGAATGAAAGGGGCCCATATGGCCGTGCATGTCGTAGATGGGGCACGATTCCGACTTGCCTTTCTCCCAGAATTCGGCCGCGAGTGCGGAGTCGCTTCGTATCGGCGTATCGGTCTTCATCGTCAGCAGGTCTCCCTGAAGATAGCAGTCTATGGCCCGTGTAAGCGATCGCGGGCGACGCATGCGTCGCCCCTACACTTTCTCACTGATTATTCCCAGTCAAGAAGCTGTTCGAGGTTCTTCGAGGCGATGGCGCATTTGTCTTCCTCGGATATCTCGGCGTGCTTGATCGAAAGCATCGGCCCGCCGTGCTCGAACGCGGGGAAACCGGTCCCGAAGAGCAGGCGCGACGCCCCGTAGTCCTTAACGAAGGCTTCGATACCGCCGTCGAGCGTGTACTCGCTGATTTCGAAGTAGACGTTGGGATATGCTTCCAGGAGCGGCCGGAAGAGCATGTCAGGGCCCCAGTCGCCGCAGTTGCATATGACGCAGGTCAGGTTGGGGAAGTCGCGCAGCAGGTCGTACGCCCCCTGCCACCCGGCGCCCCCCTGCCCTATGATCGGAAGGAATAGCGGTATCTGCCGCTCGAACATGAGATCGAAAAGGTCGCCGAACGCGGGCACGCCGAGAACAAACTTCCTCGGCAGCACGAAGGCGCGCAGCGCCCTGATATTCGCGTCGAGCATCGCGTCAATGAGGGCCGGCGGCTTGGGCATCTCGCCTGTTTGTGGCGGGACAATGCTCCAGCAGCCATAAAGCCGGTCGCTATATGGCTTTATCGCTTCAGCCAAGAGCTTGTTGCCCACGACGTCACAGTAGTCGCGCTGGGCTACGTGCCAGCAGAGCGCTTTACCGATGCCGGCGCGGTCCATGGCACTGACGAGGTCGCCGGCCGTGGGACAGGGTTTGAGCATTTTGATCGCGGGAAGGCCGAAGAAACAGTTGGCGTCAAAGAAATCCATACGTGAGCCCCTCATTTGCGGATCGAAGACCGCGTCCGCCAGCAGGACGCGGGCATTAAGGCGTTTAGCCCTGCACCAGAAGAATACCAACGCTGGCGTCGTCCGCAATAGGCAGCCGTTAGTTTTTGACGACGCTTGACATAAGTCTATATGCGCCGGATAATAATGGCACGTGAACACCCCCCGGCGCTGCAGGAGGACGTAATGGAGTACGTTCCGTTCCTGAGGTTTCACGTAGGAACCACGCAAGCGGCGGTAGCGGTGAGCATGGTGCTCCTTGTGGGGGGACTCACGGCCCTTCTGTATGGGTGGAAACTTTACCGGATATTGCTGGTCATCAGTTGCGGACTGGCGGCGGCTTATCTGGGATGGTTCTTCCTCCGCAGCTATGTGCCGCCGAATTACGAATATCTCGTTCCGGTGGTGCTGGGCTTACTCGGAGCGCTTTTGGCAATCCCTATACAGAACGCGGTGGTCTTCTTCCTCGGCGCGGCAATAGGATTTGTCAGTCTCGGTCCCGTCGCCGCGGACCTCATCTGGCGCTCGCCAAACGGTCCCACGCCGACCCAGTACCTTATAGCGGGGATCGTGGCTTTTGTGGTCATGGGCGTGTTCGCGCTCTTTCTCCTGCGCCCCGCGATTGTAATCGCGACGAGTATGCTGGGCGCAACGTTGCTCTTGAGCGCGGGCGTACACCTGGTCGAGGCGGCGTCGAGCCGAAGCCGCGATATTTACAGCCAGTACCCCTTCGAGATGGCCTGGGCGTACGTGGCGCTTATTGTGACCGGCGTGATATTCCAGGCGACGCTTGTAAGTCGGGGGAAAAGAGAGGAGTAGTGCGGGAGCACTTATGGACGCAACTTGCGTCATGGTGTAGACTTAAGGCTAAGAGCCTATCCCAATAACCGTCGTGGCGGCGACGCCACGAGATGCGAGCAGTGCGCGAAGCGAGGAGGAAGGCGTGTTCGATACACGCCGACGACGAGCGACAAAGCAATGCGAAGTATATCGCTGGCGTCCCTTCGGGTTGCGGCGGCCACGGGCCGCCTGCTGTGTCGCTCCTCCTCGACTTATTTCTCAATAAGCCATCGTCGTCGCTCCTTGCATTCGGCCCGTGGGCGCTCGCAACGCCGCTCACGAGGGTTATTGGGATAGGCTCTAGGATGCAAACGCCGGCCAGGCGTTCAGGTCAGTAGCGCGGCGGCAATGAGATTCTTACAGGGGGCTGCCGGAGTTGACAGCTACGGAGGGTAGCAGATGAAGATCGTTTATGTCGCGTCTGAAGTCGTCCCGTTTTCCAAGACAGGCGGGCTTGCCGACGTTGCGGGCGCACTGCCGAAGTTCCTCAAGAAGCGCGGCCATGACGTCGTCGTTTTCACGCCGCTTTACAAGCAGGTCTGGGACAAGTTCCATCCGACAAAGACGGCGCACAGGATATCCGTCCCCGTCGGCAGCGACCTCATCGCCGGCGAGATATGGAAAGACACGCTTCCGGATAGCGACGTACCGGTCTACCTCATCGGTAACGACGCATACTTCTACAGGGACGGGCTTTACGGCAACGCCAAAGGCGACTATAGCGACAACTGCTCGCGATTCGTGTTCTTCAGCCGCGGCGTGCTGGAAGCGATCAGGGTGCTGGGCTTGAAGCCCGACGTCATCAATTCCAACGACTGGCAGGCGGGGCTGATTCCGGTCTATAGCGAGATTGCATACGCCAATGACCCGGCGATATCGCGCGTGGTGAACGTCTATACGATTCACAATATGGCGTACCAGGGGCTCTTCTGGCACTGGGACATACCGCTGACCAATATCGGCTGGGAGCATTTCAACTACAAAGAGCTGGAGTTCTACGGCAAAGTAAATTTCATGAAGGGCGGGATCGTCTTTGCCGACGCGATAACGACGGTCTCCCCCACCTACGCGGAGGAAATCCAGTCGAACGAGGAATTCGGCGCCGGGCTGGAGGGGGTTCTGCGGGAGCGCACCAAGGACATCTTCGGCATCCTCAACGGAATCGACTACTCGGTATGGAATCCGGAAGTAGACGACCTGGTTCCGGCGAAGTTCTCGCCGGAGTCCCTCGAGGGCAAGGCCGTGTGCAAGGCCGCGCTCCAGAAGGAGTCAGGCCTCGCGGTGAAACCGGATGTGCCCCTTATCGGGATGATCACGCGCCTCGTCGACCAGAAGGGGCTCGACCTCGTGGCCGAAGTGATTGACAAAATGATGGGCGAGAACCTTCAGCTCGTAATCCTGGGAACGGGCCTCGAGAAGTATCACAAGCTCCTTCTCGACACTGCGGGCAAGTATCCCGAGAAGGCGTCGCTGTCTCTCAAGTTCGATAATCGCTTCGCGCACCTCATCGAGGCGGGCTCGGACATGTTTCTCATGCCCTCGCGATATGAGCCGTGCGGCCTCAATCAGATGTACAGCCTGAAGTACGGCACCGTGCCGGTTGTGCGCGCGACGGGCGGGCTTGCAGACACGATAGCCGATGCCACGCGGGAGGCCTTGAGCGCCGGAACAGCCAACGGATTTTCGTTTGTCGATTACACCGGCGTGAAGCTCATGGAAACCATCGAGCGGGCGCTTGCGGCGTACAGCGACAAGAGGATCTGGTCCCAGATTATGCGCACGGGCATGGCGCAGGACTGGTCGTGGGGCCACAGCGCTTGTGAGTACGAGAACGTGTATCGTGCGACACTCAAGAAACAGGGCGCGGTAGCGGTTCGGTGAATTGTTCAGGTCCCCCCTGGACTTACGGTGAATCGAGGAGTGGATGAGCAAGAAGATCCTGTTTGCGATGGCGCTTCACAACCACCAGCCGGTGGGGAATTTCGACTTCGTCTTCGAGGAAGCGTATCAGAAGTGCTACCGGCCGTTCCTGAGCATCATGGCCGACTATCCGATGGTCAAGGTGAGCCTGCACTACAGCGGACCGCTATTGGACTGGATAAGCGAACACCATCCGGAGTTCATAGAGGAACTCAAGAAGGCAACCGGATCAGGACAGATAGAGATCATCGGCGGCGCATACTACGAGCCGATTCTGCCGCTCCTGCCCCGCCGGGACCGCACCGGACAGATACGCAAACAGGCCGACTATACGCGGGAGACGTTCGGCCAGCAGCCCAAGGGGCTCTGGCTGGCGGAGCGGGTGTGGGAGCAAAATCTCGTTTCGGACCTCGCGGAGTCGGGCGTCAAGTATACGCTTCTCGACGATTCGCATTTCAAGTTCGCCGGCGCGCGCAGCGAAGCGATCACAGGCTACTACCTTACGGAAGACCAGGGGAACACTCTGGCGGTTTTTCCGATGGACGAGAAGCTGCGCTACTACATACCCTTCCAGAACGTGGAAGACACGATCAAGTACCTCAGCGGACTCGCCACAGAAGCCGGAAGCCGGCTCATGGTATACGCCGACGACGGCGAGAAGTTCGGCTCCTGGCCCAACACCTACAAGCACATCTATGACGACGGCTGGCTGCGGCGCTTCCTCGACGCGCTCAAGGCGAACGCCGAATGGATAGAGACGGTGACGATTGGCGAAGCGATGGTCCGTCTGACGCCGCTCGGGAAGATCTACATCCCGGACGCGAGCTACCGTGAGATGATGGGCTGGGCCCTCCCGAGCGAGACTCACGAGGAGTTGGAGGACATCGAAAAGGACCTCGAGAAGTGCGGCCTCGAAAAGCGCGCGAAGTTCTTCGTCAAGGGCGCGACGTGGCGCAACTTCCAGGCGCGCTACGAAGAAGCCGCCGAGATGTACGCCAAGATGCTCTCGGTGTCGAAGAAGGTCGCCGCGATGAACAAGCGGTCGAAGAACTATGCCCAGGCGCTCACTCTTCTCTACCAGGGCGAGTGCAACTGCCCCTACTGGCACGGCGTTTTCGGCGGGCTTTACCTGCCGCACCTGAGGGCGGCGATATATGACCGGCTTATCCGCGCGGAAGCGCTCGCGGAGCCGGTGGACGGGAAGTCCGTGATCGTCGAGACCTACGATTACAATATGGACGGCCACGACGAAGTGCTTGCCAACACCGGCGCGGCGCGGATGGCGTTCAAGCCGGACGACGGTGGGCACATGTTCGAGTTCGACTACGTGTCGAAGGCGTATAACGTTCTTGCGACGCTGATGCGCAGGCGCGAGTCCTACCACAGGGCGGTCCTTTCGGGACAGGCAAAGGCTTCTTCCGACGTTGCCAGCATCCACGACGCAGTACGCCTCAAGGACCCGGACGTCCGAAACAAGATCGTTTACGATTGGTATAAGAAAGAGAGCCTCATAGACCACTTTTTCGGCCCCGACACCGAGCTCAAGGGCCTGAGCAAATGCCGCTACAGGGAGCTCGGGGATTTCGTGAACATGCCGTACAGGGTCGAATCGAAGTCGGAAGGCGGCTATGGGGTCATAAGGATGGAGCGCCACGGCGGCCTCTGGCTCGAGGACGGCAAGAGGCCCCTTCTCGTGCAGAAGACGCTGCAGCTAAACGCCGGCTCGACGGAGTTCACGGCGGACTACACCGTGACAAACGAGAACTCCAGGGAGACACTCCTCGACTTCGGCGTTGAGTTCAACTTCGCCTTGCTCGGGGGCAATTCGCCCGACCGGCACTATCTTAACGGCAAGTCCCGTGACAACCTTGGCAACCTCTCGACAATGGTCGATCTGGCGGCCACGGCGGCGTTCGCGGCGGCGGACGACTGGAAAGGCATCGAGTGGTGGCTCGAGTTTTCACAGGAAGCGGCGCTGTGGGCGTTCCCCGTCGAAACGGCCAGCATGTCGGAGTACGGTATAGAGCTCGTGTACCAGAGCTCCTCGGTGATACCGCACTGGAGAATGACGCTGAAACCGGGAGAGACGTGGAGCGTGAGGATAACCTACGCGCCGAGGGCCAGGTAGCACGGGGCCGGGGTCTCCAAGAGAGCGGAAAATGAACTACCCCGCCCCGAGGGGCGGGGTTTCCTTATGACGGCACATCCTGCGCCGATGGGTACTCCGCAGGGATGCGCCTTGGCAAGCACGCAGAACTTGCTGGCCGATAATCGTGCCAGCAGCCGATTGCGGCACTGTCGTGCCTCAATCGACTTTGAAGCCTCGCTGTCGGCATCCTGCCTCCAGCGGGCTTCCAGGGGCCCTTATACCCCCGCCCCAAGGGGCGAGGCTCTACGGGCACCTTGTAGAGAATAGACCGCGGCGGCAGTCTGGTCTGCAAGGCGACGGCGAGTTTGTACGCCGGTTCTACGTTCTACTGCTCCGCTTTCCGCTGCTCTGCGCGCCGAAGGCGCGCGCTCGGAGGTTTGATGGACAGGGACATCTACGTAACGATCCACGGCCACTTCTACCAGCCGCCGAGGGAGAACCCGTGGCTTGATTTCATCGAAAGGCAGCCGTCGGCATACCCCTATCACGACTGGAACGAGCGCATCGCCGCCGAGTGCTATACCCCCAACACGGTCAGCCGCATACTCGACCCCCAGGGCCGGATTGACACGATAGTCAACAATTTCGAGTATCTCAATTTCGATATCGGACCGACGCTGTTTGGCTGGCTGGAGCGATATGCTCCCCGCACGTACAAGCGCATCCTGGAAGGAGACCGTCTAAGCCGCACCCGAAACGGCGGGCACGGCGGCGCTATCGCGCAGGCGTTCGGCCATATGATCCTTCCGCTTGCCAACGACGACGACCTCGAGACTCAGATCGCATGGGGGATCAAGGACTTCGCAAGACGCTTCCGGAGGGAGCCGGAAGGCATGTGGCTTCCGGAGACCGCGGCCAACAACCGTGTGATGGCCGCACTGCAGCGGCACGGCATCCTCTATACCATCCTCGCCCCTTCCCAGGCGCAGTCCGTTCGCGCTATGGGCGAAGGCAGCTGGAAGGACGTCGCCGGCGACAGCATAGACACACACCAGCCCTACAGGTACTTCGTAAGGAACGAGAAGGGCGAAATAGACCGCAGGAAGTACGTCGACGTCTTCTTCTTTCACAATCCACTCTCGCGCGCGATGTCGTTCGAGCACATTATGACAAATGCGGGTAAGTTCGCGGACTCTGTCCGCGGCGCGTCAATCGACGGGAAAGCCCCTCAATTAGTCGGTGCGGCGACGGACGGCGAGACGTTCGGGCATCACGAACCCTTTGCCGATATGTGCCTTGCGTCGTTTTTCGACCGCGAGGCGCAGGCAAAGGGCCTCAAGGTTGTGAACTTCGCGTACTACCTTGAGATGTTTCCGCCGACGTCGGAGGTCGAGCTCAAGGCGGGTCCCGGCGGCGAAGGCACCGCCTGGTCGTGCGCCCACGGTACGGGCAGGTGGCAGCGCGACTGCGGCTGCGCCACCGGCGGCCCGTCGTGGTGGAACCAACGCTGGCGCGCGCCTCTCAGGAGGGCTTTTGATAACCTGCGCGTCGGCCTCGATGACGCGATGCGCAGGGGGCTTTCCGGGATCGTCAGCGATCCGAAGGCCGCGCGCAACGACTACGTGGACGTGGTGCTCGACAGGAACGAAGAAACGCTCGCCGCGTTCCTCGATCGCCACGTGAAGAAGGACACTCCGGAGGGATCGCGGGTCAGAGTTCTGGAGCTCATGGAGTCCCAGAAGAACGCGATGTATATGTACACCTCCTGCGGATGGTTCTTCTCGGAGCTGTCGGGCCTGGAGCCCGTGCAGAACATGCGCTACGCGGCGCGGGCGATAGAGCTGGCGGACAAGTTCGCCGCCAAGCCCCTGATGCAGTCGTTTCTTGCCGATCTCGCCGAGGCGCCGTCCAACATCGAGGAGATGAAGGACGGAAGGACCGTTTTCAGGAGGCTTGTCTGGCCGTCGATGATGACAATGGAGAAGGCGGTCGCCGCAAACGCAATGTCGGTTCTGCTCGCTCAGAACCCGCGCCTGTGGCAGCCGACGACTTACCGGGTGGAGAACGTTGAAAGCGAGCGGCTGCCTGACAGGTATCCGTCCTCCTTCGGCATCACGAGGTGCACGAGCACGTTTACCGAGGAGTCGATGCTTTACGCGTACTATGTCACGCAGTTCACAGCGCGCGACGTGCGCTGCTACGTCAAGAACGTCGCCAACACGCACGAATACCAATCGCTCAAAGATCGTCTGCAGGTCGCGGACAAGGCGACGCTGCCTTCGATATTCCAGGGCAATTTCCTGACGTGGACGGATCTGTTGCCGGAGATCTCCGCGGCCATCATGGGCGCTCTTGTCGAAGACGACCTCAAGGCTCTTCGCAATCACTTCACGGAACTCTTCGAGGAGAACCGGGAGCTCTTCCAGGGTCTTGTCCAAGCCGGCGTGGAGTTGCCATACGAGGTGCGCGGGATGGTCAAGTACGCGCTGTCGCGCCTCGTACATGATGAGATACTGGGCCGCAGAGGCGACTGGCGCAGGGAAAGCCTCGCTCGGGCGAAGGAATACGTGGACAGCGCCAAGAGTTTCGGAGTGGACATCGACACGCGCGACATCGATGCCCTCGTCACCGAGGATCTCCTCGCGGAGGCCGAAGCTGTGAGGGGAGACTTGAGCCCGCGGCATTTCAAGAACGTGCTGGCCATACTCGACGCCGGCCGGGAGCTCGGGCTTTCGCTGCGGCGCGACCTTGTGGAGAATATAATCCTCGAAGTGCTGGAAGAGAAGGTCGTGCCCTGGATCATGTCGCTCAAGGACCCCCAGCGGGACGGGGACGACTACAACGCGATCACGGAGATTCTTGACTGCGCCGAGAAGCTCAACTTCTCGCGCCGCCGCTACGCCGCCATGCTGGCGCCATTTGCCTCCGCTCTTGCCACATCGGGCAAATCAGCCGCGAACTGAACAGACCCAGGAGACCCATAGATGTACGGACTTTCCAGAATGTACTATGAAATGCCGGACGGCACCATCAAGCAGGTGAATCCGTTCACCGGTACCGAGGTATGGACGGTTCCCGGCCGCGGCAGGAAACCCATCACCAATAAGCCGCCTGCCACGGCAACCAGGATCGAGCACCACGAGCCGGAGGACTACTGCAATTTCTGCAGGTCGCACTACCTCAACGTGCCGCCCGAAAAAGCAAGAGTAGTCTCTCGCGACGGCCGCTATGACACGGTACCGGCACTCGGCACGCGCGATTACTTCAACACCGTCGCCGAATTCAGGCGCGTGCCGAACCTCTTCGAGATTGTGACGATGGACTACTGGAGGCTCAATCACGGCTACGAGCTCTCCAAGAAGAACAAGGAATGGAAGGACCGCATCCTCGCAAGCCCCGAAGGCGGCCAGCACGTACGCCGCGTACTGGAGCTCAAGATGCGTCTTTCGGGAAAGACGGAACAAGAGATCGCGGCGCTCACGCCGCAGCAGATCTCGGATCTCTCGGACGCGTTCTTCGGCGGAGGGCACGAGCTGATCATCGCCGGCAAGCACTACCGCCCCGGCGCCGAGTATTCGAGCGACCTCTGCTCGTCCGGATGCCTGACGCCCCAGGAGCATTTCCAATACTTGAAGTTCACGATCTCTGCGCTGAACGACATCCACATCAACAATCGTTACTGCCGCTATGTGAGCGTTTTCCAGAACTGGCTGGCACCGGCCGGAGCGTCGTTTGACCACCTACACAAGCAGCTGGTCGCCCTCGACGAATGGGGCGCCAGCGTCGAAGAAGAAGTGGAACTCGCCCGCAAGAATCCCAACATCTACAACGAGCTTGTCGTGAATTTCGCGGCGTACTCGAACCTGGTTTTCGCGGAGAACGACTACGCGGTGGCGCTTGCCGATATCGGCCACCGCTATCCCACAATCGCCGTCTATTCAAAAGCGGCCAACCTTCGCCCCTGGGAGCTTACCGAAGCGGAGCTATGGGGCTTCTCAACTCTCGTCCACGCGTGCCATGCGGCCATGGGAGGCCAGATCGCCTGCAACGAGGAATGGTACTATGCGCCGCGGGACGCCCTCGTCCGCATTCCCTGGCATATCCTGATTAAATGGCGGACAAATAATCCTGCCGGATTTGAAGGCGGCACAAAGATTTACATCAACCCCATATCTCCGGTCGATTTGAGGGATATGGTAGTACCGCGCCTGTACGAACTGAGGGATAAAGGCCAAATCGGCGGGTTCAAGGTCGCCGAAGAGTGCCTGTGCGAACCTAATAGTCTTAAATACTACCTCGCAAAGGCTTAACGGGAACCACGCAACGTCTTTTGGGGTTTTTCCAAGAGGGTGAGAGTATTCCTTGCGGTCCGGTTTAGTTTTGTACTTGAGGGTGTCCGGTCCGTATAATCAAGGCAGGGGCAGGTGAGAAACCCCACATACATAGTGCGTGCCTTCCAGGAGTATGGCTGGTTCGGAAGGCAGGAGGGACCACGTAATGAGGCGAAGCGAGCTCAAGGCGCTCACGCGCCGCGAATTATACGAAATGTCGAAAGCATACGGCCTGGCCGGTCGCAGCCGCATGTCCAAAGAGGAACTCATAGAAAGCCTTTGCCGCGCTTCCGCCAGGAAAGCCGCGCCGCAACCCAGATCTGATAAGAGACGCATGGCAAAACGCAGGCATCGGCGTCCGGTGGTTCGCGTGCGCCAAGCCGCGCCGCAGGTGGAGGTTCCCGCGTCCTCCCGGCCGGCAGAGCGGCCCGCGCCGCAACCTCCGCAGCCCTATGTCGATCGCGGACCCGAGCTTTCTCCGGTTTATGGAGAGGACAAGCTGCAGGTAATGGTTCGCGATCCAAACTGGATCTACGCGTACTGGGACCTGAGCGGCGGCGCAAGGGACCGGATTCACCGCGAAGCAGGCGACGGCATGTGGATGCTTCGCGTGCACAACCTTTCTCACGACGGTTATGAAGACGTCCCGGTCCTCATAGAAGGCGGCAACTGGTACCTTCCGGTCGCATCGGACACGGAGTATCGTCTCGAGATAGGCTTACTGGACCGCTCGGGCAGCTTCCATGTGGCCGCGTCGTCGCGAAGGATTAGAACGCCCAGGATGGGAATTAGCGAGATGCTCGACGAGGAGTGGATGATACTCGAGGAGGAGTTCCGAAGGCTGCTGGGAATCACCGGCCCGCTGGCACAGCGCCTTTCCGGCAGCAGGATGCTTTCCGAGGTCGTCAGGGGGCGGCACCGGCTCGCTATCGGAATATCCTCGGCAGGCATCTCGAGCATAGGGGCGTCCCGACGCAAGTAACGGCTGTAGTCAATAACCGGGCGGAGGCAACACGAAGCTTCCGCCCACATCATTACTGGAGGGAGGGTTAGTTGAGTCACGGTTATCTTGCCTTCGTGCTCCACGCCCATCTTCCCTTCATAAGGCATCCAGAGTACGAGGATTTTCTCGAAGAGGACTGGCTCTTCGAAGCCATAACAGAGACCTATGTGCCTCTCCTTGACGCCTTCGACGGTCTCGTCCGCGACGGGGTCGATTTCCGCGTCACGATGTCCCTGACGCCTCCCCTTTGCGAAATGCTTGTCGACGATCTCCTGCGCGCAAGGTATCTCAAGCGCCTCAACAGCCTCATAGAACTGGCAGCGCGCGAGGTCGATCGCACCAAGTCGGACGGCGTTTTCCATGAAGCCGCGGTCATGTACCATGAGCGCTTCCAGAAGACCCGGCGCATCTATCTGGACAGATATCACGGGAACGTCCTGACGGCGTTCAAGGCGCTCCAGGACCTCGGCCGGCTGGAGATCATCACATGTCCGGCGACGCACGGCTTTCTGCCCAATATGGCAACGCCCCAGGCGATCCGCGCGCAGCTGAGGGTGGCCGTCAGCAACTACCAGAAACACTTCGGACGCCGCCCGCGCGGAATATGGCTTGCCGAGTGCGGGTACTTCGAGGGACTTGAAAAATACCTGAAGGAAGCAGGCTTGCGCTACTTCTTCCTTGACGCGCACGGCGTGCTGTACGGCTCGCCGCGCCCGAAGTACGGCGTCTTCGCGCCCGTATACTGCCCCAACGGCGTGGCGGCGTTCGGCAGAGATATCGAGAGCTCAAAGCAGGTCTGGTCCAGCCAGGAGGGCTATCCGGGCGACTACGATTACCGGGAGTTCTATAGAGATCTCGGCTTCGACAGCCACTATGACTACATCAGGCCGTACCTCCATGGCGACGGGGTGCGGCGCAACATCGGCATCAAGTATCACAGGATCACCGGCGACGTCGCGCTCCACGAAAAGGAGCCATACAGGCCGTGGGTCGCCCGGGAGAAGGCGGCCCAGCACGCCGGCAATTTCGTCTTTAATCGCCAGCATCAGGCGCGATATCTGCACGAATACCTTGGCCGCAAACCTATCATCGTGTCACCGTATGACGCCGAGCTCTATGGCCACTGGTGGTTCGAGGGTCCCGATTTTCTCAACTTCGTGTTCCGGAAGATCGCCCATGACCAGGACGACATCAAGACGATAACTCCGAGCGAATATCTCAAGCGCAATCCAAAGAACCAGGTCATCCAGCCGGCCTTTTCTTCGTGGGGCGACAAGGGGTACGCGGAAGTCTGGCTTAACGGCACCAACGATTGGATCTACCGCCACCTGCACCACGCGGAGGAGAGAATGACGGCCCTCGCGCGGCGCTATACAAACCCTACGTCGCTTATGCGCAGGGCGCTCAACCAGATGGCCCGGGAACTGCTGTTGGCCCAATCAAGCGATTGGGCGTTCATTATGACCACGGGGACCATGGTATCGTACGCCGAGAAGCGCACTCGCGAGCATGTCTTCAACTTCCTGCGCCTGGCGGACGAAATAGAGAATAACCGGATCGACCAGCAGTGGCTGCAATGGCTCGAATCGAAAGACAGCATATTCCAGGAAATCGACTACAGAGTGTACGCGAGATAAGCCTCGCGCTGGCGGGGGCAGTCGTGGCTCTTGTGTCGGCGGCCGCGTTTTGCGACGACCTTCCGGCTTCGCCTCTGGTTGATTCCTCCTCCGTTTCAGCCGACTCTACGGCAGTAATGCTCGATTCATCCGGGAACTCCTACGTTGAGCCCGAAGGCGCGCTCGTAAAGTCCTACATCTACGACTTCGACGAGGACCTGGACAGCGACGCCCAGCCCGACAACTGGCAGAGGCCTGCGGATCGGGCCTATCCGCACTATGTCCCTGCGGGGCTCGATTTTACGGTCGCGCAGTCGGGAAAGGGTTCTCTCAAGATATCAGCGGGAGGCGCGCCGGCGATCTTCATGAGCCCGCCAATCGCGCTGACGGGCACCGCAGCCTATGACGTGAGCGGTTACATCAGGACCGATGCGCTTCCCTCAACCGGGTTGCGCGCATCAAGCGCGTATATTGAGGCGCTTCTGTACGACCGGAACAAGAAGCTTCTTGCCGCGGTCAAGGCTTTCCCCGAGATGACAGGCACTGTTGACTGGACACCGGTCGCCCTTATCGACGTGACGCGGAAATACCCTGACGCTTCGACACTCATCGCGGCAGTCGTCCTCGACGGGGTGTCCCTCGATGGCGCCGCATGGTTCGACACGATCACTGTTCAAAGGCGGCCCCTCGCGTTCTTCACGACGAATAGACCCGGAAACGCCTTCCATCTCTCGGACAAGAAGGTGTTTTCATTCGAAGGTCGGGGACTTGACGTCGGGACCTATGACCTCCGCATGATCGTCCATGGAGCAGACGGCCGGAAGGTGCATGAGGCAACACTCAAGGCGAATGCGGCCGCCGATGGCAGCGCGTCGGCACAGTATACGCTGCCGGAACTCCTGTCCGGCCCCTATACGATAGACGTCGATCTCGCGGCCAAGGGAGTATCTGTCCTCAAGCAATCGATTCACATGGGGGTCATGCCGGACTACAAGGACATCGAAAACGCGCGCAACTTCGGGATCTCGCTGTCGAACGTGCCGGACAAGTCGTCCCCGGATATGGAGATGACAGCCGATTTCGGAATCGGCTGGGTGAAGATGCCTCTCAACAACCCCGAAGCGGCGGCCAAGGCATCGTACCTGCAGGTCATAAGCGAATTGCGCCGCGCGGGAGTAACGCCCGTAGGAATACTCGATCTTCCGTCAAGCACTTCCCAAGCGACCGATGAAGGTCCGGCTGGCGAGGATCTCTTATCCCGGATACAGGAGGGGCCGGACTCGTGGACGCCGCTTCTTGGCGATTCGATAAACACGTTCGCGGGCAGCGTGCAATGCTGGCAGCTCGGTCATGACGCGGACGCGCCGCTCGGCCAGCTTCAGAAGTCGCCCGAGACTTACAGCCGGCTCAAGTCGTTCATAAACGGCGTGTCATTTCAGGCGCAGTTGGGGCTCCCGGTCGCGTCCATCGCGGACATCACGCCTGCCGGAGCGCACATGGCGGATTTCTTTTCGGTGAGCGGTTCGGCAGTCCAGGACGCCGGAAGCGCCGACAACGCGCCCACATTGCCTGAAGGCGCGCAGATGTGGGCCTGGACGGATATGTCCAACTGGCTGAAGGGCACTCCAGGCCAGCAGGCATCACAGGCCGCATCCGACATCGCCAGTCTTTTCGCCGGCGGCGCGAGAGTGCTCTTTCTCCAGGATCCCTGGCAGAAGCTCGGAGTTGTCGACAGCCAGGGCAGCATCACACCCTTTGCCATGGCACTCGGAACGATCGTTCACGAGCTGTCGAACTACACGTACAGCGGCACTTTCGCGTTCCCGAATGACACCCCGAATGCGATATTCACGTCGGGAGACAGCATCAGAGTGCTGTTGTGGCCATCGGCCCAACCCAGGGAAGAGCGCCTGTTCCTCGGAGATTCGGTCGAGGTCGTTGATATGTACGGCCAGCGCTCGCCCGCCGACATGGTGGACGGGGAGAATTCGATTCTCGTCAAGGACGCGCCGATCTTCCTCGAGGGTCTCGATCCGGGTACCGTCGAGACCCGCAAGACCTTTGCGGTCGAGCCAGGCATCATAGAGTCCATCTACGAAGTGCAGCCAGTTTACGTGAGCTTCACAAACAAGTTTTCAAACGGCATTATGGGGGAGCTGACGCTCAAGTTCCCCAGCGGATGGGACGCCCAGCCCAGGCTGTTCTCCTTCCGCCTCAAGCCCGGCGAGACATTCCGCGGCCGGGCAAACCTTGTGGTGCCCTATAACGCCCTCGCGGGGTTGCAGGACATAAGCGCCACGCTCAATCTCGGCGGCGCGCAGAAGACCACGATCATACGCAGGGTCGAACTTGGCTCCGAGTCGTTCAAGGTGGAGATCGAAACCCGCGCTTCAGGCTCCGGCATCACGGTCTACCAGAAGGTCACAAACGTCTCGGACAACCCCGTGGACATCACAGCCTTCCTCGAGGGCGAGGGTCTGGAGCGCGTTGAAAGGCTGCCGCGCCAGATGGACAGGGGAGCAACAACCACGTTTTCATATCTTCTTGGCGACGGCGCCTCCTGGAGCGGCAGAAAGCTCATGGCTTCCGTCCGCGAGCGCAAGACCAACAGGTTTCTCAATGTGGAATTCACCATCGGCGCCAAGAGCCCATCTCAATAGGCATCGTGAGCGGCGTTGCGAGCGCCCATGGGCCGAATGCAAGGAGCGACTTTCGATGGCTTATCCAGAGATAAGTCGAGGAGGAGCGACGCCGCAGATGGCCCGTGGCCGCCGCAACCCGAAGGGACGCGAAGCGACTTATGCTTCGCACGCTCTCGTCGCCTGTCGTCGGCGTGTATCGAACACGCCTTCCTCCTCGCTTCGCGCGCTGCTCGCATCTCGCGGCGTCGCCGCCATGATGCCTATTGAGATAGGCTCTGAGGCTGGACACTGATGGCCGCGCTCACGCGCCGTCTCCAGAGCGGTCCAGTTGCAGCAGTGGCACGCGTCCTCTCGGAGGGGGCGTCTGAGGGGTTTCTGTTCGATAGCCCGCCGTTGTACTGCCAAGGGGGCAATCTGCCATACCGCTGGCGGGACGGGCGGGTTATGTTTGGCCTCCGGCCCCAAAGCGTCCTCACAATACGCGCCAGTGAGCGCCATCCGCTGGAGTGCCTTGATGCCTTTCTGTCGCAATTCGATCACCAGGAAGCCGCGATCGCTGCAGGATTTCTCTCATACGACCTTGGCGGCATTCTGGAACCGTCAGCTGCGTCGCGAAAGCCTCCCACCGCTGAGCCGCTCGTCTACATGGCGTTGTATCATGAATACTTCGAATACGATGCCGCGGCCAGGGTCTTGTTGCACTGCGACAGGCGCGGGCAACACCAACTCTGCGAGTTCCCTCAGGAGATAACCTCGCCCGTTCCGCGGGGCAAAACCGCTCACTACGGCCAAGAGGTTGCGCTTGCTTCGGATTTCACGCCTGATGCATACAGGAATGCCGTGAGCGCAGCTCGCGACTACATACTCGCCGGGGACGTTTTCGAAGTGAATCTGTCGCAGCGCTTCACGACGCCCCTCCCCTGCGGCGCCGGCGACCTGTACCTGCGCCTCAGAGAGGAGAACCCCGCTCCCTATGCCGCGTTCCTCTCGTGCGCCGGAACCGCCGTGCTCTCATCGAGCCCTGAGTTATTTCTTCGCGTCGATGGCGAAATGGTCACGACGCGACCGATTAAGGGCACCGCCAGGCGCGCGATTGACGCAGGAAGTGACGCACATGCAGCGAGAACGCTGGCAGCATCCCAAAAGGATAATGCCGAATTGGCGATGGTGATCGACCTGGAGCGCAACGACCTCGGCCGCGTATGCCGCTACGGCAGCGTCCGTGTGGCGGAGCGCGCAAGGGTTGAGACGTTTGCGCACGTTCATCACCTGGTGTCCACCGTGGAGGGGCGTCTCAGAAACGGCGTAACGCTGGGCCGGATTCTGGGCGCCGCGTTCCCCGGAGGATCGATAACGGGCGCGCCGAAGGTCAGGGCGATGCAGATAATCGACGAGCTTGAGCCCTGCCGTCGAGGCGTTTACACCGGTGCAATTGGCTACGTTCTGCCCGGCGGCCGCTCGGAGTTCAATATCGCCATCAGGACCATCGTCTGCACGGACGGCGTCGCATCCTTTCATGTCGGCGGCGCAGTCACTGCAGAGAGCGACCCACAGGCGGAGTTCGACGAAACCATGGCAAAGGCACGGGGGATGGTCGCCGCAATCAGGAGTGCGCGCACCGTGCCAGCCGCCGTATACGGGGAGACGCCCAAATGAGCTCAGACGGCATGCGCTTCATAATCGACTGCCGCGGCGCGGATGCGGACTCTGCCGATCTTCCGATTGACGCTTTGAGCCTCGGAAGGGGCGTATTTGAGACGATGCTCGTTGCGAGCGGGACAATAGCCTTCCGCGATGAGCATCTGAGTCGCCTTACCGCCTCCTGCGTCGCCCTCGGCATAGCGAAAGCTGACAGCGTTGAATCCCTCTTCGCCGCCGCCGAAGCGCGCATCGGCTGCTTGAAGCCGATGCGGGCGCGAATGCGCCTGGCCGTTTTCGCGGGAAACGGCGGTAGCGAGCCGGTTGCGCTTGTGGCGGCAAGTGATGCGGTGCGCGTTGAGTCGGTCTCTCTGTGGCTTTCGCCGGAGCGCCGGGCGAAGGACAGTCTGCTCGCGCGGCACAAGACGGTCGATTACCTGGGGAGCCTCCTTGCGCGCGAGGAGGCTCGCCGTCATGGTTTCGACGATGCTCTCATCATGGACACGGCCGGCAACATCGCGGAGACGACTACGGCGAACGTGTTCTTCCATATCGACGGAGCGCTCATAACACCCCGCCTCGACTGCATACTTCCGGGAGTCGTCCGCGCCTGGGTGCTTTCCACAGCGGGGCCGCTCGGCATGTCCGTCGGCGAGGATGCCGTTCCCGAAGCAGCGCTCTCATGTGCCCACTCTGCTTTCGTGACCAACTCCGTCATCGGCCTCGTGCCGGTCTCGCGCATCGGCGACCGGGCCCTCGGCGATGTCAGCGCGGCAGACTGGTTCGTTCGGCTTCGCTCCGCATACGATATGAAAGCATCCAAAACCACTCCCGGGTGACGCCGCTGCATACGCGCTTGCCACTGCCCCTGACAGGCCTATAATGCGCTCATCAGTCAAGGAACCCTCCGCTCGCGCGTCCGGTCGTATGCTATGGCAATCAATCGGGCATGCATGAGGTGAATGATGCGTTTTCTTACCGCAATTCCCGTCTATAACGAAGAGAAGTACGTGCAGTCGGTCATCGACTGCGTGAAGAACTTCTCCGACGATATTCTCGTCGTCAACGACGGCAGCCGCGACGCAAGTTCCTCGATGGCTCGCGAGCAGGGCGCCATCGTCATCGACCACCCTACGAACTTCGGGTACGGCAGGGCGCTTCGAACAGCATTCGCGTACGCCGCGGACAACGCCTACGACGTCATGGTCACGCTCGACGCCGACAAGCAGCATCCGCCGCGGTATATTCCGGCCTTTCTCAATTACATATCCGACTTCGATATAGTCAGCGGCAGCCGCTATCTCGCGCCGCAGCCAGAAAACACTCCCGCCCCGCCGGAGCGTCAGCGAATAAATCGCGTGATTACCGGCATCGTCAACGGGTGCACCGGTTATCGTCTCACGGACTCGTTCTGCGGCTTCAAAGCGTACAGTGTCGTCGCGCTCAAGTCGCTTGACCTCCGCGAGGATGGTTACGCGATGCCCCTGGAGCTCTGGATTCAGGCCGCCGCTCACGGCCTCAAGGTGCGCGAGATCCCGGTAAGTCTCATCTATCTCGACGCGCAAAGGTCCTTCGGCCACGAGCTCGATAATGCCGATAAGCGCCTTGCGTACTACAGAGAAGTGATCGACAGGGAGATACAAAGAGTCTGCGTCGAGCAACCGACCTCGCTTGCGGCCTGCGCCGGTGGAACCAATGCGATATGCGATACCACGGAAGAATAGGGAATTCGCAAGCTGGCCGGCAATCGCCGAACTGCCCTCGCTCGTAGCACGCAATGTCGAGCTGAAATCGGCCTACGCGTTCAGCATCCTCGACCTTCCCTTTGGCGAATATGCACGTCTCTGCCGCGCGGCCGTCGCCAAAGCAGCCGCGCGTTTCGCGGCCGACATCGGCATCGCTCCCGGCGCAATCGGCCGCGCCCCGGTGATCGCAACGGGCCATCAGCCGGAGCTTTTTCACGCGGGCGTGTGGATCAAGAACTTCCTTGCCTTCCGGCTCGCCCAATTGCTCGGCGGGTCATCTGTCAATCTCATCGTCGATAACGACATCCCCAAGCACCTGGGGCTCGTGGCACCCGTGAGAGAGGACTCGACCGCCCGGCAGGTCGAGATCTCTTTCGCCCGAAAAGCCGCCGAACACGCCTTCGAAGAATACCCGCCGCTCATTGAGGGCGCCGACGCATTCGTAGGAGCCGTCTCACAGGCAGCCACGCGCGCCCCCTTCCACGAAGCCGCCGTTGACCTCGCGCGCCGCCTGGCGGCTGCAAGCGGCCGCGGCGCCAACATAGGCGACGTCCTCGCAGCCGTGCGGCTTTCCTACGAACGCGAACTCAGCATCGCAAACTCCGAGGTTCCGACGTCGCGTCTGGCTGACGAAGGCGCTTTTGGCGCATTCGCAATCTCCATTCTCCAGGACGCCTTGCGCTTCGCCTCTGCCTACAACGGCTCTCTCGCGCAATATCGAAGAGCGCACCACATCCGTTCCCGCGTCAATCCCATGCCGGATCTCGTTGTGGATAGTACACGCGTCGAAGCCCCCTTCTGGATATGGCATTCGGGCGAAAGCCGCCGCAGGCTCTACGCCGCGCAGGCCGGCGATGAGGTAGTGCTCTACGCCGGAGAGCAGGAAGTGTATCGTTTGCGTGAGGCTGGCTACTCCGACGCCGAAGCCGCATGGAAAGCGCTCGTCGCCGTCGGCCTTAAGATCCGCCCTCGCGCCATCACCACTACCCTCTTCATGCGCCTCTTCGTCGCGGATCTCTTCATACATGGCGTCGGCGGGGCTGAATACGATGAGGTGGCCGACGGTGTAGTGCACACGTTCTATGGCGTCGAGCCGCCGGCGTTCGCTACGATTACTGCTACGCTCATCGTTCAGTGGGGAATTGAGGAGCCAACGACGCGCCCCGCAAGCGCCCTTAAACGAACCCTCCGCGACATCCGGTACAACCCCCAGATCTTCCTCGACGACCGTCCGAGCGCGCCCGCTGACGTTCGCCAACTGGTCGCCGACAAGTGGCGTCTCGTGGCATTCGCCCCCACGGACCGCCGCGCCAGGCAGGAGAAATGGGAGCGAATCCGCGAGATAAACGGCCGACTGAGCGGCCGCCTCGCCACGCTCGAGCAAGACACCTCTTACGAACTCGCCCGCGCCGAAGAGCGTCGCGCCGCCGACAGCGTCCTCTTAAGCCGCGATTATAGTGTGTTTCTGACAGGGGCGCGCGAGGCAGCTCGATTCTACGACGACGCGCTCAGCGGCCTTCGGCAGACGGCCCGAACATAGGCCAGGCGGATCAGAACTCCATCTTCTCGAACTCCGCGCGCCCGATATTGAGGAAATACACGCTTGTCAGCGCCCCTACTCCCGCGCTGATGACCAGAAGGAATGTCATCGCTTTCATGTAGAACGCCGGGTGCATCTCCCTCTGCGCGAACGCCATATGGCTCGGCACGCCGATGGTCGCAACCATCAGCGCGATGTAGAGCATCGAGACGATGAGATTCAGCGTCCCGCCGAAGCCGGCGACGATTTTCGCGGGGTTATCCTCCTTGAGGTTCGGGTAGCGCGCGCCGAGGCCCACGGATATCGCCGCGAGCCCCGCACAAATAGACAGCACGAGCACCGCGTGACCCAGCCACATGCTGAGCGGAAAGCCCAGCATGTAATCCGACAGCGCGATGAGAATCTCGCTCACAACAAGCGATCCGAAAAAGGCGAAGCAGAACTTGCCGTAGAGGATCCGGCTGCGCTTTATGGGCGCGAGGCCGAGCACCCAGAAGTTGCGCCCCTCCAGGCTCAGGAGCGGGAATATGAATCGCCCCGTGAACGTCGACAGCACAAGGCACGTCGCCGCGAGATTGAGTAGCGATATGCCGCTTCTCGCCTGCTCTATCCGGAGATCGTATGGCAGCGTGCGGATATTGGCGATGTATATCCCCAGCACGCCGAAGAAGATAAGGAACTGACTCCATTGCAGCCTATCTCTGAGAAAAACTCTCAGGTCCTTGGCCAGAAAGAGCCTTATCTCCATCGGCAGGAAGAAGAACAGCTTCCGTATCACAAGGTTCAGGACATGCCCCTTGCCTATAGGCTTTCTCGCCGCGCCCGACCGCGATCTCGAGAAGCTGCGCCAGAAGAGCCGCCGGCTGGCCGCCTCGGCGATTACGGTGAGAAAGAGCGAGTTGCTCAGGATAACCGTCAGATAGAAGAGCGCCCACTTTGGTTCCGCTTTCGCAAGGCTCAGCACCCCTTTTGAGAGCCACTGGCTCGGCAGAAGCGGGTTCTGGCTGAAAGACACCCTGTTGAGAAGCTTTGACAGGTCGCTGTACCCGAGCGCGTACGCCGTCGGCGTCGAGAAATGCCGCATTGCGACAAAGATACCGATGAAGAACACAACAACGACCACTGTGAGTATCGCTTTGAAGCGCGATTTCGGCACGAAGCTCACCAGAAGCATCGATATTATGCTTCCCACCGCCGCCGGGATGACCACGAACACGCAGAACATGACGAGAGCCGACGGGTAGAAATACCACGGCCCGCCGCGGTTGACCCCGAACGCGAGTATTACCGGCACCCCGAGGTAGATGAACGCCCAGGAACTGTAGAAGACCGTCTCGATGAACTTGTAGAGGAATATCGATTCCTGCCTGACCGGCAGCGTCAGAAGGAAGTCCACCTCGCTCGACCGGTACAGGCTGCCGTAGATGAGCACGGCGTTCGAGAACACAAGCATTATGAGCAGCGACATGAAGAACAAGCTGAACACGAGGCTCGTCATAATGTTCTCGAACCCCGGCACTTTGCCTATGTAGTAGAACGCTTCCCTGAAACCTTCGAAAAGGCCCGCCCAGAAGCACAGCGCGAATAGCGATATGAAACCCACCTTGAGCCGCGACTCGCGTTTGACGCTGCGCGCGGCGTTCACAAGTGTCCGATAGCGAGCATTGAGAATGATCGCGAGATCAGACATTGGCCCCCTCCGTGATCGCGAGGAACACGTCCTCCAGACGTCCTTCCACATGCGCCATGTCGCGCAGCTCCTGCGGAGTTCCGAGTGCGACAAGATCGCCCCTATCGATGATCCCGACGCGGTCGGCAATCTCCTCCGCAACGCTCAGCGTATGAGTGGACATGAACACGCACGCCCCGAGTCGGGCCTTCTCCCTGAGTATGTCCTTCACAAGCCTCATGCTCTTGGGATCGAGGCCGACCATCGGCTCGTCAATGATAATCACCTTCGGGTCGTGGAGAAGCGCCCCCGCCATGACCACGCGCTGCTTCATCCCGTGCGAGTAGTCGCCGGTGAGCTGATCGACGAATTCCTCCAGCTCGAACAGCCTCACCATCTCGTCCACTCTGGCCGCGGCCATAGCGCTGTCGAGGCGGTATATGTCCGCGATGAATTGCAGGAACTCCCTGCCGGTAAGCTTCTCGTATAAATAGGGCTGGTCCGGCACGTAGCTGATCGCTTCCTTCGCGGCAATCGCGTCGGTCGCCACGTCGTGGCCGCAGACACAAATCGAGCCCGATGACGGCCTCAGGAGCCCAACGATCATCTTGATTGTCGTCGTCTTGCCCGCCCCATTGGGTCCGAGGAACGCGAATATCTCACCGCTCGGAATCGTCAGGCTCAAGTTCTTCACTGCGGGCTTGGGCCCGAAGCTTTTGGACACCTGCTTGATTTGGATCATAGTCCTCACTCTCCCTGTATACGAGTGTATAGCCCAAGGGCGTCTCTTCTTTGAGGATGCTGCCGTCCTGGGTCGCCCACGCATTGAGCCGTATAGCCCCCGCCGTCATCGTGACCTTGTAGGCTTCAATGGGCTTGGGCTCCTCGCCCTTGCGCAGCGCCATCGTGAGCGTTTCCCTGCCAACAACCTTCACTATCGCGTCCGTTGTCCCCTGCGAGAGCGGGTCAAGAAACCTCGTATGCCACTCCTGTCCAACCTTGAGCCGCGCGCCCAATCCAAAAGGCTCGAAGTAGGAGGAGATCATGCCGCTTGTGTACGGGATTTCCTGGAAGTACCTTTCGCCGTTGAGCCTCACAACTAGCCGGATCTTGTTCCCTATGCGCCTGCCGGCGACCTCGGCATGCTTTTCCCCGGCGCTCAGAGTCAGCGTCAGCTTGTCGAATTCTTTGTCCGGGCCAATACGAACTTCCATCAGGCAGTTCACTCTTGATTGGAACATCGCGACGTTCACGTCGAGACTGGTCGCGTTTATGATGCTCGTGGCGCCGTCCGCTGTGGGCATAATGATTGTGTGGCTGGTCCCGACCTCCTCGGTCCCCTGGTACACAACCATGTCCCTTGTGATCGGCGCCTGCACATCCTTTACAACCGCTTCGTAGCCGGGCGTGTCGTATACTTCGTACTTCGGCAACACCTCCACCCGCAGCAGCCATCCCATCATGACCGCCCAGAACGCCGCCGACAGTACGAAGATCACCTTATTCGCCATCGCCCGAGTCCTTAGCCTTCGCTATCCGTCCCCTCCCCCTCTGGAGGGGGCCGGCGGTGAGGGTTCCTTGACACCCTTCACATCCTTCTCACCGCACGCCTTCGGCGCGCTTCATTGACTTATCGGCCTCCGACCACTACCCTTATTACCGTTGTGTTGAGCATCATTGTCGACTGTTCCCTGAAAAGACATACGAACAATCGCCGTAAATTGTTCCGCAAAATCGCGTCACGAAAGGCTTGAGAGCCATTGAGATCCCCCTTTGGCCCGAAGAATATGCGAGCAAAGAACGCCGCCGCGAGTGCGCGTCCTCCCGTGCGCCATCTCAAGCTCAAGGTGGCATGCGCGGCGCTCGTGTTTCTCGTGACGCTTTTCATGATCGCTCTTTTATGGAAGCCGGAAATCGCATACCGCGACGGCGCGCCTCCGGACTTCCTTGCCGCCGTCGGCACTACGCAGATACCACGCGCAATGATTGAGCTGTACGCCAACGGCAATACCACTCTGACGCTGAGCGACAGGCAGATTACGGATATCGCCGCCGGCGCGCTCGATAGGAATTCGCGAACCGTCCCCCGCCCTGTGGCGACTGCTGTACGCAGCAACGTGCCGCCTATTGTAGACACGGTCTGCGGCTGCCGGATAGACGGCCAGCTCGTAACGCTCTGCGCGCGCTGCGGCAGGTGGCTGTCCTTTTACGCGACGATCACCGGCATCCTGTCCCGCGACGATGACGGCGAGGTCGCGTTTCAGGCAACCTCGGCCAGGGTGGGGCTCGTCCCTGTGCCTGCACGCTTTCTCGCCGCAGCAGGCGCGTCAGGAAGGCAGATACTCTACCCCTCCGGCGAAGGTGACGTGTGCGTCACAAGCATGGCGGCCGAGAAGGGCTCTATCACTCTGGGGTTATCAACCACAAGAACAAACTGAGTTACAAGGGGGTGCGCGATGCGTGCTAATATAGTCACCGCAGCCAAATCGAAGATACTCGTCGGGGACGGCGCGATGGGCACTGAGCTCATGAAGCGCGGCCTCGCGCCGGGCGCCTGCCCGGAGTTGTGGAATGCCGACGAGCCCGAAAAGGTGCTCGACGTCCTCAAGTCGTATCGCGCCGCGGGCGCCGATACCCTCATAACCAATACCTTCGGCGGCAATCGCTGGAAGCTTGCGGCCTTCGACCTCGCGGGAAGGACCGCCGAGCTGAACAAGGCCGCCGTCGCCATAGCCCGCAAAGCAGCCGGCGCAACCGCCTATGTGTTCGGCGACATGGGCCCCACCGGGCGCTTCATGGAGCCCCTCGGCACGGATCCGCGCGATGCGTTCGTGGAGGTATACTCCCAGCAGGCGCAGGCGCTCGCCGACGCCGGCGCGGACGCCGTTATTCTCGAGACGTTCATGTCCCTCGACGAGATACTCGCAGGCGTTGAGGCCGCGAAAGCCACGGGTCTGTGCGTGATCGCCTCCATGAGCTTCAACCGCGAGGCGTCCGGTTCCTTCCGCACGATGATGGGAAACGACATCGCATCGTCCGTGAAGGCCCTCGACGAGGCCGGCGCCGATATGATCGCCGCCAACTGCGGCCTCGGGGCTGAGCACTACGCCGATATTGCGCGCGAGATGACAGCCGCCACCTCGCGCCCCGTGATGGTCCAGCCCAACGCCGGCATGCCGACCCTTGTCGGCGGCAAGACGGCCTTTCCCATGACCGCTGATGAGTTCGCCGGCTATGTCCCCGCTATTATCAAGGCCGGCGCCCGCATCGTCGGCGGCTGTTGCGGCACCACCCCGGACCACATTCGCGCCATCCGCCGCATCGTGGACGGCCTGTAGCGTGTCAACCAAGCTTGCTCTCGCGGACCGGACCGGCATATCCCCTCTCCCTCTGGGAGAGGGCAAGGGTGAGGGCCGTGCCGCCTTGCGTACTCGCATGCGTTTCGGGCGGTGCCCTTTCCATCCTTGCTCTTTCCGCTTTCCCCGCTTTTCGCATCAGAGATTCCTGCTGAACATGGAGCTCTTATGACCCCTGCCTTCCTATCTGCCCTCTCCAACCGCGTTCTTCTCGGCGACGGCGCCATGGGCACCGAGCTCATGAAGGGTGGCCTCGCTCCCGGCGCTTGCCCTGACGAGTGGAACCTGACTCACCCGGACAGCGTTCGCGCTGTAACCGCCTCGTACGTCGCCGCCGGCGCCGACTTCGTTCACACCAATACCCTCAGTGCCAACCGCTGGACCCTCGAGCATTACGGTCTCGCCGGTTCTCTTGCGGCGATCAATGCCTCGGGCGTCCGCACGGCCCGCGAAGCTGCCGTCGGCAAGACATTAGTTGTTGCTGAAATCGGCCCCACCGGCCGCTACGTGGCGCCTCTCGGCGCTGATCCTCGCCAGGCTTTTGTAGACGTCTTCTCCGAACAGGCCGAAGCCATAGCCGCGGCGGGAGCCGACGCCATACTTCTCGAGACCTTCATTTCCCTCGACGAAGCCCTCGCCGCAGTGGAGGCATGCATGAGAACCGGCCTCCCCATCATCGCCTCCATGGCCTACTCCAGAACCGCTGCAGGCGACTATCGCACGATGATGGGCAACAGCGTCGCCTCGTGCGCCGCCGCCCTCACAGCCGCGGGCGCATCTGTCATCTCTGCCAACTGCTCCATGGGGCCGGACGGCTACGCCCCTCTTGCAAGGGAACTCTGCGCCGCAAGCCGCCTTCCCGTTATGGTTCAACCCAACGCCGGCATGCCACAACTTGTCGATGGCCGCACTGTCTTCCCCATGTCCCCTGCCGACTTCGCCGCCCACATGTCCGGCATTCTCGCCGCCGGCGTCCGCATCATCGGCGGCTGCTGCGGGACCACGCCCGATCACATCCGGGCGTTGAGAAACTTGATCAACACTCGAAGCGGCGCCGGATAGATACAGCGCGAGCACATCTCTTGTCGGCCTCCGATTTTGCCGATATTGCCCCGCAGGAGGTCATCAATGGACCGGTTCAACCTCGATTACGTCGAAATGATGCTCCCCCGCTTCGAAGGCGTTAAGACCGTCCTCGACGTCGGCGCACTCGACGTCAACGGCACGCCTCGCGAGGCCGTGACCCAACGCGGTTTCGAGTACACCGGCTGCGACGTTGAGAAGGGGCGCGGCGTAGACGTGGTCGTCGACATAACGGCCGACTTCGCCCAAGTCGATCGCGCCTTCGCCGGCCGCCGCTTCGACGCGGTCATGTCACTCAACACGCTGGAGCACATTTTCGACCCGATAAAGGCCCTCGACAACATGCTCGCTCTCGTCCGCCCCGGCGGTTACCTCCTTGTCGTCGCCCCCTGCGTCTGGGAACTCCACGCCTGGCCATACGACTTCTACCGGCTGAATCCGGACTTCTTCACGCGATTCGCCGAGACCCGCCGGCTCGAAATCGTCGAAGGCTCGTTTCTCATGGCTGCGCGTGACACTCGGCGGTTCTCTCCAGACACGCAGAGCTTTCCAGAGGAAGTCCCTTCCGGGCGCCTCCCGCGCCCCTCGCGCTGGCTCTTTACCGCCCTCAGGGGCATCCTGCTGCCCGGCCTTAAACAGTGCTGGCCGAGGACGTCTGTGAATGTGACCTGCAGGACACGCGCGAAGACAGATTAGCCCAGGGCCAAGAGTGCTGCCTCGCGTACCTTCATCCCGTTTGGCCGCTCGCGGTTGTCGCCCCGCGCTATCTCACTATCACTGCGAAAACCTGCAGCAGACCTTCAAAGGGTTCGCTGATGCCGCCCCCGGTGTTGCCGATAAGCTGCGACGATGACAGCATGTTGTTGACGCAGGATACGTCATTGACGCGTATCCCGGCGCCGGTGGAGTTGCTGATCACGCAGCCAAGAAATGTGTTGCCCGCCGCAGGCTTGGTAATGTCCTGGTCGACCTGCGCGAGGAAGATACCGTGTTCGCCGTTGTTGCGGATCTCGAGGCTCTCGAATACGTTATCGCGCGAATTACGCATGAAGATCCCACAGTGAGGATTTCCGCTCACTACGCAGTCGCTCACGACATTGCGGTTGAAAACGATGTCTGCGGAGAAGCCGGCGGCCCCATTGTCGTGCAATTTGAGGCCCTTGAAGATGCTGTCCTGGGTCATGTACACCGCCATACCGTCAAAATGGTTGCTGTAGGAATCGATGTTCTGAATCACAAGGCGCTGGCATCCCAATTCCGTCACGAGTCCGCCCGACCTGCAGGAATATATGATCGCATTCTCGACCTGCGACTTGAACACCTTCCGCATGGAGATGCCGTTGTTACGCAGCGCCGGGTTGCCGGGATTCGTTTCCGAGTTCTGCTTCCCCCGGTTGCCGTCTATAACGACATTTCTGATCTGGATGTTGGTATGGGTAGTCGTCGGCACGGCAACGGATTCTCCCATGATGACAACAGGCGCGTTCGCGCCGTCCTTGAGCTTCAGCGTAGCCCCTCCGAAGTCAATCGTCACATTGTCCCGAGCGATCACTATGCTCTGGCTCACTGCGACCGGTGCGTCTGCGGACACTTCAATCGTTCCGCCCGACGCCGGCAGAGCGTTAATGGCCTGCTGAATATCGACGTCTGTCGCGGCGTTTACCCTGATAATGGCGGCTGGCGCGCTCGCCGCAACTCCCAGAGCCACAAACACCGCCAAGACAACGGTCTCCACCGACTGCAGCCTCGTAGCGAAAGCCAATGAGCACTTCCGGGCAATGTGCGTCCTCATACTGCGTCTCCTTTCTTGAGACAAAGGTACTGTGTAACAGGAAAAGCGGTGGTCGCCGGGTTACAGAAAAGAGGGGATAATACTCCCTATAGAAAGCCCCCGTAGCGTCCCGGTTCCCCAATTCGCCAGTATACTCGCGCCCAGAGGCTTGTGTAGTGTTAGCGGACTGTAGCCAGGGTCTTTCAATTATCACCCATTTGCGGTGATGAGGGCGATAGCCTCATCTGGATGTGCGGCGTGGCGTCGCAGCCTCGCTGCTTTGTTTTGGACTCCGGCGAAGCCAAGCACCGCTATTGCCACGTTGCGTAACAACGACAGCACCATCGGCGCTGAATCGCTCCTCACACGGCAAGCATCCTCCCCGAACGTCACATCGCGCACGTAAAACACCTCGTTCTCTATCCCCCAGTGCCCACGCGTCAACTCGAGTAGCCTTGCCGCGTCTGCCTTCTCTCGCGACAGCGATGTGATCCCGTACGACACCTAGCGCTCGGTCTCTTCCCCTATCGTGCGTGACCTTGTTATCTTGAAAACCTGCCGGCATCCGGGCCAGTCTGTGTAACCTTCCAGCGCCGTCGTGCTCACAAGCCTCCTTCGCTCCCTGCGCCCATGGCCCTTAGAGTTCGTCTGAGCCACTTGCCGCTCTCTGTCGGCAAGCCTCGCCTCCCGCGCCGACAGCCCCTTGTCCTCGAACGAAAGCTCAATCGTCGCCTTCAACTCCGGCTGGTTGTCCTTGACCGACCAGAGCCAATCACCCCTTTTTCAAGCACTTTTCTCGATAAATCCCGCTGGCAGAAGGCCGCGTCCCCCGTCACTACCTTTCCCTCTACCGGTATCAAATCCAGTATCCTTAGCGCCGTCTTGTGCTCGTTGGTTGAGCACTTTACCCTTATCTGAGCAAGAACCGCCCCGGCCTCTCTGCTATAGGCCGCCAGCACATGCACCCCCGCAACCTCGTGGCCCTGGCTGCCTCGAAGCGTCTTGCCATCCACGCTTACCGCACGCCACCCATGCTTGATCCTGCCTGCAAGCCACCTGTTGATCGCACGGTCGAATGCCTTGGTATCCAGCCTGCGCAACAGATAGTGCAGCGTAGCGCAGCACGGCGTAGTGTCTCTTGTAAATCCAAGCACCTCGGCAAA
>Ga0315282_10002502_pt1 | contig 33721 bp, 28 predicted proteins | sample YL17G07_20_MG_FD_203693 | JGI IMG/M metagenome (GOLD analysis project Ga0315282, IMG submission 203693) | Sediment microbial communities from Yellowstone Lake, YNP, Wyoming, USA - YL17G07_20 | ecosystem: Environmental > Aquatic > Freshwater > Lake > Sediment | place: USA: Wyoming | collected...
ATCGGTGGCTCATGGCAACCCCCCTCCAGACCCTTGGAATCGGGTTACACCTCCAACGGCGCGACGGGTTACATTTTCAAATGTCTCGACGGCTCCTCAACGGTTACATCTAACACGTCTCGACACGAGGTCTTGACAATGAGTTCCACATCTCATGTATCATGGCGCGTTCCCTTTGGTTGCACCTCATACCAGGCCAGAATCGAACTTCCTTTTCAGCGATCCTGATTCCACAACGAGGGCCTTCCAAACGGGAAGCGCTTTCAAATCAGGCCTCGGTCTTTCAGAACCTGAGTTGCGCCGCGGGCGATGCTGGGCGCTGGAAGCGCGGGGGGATGAGCGCCCCGCCTCTCCTCCCTGAGCGGAGTTCCGCTTTGGCGTAGGGCGGCCGGTGAGTTGCGGTCGTTCCCCGCTCCGCGCTGGATTTGCCGGGAGGAAGAATGGAACTACGAAAGGATCCCATCACTCAGAGCTGGGTCATCCAGGAGGATGCGAACGGTGGCTGGCCAGAAACGGACCGCTGTCCACTCTGCCCCGGCCAGGAGACGCTCTCTCCGCGCACTGTCTACGAGCATCCCTACGGCCACCCACACTGGCAGGTACGCGTCATCCCGCATTTGCGCCCGCTGTACCGGATTGAGGGCGATGCCCAGCGTCGCGGCGAGGGAATCTACGACAAGATGCGCAGTCTGGGTGCCCATGAAATCGTCGTCGAGCATCCGAACCACAACCTGATACTTTCTCAGCAGAGCGACGAGCATCTCGCTCAGGTGCTGCGGGCTTACGTTTCGCGCATCAGCGATCTGAAGAAGGACCGCCGTTTCCGGTACGTCACCGTGTTCCGCAACCAGGGGGCTCTGGCCGGACAGGAATCAGACCATCCGCACTCTCAGATTACTGCCACACCCTTCATCCCGCGCCGCCTGGTTTACGAGCTGCGCTCGGCCCAGCGTTACTATGAACTCAAAGAGCGGTGCCTGTATTGCGATATCGTCAAACAAGAGCTCATGCAGCAGTCGCGCACCGTCGAATGGGACGACCACTTCCTGGCCTTCTGCCCCTTCGCCTCACGTGTCCCCTACGAAACCTGGGTTCTGCCGGCCCAGCATCACTGCTCGTTCGAGGAAGACCTTACTTCCTGGGACAAGCAGTTCCACTGTGGGCGGTTCCTGAAATCGATTCTGCGCCGTCTGGAGGGCATCGCCCCGGCGTATCAGATGGTCTTGCACACTTCACCCAACGTCCACGCCAAGTTCGATAAGTCAGGCCACTGGCAGACTCTCACCGACGATTTCCACTGGCATATCGAGCTTTTGCCAGTGCTGCGCGCCACCTCGAAGTCGTACAGCGTCAAAGAGGTCTACTACAATTCGCTGCTTCCAGAAGTGGCCGCGAAGGAACTGCGCAAGGTGGGTGTGGAGATGGCCTCGAAGGGCTGAACCTTTTCGGCATTTCCCAAGAACACTGGTCGCGCGCCGAGTTGCCGGCCCGCCGGAGCTCGCTCAGCCGGGCGGGAACTGCCTCGACGGAGTTCCAATCTCACTTACTCAATATGAATGTCGCCGGAGCCGGTGCCGATGTCGACGAGCGGGCCGCCCGTACCCACTTTGCCGCGCAGTTCGTGCCCGCCGACTTTCCCCGTAACCGTGATGGGTAGGGTGGTGTTGACGCTGCCCGATCCGGTGTGCGCGTAGAGGCTGAAGTTCGCCGAGGGCGGCACGCGCATCGTGATATTGCCGGAGCCCGTGTCGAGCTTCCAGTCCCCCCGCGGCTCGCCCTGGGCTATGATGTTGCCGCTGCCGGTGGAAGCACGGAGGGAGCCACGCACCCCGCTCACCTCGACGTTGCCCGAACCCGTGTCCGCCTTCACCGGCTCTTCGGAGGTCTGCTCAAGCCTCACATCCCCGCTGCCGGTGTGGGCGCGGATGGCGCCTGCGACACCGGTGGCCCGGATGTTTCCGCTGCCGGTCTCGGCATAGACAGCACCCTTGATGGCATTAAGCTCGACGTCGCCGGAACCTGTGTCCACGTGCGTCTCATCGGCAATGCCGGAGACCTTCAAATTGCCTGAGCCGGTGCTGCCCTTCACCGGCCCTCGCAACCCCGCGATGGTTTGGTCCCCCGAGCCCGTGTCCGAGCGCAAGCGGGTTTCGACGGGTACCTGGAGTTCGTAGCTGATCTCGACGGTGCGACGAAGCTCCGAATCCTCGAGGCGGCCTATGCGGATGAAGTTACCGTTCTGCTGAATAGGGGGATTGTCTTCGATCCTTTGAATCTTCCTTCTTGCCGACTCATCGTTAACACTCCAACCCGAGCGGTTGTGAACACGAATGATCCCCCGGACGCGCACGGTCGCCGCGTCGCCCGTGCGGACTTCAATGTTGCCGGAACCGGTCGTGACCTCCAATTCGACCGGGCCGGTGACCTTCATGGTGCGCTCGAAAGAACCCTGGGCTGCCCAGCCCTCCGACAAGAGGGTTGTGAGCGCCAACAGCGTGATTCCAGCCAGGAAAACAATACGATGAGAAATCCACCTTCCCATGACACTTATCTCCTTCCATCGCGGACTGCCGAATCGAGCCGCGCGCGGCTAACCGCAGGCGCCGGCCTCCTCTCTTACCGGAGTCGAATGTCGCCGGACTGCGTGCTGACCTCGATGGGAGGGCCGCCCCCGCGCACCTTGCCACGCACCTGCTTCTCGCTGACTTCCCCTTTGACCTCGAGCTGGGGAGCGATCAAGATGTCTCCCGACGCGGTCTGAAAGTTGAGGTCGGATCCGCCTTGCGTCCCCAGTTGTATCGAGACGTCCCCCGATTCGGCCTTGATTTTCACTGCCGCGGGACCGGCTCCCGACAATCTGACCTCGCCGCTTTCTGTTTGAGCTTCAACGCCTCTTTCGATCGAGTCGAGCCTGATATCACCGGATTCGGCCTTCAAAGTTATCGGGCCTCGGATGCCCTCAATGGTAAGATCGCCGGAGCCGCTTTTGCCCTGAAACCGGGTCTCGATAGGCACCTCCATTTCATAGTCGATGGAGGCATGGATAGGCGATTCCTGGCCTGCCACGTCGCCGACCAGAATGTGGTTGCCATCCTGCCGCACGGGCGGGTGCGATTGGAGATCGCGAATCGCCTCGTCAGTGTCGGCGGCCACCCCGCCGGGCGGGCTCGGGACTGCAAAAATGGCTTTGATGCGAACGATGCCTTCCTCACTGCGCCGGACGGTGACGTCACCCGAACCCGAACTCAGCTCAATGTCAACAGGGCCAGTAACCTTGAGCGTTCGTTTGAATGACCCCTTCACGTCAGCGGCAACCGCAGAGATGGCAAAAATGAAGGGTAACAGCCCCAGCGTCAGCAGACTCGCCGCCCTCCATAAGTACTCCCTCACCATGTCTTCCTCCCGACGGGTGTAGACTTCCCTGACTACCTGCCAGTCATCCGGTCTGACGATTAGACGTCTGCTCCCGTCGTTTTGGTAGTTGCGGTTCCGCTCACTGCCTGCTGTGTGCCTATTCGTAGCGGAGCGCCGCCACGGGGTCGAGCCGCGAGGCGCGCAAAGCGGGAACCATCCCGCTGATGACTCCTACAAAAAGCAGTACGCCAGCGGAGACGAGCACCGTGGTGGCGGAAATGTAGAGGTGAATATCACCTCTTCCCACCAGTGCCTCGTCAAACGCGCCATAAAGTGGCAGCGTGCCGATAGCGGCCGAAAGCACATAGGCGACTCCGATGCCGATGATCCCGCCGGCGAGTGTCAACACCAGCGCCTCCGAAAGGAATTGTGCCTGAATGTGGCGCCGCCGGGCGCCCAGTGCCCGCCGCAGACCGATTTCGCGAATCCTTTCGTCCACCGAGACCAGCATGATGTTCATCACCCCCACCCCGCCGATCCCCAGCGTCAGCGCGCCGATGAAGGTCAGGAGAACTTGCAGGCCGATGGTAATGCCGTCGATGATGGGGCGGAACTGTTCGCGGCCGAACATCATGATGGCGCGCTCGTCGGTGGGTGAGAAGCGCTGGCGCTTGGCAATCGCAGCTCGAAACTGCTGCATCGCCAACTTCTCGAACTGCGGCGCAATGGGTTCAAACACCATGACGGAGCCATACCGAGTGTTCCAAAGATCGCCCGCGGTGCTGTACGGAATCCAGACCGATTCGTCGTCGCTCGTAAAGTAGTTGCTGTCTTGGATCTTAATATCCATCGTTCCGATGACCGTGAATCGGACCCCCGAAATGCGAACCGTTTCTCCCACCGCCGGGCGGCCGCTGAACAGCTTTTCGCGGATTCGGCTCCCCATGAACACGACGCGACGCCGCTCCAGGACATCTTCGGGGCTGATCCAGCGCCCCTGCTCCGGCACCTCGTTTCGCATCTCACCGTACTCGGGACAAACTCCCCGGATGGCGGTCTGACCAATTCGGTCGCCGTAAGAAATGGGAAGCCAGCGGACCGTCTCCATGCAGATGGTCTTGACCAATGTGGCTTCCTGCTGAACCAACTCCACGTCTTCCTTTTCGAAGTGCACTTGCTTGCCGGCGCGTTGCCCGCCCGCCTGCTCGCTCGTCTGGGCCGGCCAGGCGATGACGGCCCCTCTTCCGAAGGCATCAAAGGAAGCCACCAGAAGAGACCGGAAACTGTTGCCGTAGGCGATCAGCAAGGCGACCGCAGCAATCCCCCAGATGATCCCCAACATCGTCAGGAAGCTGCGCAGCTTGTTGCGCGTCAACGCGATCCAGGCTTGAATCAGAACTTCTCGTATCATGCCCGCTGATCCTCTGTCCGATGCCAGCGCTTCCCGGGCCTGACAGCGGACCATCGACAACTGGGGTGTTACCCGCCAGACTCAAATCGTAGCGCCTCAATCGGGTCCACCGAGGCCGCGCGGCGCGCCGGGTAGAGCGCCGAGAGAATGGCGATGGTTCCTAGCAGCACGAACGATAGAACCGCAACCTGCCAGGTCGGAAGCAATCCCGCAAAAAACGCGGGCATGGGAGCCAAGTTCACCAACCCGCAAATTCCGTAGGCAATCCCCATCCCTATCCCCCCGCTCAAGAAGACAACAATGAGGCTCTCCACGAAGAACTGGCTGAGGATGGCGCGCGAACTGGCTCCCACCGCCTTGCGCACGCCGATTTCGCGCGTCCGTTCGCGAACCGCGACGAGCATGACGTTCATCACCCCAATGCCGCCCAGCACCAGGGTGGTCAAGCCCACGGCTCCCAGGAAGTATTTCAGGCCGTCGATCATGAGTTTGAACGACTTCACGTTCTCGACGGTGTCCCAGATGGGCGCGGCCTCCTTGTCGCGCGGGTCGAAGCGGTGAATGCGCCCCAGCGCCCGCCGCACTTGGTGCTTGCAGTCTTCATGCAGATCAAACGACTTGGGCGCCACGAGCAAACGGTCAATGGTCCGCGGGGTCCCGGGCGACTTCTCAGGAAAATCGCGCATGATGGCGCTGAAAGGTATAAACACCTTATCGACGTCCCAGCCGTCGTAGCAGGAGTTCTGGTCCTTGCTTTCCATCACCCCGATCACCGTATAGGGGATGTCGTTGATGTGAATCGTCTCACCCACGGCGGGTCGAGTAGAAAAGAGCTGTTTCTTGATGTTGGTGCCCAGGAAAGCTACGCGACGACCCTGTGTCTGGTCTTCCCAGTTGTAGAATCGGCCTTCGCCCACGCGCACGGAGCGAATCTCGGCAAAAGGCGGCAAAGACCCGACCACTTGCGGAGAACCGTTGTTGTAAAGGCTGCGGACCTTCAGCTCACCTCGGCCGAGTTCCGGCATGACATACTGGCAGGCTGGCGCTTCCTGTTGCACGGGGATGTAATCCGTATCCTCCCAGCGGACCTCGCGGCCGGCTCGCAACCCGCCCGCCTGCATGCTGGTCCGGCCGCTGAAGACGATCATCACGTCCTTGCCGAAGGTCTCCTGCTGCTTCCTCCAGCCGACGTTGAAACCCTCCCCCGCTGCCACCATGAGGGTGATAGAAACAATTCCCCAGGCGATTCCAAACATCGTCAGAAAGGTGCGCAGCTTGTGCGACCACAGGGTGCGTATTGTGTCGAGAAGCAGATCTTTGAAAACCATGGCCGCATCCGTTCGCCCGTGACGATTGGCAAGCTGCCTCGGCTTGTTAACCGTCACTCTTCGCTCGTCACTGCAGTATGACCTGCTCCCCTTCCTTCAATCCCTCCGTCAATTCGGTCTTCACGCCGTTGGAGATTCCCAGCTTCACAGCGACTTTCCGGCGGCCCTTCTCGCCCTTGGGATCGGGAGTTTCCAGCGAAGCCTTACGGTCCTTGTCGTAGATGACCGCCGCTTCGGGGATCATCAGGACGTTGTGCTTTTCTTCCAGGATGATCTCCGCGTTGGCGCTCATATTGGCCTTGAGTTCACCGCTGGGATTTCGAATGGAGACCTTGACCTCAAAGGTCGTAACGTTGTCCTTCTCCACACCGAGGGGAGAGATCTTGGTGACTTTGCCCTCGAATTTCTTGTCCTTCAAGGATTCAACGACAATGCGTGCCGGCTGGCCAAAGTAAACCTTACTAATGTCGGCTTCATCGACCTTGCCTTTCACGTAGACTTCGCTTACATCACCCAAGGTCATGACAAGGGTGGCCTGCGAGCCCAGCACCAGGATGGAGCTGACGGCGTCCCCGATCTCCACGTTGCGTGAAAGCACCAATCCATCCATCGGGCTGATGATGGTGGAATTGCGCAGGTCTTCTTCCGCCCGTTCGAGCGCCGCTTGCGCCTGAGCGATCTGAGCCTTGGAGCGCGAGATCTCGGCGCGCGAGACGGCAACCGTGCGTTGCGCTGCCATCTGCCGGTTCAGCCCCAGTTGGTAGGCTTTTTCAGCGTTCTCAATCACTGGCTTGGCAATCAGGCCCTCGGTGTGAAGTTGCCGGGCACGTTCCATCTCCAACTTCAGGTAGGGAATGTCAGGGCCTTCGGCTTCCACTTTGTTGCGCTCGTAAGTAGCCTGGGACGCTTCCTGGGCCGCCTGCGCCGCCAGTAGTGTGGCGCGCGCTTCACGCATGCGCGCCTGCAGTTCTTCCTTGTCCAGTTCGATCAGGACTTGGCCCGTCTTCACCCGGTCCCCGTAATCGGCAAAGATCTGCTTGACGATGCCGCTGGCCTTGGACTTGATCTCCACCTTGGAGAGGGGCTCGATCTTTCCCGTCGCCACAACCGAGCGCGCCAAGTCCCCTTTCTCGACCTTAGCCAGCTTGGAGGGATCGATCTGGGTATTGGAACGTAGAGCCATCGCGGTCCCGACGATGCCCGCAATGAAGAGCACTCCCACAATCCCCAGAATGATCCACTTGCGACGTTTCTTCTTCCCATTCTTGTGATTGTTCGTCATCAACAGTTCTCCCGCGTGCAGTACTTCCCTGGATGCAGATACGCTTGCGAGAGGCCGAATGTTCCCGAATCTCGGAACTCTCCCTCCTGGCACTGGCCTTGTCAGCGAACGAAGTCGCGATTCCTGAATTGTTGGACGCTCAAAGGATTGGAAGGTAAGGCAAGGTGGATATTAGTCGGCAATGGAGCCAGGTCTTTCCCGGCCAATTTCCGTAACTTGATTTGTTAGTGTTGCAGGGCTAGAATCCGCTGCATTGCGCAGAAAAGATGAGGGTTCGGCTATGACACAAAGTCGCTTATTGATTCCGCTCCTGCGTTCTTGCCTTGCGCTATTCCTGTTCAGTCTAATGGTCGGGTTCTGCCAAGCCCAGACTCCTTCAACTCCGGATAATTGCCGATCCCCGTGGGGACCCGACGATCAGCGGGGAGCGACAAATCGTCTATCTCCGGCGAAGACCCTAGAAGCCGCATCGCTAATCAAGGACGGCAAAGTCTATCAACTCGGACGACTGTACGAGGCTGGAATGCCGCTTTACGGGTCACGCAGTTACAATTTGACGATCCCCGAAATGCGCGGTCCGCTCGGCCCCAATCAGCTGACCTGGAACGAGGAATTCGTCGCGGCGCAGATTGGCCAAGTGGGTACGCAGTTCGACGGCTTAGGCCACATCGGCATCAACGGCCGATTCTTCAACTGCAACGAGGCGAAGGATTTCGTGCGCGCCGAGGGCCTTACCAAGCTGGGCGTGGAGAACGTCGGGGCTTTTTTCACCCGCGGCGTCCTCATTGATGTGGCAGGTTACAAAGGTCTGACGCGGTTGGAGAAAGGATTCGAGATTTCCGTGGACGATCTGAAGGGCGCGCTCGCCAAAGAAGGGCTCTCCATCCGTGAGGGTGACGCGGTCATCCTGAACACCGGCTGGGGGAGCCTCTGGATGAGGGACAACGCCACCTACGGCAGCGGCGCGCCGGGAATTGGGCTCGCGGCGGGCGAATGGTTGGCCGGCCAGAAGGTGGTTCTGGTGGGCGCGGACACGGGTGGCGTGGAGGTGGCTCCGAACCCGCAGAATCCGCAGGCCGAGGCCATCGTCCATCAACTCATGATCACGCGCAACGGCATCCATTTCCTGGAGAACCTGGACACGTCCGAGTTGGCGCGCGACAAGGCGTACGAGTTCGCTTTCGTCTTCTTGCCTCTTAAGCTAAAGGGAGCGACAGGCTCGCCGGGCAACCCGATCGCCGTCAAGTAGGGCGATGCACCGCCGCATCGAGATTACCCGCCGCACCATGAACCTGCGGCACACACTCGCGGCCGGCCGAGGTGTGAGTGGCGAAGAAAACAGCTCCGTGCCGGGACTTTCTGCAATCCCGTGATAGCTCGTTCTGATAATAGAAGTGTGTAATTTGCGGGGGGGAGGGCAAGTCGAGCGCGCCTACCGGTCGGTCGGTAGGACCAACTCCTCAGGCAGAGCCGCTCCGGCGCCGGGCGACGGTGTGGAGATCGGCGTTCTGCCTACCTCTCGCCTTCGCGGCGCGACGTCCGCGCCGATGAGGCCGTCCCGCGCGGTGCGCATCTTTAGTCCCCGCACGGCCAACCTCACCCGCTCTCTGCGCGGCAAGTACGCAGAGCTAGCTCTGGCCAACCTGACCCGGCAATCGGCCTATAGTCGCCTGGGGGGGTACGAAAATGTGAACGATGCCGAGGGCGAGGGTGAGGACCGCGACGGCGGTGAAGCTGGGATTTTTCGCCAGCATGCGCAGGCCGTATTTCAGATCCTGGACTAGCGTCCTCATGGTTCTCTTCGCCTCCGTTCGAATCTCGATTGGCGCGTTAACGCCATAATTGTGAATTCTGAATTATGAATTCTGAAGGCTGGCAGGCCACATGCCGCATCTCGGAATCTCGGCAATTCATAATTCAGAATTCATCATTCATACCGCAGCGCCACCATGGGATCGACCTTGGTCGCCCGCCGGGCGGGGAGATACGCCGCGAGAGCCGCTGCAATGACCAGCAGCGCCGCCACCCCGGCGGCAGTCTGCGTATCGAGGTGCACGATTCCAAAGAGCAGGGTGGAGGTCACTCGCGTTACGGCGGCCGCGCCCGCCAGCCCGATTGCGAGTCCGGCGATCATCAACTTCAGTGCATGCCCAAGGACCAGCCACAGGATGGACGGGCGTCGCGCTCCCAGCGCCATACGCACCCCAATATCATGCGTCTGTTGTCTTACCGAGTAGGTCATAACCGCGAAAATGCCGGCAGCTGCAAGAATAAGGGCGATGGCTCCAAAGGCCACCATCAGGCGAGCGGACAATTCGACGCCGCTGACGTTGTCAGAAATCAGTTGCTCAAGCGTTCGCAATTCATAGGCAGGAATATCGGGGTCAATGCTCCCAACCGCTGAGCGCGCAGCCGCTGCGAGGTCGAGCGGATCGCCTGAGGTGCGGAGCACCAGACCGGAGGACCTTCCGGACACTTGAGCGGAGGACACGTAAACTGTGGGATGCAATTCCTGATCCAAGGGGTCCTCGCGGATATCTCCAACGACGCCGACGATCGTGCGCCAGGGCTCCTGATCAGTCTCCTCGCCCAGCTTGATGCGCTTGCCGACCGGGTTCTCGTCGGGCCAGACGGCGCGAGCCAGGCTCTCGCTGGCAACAGCAACGGGAGGAGCGTCGGGGCCGTCGAGAGCGGTCAGGACGCGGCCCCTAAGCAGCGGCAGACGCAGAGCCTGAAAAAATCCGGGGCTTACCAACTGCGAGACCGCCCGCCGCATTTCGCCGGGGCGGGCAGGAGGCTGGCCTTCACCCCGGTACCTCGTCCGGTTCCAGCCCCAGCCCGACGGAAGGCTTGTGACCGTTCCGGCAGCCTCGACGCCGGGCAAGGTTCGCAGGGCTTCAACGACGCGGTCGTAATATCCGCGCACCTGACTCGAATCGTGATATTGGGATTCCGGCAGGGTGATGCGGAGGGTGAGCACGCGGGTGCGATCAAAACCGGGATAACGGTTGAGAAGTCCGCGAAAGCCTCTGACCATTGTTACCGCCCCCACCAGCAGAATTCCGGCGAGAGCAAATTCGAGAACCACGAGGGCATTGCGCAGCGGTCGTTGTCCGGAAGTCGAGCCCGCTCCCCGCTCACCCTTCTGCAGCGCGAGTTGAAGATTGGAAGAGGCGACAAACCATGCGGGCGCGAGTCCGGAAAGAATTCCCGAAAGGAGAGCCGCCGTGAAGGTGAGGGCGAGCACGGTCGTATCGATCTCCAGGTGCTTCAATCCAGCCATGTGCTGAACGATGAAGGGGGGAATGCTCCGGCGCAGGATGTCAATTCCCCAGCTCGCCGACAGCAATCCCGCGAACCCACCGAGGATCGCCACGAAGACACTCTCGATCAGCAACTGTCGGGTGATTCGCCAACGCTGCGCGCCCAGCGCAAGGCGAGTGGCAATCTCTCTCTGGCGAGCAAGAGCGCGGGCCAGCTGCAGGTTCGCCACGTTCGCGCACGCCAGAAGGAGCACGAAGGCCGCTGCTCCGCTCAAGACCATCAGGAACTGTCGCGGTTTCCGCAGGCGATCTTCCACCAGACCCACGACGCGAACGCTGTGGCCGGCGTTGCTATCGGGAAATTCCGCCGCCAGGCTGGCGGCAACGGTCTCGAGTTCCGCTTGCGCTTCCGAGCACGAAGCTCCTGGCTTCAGACGGCCGATGACGCGGAGGTAATGATTGGAGCGATCAGCCACCGCCGCGCTGAGGTCGAGGGGGGCCCACGCATCTGCGCCGACGGGATAATCGAATTCTGCCGGCATGATTCCGACGACAGTGGTCTTATTGCCGTCCAGGAGCAGGCTCCTGCCCACAATCTGGGGGTCGCCACCCAGGCGCCTCTGCCAGAATCCATGACTGAGAACGAGGACGGCCTCGTGATCGGGCTTGAAGTCCTCGGCGGTGAGCGCCCGGCCAAGCTCGGGAGCGACACCTGCCAGACGGAAGAAGTCGGGCGTGACCTGAAAACCCTCGAGGCGATCCGCAACGCCACTGCCGGTCAGATTGCTGTCCCAACCGTGACTCGCCGTCAGCAATTCGAGCGTTCGGCTCCGCTCAGCCCACTCGCGGAAATTCGCTGGGGCGACGCTGGCGTGCTCGATCCCCTGCGTTGGCACCGTTTCCCAAACGGCCACAACGCGGCCCAGATCCTTGAAGAAAAAAGGTCGGAAGAGCATGGCATTCATGGCGCTGAAGACCGCCGTGTTGGCCCCGATGCCGAGGGCGAGCGTCAGCACGGCCACCGCCGTGAAGCCGGGGTTCTTGACCAGCATGCGCAGGCCGTATTTCAGGTCCTGGACCAGCGTGCTCATGGCTCGCTTCGCCTCCGTTCGAGTCTCGATTGGTGCGTTAACGCCGAAACTGTGAATTCTGAATTATGAATTCTGAAGGACGGCGGGCCACATGCCGCATCTCGGAATCTCGGCGACTTATAATTCACTATTCAGAATTCATCATTCGTACCGCAGCGCCACCATGGGATCGACCTTGGTGGCCCGACGCGCGGGGATATAGCTCGCCAGCAGCGCCACCAGGGTGAGCAGGAATGCGACCCCGGCAAAGGTGAGGGGATCACGCGCACTGACGCCGAAGAGCATGTTCTCCATGAGGCGCGTGAGCCCCAGGGCGGCCACAAGGCCGATGGCAACACCCACGAGCGCCACCTTCGCCCCGTCACCAAGAACCATCCACAGCACATCCCGCCGGTCCGCGCCCAGCGCCATTCGGATGCCGATCTCATGCGTCCGCTGGCCGGCGAGATAGGAGATCACGCCATAGATTCCACCGCACGACATGACCAGGGCGAGCGCGGCGAAAATCCCGAGGAGAATCATCGAGAAACGTCGGTCCGCGAGCCTGTCGGAAATGATGTCGTCCATGGTATGGACGTTGTACATCACTTGCTGGCTGTTCATCTGGTTCAGGACGTCCCGAATGGAGCCCACTTGTGCAAGCGGCGACGTAGCCGTTCGAAGCATGATTCCCGTGTAGCCGGCCATCATGGGCACAAACTGGTCCGGGATCTGGTTCAACTGGAAATAGCATTGCGCCTGCATGGAGGAGGTTGCGTCCGTGTCCAGACCCCATTGTTTGACATGCCCAACCACCCCGACAATTTCAGCCGTGATGTTCAAGATGTCGAAGTTGATCCGCTTGCCGATGGGATCCTGATTGCCGAAGTAAAGCTGTCGAAAGCGCTCGTCAATGACGGTGACGATTGCGGAATGCTCGTTGTCCGCGGAGGAGAGGAAGCGGCCGCGCTGGAGGGGAATTCCCATCACCTTCAAATAGTCGGGCTGCACAACATAGAGGATCGCCTGCTTCATTTCCGCCTGGCTCGGGGGCTTGGGTTGGCCTTCCAACCAGAACGGCAATTCGGAGTCGCCGGCCATGGGCATGGCTCCGACCGTTAGCGAGGCGGACTGAATGCCGGGAACTGCAGTGATCTGGTCCTGAAGCTGGCGCCAAGTAGCCCGAGTGGCATCCGGGGTTGTGCTGGCGGCGGGGGGGCCCGCGAGCCTGAAGGTGAGCACGTTGTGGGGATTGAACCCCGGATCAACTCTCCAGAGCCTGGCCAAGCTGCGAATCATCAGTCCGGCCCCGGCCAGCAGGACAAGGGCGAGTGCTATTTCCGCGACCACGAAAAGCCTCTGGGCGCGATGCCGGGCGCCGCTCGACCCCCGTCCTCCTTCCCCGAGCGTTTCATGAAGATCGCGTTGCGAATTCTTGAGCGCCGGCGCCAATCCGAACAAAATTCCCGCCAGGGCGGAGGCCGCGAGCGTAAACAACAGCACGCGCCCGTCAAGATGGACTTCCTCGGCCCGCGGCAGTGCCGCAGGCAGCACTTGGAGCGCGCCCCGCAAACCCCAAGAGGCAATCGCCAAACCAAGGCCGCCGCCGGTCAGCGCCAGCAGGACGCTCTCGGTCAGAAGCTGCCGGACCATGCGTCCCCGGCTGGCGCCCAGTGCCGTGCGGATGGCGAACTCGTGGGCACGAGCCGTCGAGCGCGCCAGCAGGAGATTCGCCACGTTCACGCAGGCGATGAGGAGAACAAAACCCACCGCTGCCAGCAGCACCAGCAGAAACGGCTGGATGTCTCCCACCGCGTTTTGTTTCAGCGGAACCAGAGTGATGCCCGTGCCTTTGTTGGCTTCGGGATACGCCTCGGCCAGATGCTGCCCGAGTGCATCCATGTCGGCCTTCGCCTGCTCGAAGGTGACGCCCGGCTTGAGCCGCCCGACGGCGTCCATGCCCATGCCAATTCTCCGGTCGCGAAAGGTGGCGTCGTCCCACCGGCCGATGGGGACGTAGACGTCGCTCGGTCGGAAGTTGTTGCCGGTGTAATGGAAATCGGCCGGGATCACGCCGATGATGGTGTAATTAACCCCATTGAGCGTGACCGCAGTGCCCAGTACGTCCGGAGAAGCACCAAACCGGCGCTTCCAAAATCCGTCGCTGATCAGCACGGCAGGAGTCCCACCCAGTTGATCCTCTTCGGGCCTAAAGGTTCGGCCGATGCGCGGTTTCACGCCCAGCAGCGGGAAGAAACTGGCGGAGACCATTTCGGCTGACACACGTTCGGGCTCGCCCATTCCCGTTAGATTGAAGTCGTCCGTCCGGTAGGCCGCCAGGGCGGAAAACGACCGATTATCGCGGATCCAGTCGAGGAAGTTGGGGTAAGAAACGGACCATCTTGGCGAGTCCGCCGTCCGCGAGTATAGCGCCACCAGCCGGTCGGGCTCCGAGAAAGGCAGCGGATTGAGCAGCACCCCGTTGACGATCGAAAAGATCGCCGTGTTCGCGCCGATGCCGAGGGCGAGCGTGATGACCGCCACGGCGGTGAAGCCGGGGCTCTTCGCCAGCATGCGCAGGCCGTAGCGGACATCTTGAAGCAGCGTACTCATTGCAAGAGTCCTCCGGGCAATCTCTGGCAATCTTACCTCCACTTCGACAGGAGATAAGCCATTTAGAAACAATAAGGTACGGAGCTGGGACGTCGTGATCTTGTCAGCCCCTGTCCGCTTTTGGGATTCGCTTGTCCGAATCTAGGACGACTCAATAGGATTGGTGCTGCGAAGCGCCCGACGCCGCTTAGGCGGTGCATGGAGAGGATGGCGCCACGGGAATCGCGAGGGTTCGCGACCCCTCACTTCGCGGGCGAGTGTCACTCGACGTAGAGGCGCGGAACGCGTTTGCCGACCGAGCAGAGGACTTCGTAGGGGACGGTACCCAGTTCCCGGGCCACCTCGAGGGCATCGATGGAGCAGTGCTCGCTGGCGCCCAGCAGCGTGATCTCGTCACCAATGTCCACCCCGGCGATGTCGGTCACATCGAGCAGTGTCAAATCCATGCTGATGTTGCCGACGATGCGCGCGTAGCGGTCGCGGACGATGGCCCGTCCGCGATTGGAGAGGCCGCGGCTCAGCCCGTCCGCGTAGCCCACCGGCACCGTCGCGATGCGCGACGGGCGGCGTGTATGAAAGGCGCCGCCGTAGCCCAGGGGCGTCCCGCTGGGAACGTCCTTCAAATAAACGACCCGCGACTTGAAGGTGAGAATCGGTTCGAAAGGCTCTCCTGGCTTCACCGGATGGTCCGGCGAGGTCACCAGTGGGACGCAGTAGCCGGCGAACAGGGCCCCGATGCGCACCAGGTTTTCGGGAAACTCCAATCCCGCCATCAGGGCGGCACTATTGGAAACGTGCACCCATTGGGGCTCGATTCCCTCGCCGCGCAGGAATCCGAGGCTGGAACGGAAGGCCGCCGCTTGCTCGTCGGTTTGCGAAGCCATCCGGTCCTCGGCCGAAGCGAGGTGGGTCAGGAAACCGGTCAGCTTCAGTCCCTGCAATTCTCGATAGTGCTTCAGGAACGAGGCCAGGCGCTCGGGAGGCAGCCCCAGCCGGCCCATGCCCGTGTCGAGCTTGAGGTGAAACTCGATGCGCCGCCCGGAACGGCGCGCACATTCGGCGTAGGTGTCCAGGCGCGCCGTGGAAGAGACGGTGGGGATGAGGTCGTACTCGAAGAGGTGAGTCGGGTCGCTCATGTAGAGCCCGCCCAGCAGAAGGATGGGCTGGCGGACGCCCGCCTCGCGCAGTTCGATGGCCTCTTCGACCGTCGCGACGCCAAACCAATCCACACCGCAACCCGCCAGGCACCGGGCGACCGGCACCGCTCCATGCCCGTAGGCGTCGGCCTTTACGACCGCCATGACTTGGCGCGTTCCGGCCAGGGTGCGCACCCGCGCGCAGTTCCGTCGCAGCTTGGGGAGGGAAATTTCCGCCCAGGTGGGGCGCAGGAGTTTGTCGGCGTGATTGCTCAAGCGGTCTCCGGCAAGGCGACGGGATCCGTGGGGGAGGGCGAACCGCAAGGGTGGCAGGATGGGGCCACTTTAGCCCTCGGACGCGTGCTCACGCGACAGGTTCTCAAACCGCGCGTAGCGCTTGATGAACACGACGGGCACGTTGCCGGTAGGGCCGTTGCGCTGCTTGCCGACGATGAGCTCCGTCCGGCCCGACGGTTCGCCTCCTTCATCCTCGCCCGTCCGCTTATAGACGTCCTCGCGGAAAATAAACAGCACCACATCGGCGTCCTGCTCGATCGATCCCGACTCGCGAAGGTCGGAGAGTTGCGGGCGGTGTCCGGGCCGCTCCTCGGGCGCGCGGCTCAACTGCGAGAGCGCCACGACCGGAACGTGCAACTCCTTGGCGATGCTCTTCAGGCTGCGGGAGATGAAGCTGACTTCCTGGGTGCGGTTTTCGAAGCGGCCGTGCCCGGTAACCAGTTGCAGGTAATCGACGACCAGCAGGTCGAGCCCCTTTTCCGCCTTCATCCGGCGGGCGCGAGCGCGAATCTGCATGATGCTGAGCGCCGGAGCGTCGTCAATGAAGAGGGGAGCCTCGGCAAGGCGGCCCAGCGCCTTGGTCATCTGGTTCCAATCCTCGCGGCTGGAAAAGCCGGTGCGCAGTTTGTGGCTGTCGATGCGCGCCTCCGAGCACAGCAGGCGGATGAGCAGCGATTCCTTGCTCATTTCGAGCGAGAAGACTCCCACCACCTTCCCCTGGAAAGCGGCGTGCGCGGCGATATTGAGCGCCAACGCCGTCTTGCCCAGCGAGGGGCGCGCCGCAACGATGATGAGTTCGCCGGCCTGCAGCCCGGAAGTCATGTTGTCGAGCTCTTCGAAGCCCGTCTCGACCCCCGTCACCCGCTGGCCGCGGTCAAACAACACATCGATCGTGCCGAAACTCGACTTGACGATGTCACGAATCCCCAGAAAGCCGGACGGGACCTTCTGCTCGGCGATTTCAAAGATCTGACTCTGCGCCAGATCGATGAGTGCTTCGGGGTCTTCGGTAGCTTCCATGCAACGCGAGATGACGTTGTAGGAAGCATTCATCAGCCGACGCATGACCGACTTCTCTTTGACGATGCGCGTGTACTCGGAGACCGAGGCCGCGCTCCCCACCGGAATTCCATCGGTGAGCGCCGCGAGGTAAGCCACACCGCCGACTTTCTCGAGCAGCCCTTCCTTGGAAAGCTCTTCGGAGAGCGTGACCAGATCGATGGTGCGGTTCTTCTCCGAAATGGCCACCATTTTCTCAAACGTGAGGCGGTGCCCTTCGGCGAAGAAGTCATCCTTGTTGATGGTCTCCAGGGCGACGTTGATCGCTCCGTTGTCGAGGAGGACGGAGCCGAGCAAGACGCGCTCCGCTTCGAGGTTATGCGGGAAAGTCTTATCTGTTGTAAGTATGCCCGGCATCGCCCAGAATTCTATTATGCCCCTGCCCTAACTCAAGTCAATGGGGAGCGAAAGCTGTGAATTTCTTGTGGGTAACTCAAGAAACTTGTGGAAAGACCCGCCCATCCTGTGGAAACAATTTCCCACCCGGCGCCGAACCCCTCACACGCTGCCCGGCCACCATTCGTTCTGATGTTATGGCTGCGCGACGAAAAGGAGAGGCAAGTGCAAGTCTCCTGCCGCCTGTGATGCGGGCGGGAAACCACGCGCCCTATGCCTTGGCTTCTTCGGCTGCGGGCGTGGGACTCTGCACCTCGCCTTCAACCTTGACCTTGACGGCCGCCGTGACTTCGCGGTGCAAGCGGACTGGGACGTTGTACTCGCCGACCAGCTTGATGGGTGGATCGAGCTGAATCTTGCGCCGGTCGATCCGGAAACCCTGGGCGGCGAGGCCTTCGGCCACGTCCATCGCCGTGACCGAGCCGAAGAGCTGGCCCTGCTCACCCGATTTACGCGTAAAGGCGAGCGAGACTTCCGCGACCAGCTTGGCAAGCTCCTCCGCCTCCACCTTCTCTTTGGCCGTCTGCTTCAGAAACCTTACGCGCTGCTGGTCTACCCACTTGCGGTTCTGCGGCGTCGCCTGCACCGCCATTTTCTTGGGCAAGAGAAAGTTACGGCCGTAGCCATCGGCCACGGTCACAATCTGGCCGCGATTTCCCAGTTTGTCGACATCCTGCAACAGAATGATTTCCATCGAAGAAACTCCCTCGATTCAGTTCGCCCGCCGCGCGCTGCGCAGCGCCACAACCTCCACCGGCGGGCAGGCCGCCTCTTCCCGGACCTTTGCGCCTAGATCGCGCTCGTGAAGGGCAGCAGAGCGATGCTCCGCGCCCGCCGAATGGCGGTCGTGAGCGAATGCTGGTGCGGGGCGCAGGTTCCCGTCAGGCGCCGGGGCAAGATCTTCCCGCGCTCGGAAATGAACTGCCCGATCAGCCGCACATCCTTGTAATCCACGAAATCGATCTTTTCGGCGCAGAACTTGCAAACCTTGCGCCGCCGGAAGTATTGTCTTCGTCCGCCGGGCGCGCCGCCCTCTCTTCTGGCGGGGCGCTCGGTCGGGGGACCAGCGGGTCTCTGATCTGCCATATTCATTCACTCCTTCATCCCTGGGCGGGCTCGGCTGCAAGCGGAGGAGCCGCCGCAGGTGTGGGCTTGGAACGCGGCCGGCGGGCTTCCTGCTTGGCCCGCAGAGCCTTATACTTCTCCGCCCGTTTCAGCTCTTCATCCACCCGCACCGTCATGTATTTGATGACCGAGTCGGTCACCTTGAGTCGACGCTCCAACTCCTTCACCGTGTCGCCATTGCCTTCCAGCACGAAGAGGATGTAGAACCCCTCCCGCTGGCGCGCCACTCGATAGGCAAGCCGGCGGCGGCCCATTTTCTCAACCTTTTCGATGGTCCCGCCCGCGCCGGCCACCACACCCTGCATTTGGGTGGCGAGCTTTTCGATCTCCTCGTCGTTAACGTCCGGCCTGACCACAAAAATAATCTCGTATTTGCGCATTGCGATTCATGCCTCAGGCGACCGAACGCGCTGGTTAAAGCGGTTCATCGCCGCGGGAATTCCCTCCTTCAGAATCACTCGCACGGCCTCACCGGCCCGCTCGAGCATCTCAGCCACGTGTTCCAGGTCCGCCTTGCGGAACGAACCGAGGACGTAGGACACCCGATCCTCCACTTCACGTTCGGGCCGGGCGCCGAGCCTTACCCGGCCGAACTCATCGGCCTGGAGCGAGCCGATGATCGACTTCAAACCGTTATGCGTGCCGGCGCTCCCTCGCGGCCGAATCCGCAACATGCCGAGGGGAAGGTCGACATCGTCCACCAGCACCAGCAAATCGGCCGGCGCCAGTTCATACTTTTCGAGCAGCCTCGCCACCGCCATGCCGCTCAGGTTCATGTAAGTCTGCGGCTTGGCCAGGATAACCCGCTCGCCTTCCAGCTCGGTGAGCGCGGTCACAGCTTGCGCCTCTCGCCGCGCAATATCGACTCCGCAATCTTCCGCCAGCCGATCCACCGCCATGAATCCCAGGTTGTGCGGCGTCAAGTGGTATTCGTAGCCGGGGTTGCCGAGGCCGACAATCAGTTTCACGCTGCCCTTCCCGCTGCCGCCGCATCAACCCGAGACCGGTCAGGACTCCTTCTTCTCTTTCTTGCCGCCGGCCTCTTCCTCGGCGGCCTCTTCCTCCGCCTTGCCCTTGCGGATCACTTCCGGTTCGACAGGGGCCGCCACCTCGACCACCTCCGCTGGCTTCTCTTCCTCAACCTTCAGAGCGACCACGTGGGCCACGGCGCGGGTGACATCCGTCAAGACCGTGATCTTGTCGCTTACCGGAAGGTCCGCGACGCGCAGCGTTTTGCCGATCAGCAACTCCGTGACATCGATGACGAGGTGATCGGGGATATCGTCGGGCAGGCACTCGACTTCGACCTCGCGCAGGAGGAACTCAAAGACGCCTCCCTGCGTCTTGACGCCCTTGGCCTCGCCCGTGACCTGCACCGGCACTTTCACCTTGAGCTTCGCGTCGCGCGCCACGCGCACCATATCAACGTGCAGCAGGGAGCCCGCGAGAGGGTCCACCTGCCAGTCGCGCAGCATCACGCGCGCCGGGGCCTTGCCCCGAATCTCCAGCGTAAAGATGGCGTTGTGGCCCGCTTCGGAGTGGAGAATGTCGGCGATCTTGCGCGGGTCGACGGTCACCGGACTGGCCGGCCCGCCCGCCCCGTACACAATTGCCGGGATGCGGCCGTCGTGCCGCAGCCGCCGGGAGGCATTCTTGCCGAAGTCCTCGCGAGGATCGGCTTCAACGGTCAGAACTTGAGACATAATCCTACCTGCTCCTTCGAAACTTCAACCCTTGCGGGTCCCAACCTCTAAGGTCAAATAAACAACCGGCTCACCGAGGTCTCATCGTGAATGGAACGAATCGCATTCGCGAGCAATCCCGCCACGCTGAGCACTTTGATCTTCGGGCACTTCGCGCCCGCCTCGGAGAGCGGGATGGAATTCGTGGTGACGACCTGCTCGAGCTTCGAGTCGCGAATCGTCTCGATGGCGTGGCCGGCGAACACGCCGTGCGTGCAGCAGGCGTAAACCTTCTCGGCGCCCTTCTCGAGCAGAGCGCCCGCCGCCTTCACCAGCGTCCCGCCGGTGTCGATCATGTCGTCGACTATCAAGCACGTCTTCCCCACCACGTCGCCGATGACATTGAACATCTCCACCACGTGGGCATCCTCGCGCCGCTTGTCGATGATGGCGAGGGGAACCTTCAACTTCTTGGCGAAGGCCCGCGCCCGCTCCACTCCGCCCGGATCCGGCGAGACCACGACCAGGTTCTTGAGCTTGAGCTTGCGGAAGTAGTCGACGGTGACGGGAATGGCGTAAAGATGGTCCACGGGGATGTTGAAATAACCTTGAATCTGCCCGGCGTGCAGGTCCAGCGCCAGGACGCGGTGCGCCCCCGCGGTGGTCAGCAGGTCGGCGACGAGCTTGGAGGAGATGGGGACGCGTGGCCGGTCCTTGCGGTCCTGCCGCGCATAGCCGTAGTAGGGCACGACGGCGGTGATGCGGTCGGCGGAGGCGCGGCGAGAAGCGTCAATCAGGATCAGGAGCTCCATCAAGGTGTCGTTCACCGGGCTGCACGTCGGCTGAATCAGAAAGACATCGGCGCCACGCACGTTCTCCATGATCTGCAGGCGCACTTCTCCGTCCGGGAATCTGCCGACCTGCGCCTGACCCAGAGGAACACCCAGGTGTCCGCAGATCTCCTTGGCCAGCGCCGGATGGGCGTTGCCGGAGAAAACCTTGAGCATATGTCGGTTAATCGCCATCCTCGTTTCCTCAGCCGCGGTTGTCGTCCCCGCCCCCAATACCTGGCTGGGAGGCCTGGATTCGAACCAGGGTTCCATGCTCCAAAGGCATGTGTCCTACCACTGGACGACCTCCCAAAAGAGCAGTTAACAGTTGAAAGTTGACAGTCAACAGCCGACTGCAGGCCGCGAAACAAGCTTTCAAATTTTCACTATCAACTGTCGACTATCGACTCTCAACTGCTCTCACGTACTCTGGCCGCGACAGGGTCCGCGTTCGATACGTTTGCCAGCGTCTTGGGATAAGAGCGGTTGCGCGCGCGAGCTTTGGGGCGGAATCGAACACACCGAAAACGGCTGACCCGCTACCGGTGAGAGAGGCGATTTCGGCTCCGGCCCGGACGAGTTGGCGTTTCAAGCGTGCCAACTCAGGCCACCTCGCGAAAGCGACTAGCTCGAAGTCGTTTTCGGCCGGCCCCCAGCCTTGCAGGGGATGATGTGGCCACGCGCCAAAAAAATATATGTTAATTGCTCTTGCAGGTTTTGTCAATTCTTCCTTTAGAAGCCGCCCCGCTTCCTCGTAGGCGACCCCCGTGGAAACAGGAAATCCCGGAAACGCAATCAGGACGTGCCGGCGCGGCAAGTCGGCCAGCGGATAGATTTCCTCCCCGCGCCCGATGCCGAGGGCGCGTCCCCCGAGGAGGAAAAACGGCACGTCCGAACCGAGCTGCGCCGCCAGTCGAAACCGTTCGGCGAGCGGCAGGCGATCGCCGGTCAGCCGTTCCAGACCCAGCAGCGTGGCTGCCGCGTCGGCGCTCGCGCCACCCAGACCCGAGCCGGAAGGGATTCGCTTCTCGAGCTGCAGAGAAATCGCGCCACGAAACTCGCGCGCGGCCCGCCAGAGTTCGCAGGCGCGGTAAACGAGATTCCCGCGCCCGGAAGGAATTGAAGGATCGCTGCACTCCAGGTCGATGGTATCCTGGCCGCGTTTTACCGATAGGGCGAGGCGGTCATGGAGCGCCACCGTCTGATAAACGGTACGGATTTCGTGGTAACCGTCAGGACGTTTGCCGGAAATCTTCAGGCCAAGGTTGATCTTGGCGAAGGCGCGGACTCGGATGCTTGCCGGGGAGAACTTAGCCAACTCCCGAAACCTTGGATAGACAGTTGCGCGGGCCTTGCTAGCGATGGGCTGTTTTTTCTTTGGCCAGGCGGGCCTTCAGCTCGTCGAGTTGCTTCTGCAACCGAGCAGCCTGCTCCGCATCGAAATCACTGCTCACGGCATTCGGCCAGTCACGGAGCGCCCGCTCCCAGGCCTGCTGGGCCGCCTGGGGCTTTCCCAGTTGCAGGTAAACGTGGCCCAGGTGCTCCTGGATGGTCGGGTCGCTGCTAATCTTGTGGGCCGCTTTTTCAAGATGAGGCGCGGCAAGATCGGGGCGATTCATCTTGAAGTAGGCCCAACCCAGGCTGTCGAGGTACTCGCCTTTATTGGGCTCAATCTCCAGCGCCTTCTGGATATACTTCACCGATTCCTCCAGCCGCACACCGCGGTCCGCCAGCATGTAGCCAAGGTAATTGCACGCCGCGGCGTTCAGCGGATCCGACGCCAGTACCTGGCGGAACTGCTCCTCCGCCAGATCGTATTTCCGCTGCCGCTCGTAGATGGAGCCCAGAACGAAGTGGGGATACTCCTGGTCGTCCGGCTTGGTGCTCATTTCCAGAGCTTTGCGCGCACTCTCTTCGGCGGCGGGAAATTGCTTCCCTTGAGAGTAAACCTGCGCCATGGTCAGATAGATTTCCCGGTCGGCGGAGGAGCCTTTCACCATGGCTTTCAATTGCTGAATCGCTTCCGCGGTGCGCCCGCTCTCCCCCATCAAGGTCGCGAGAAGAATACTCAACGAACGCTCATTGGGGTACTTCTTAACGGCGGCTTCCGCCGCCTCCAGAGCCTTTTGTGGCTGGCGGCTCAAACGCAGCGTCTCGATGATCAAACCCTCGGCGCGCGCCTCGTGTTCTCCCCCCAGCGCCTTGACCTGCTGGAAGACTTCCATCGCCTGAGGGAATTTCTCCTGAGTGCGATAAATCAACCCCAGCCTCTCCAAAAAAACGGCGCGATTGGTGGCCTCGCCCGGCGTGTACTTGCCATCGGGACGCTCGGATTGCTTCAATAACCCCTGGAGGAGCTGTGCCGCTTTGTCCTCGTTGCCCGCGGCGTCCTCGAGAAGGACTTGCTGGTAGGCAACTTCTACGCTGTCGGGCATCAAGCTCCGGGCCTTGTCGAACTCCTGCCGCGCCTGATCGAACTTGCCCTCTTGCCGGTCGATCTGCCCAAGGCGCAGGTAGCTGGGACCGTCCTGGGGCTCCAGCTTGATAATCTTCTGCAGCTCCGTCCGCGCCGCCGCGAACTTCCCTGCCCCGGCCAGGGCTTCGGCGTAGGCTCGCCGCACATCCTGGTTCTCCGGACTTTGGGCGAGTAACTTCTCGTAAGTGGCGATGGCGTTGTCGTAATCGCGCGCCTGGGTATAGGCGAAGGCCAGCATCGCCGTGGTCCGTGAGTCTATCTCCGACTCAGGAACGCGTTTGAGCAGGTCCACAGCCTGATCGTAGTCGCCGCTATCAAAGTAAAGCTGCGCCAGGCTGCCCAGGGCGCTCATGGAATCCGGGTCGGAGTTGAGCACTTTTCGATAGACTTCTTCCGCCTTGTCGCGCTGGTTGTTCAGCGAGTAAAGACGCCCCAGTTTGAGATCGTTGTCGGCGTCCTTGGGATCCAGCCGGCTCAACGCCTCGAAGTGCTCAATGGCTTTGCGCAGGCTCTCTTTGGCCACCTTTTCTGGCTGGGATTCACTCAAGTTGTGAAAGTAGAGATTGGCGAGCAGACGGTGAGCATCGATCTGGTCGGGATTGATCTTCAGGACGGCTTCGGCATCGCGCACGGCATCGGTGATGTGCCCCATCCGCCAGTAAAGCTCGGCGAGTTCCACCCGCAGGAAGAGCGAGTCGGGATCGGCTTCCATGGCTTTCTTGTACTCGGCCACCGCCCGATCAATGTAATCGCTGCGATTGCTCATTCCAGCCAGCTCGCGATAACGGCGGGCCAGCATGTAGTGGAAGTAGGCGGTGGAGTGGTCAGGCGTGGACGAAGACGTCTCCGCGGACTGCGGTGCTGGCGCCACTGGCTCCTGACTCGCCCCGGCGCCCGCCGCCAAAAACAAAAAGAGGCCGAACCCAGCCCCCATCAGAATTCCTGCTTTTCTCATGTCCCTCTCTGCCCAGCGCGTGGATCTCATAGCATTATGGCACACGGCCGAGGGGCTGTCAAAACCCGGCCCCCACAACGCCGCCCGCCATGAACGCTCAGAGACTGTGATGCGCCCTGTCAGGAAGAGGATTGCCCGAATCCCGAAATTAGGCGCACTTCACGGCCGCTTTGCCCAGGAACTCCGCCGAGTCGCCGAGCTCTTCCTCGATGCGCAGCAACTGGTTGTACTTGGCAATACGGTCAGTGCGGCTGCCCGAACCCGTCTTGATCTGGCCGGTAAATAGGCCCACGGTGAAATCGGCGATGAAGGCGTCTTCGGTTTCGCCAGAGCGGTGAGAGACGACGGCCGTGTATCCGTGCCGGCGCGCCAGTTCGATGGCCGCGATGGTTTCCGTCACCGTGCCGATCTGGTTGAGCTTGATCAGAATCGAGTTGGCGATCCCTTCCTCGATGCCCCGCGCCAGCCGGTCCGTGTTGGTCACAAAAATGTCGTCGCCGACCAGTTGAATCTTGTCGCCGAGTTGCTGCGTCAGGATCTTCCAACCATCCCAATCGTCCTGCGCCAAGCCATCCTCAAGGTTAATGATGGGATACTGCCGTACCCAGTCGGCGTAGAGCTTGACCATTTCCTCTGCCGACTTCTTCGACTTGTCGGACTTGAAGAAAACGTATTTGCCATCCTGATACATTTCGCTCGCCGCCGGGTCGAGCGAAATACAGATGTCGTGCCCGGGCGAGTAACCCGCCTTCTCGATGGCTTCCAGGATCAGTTCCACGGCTTCAACGTTGGACTTCAGGGCCGGAGCGAAGCCGCCCTCATCCCCGACCGAGGTGTTGTAGCCTTTGTCTTTGAGGACTTTTTTGAGCGTGTGGAAGGTCTCGACGCCCATCCGCAATGCCGTCGCAAAGTTCTCTGCGCCCACCGGCATAATCATGAACTCCTGGAAGTCCACGGTATTGTCGGCGTGCACGCCGCCGTTCAGGATGTTCATCATGGGCACGGGCAGTCGGCGCGCCTGCAACCCGCCCAGGTAGCGGTAAAGGGGCATATGCGCGGAGCGCGCCGCAGCGCGGCAGACTGCCATCGAAACCGCCAGGATAGCGTTGGCACCGAGGTTGCCCTTGTTAGGTGTGCCATCCAGCTCAATCATCCGGCGATCGATCAAGGACTGCTCGCTCGCCTCGCGCCCGCCCAAGTCGCGCGCGATCTCCAAGTTAATGTGTTCCACAGCCTGCAAGACGCCTTTGCCCAGGTAGCGGCGCTTGTCGCCATCCCGCAGTTCCAGCGCCTCGTGCTCGCCCGTCGACGCCCCCGAGGGCACGGCAGCACGCCCGAAGGAGCCGTCACGCAGGTGCACGTCGGCTTCCACCGTCGGATTGCCGCGCGAATCGAGAACTTCACGACCTACGATCAGATCAATTTCCGCCATAAGAATGACTCCCGGTTGAGATATCGAAACGGGGAATTTTATCACAGTGCCGGGCCTCCGCGCGGGGATTCCCACCGGCCCCGATTCCTTGTCCGGTCGTCATCCAGTTTGCATTCCGGCAATGCCGGGCGATAATGAGCCTGTCGCGCGACGGCGGAAAGCGGCCGCCTCAGAACGTATCGTGTGACGTAGAAGGCTCAGGCTGGAGGTCGTCATGAAGAAGCTCGGGAAGTGCATCCTCTGGATGATTGGCATCGTGCTGGTGGTCGAGATTGTGGTGATCACGGTGGGGTATTTCTCGAAGCGGATCGGACAGGACACCGTGCTGACGCTTCGTCTGGAAGGGGAGATCGCCGAGCAGGCGCCCAGCGACGGCCTCGCGTCGCTCCTGGGTGGCCCCCAGAATACCGTTACGGAAGTTGTGGAAGCCCTGGACCGCGCCAGCCACGATGCACGGATCACCGGGCTCGAGCTGCGCGTCGTCGATCCGGCCCTGGGCATGGCCAGTATTCAGGAGATTCGGCAGAAGATCCGCCAGTTCAATCGGGCGGGTAAGTTCAGCGTCGCCTATCTGGAATACGGAACCAACCGCACTTACTTCCTCGCCTCCGCCTGCCAGACCGTGGTGCTGCTGTCGACCTCGCTCCTGCACCTCCACGGGCTGATGGCCTCCGCCACCTTCCTGCGCGGCACCTTCGACAAACTCGGCATTTACCCCGACTTCTACCACATCGGCGATTACAAAAACGCCTCCAACATCTTCACCGAAAAGAAGTACACGGCCGCGCACCGCGAAGCCACCCAGGCGCTTCTCGATGATTTCTCCGGCCAGTTCGCGCAAGGCGTGGCAGAAGCGCGCAACATGAAAGCCGAGGAGGTGGCAGCGCTGATTGCCAAAGGGCCCTTCACGGCTCCCGAAGCGCTTGCCGCCAAGCTCGTGGACCGCGTCTCCTACGCCGACGAGGCGCGCGACCTGGTCAAGCAGAAGAATCACGGGAGCGACAGCCGCCTGAGCGTGGCCGAATACTTCCGCCGTACCGAGCGGCAGGGGCGCTCGAAGCTGGCGGTCATCTACGCTACGGGCGATATCCTGCCCGGCCGCAGCAGCCGCAGCCCTTGGGGCGGAACGATGATGGGCTCCGACACGATCGCCGAGCAATTCAAGCGCGCGCGGGAAGACGCTTCCGTGAAGGCGGTCGTTCTGCGCATCGACTCACCGGGTGGCGTCGCTTTCGCTTCCGAGGCGATGCGCCGGGAACTCCTGCTCACCAAGCGCGAGAAGCCCGTCGTGGTTTCCATGTCGGATGTCGCCGCTTCCGGCGGCTATTGGATTGCCATGTCCGCCAATAAGATCGTCGCCCAACCGGGAACGATTACGGGCTCCATCGGTGTGCTGACGGGAAAGCTCAACATCCTGGGGCTTTACGAGAAGCTCGGCCTGAGCAAGGACCAGATCGCCACCACGGATAACTCCACCATCGACTATCCGTTTCAGAATTTCACGCCCGGGCAGCGCGAGTCGATTCTGAAGTACATGCACGACATCTACGGCAACTTCCTTCAGGGGGTCGCGGAGGGACGCAAGATGGATGTGGCGGCCGTCGACAAGATCGCCCAGGGGCGCGTCTGGAGCGGCGCACGCGCCAAGCAGCTCGGCCTCGTCGACGAACTCGGCGGCATGGACACGGCGATCGCCGCGGCCAAGACCCTCGCCAAGATTCCTGCGGGCGAGCAAGTCGCTCTCGTCTATCTCCCTCCACCGAGAGGATTAGTGGAGAAAATCCGCGACCTCGTGGACGGTGCAAGCGTCATGACCCCTGGCGCTGCCGCCCTGCGCTGGATGGAAAAGATTGAAGCCCTGGCCCGCATCCCCGCCTGGACGGTGCTGTCGGCGGTGCCGGAAATACAGTGACGAGACTCGGGTCTCGGGACTCGGGGTCCGGGGCTCGGGACCCGGGCAAACGCTGGAGTGACGACTAGGGCTTCCGAGTTTTCAACGATGTAATCAAGCGGTTCAACATCATGCTGATACTCTGGACTCGACCGCGGGCAGCGGCGGAATCATCTGCATTCAGGTAGCCCAATCTCTCCGCAACGATGAGGTGGGTTTCCAGTTCGAGAAGCGAGCCGCGTGCTACGAGCAAGAACTGCACATATTCCTTGGTCGATCCGCGTCCCCATCCTTCGGCAATGTTGGCAGGAACAGAAATTGCCGCTCTGCGAATCTGACTGGTGAGTCCGAACTTCTCGGTGTCCGGGAACGATCTTGTCACTTCATACATAGAGGGGGCCAAGCTTACGCCCTTCTGCCAAACTTCGAGTTCCTTATAGTCCTTCATGATTGCCGAAGCCTAACCCAGCCCCGTTCAGATTGGCAATCTTTACACCGCACAGCAGGTTGCCCTTTCCGAACCCCGAGGCACGAGTCCCGGCCCCCGTTCACTACTGCCGCACTTGCCCGAGCCCCGAGTCGCGAATCCCGAGTTCCGTTCACTACTCCGGCTCTTCAAACATCCGTTGCTCGGGGACAACAACCACAATGCCGGTTTCCGTGACGTGGTATTTCTTGCGGTCGGCTTCCAGGTCGTAACCGATTTCGGTGCGCTCGGGGATATCGATGTGGCGGTCGATGATGGCGCGGCGGATGCGCGAGTAACGACCGATGCTGACATGGGAGAAAAGGATGGAGCTCTCGATTTCCGTGTAGCTGTTGACGCGGACGTCGGGGGAGAGAACGGAATGGGTGACGCGCCCGCCGGAAACGATGCAGCCGGAGGAGACGATAGAGTCGACGGCAATTCCCATGCGGCGGCCCTCCTGGGCGAAGACGAACTTGGCGGGAGGATATTGCCGCTGGTAGGTGCGGATGGGCCAGTGGGAATCATAGAGGTTGAAGACCGGCGAAACTGAAACCAGGTCCATGTTGGCTTCGTAATAAGCCTCGATGGTTCCGATGTCGCGCCAATACTGCGCGTCCTTCTCGTTCTCGTCGTGAAACTTGTAGGAGAAGACCCTTGCCTTGTCGATGAGTTTGGGAATGATGTTCTTGCCGAAATCGTGGCTGGAGTTGGCGTCGTCCGCGTCCTCGATCAGCGCCTGAAGGAGAAGGTCGCGATTGAAGCAGTAGATTCCCATCGACGCGAGGACCTTCTGAGGGTTGTCCGGGGAGGGTTTGGCAATCTGGGGTTTCTCCTCCCAGCCGACGAAGCGGTGGTTTTGATCGACTTCGCACACCCCGAAGCGCGAAGCTTCCGAGATGTCAAACTCCAGCGTTCCGATCGTAACGTCCGCACCGGCATCGATGTGCTGCTGAAGCATCAACTGATAGTTCATCTTGTAAACGTGATCGCCGGAAAGAATCAGGACGTACTTGCAGGGCTCGCTGCCGATGGAATAGAGGTTCTGAAAAATGGCGTCCGCGGTGCCGCGATACCAGTACTCCCCCACGCGCATCTGGGGGGGAAGAATCTGGACGAATTCGCCCAGTTCGCCGGGCAATACCGACCACCCGTCGCGGATATGGCGATTGAGCGAGAGCGCCTTGTACTGAGTGACGACGAAGATGCGCCGCAGGTCGGAATTAATGCAGTTCGAGAGCGCGATATCCACGATGCGGTAGATGCCGCCAAATGGGACGGCGGGCTTGGCGCGATCGCGCGTGAGCGGCAGTAAGCGTTCGCCGGCACCACCGGCCAGCAGACAGACCAGTGTGTCGCGATTCGCAGCAAAGTAAGTCATGGGCGCCCATCCCTGAGGCAGCTCTCCCCGCCCCCCCCTCCCTTCGATCCCGCGCAGGGAGACTCGCTCCTCGTGACTGGAAGGGAGATTATAACAAAGCCTCGTTCCCCCGCGGACGAACTTTCCTGCACTATCCCTTCTTGACTATTGCCCACGGGGAGGGGCAGACTGCCCCGAGCACACGAAAGGAGCACCTCCATGATCAGGATTTTGGTCGCCCTGCTATTTTCCGTCTCATCCGTTCTTGCCCAGGACTATTCCCAACTGCGCGTCATCGCATTCGGGGCTCACCCCGACGATTGTGATGGCAAGGCGGGGGGGATCGCCGCCAAATACGCCGCCGCCGGACACAAGGTGAAGTTCGTCGCCGTCACCAACGGCGATGCCGGCCATCACGAGCAGGGCGGCGGAATTCTGGCCAAGCGCCGGCGCGCGGAAGCGCAGGAGGCCGGACGCCGCATCGGGATCGAGTACGACGTTCTCGACAATCACGACGGAGAACTGCTGCCTACGCTCGAAGTGCGTCGCCAGATCATCCGCAAGATCCGCGAATGGCAGGCGGACATCGTCCTTGGCCCCCGCCCCAACGACTACCACCCCGACCATCGTTATACGGGGGTGCTGGTCCAGGACGCCGCCTTCATGGTCACCGTGCCCAACATCGTCCCGGAGGTGCCGGCGCTGCGCAAGAATCCCGTCTTCCTTTACTTCTCCGACAGCTTCACCCGTCCGCAGCCGTTCCGGGCGGACATCGTGGTGAGCATCGACGACGTCTTCGAGAAGAAAATCGACATGCTGGATGCCCACGTTTCCCAGATGTACGAATGGCTGCCCTGGCACGACGGCAAGCTGGCGGAAGTGCCCAAGTCGACGCTCGCGCGCAAGGAGTGGCTGGCGGGGCAGCGGGCGAGCCGCGTCGCGCCGGAGTGGAAGGCGGCGGCAGAGATATGGTACGGGGCGAAAGCCGTCGGCATTCAGCACGCGGAGGCGTTCGAAATCGCCGAATACGGCCGCCGGCCGGATGATGCGGAAATCAGGAAGCTCTTTCCCTTCTTTCCTGCGAAATGAACGCGGGCAGTTGAATTCGCCGGCCTGAATTGGTAGGGTTAGCCGCTCGATCGGTTCAGAAAGGAACTCTCATGCGAAAAATGCTTTGGATCGTCTGCGCAATGATTCTGATGGGTGGCTGTACGCAGAAGGAGCAGCCGGAGCCGCGCCAGCCGGCAACTCAGCCCGAGGCAGCGGCGCCCGCGCCGGCCACTCCGCCAGCGGCAGAAGCGGCAAAGCCCGCCGAACCCGCTCCAGCCAAAACCGCCCCTGCCGCCGCCAAAACCATCACCACAGCCTCAGGACTGAAATACCAGGACCTGCTGGAGGGCAAGGGTCCCTCGCCCAAACCGGGAAGCCACGTGATGGTGCATTACACCGGCTGGCTGACCAACGGCACCAAGTTCGACAGCTCGTTGGACCGCAATCAGCCGTTCACTTTCACGCTCGGTCGCGGCGAGGTCATCAAGGGCTGGGATGAAGGGGTCGCAACGATGCACGTGGGCGGGAAACGCAAGCTGACCATTCCCCCCGGGCTCGCTTACGGAAGCCGCGGCGCGGGCGGCGTGATTCCCCCCAATGCCACGCTTATCTTTGAGGTCGAGCTCTTAGGTTTCCAATAGAGCCGAGGCAGGGTGAGGATGCGCGGGAGGGTCCCAGAAACAGCCTGATTCCCCTCGCGTGTGGTCGCTGATCGTCCACCCCTCCGTTCTGCATGGAGAGGACTGGCCGTGACGCAGAACCTCACCCCGCTCACCGATAGGTGCATAGCTTGCAGTCGCAGTTCTCTACCCTGGATTGGGCGCTGGTCATCGGGTTTATTGCTTTCTGCGGCGTGCTGGGAGTGCGCGCCAGAAAGCGCGCTGGCTCGCTCGACGACTTTCTGGTGATGGGCCGCCGGCTGGGTCCAGTTTGGGGCGTGGCGACATTGGCGGCGACCGAAACCGGTCTCGTCACCATCATCTATTTTTCCGAGGAAGCCTACCTGGCGGGTTTCGTGGCGCTGGCCGCCTCGGTCATCGCCGCTGCCACGATGTGGTTTGTGGGGCGGACAGGCTTGATCATCAAACGCCTGCGCGCGCTCGAAGTCCGCACTGTCCCGGAATTCCTCGAGACCCGCTTCAACACTCACGTGCGCTGGATCGCCGGGGTCGCCACTTTCCTAGTGGGCGTGCTGAACATGGGGATATTCCTGCAGACCGAGGGGACGTTCCTGGCCGTGGTGATGGGCATCTCACCGGCCAAGCTGCCGCTGATTATGGGCGTGATGCTGGTGGTTGTGATCGCTTACACGATGCTGGGTGGGATGTATTCCGTCGTGCTCACCGACGTGGTGCAGTTCGTCTTCATTCTCATCGGGGTTAGTTGTACGACCTATTTCATTTTCGCAGCAGCGGGAGGCTGGCAGAAGATCATCGAGGCTGTTGCCGTGCATCGCGGCAGCGCGGGCCTGAGCCTTTGGGACGCCACACGCTATGGCCCGCTCTTTCTTGCCTGGACGACGCTCTACTATCTGAGCGGCTGGTCCTCCTGGCAGCCGGTAGTGGCGCGCGCCCTGAGCATGAAGGATGTGGGCCTGGCATTGCGCCTCTATCGCCTGAGCAGCCTGTTCATGCTTTTTCGCGCAGGCTTCCCGATGATCTGGGGGGTGGGGGCGCTGGCCATCGTCGGCATCGTTACGCCCAGCAGCACCGCTCTGCCGCAAATGCTGGTCAAGATTCTGCCCGCGGGAATGATCGGCCTTGTGACAGTGGGATTTCTGGCAGCGTCGATGTCCACGTATTCGAGCTATTTTCTCGCCTTCAGCTCGATCCTCGTGCAGGACGTCGTGGGGCCGCGCTTGCACCGGACGCTTTCCGACCACCAGCGGGTGGTATTCACCCAGGCGGGGATTCTGGTTATCGGCGTCCTCATCTACTTCTGGGGAATGTTCTACCACTTTCCGGAGTCGGTCTTCCGTTACATCACGGTGACCGGTTCGTTGTCGTTTGCCGCAACTCTCACCGTGCTCGTGGGAGGAATCTATTGGAAGCGCGCCAGCGCTGGGGGAGCGTATTGCGCTTTTCTGGGCAGCGCCATTCCGCCGGTGATCTGCCTGGTGCATCCGCAGTTCAGCCCCACGTCCGCCGGGCTGCTCAGCTACACTCTTGCCATGACCGGCATGGTCCTCGGTACGCTGACGTTTCCGCGGCCGGCGGTGGGCCAACGGGAAGTCTGCGCGCCCCACTGACCTCTAGGAAGAAACTCTTGGAGGAGCAATCCCATGGACTACACCTATCGTGACATCGCCAAGATGATTGACCATTCCCTGCTCAATCCGGTGATGACTGACCAAGTCCTCGAGAAGGGCTGCCGCGACGGCTTGGAGTACGACGTGGCCACCGTCTGCATCATGCCGCACTACCTGAAGCGCTGCGTCGAGATCCTGGAAGGGAGTGCGGTGAAGGCGAGCACCACGGTCGGCTTTCCCCACGGTGGCCACACCACCGCGGTCAAGGTCGCCGAGGCTCGGCAGGCGCTGGCCGACGGCGCGGAAGAGCTCGATATGGTGGTGAACATCAGCAAGGTGCTCAGCCAGGATTGGGCCTACGTGAGCAGCGATATCGAAAGAGTTGTGGAGGCAGCCCACGGGCATGGCGCCAAGTTGAAAGTGATCTTCGAGAACTGCTACCTGAAAGACGAGCACAAGATGAAGCTTTGCGAGATCTGCGGCGAAGTCGGCGCCGACTGGGTGAAGACTTCGACCGGTTACGGCTCAGGCGGAGCGACCGACGCCGACCTGATACTCATGCGCAAGCATTCCCCACCGCACGTGCAGGTCAAGGCGGCGGGAGGCATCCGCGACTTGGAAGGATTGTTGAGGGTTAGGGCGCTGGGTGTGACTCGCGTCGGAGCATCGCGCACTGCTGACATTTTGGATGAATGCAGGAGAAGGCTTCGCTAATCCTCGAACTCTCCCGAGCGCAGAAGAGAGACAACGGATGTCATCCGTGGGGAGGCGGAGTGGGTCTGGCCCTCGACTTCCGGGCGAGTCATCCAAGTGCCGATGGCCTGGTTCCGGCGGAGCGGCAGTGACGCCTTTTGGCTTTGTAGCGCGGGACTTCAGAGTCTGTGTGATAACACTCGTTTTGGGCACGGCTGATGACGAGTGAGGTCTATGATCCTCGGATTTCGCTTTTTGATCCGGTCGGAGGGAGCGCCTCAACGGCAGAGGGGCCACCTCGGCC
>Ga0315282_10002503_pt1 | contig 33713 bp, 33 predicted proteins | sample YL17G07_20_MG_FD_203693 | JGI IMG/M metagenome (GOLD analysis project Ga0315282, IMG submission 203693) | Sediment microbial communities from Yellowstone Lake, YNP, Wyoming, USA - YL17G07_20 | ecosystem: Environmental > Aquatic > Freshwater > Lake > Sediment | place: USA: Wyoming | collected...
TAAGCGAGTTCCTGAGCAGGCACGCCAACACCCGCACAGACGAGTGGGGCGGCAGCCTCAGGAACAGGATGACGCTCCTGAAGGAGGTCTACGACGAGATCAGGGGAAGGCTCGGCCCGGAGGTCCCAGTCGCCCTAAAGATGAACTGCGACGACTTCAGCCCGGACGGCTTCACCGTCGACGAGGCCGCCGAGGTCGCCCAGGCCATGGCGGCCAGGGGCATCGACCTGATAGAGGTCAGCGGGGGAGGCATAGGCCAGAGGCAGGAGCTCCGCGCCAGGGCGACGAGCCCCGACCCGGCCCTATCGGAGGTAAGCTTCGCCGGCCACTGCGAGAAGATGAGGGCGGCGACTAGGCCGAAGCCCCTCGCCCTCGTCAACGGCTTCCGGACTCTGTCCGCGATGAAGGCCGTAGTCGACAGGGGGATCGCTGACATGATCTCCATGAGTCGCCCATTTATCAGGGAACCTGACCTGGTGAGGAGGTTTGAAGCCGGTCAGTTGGAGGTCGGCTGCGTCCGCTGCGACACCTGTGAGGCGGCCGAGGTCTTCTCGAAGGAGATGCTCCACTGCAGGGTGAAATGACCGGGCTGGGGTCAGCAGCACCTGGTATACCTCAACGGGCCGCTCCTATAGCCGTTCGAGCCTAAGTGGCTGTACCGGGCCCGGGCTGAATCGAAAGTTAGAAATATCCTCCAAAAGAATGAGGTTTGGTTCGATGATTGATATGGCTGCTAAGAAGTTGGGCTCGCTGGAGCCGAAGGCTGTGTGGTCGATATTCGAGGAGATCACCAAGATACCGCGTTGCTCCGGCAAGGAGCAGAAGGTCCAGGACTGGCTGAGGAGGTGGGCTGAGGAGAACCACGTCAAGTTCAAGAAGGACGAAGTCGGAAACGTCCTCCTGACCCGCGAGGCGTCGCCGGGCTGCGAGGGTTACCCCGGCCTCGTCTTACAGAGCCACCAGGACATGGTCTGCGAGAAGGACGAGGCGAGCCCCCACAACTTCGACACGGATCCCATCCCGGTCAAGGTGGAGGGGGACATCGTAAGGGCGGACAGGACCACCCTAGGCGCCGACAACGGTATGGGCATCGCCATCTCGATGGCCCTCATCGCCGACCCCACCCTGAAGAAGCATGGCAAGATCGAGGCCCTGATGACCGTGGAGGAGGAGACCGGCCTCAAGGGGGCTATGAACATGAAGCAGGGCTTCTTCACAGCCAAGAACATGATCAACCTCGACAGCGAGGAGACAGGAGTCATAATCATCGGCTCAGCTGGAGGCGGGGGGACCCAGTACACCATCCCGATCTCCTTCGAGCCCGTCGAGGGCTGGGCGGGGATGAAGTTCAAGGTCGATGGACTCCTCGGAGGCCACTCAGGGGTCGACATACACCTCCCGAGGGCGAACGCGAACAAGCTCCTCGGCGACTTCCTCTACACCCTCGGCAAGGAGACCCCCCTCAGGATATCGAACATCCAGGGCGGGACGAGGGGGAACGCCATCCCGAGGTCCGGTTCCTGCGTCTTCGTCGTCCCCAAGAAGAACGCCTCCAAGGTGAAGGCGGTCCTCGACAAGTGGGGGAAGAAGGCGAAGAAGGGCTTCCCCGTGGAGGAGAACATGGTCTTCACTCTGGAAGAGGCGAAGACGGAGAAGGCCGTATCGGAGGAGAAGACCGCCTCCCTAATAGGAATACTGAAGGAGGTCCACCACGGCCCCTTCTCCTGGAGCAAGAGCATAGAGGGGCTCGTTGAGACCTCGAACAACCTCGCAATAGTGAACACAGAGGAGGTCGCCGTCAAGATCTCCATAATGTCCAGGACCTCGGACGCCGAGGACATGGCGAAGAACAGGAAGATCCTGAAGGAGATCGGTGTGAAGTACGGTGCCGACGTGGTCCAGCCGCCGAGCGGGACCGGATGGAAGGCCGATGTCACCTCCCCCTGGCTCCACTTCGTCGCGGCGATCTACGAGCAGGTCCTTGGCGGGAAGCCCGTCGTGACAGCCATCCACGCCGGCCTCGAGTGCGCCCAGTTCATCAACCTGGAGCCCGGGCTCAGGGTGGTCTCCGTCGGCCCCACCATTAAGAGCCCCCACAGCCCACAGGAGCTCGTCCAAATCGACTCCGTCAAGACGGTCTGGAGCGCCGTGAGGGCCGTGGCCGAGAAGATGGGCAAGGAGTACAGGTGACCGAGGGCACCACTGATCTTTTAGAAAATTTTCGCTTTTTTTCGCTTTTCTTAGTTAAAAAATTTATATAATATCCGGGTATCACCCTATACCCATGTCTATGATAGATCTGATGAAGACTAGGAGAAGCATCAGGAGCTTCCTACCGAAGCCCGTTAGCGACGAGGACGCGATAAAGATCTTGGACGCCGCCCGCCTGGCGCCGTCCGGCGGCAACAGGCAGCGCTGGAAGTTCTTCTGGGTCAACGACCCCCAGGTCCTGAGGATGATTAAGAACTGCTCTCCAGGCTTCTACGGCGACGCGCCCGCCGCCATCATCGCGGGGCTCGAGGATGAGAGCGGCGGACCCGGGGGCGTCATAGGCCTCCTGGACATAGGCTTCGCCGCCGAGAACATCCTCCTGGCGGCCCACGCCCTCGGCCTCGGCGGATGCGCGGTCGGCTCATTCATCGCGGCGTCGGTGAAGAAGGTGGTGAATGCCCCGGACGGCTTCAAGCCGGTCCTGATCTTCTCCATCGGCTACCCAGACAAGACGCCAGCCACGCCGACGAAGAAGAAGCTCTCCGAGATCGTCTACCTGAACGAGTACGGGAAGAGCTGGGAGAAGCTGGAGGGGCTCTAGTTGAGCGAGACGTTTGACGACCGCTACTTCGACCTGACCATGAAGGTCCTCAACTACGCGATGGAGTTCGTCAACCAACCCAGCTACGCCTCCCTCAGGATGACCGACGTGCTCCAGAGCCTCGTCGACATCTCAGCCGAGATAGAGGGCGTCGAGAGGAAGGAGTTCTACGCCTCGGTGAAGGCGAAGTTCAGGGACAGGAAGCTCATGACGACCAAGCAGGCCGAGGTCGACTTCCTCAACGAGCTCCTAACCCTCTACGTCGAAGAGTGGAGAAGAAGGAAGTAAAAACCACCCTTTTTTAAAAAGAAAAAATTTTAAGGCCTTAAGGGCCTTTTTCCGAACCTTTATATCGACTTTATTGTGTCCTCGCCTTCTCGGGGGGAGTCGGGTAGGCGATCTTGCTGTGGGATAGCCCGAGGCTCACCAAGGTTTCCGCGAACTTGATGGCCGTTGGCAGGGGATCGACGACGAAGACACCGAGCTCCTTCGAAACCTTCTCTGCCATGCCGGTCATCCCCGTGCATCCCAGGATCAGGACCTCTGCCCCATCAAGCTCGATGGCCTTCCTCCCCTCCTCGACCAGTGCGTGGAACGTCGCGTCCGGATCCTTCTGGAGCTCGAGAACGGGTATCCCAGTCACTCGAACGGATGCTAGTTTCTTGGACACCCCGTAGATCTCGGCGTTCTCCCTTATCATGGGGATGATGTTCTTGACCACGCTGATCACCGAGAACCTGTCGCAGAGCGATGCCGCCACAAGCATGGATGATTCACAGGGCCCCGCGACCGGGATGCTCACGAGCTCTCTCCCGGTCCTGACGCTCGGGTCGCCGAAGCAGTTGACGACGACGGCATCCACTCCGTCTGCCTCCGCCTCAATTACCCTCTTTAAGATATCCGGACCGGCAAGGGCCTCGTCGTACCTGGATTCTATCGAGGCCGGACCGTGCTCTATGCCGACCCTGTCCAACTGGGTCTCGGGACATATCCCAGAAAGCCCTCGCACTCTGTCGAGATATTCCTTGTTCGCGAAGCTAGGCGTACCTGTCCTGACTATCGGCAATATCATTCTGATTCTCATTCGTCTTACCTCTGCACATAATTCAAGATACGATATAAAAAACTGGTCGGGTCCTTTTTACATGATCTCCTCTATCGGCCTGTAGGGCATGTCGAAGTTGAAGTGCCTTGGATTGTAGATCTTCAGGCCCCTCTCGGTCCTCCAGATATCGACGGCCTTCACCCCGACGACGGCAACCTTTCTACCCTGCGTCCAGGCCTCGGCGCGGAAGTTCGATAGACCCTCCCCCGTCCTGCTGTCTATGACGGTGAACGGGTCGGGGCAGGTGACGTAGGGCTCGCCGTCGAGCCAGGATATTTGGTTCTCGTTCTTGTACCAGAAGCGGAAGAGCTTCCCGTCGAAGTCTCCCGTGCCCTTGATCCAGCAGTCGCCCCAGAGGAACGCAGACTTCCCCTCTGTCGTGCGGGCCACTATCTCGCCCTCGAAGATCTTGTACCCCTTCGTGGCCTCGACGATCTTCTCGACAGGGTCGTCTCCTGACTCGTTCGCCTCCTTGATCGCCTTCCCCACCTTGATCGCCTTAGAATAGCTCCCCTGGACCGCCGACTCCTTGATGTCCCTTCCCTTCACAGACATCACGGTTGAGTTGAATCCCCCTGAGACTATGGCGATGGCCCTACTGATGTCCTCGAGCCTCTGCCAGCTGAGGGACTTCTCGAAGACCAGCATGTCTCCCCAGACGGTCGCTATGACCACGGGCGTCGCGGGAAGTTGCTTCACGTTGAAGCTCGTGAAGCACAGCTCCGGTACGGCGCGCTGCCCGGCCATGTCGGCGTCGACGACGGGCACCCCCTCCCCCGCTCCGCTGACGGCCTGACGATATATCCCCGGGCCTATCTCGCCGGCGAAGTGGGCGATGTATTTACTGTCTCCCTTTATTTCCTTCAGCCGCTCGATGGCTGCTTGCCTCCACGCATCCCCCTGGATCTTCGCGCCCTTCAGTAGGGGAAAGACCCTGTCCATCTCGCGGAAGGCGATCTCAATATAGGGGCCTCCTCTGACCGGGGGCCCGTACCTCTCCTGGTCCTCCCTCATTATGCCGCCGCCTATCCCTATGGGTACTAGGATCGGGCCGATATCAGAGAGATCCTTCGAATCGATCAGTTGTGGTTTAAGCCCGGACTCGAAGATCGGGTCGACATCCTTGCTGAAAGCCTCGTAGGTGGGATTCGCCCCTCCCCCGCCCGTGGCGAGTGCGGCTCCCCCTAGCACGGAACACCATAAATCATCTTTAGATAACGTTTTTACAACCATTCCTCGTCATCTCCTCCTCAAGTTAACCCGATAAAATAAAAAAGGGCTGTGAGGTCCTAAGCCTTCACGATCTTCTCTATCGGTTTGTACTCAATGTCGAAGCCGAAGTGCTTCGGGTTGTAGATCCTGAGACCCCGCTCCGTCCTCCAGGGGGCGGCCGACTTCATCCCCCAGACGACCACCTTCCGGCCCTGCGGCCAGTCAGTGACCCTGAAGTTGGAGAGGCCTTCGCCTGTCTCGCGGTCTACGACCGTGAACGGGTCCGGGCAGGTGACGTACGGCTTATCGTCGATCCAGCTGATCTGGTTCTCGTTCTGGAACCATATCTTCATGGTATGCCCGGCGTTCTTCCCTGTCCCCTTGATCCATGCGCTGCCCCATGTGAAGGAGTTCTTTCCCTCGTTCGTGTAGGCCGCGACTTCGCCCTCGAAGAGCTTGTAGCCTGAGGCCGCCTTGAGGATCGCCTCGACCGGATCCGTCTTGTCCTTCCTGGCCTTCAGGATGGCTTTCCCGACCTTCATCGAGAGGGACAGTGTCCCATGAACTGTGCCCTTCTTGATCCAGTCGTCGCTAAAGGCTGTCAGGCTCTGGCACCCTCCCCCTGAGATTATAGCGACGTGCCTCAGGAGGTCCTCCGCCCTCTGCCAGCTCAGGAGCTTCTCGAAGACCGCAAGGTCTCCCCAGCCCGTGCTAGCGATCACGGGCGCGACTGGGGCGTTCATTACGTTGAGTGTCGCCAACGAGAGCTCAGGCACGGCCCTGTAACCCGCGTTGTCGGCGTCCACGACGCATTTGCCCCTGTTATCGGGGGCGGTGAAGTACCGGTAGTTGTTGGGTCCGATCTCGAAGGGCATGTACCCGTAGGGCTCCTTCCCCTTGAGCTGGACCATCCGTTTGTGTATTGCCTGAGGCCAGTCCTCGCCTGGTATCTCAGCCCAGGACGGGATCGGGAAAACCCGGTCCATCTCCTTGATCCACTCCTGTACGCTGCCAAAACGTCGAAGGTACTTCTCGGCCTTCTCCCTCTCAAGCCCGCCGCCAATCCCGGCGCTGATGAAGATGATCTCGCCCTTTGGGATCTCGTCGGCGTCGATCAGTTTAGGCTTCAGCCCGGACCCGAAAAGCGGGTCGACCTCCTTGCTGAAGGTCTCATAACTGGGACTCGCTCCTCCTCCGCCCGTGGCCAGAGCAGCTCCACCGACGACGGTGCTCCAGAGATCCTCCTTAGTTAATATTTTTGCTACCATGGAAACCACCATATATTAGCTCTAATTGGGAGCTTAAACGTTCCGTACCCTTATTCTTCCAGCCTCTTAGCTATTCAATCCTATTTAAGGATAAAATTTAATTAACAATCACGTTCAAATAAACATCATCGAAAAGATAAGTTCCCAAATCAAAAGGCTCTCCCGCAATCTGACAGCCTCTGCCTAACTCGATTAAAGTAAGAATTTTTTTTTAAGCCAAGTTGTTCCGCTTTCCGTATTGAATTTTTTATTGATTTCTCGGGAAATATCCTCACAGTTTTTATTAGGAAGATTCAGTGGGGTCAGTATAAGGTGAGATTGTGAAGACCTTAACCAAGCAGAATATGGAGGACTACATAACGGGGGCAGTCATGCTGGGCTGCGGCGGCGGTGGTGGCGCCGATTGGGGGAAATCGATGGTCGACGAGGCTTTCGAGGCCGGCTACAAGTTCAGGCTGGCTGACCTCTCAAAAATAAAGGACGAGAAGATGCTGTGCATCCTCGCGGGGGTCGGTGGAGGCGTTCCCCAGGAGGCCAGAGATAAGGTCGCGCCCTACATGACGAAGTTCGACCAAGGCTCGAAATCGAGGGTTCTCCGCCTGCGCCGCTCCGCCGAGGAGCTCTCCGCCTACATCGGAAAGAAATTCTACTCCTACGTGGCAAGCGAGACGGGCGGCGGGAACGGTGTGCTGCCGATGTTCCTGAACGCCTTGGAGGGCAAGCCCTCCATCGACGCCGACTGCTGTGGCAGAGCGAAGCCGGAGATGGGCATTTCTCTTAGCAGTGTTGCTGGCATCCCCACGACCCCGTTGGTTATGGTGACACCGTTCATGGAGACGGTCATACTGAAGAGCTCGGTGGACGACAACAGGGCGGAGGACATAACCCGTAACGTGGCGGTCGCCTGCGGGGGTAGCGTGACAGTCGCGAGGTGCCCAGCTAAGGTACAGGACTTCAAGCGCGGAACCGCCCAGGGCCAGGTGACAAAATGCATCAAGATCGGAGAAACGATCAGAAAGGCCAAGGAGAAGGGCAAGGATCCGAAGGAAGCCTTCACCAAGGCCTCCAGTGCAACAGAGATCTTCGAAGGTAAGGTTGACTCCTTTACCCTTGAGGGGAGGGGGGGCTTCAACTGGGGGGACTGGATAGTCAGCGGAACCGGAAAATTCAGCGGCCACAAGATGAGGGTCTGGTACAAGAACGAGTACCTAATAGGATGGCTGGACGACAAACCACGAATAATGTCACCCGATCTCATATGCATAACTGACGAAGAAAAATTCGAGGGGCTTTCAAACTTCACCCAGAGTGGGGCGCACAACGGCAAAAAGGTCCGTGTCTTCGGAATAAAGGCCAACGACCTCTGGAGAACGCCAAAGGGCATCGATCTCTTCGGGCCGAAGCATTTCGGCTTCGATATAAAGTACAAACCTTTCGAGGGTTAGCTCAAACCCCTATTTTTTAATTAACAGATCTTCTTTTTTCTCACTGGCAGGCTGACGAAACCCAAATGAACCTCCCATCTGTACCCGCGGGATCAGTGTCTCAATTGTTAAATAGACCTTGAGCGGGTAGATATGAGAACCAAAAATGAAGTATTTGACTGTAGAGGATGTCCTGGACTACCAGCTCGGCTGTACGACGCTCTCAACGGGAGGTGGAGGGGTAGCGCCCTCCCTCGAGGCAGTCGAGAAGATGGTCAAGGAGGTCCTCGATGAGGGCCATAAGCTGAAGTTCATATCCTTGGATGAGGTGCCCGACGACGCCATCGTCTCCTCCGACTGCGGAACCGGAGGAGGGATCCAGTCCGAGATGATGGAGAAGTTCAACGGCTTCCCCAGGCAGAGGCTAACCCGCGACTACAGACGTCCCCTCGACTCTACGGCCAGAATAAAGGACCAGATCCTCCAGGCGGACAGGGAATGGTGCCCCCTGAACACCTGGTCAAAGATCCCAGATCCAAGCTTCACCGAGGCGGGCGAGAAGAGACTCGAGGAAATCATTGGCAAAAAGCTGTTCTCTCGCATCCAGTTCGAGGTTGCGCCGGAGTTCGTGAGGCTGATATGCGGCTTGGCGAGGAAGGACAAGCCCTACATCGACGCGAACGTGGCGGGCCTCAGGGCCGCCCCTGAGATCTCACAGAACGCCCTCAACCTCGCCAACGTCCCCTGCACCCCAGCCGTCTGGACCACCCTGTGGGGCGACCTCCTCGTCCTGGAGCAGACCCTCTGCTTCCAGAGGATGGAGGAGCTCGTAGAGGGCATATCGACGTACTCCGGAGGCACGGCGAGAGGCATCCACGCCGTTAAGGGCTCCGACCTGAAGAAGGCGGCCTTCCCGGGCACCGCATCGACAACGATGAAGGTCGGCAAAGCGATCAGGGGAGCTGTGAAGACGGGCAAGAGCCCCGTCGACGCGATGCTCAAGGCGCTGGGCCCCAGGGGGTTCAAGCTCTTCGAGGGCGAGATCTTCGACTACTGGCAGGACGGCAAGTTCTCCTTCATCTGGGGAACGGCCAAGATCAAGGGTACTGGCCCCTACGCAGGACACGACATGAAAATCTGGTACAAGAACGAGAACCACCTCTCATGGCTCGACGGCAAGCCCTACGTCACCAGCCCAGATGGGGTCAATGTTATAGACATCGAGACCGGTTGGGGCCTTGCGAACTTCTGGCCAGCCGAGTGGGAGCCTGGCAGGAAGGTCGCCGTCGTCGGCGTGAAGATGGAGGACAAGTGGGAGACGCCGATGGGTCTCAAGATCTTCGGCCCACCTCATTTCAGGTCCGACATCCAGCACGTTCCAATAGACAAGATCTATAAGAAGTTCGAGTAAACCCTTTTTTTCCTATTTTTTATAAAAAAATTGAAAAAAGAGAGGTTTTAGGCTACCTTTTTCTCGATGGGCACGTATGGTATGTCGAAGCCGAAGTGCTTCGGGTTGTATATCTTGAGCCCGCGCTCGGTTCTCCAGAAGCTGCAGGCCTTTATAGCCGTCACTGCTACCTTCCTGCCCGGGACCCACCACTCGGGCCTGAAGTTGGATAGGCCGTCGCCCGTCTGGGCGTCTATCACAGTGAACGGGTCGGGGCACGTGACGTAGGGCCTCTCGTCTATCCAGCTAACCTGGTTCTCGTTGTTGTACCAGAGCTTGAAGGTCTTCCCCTTGTAGTCCCCTGTCCCCTCGATCCAGGCGCAGCCCCAGATGAAGGCTCCCTCACGCTCGTTAGTGAAAGCCGCGACCTCGCCCTCGAATATCTTGTAGCCCTTACTCGCCTTGACGATGGCCGCGATCGGGTCGTCGCCGCTCTCCCTCGCCTTGAGGATCTCCTTGCCAACCTTGATGGCGAGGCTCATCGTGTTGTGCTCCGTGCCATCCTTGATGGTCTTCCCGTTCATGGCGATGGCCGGCGCGCATCCGCCGCCCGAGATGTTGGCAATAGCCCTGCAGATATCCTCCCACCTCTGGTGGCTCAGGACCTTCGTGCCGACTATTATGTCGCCCCACATCGTGGCTATGGTGTAAGGTACAAGCGGCGCGTTGATGACGTTCAGCTTGGTGAGGCTGAGCTCAGGGACAGCCCTGCAGCCCGAGCAGTCGCCGTCGACGAGTGGGAGGTCTCTCCCTGCGGCGTCTAGCAGCTGGCCGGAGTCGAGGGGTCCCACCTCGAATGCCTGGTAGGCCACCGGCTTCTTGCCGACGAGCTCCTCGAGCTTCTTCAGGTGGGCCTCCGTCGCCCTGGTATCGACCTTCTCGCTCCAGCTGTTGAGCGGGCTGGCAAGGTCGAGCATCTTGTACCAGCCCTCCTTCGGCTGGTAGCGCATGTACTTCTCTTGGTACTTCCTCGTGATGCCCCCGCCGCAGCCGACGTCCATGAAGACGGTGTCGTCGTCCTTCAGCTCCTTAGGATCGATGAACCTCGGCGTATGCTTCTCCAGTATAGGGTTCGCCGTGGCGCTGAACTGCTCGTATGTAGGCGCGGAGCCTCCTCCGCCCGTCGCAAATGCGGCAGCCCCCACGATTAGGGCCCAAACATCATCCTTCGTTAAACTCTTCATATCACAAACCCTGCACTTATACGCATTTTTCTTCTTATAAAATTTAATAGGGATGTTGAAATTGAGGTTTTAATATTTATATATTTATGTAAATATTTGGGCTTTTTCTTACTTTTTAATAGAGTTGAATGGTTCCAATGTATAATCTGGTACTGATACTTCAGTCATTTTAGTATGTTCTTAAAGGTAGGAATAAATTTTATTTTGAAACTATAACTAAAAATTATTCATGATACCAGCTCTTTAATGACTCCGAACATTATTTCGATCTTTTCTTTATAAAAAGGTGTTGCAGGTAGTTCGACATCGTATCTCCCTTGGTCGATCGCTGCAAACCTCTGCTGGCAATACCAGTCGATTATCTCCTCTCCGGGGATTTTGCTCTTCACCAAGGCGTAGGACATGCACAAAATGAATGCGGGGAGTATCGCCAGCGCTGAGACCTTCGGGCTCTCGATAAAGATGGCTCCCTCATCGATTATGGGCTGCAGCAGCCGATGGTACCTTTTCCCATACCCCTTCAGGAAATAGTCGATCAGATCGACGACACCTTCAACTTCCTTATCAATGAACGTGAAGGTGTAAGGGGCATATTTCATCCAGATGAAGGAGTCCTTGTCGTCGCCTCGTTTTATCAGGTTATCCTCGCTTGCCCTGTCAAACAACGGCGTTCTGGGGACAGGTATCCATGGTTTGAAGATGTTATCTTCCGGATAATAGGGCGCCTTCGAAAACAGAGGCAGGTGCCTCATGACGAACCTGATGTTCTCCCTCAGGTCATCCATGGTCAGATACGGGTGGAAATTGATGAAGTCGATGAACGGTAGAATGTCGGTCTTGATGGCTGTCTCTATGGCTTCCTCGTTCAGCTCGGGCGTTGTTTGTTTGTTGAAAACGTCAAGCGAATGTTGGCACCCGGACTCCACGGCGGTTTCGATGATTTTCAGTCTCCTCTTCGATAGAAGAGGCAGAATATCCTTCCGTTTGACAACTAGGGTTGGATGGGCGTTTATCTTCCAATCGCAGCCAAATTCACGCATGGCGTCGCCGATCTCGATGGCGCGTTTCCCTTCTAACAAAACGAGCTCCCCGATGACGTCGATCCGATTCATCCCCAATTTACTGATATTCTCTACCTCAGCTCTTATCCTTCCAGGGGACTTCAGCCTGTAGCTGGTATACAGCTCCTTAATGGAGCAGAAGGAGCAGCTGAAGCAACATCCCCTGCTCTCCTCGATGGAGAGGTAGTCATAGTCCTTGATCGAGGGGATGAGGTGGAACGCCGGAGGGGGGAGCTCGTTTAGATCCACCAGCTCCCTGTCTGGGCTCTTCACAATTTTTTTTCCGTCACTAAACGTTATCCCCTTTACACCATCCAGCTCCTTATCATTCAAAATATTGTCTATCAGCTCCTTGGTAGTGATCTCACCTTCTCCCCTCACCATGGCCGTGACCTTAATATTGGATCTAAATACATCTACCGCCATATAATTTCCAACTATTGAAGAAGACCCAACATCATTAGCGACTTTAATAATTTCATATGCTTCCTTTTCATTCGTATACAGAACAGAACAACCAACTATAGTTGGTTTTTCTTTTTTAATCTTTTCTCTTATTATTTTCAGACTTTTATCATACCCGTGCTTTTTCTCTAAAAAGAACCCATCGATTATTTCTATTTTGTCCCTGTAACCGTTCTTTTCAAGGTAACTGGCTATGGAGGCGATGCCCAAGGGGGGGGCGGCGTCCCGCATCTCCGATGGGTAGGGTGGATTTATTAGCCAGATATCTTTACTCATGTTATGATAAATTCTTTATTTCCCTTAGATAAATGTTACATTTAATTCTTATTTATTGGATGTTAAGAAATAATTTTATAATTATTAGACTGTTGACGATTACATAGTCTTTATAACCACAATCTGTGTCGGTTTTTGTCAACTCAAGTTGACACCGTCTGTAGCCAGTAGAAATTTTAAACGTTTCTAGGTGTTTTACTCGTTTGAGGCGATTGTTTGAAAAAAGAAATAATAAAGGTAGACGGCATCCAAAAACCGAGTAGTCCTTTCAATCATGTGGTTAAGGCCGGCGACTTCCTATTCCTGACTAGCCAGCTCTCAGCGGATTTGAGGACAAACAAGATAATCGGAGGAACCATGAAAGAGCAGACTAGAAATGCTTTAAACAACGTCAAATTTCTAATGCAAGCTTCTGGGGGTACGATGAAAGACATCGTAAAGGTGGTGATCTATTTGCGTGACCTGAGCAAATTCGGGGAAATGGACGCTGTTTATAGGGAATATTTCGAGGAGGGTGAAGAGCCGGCTAGGGTGACCGTCCAGGCGCCCTCCCCGGTTGAGAAGGTCGACGTTGAGGTCGAGGTGACCGCCGTCGTATCTTAGGCGTTTTATCAGTCATCATGTGCTACGAAGAACTTCGGCGCCTGTAAACAACTTGTATTTTAGGGTTTTATAGACGTCAACAGCCTAATTATATTAAAGAGGATTCCGACATGTTGTTGTGTTCGCCTCCTATGATCTTCCTGAAGGGCTCCAAGTCTATGCTGCTTTCTCCTCTAGCCGACCCGTCACCCAGCCTCAGGTTATTCCTATAGATGTATCAGAGAAGGTCGGATCCGGAGTTCATGGTGGAGCCCATAGTTAAGAAATTTATAGGCTTCTTCGAGGGGATCAGGCGAGATCAAACTAGAGGTTATTCAAAACCCTCTTCAGATTTAAGTTCATATATTTTTATATTTTTTTCACATTTAATGTGCTTAATTCATATAATTTATACATATTATGTAGTCAATTCTTCGCTCAATAACCAATTTCTACCATAAATATTAAAAACAAATAGCTCACATAAAGTTTGGAGACGAAAAACTGGAGGTATAAAATGATTTTACAGATACCGTTGATAGAGCAGATAACACCAAAAGCAGGTCAGATGTTTAACCTGGCCATATTGATTCTTGCGGGGGTTTTGGTCTACGTGGCCTATTCTCTTGCGAAGCAAGGGAGAACGTGGACGATCAGGCCGATGGAGGCCTTAGACGCAATCCAAGAGGGTATAGGCAGGGCGGCCGAGATGGGCAGGCCCGTGCTTATGTTCCCTGGAATCGGCAACCTTCAAAACCCTCAGACGATGGCAGGCTTGACGATGCTGGGTGAGATAACCGAGAGGGGCGTAAAGGTGAATGTGCCCGTCAACACGATACCCAGCGCAACAGAAATTGTAACCGCTAGTGAGTCAATAGTTAGGGATGCCTACAGCAGGGCGGGAAAACCAGAGCTATATGAATTAGGAAAATACGTCAAATGGTTCGGTACTGATCAGTTCGTCTATGCGGTCGGTGGTGCTGGGTACATCCTAGCCGAGAAGCCAGCGATGGTCGTCTTCCTGGGCTATTTCCTAGCGGACGTCCTAGTCACCGGCGAGGCCGGAAGCAGAGTCGGTGCGCTGCAGATCGGGGGAACAGCGGACCAAAGCGCTGTATCTTTAATGGCGTTGTGTTGCGATTACATACTTATGGGAGAGGAAATATACGCCGTGACGGCAGCTATAACAGAAGACAAGTACCAGATAGCCACCATCGCAGGCGAGGACTGGATCAAGGCATTACTGCTAGTCTTAATGGTCGCCGGCGTCTTGCTTACGGCTGCAGGGCTCAAAAGCGTAATAAGTTTCATGTGGTGGTAAAAAATGTCGACAATGGATAGTGTTTCCAGGTTCATAAGGACGAGAATCACCCGAATAGTGATAGTGATAACCCTTCTTTCAGCCGTAGCAGGATACTTCTTTTCTAGTCCCGAATTAAACGCCTTAAACACTGAGCTCAACCTCTGGAACATGAACATCATCACCTTCACATTGTTCATCGGGCTGATAACGATCTACTTCAGCTACAGTAAGTCAGTGTCGCAGCGGACAACTAACTGGCCTTTCAGGCTCTATGCACTTGTGCTAATAGCCGTCTGGATAGTCATGGGATTATACAGTGGCCTATACTCGGATATGTACCAGACCGCCTTCCTCAGTACGAAGATCACACTCCACATAGCGATTCTAGGCCAGCTGATTTTCTTCTATCTGTCTGCCATGTACAGAACTTTCAGGGTAAAGACCTTGAGGACGGGAATCCTCGTGATCTTCGCCCTGGCCATGGTAGTACTAAACTCGCCCATAACCCTCTCGAACTGGTCGGCGGCCGACCAGATATCCTACTGGCTGCTGAATAACCCGGGAATGGGTGGAGCAAGAGCTGTAGTACTCGCTTCTGGAGTCGGAGGCATGATATTGGCGATAAGGATCTTCATGGGACTAGAGAAAAGTGCCCTCAGGGCAGCTGGAGGTTGATGAAAAATGAAATTACCAGAATTGCAGGCTAGACAGGTATGGGCTATAGTACTCATCGGCTACCTGATACCCGCCTTCATCCCCCTAGGGATGTCGCCGGTTATAAGTTCAGCCACACAGAATATCTATGACACAATCCAATCGCTCCCCCCCGGAAGTATTGTTATGTGCGGAGGCGGAGGCGTCTTCGCCTTCGATCTCGAGTCGTCCGCTGGGTTAATCGCGGCTTTGAAGCAGATGTCAAAGCTCAATGTGAAGGTAGTCTTCTACCCGATGTGGATCGAGACGATGCAGTTCAGTAAATACTGTGTCGACTCTGCTCGAGTGGACGAGAAATTCGGAGGGCCCTGGAAATACGGGAGAGACTACGTCATCCTGCCCTACATACCGGGGAACGAGGTCGGTCTAGTCTCGTTCCTGAACGACGTGAAGAAGACGGTGAGCACCGACTATGCTGGCACACCTATCTCGCAGCTACCCATAATGGACGGTCTCAATAGCTACAAGGATATAGACGTCTGGATTTGCGCCCAATGGGATGGGGTGACAATCCTAAGATACGTCACAGGCGAGTATGGCATCAAGGTACTGTGGTTCGCTCAGAGCAGCGCATATTCGGCGTTCGGCTCGTACATGCAGGTATACCCGGGGAAAATCTACATCACCAACGGTGCCCTCGGCGGCGCCCAGTACGAGAAATTGAATGCCATGAAAGGTCTGGGACACGCAGCATTGGACTCCAACGTCGTGTTCACACTGCTGTTCATCGGCTTCCTTGTACTCGGCAACATTACAATGCTATACGGAGAGAAGAACGGAAATAAGAAGGTGAAAACATGATATCAATAGATCCATGGGTTTGGTTGTCAGCGATCCTGACAATGTGCTCTTTCAGTCTCCTATACGGTGACAACAAATTTTTCAGATTCGCAGAGCATACGTTCACCGCTGTCGTCATCGGCCACAATGTTGTGATGGGCTTCTTCACACTGAGGGACAGGTTCTATCTGCTGTTCACGGGACAAAAATTGCTTCTCATCGTACCCCTAATACTCGGTATAATGGTCATCTTCATGATCTGGCGAAAATATGCGTGGCTCGCAGCAATACCAATGGCAATTATGATCGGCGTAAGCCAGGGGATAATAGTAAGGGCCCTGGTGACCACAGATGTCATGGGCAACGTCAAGGCCGTAATATCAGAAGGAGCTAGCATCTTTGTCGGAAATCCGGCTGATGGGGTTGGGACCCTGATAAGGGTAGCCTTCACAATCACTGCTGTGTTCTACTTCCTATTCACATTCGCCTTCAAGAGCACTACAAGCAGACCGCTAGAGTACTTCAGGACCTTCGGCAAATACGTTCTGTTGATATTCATTGGTATATACGTCGGCAACCAGTCAATGCAGAACTCGATGTTGGCCACGAGCGCCATAAACAGGCTAGTCAGGAACTGGCTGGGTTTCGGTTAACTATTTTAACCCCCCATATTTTTTAAGATACTAGATCGTTATGTAGGGAGACCATCATGTTCTTAGATAAGCCAACCGAATCAGAGGAGAATGAAGCAATAGAAAAAACTGCAAAAAAAATCGCAAATTCGGAATGGTCTAACCTGATAATAATGTTATTGAGAACCTTTAGGCCGCTCTTCTATATTGGGGGAGAGTTGGCTACCTTTTTTCTCTCACCCCTTCTTATTATGTTTGAAGATAAAGGCTTCAAATTAATTAACACGTTCGAGAAGAGAGAGAACGTCGAAAAATTAATAGCAAGAATAGAGGAATTAGAGAACGAAACTGAAAGCGGTAAAAAAGAAGAGATAAAAAAAGATGAAAATTAAATTAATTTAAACATTTCAGACGATCTGATAAATCTTTATAAAAGAGCATGAAGTGGGAAGGTGATCTCGCATGTGGAAAACCGATGAGAAGACTCAGGCCCAGGCTAAAAGGCTGGAATCTGAAATGGAATATATTCTGGCCTCAGATGTCGGCAGCACCACCACGAAGGCAAGGCTGTTCCGCAAGATCAACAACGAATGGAGATATGTCCTTAGTGGAGAGGCGCCGACGACTGTTGAAGCTCCCTACGAGAACGTCTGTATGGGAGTGCAGAACGCTGTCCGTGAGATAGAGGAGCTCACCGACCTCCAGATCCTTTCTGAGAATGGAGGGATGATCATCCCTCACTCAGGGGGACGCGGCGTGGATTTCTACTGCACGACGAGCAGCGCCGGAGGAGGTCTACAGATGCTTGTTGCTGGTGTCATAAAGTCGATGACGGCGGAGAGCGCTAACAGGGCGGCGCTCGGGGCAGGAGCCATTGTCATGGACGCCATCGCCGTGGACGACGGTCGGCCCGATTACCAGAAGATTGAGCGAATACGGAACCTCAGACCCGACATGATCCTGCTCGCCGGAGGGACTGACGGCGGAACCATACAACTTGTGATGCAGATTGCCGAGCTAATCGCCGCCTCCGCTCCAAAGGCCAGGCTCGGCGCGGACTACGCCCTCCCCCTGGTCTACGCAGGGAACAAGAACGCGCGACCGGCGATCAAGAAGCTCATGGAAAAAGAGTTCGCACTCTCAATCGTCGAAAACATCCGGCCCGTCCTCGAGATGGAGAACACCGAGCCCGCGAGGATGGCTATCCACGAGCTGTTCATGGAGCACGTCATGAGCCACGCCCCGGGGTACTCACAGCTGATGAAATGGGCGAACATCGACATCCTGCCCACCCCCGCAGGCGAAGGCATGGCCATGCAGCTGATAGCCAAGGTGGAGAAGTGCAATGTCTTAGGGGTCGGTCTAGGCGGGGCGACGACGAACGTGTACTCGATCTTCGACGAAAGGTTCGTCCGCAGCGTCAGCGCCAACCTTGGCATGAGCTACAGCATATGCAACGTACTCAAGGAAGCCGGCATCAAGAACATCATGCGCTGGATACCGTTCGAGGCCGACGAGAACCAGATAATAAACGTCATGAGGAACAAGATGATCAGGCCCACGACGATACCGCAGACACTGAGGCTCCTGCTTGTCGAACACGCAGTGGCGAGGGAGTCGCTGCGGCTTGGATTAGGGCACCACAAAACGATTGCCACGAGGCTCAAGGGAGCTGTCACTGAGCACAGGATGATCGGGGAGATGTTGAGCTACAGCCTGCTGTCGACCTACATCGACATGATGAAGATCAAAATCATCGTCGGGACAGGAGGCCTCCTGTCCCACGCCCCCAACAGGGCACAGTCGATGCTAATAATGACCGACGCCTGGCAGCCAGAGGGCGTTACCAAGGTCTACCAGGACAGCGTCTTTATGATGCCCCACCTCGGTGTCCTCTCCATGGCGTATCCGGACGCAGCGTGGAGCGTATTCGACAAGGACTGCCTGGTTCGAGTCGGAACGGTGATCGCACCGAAAGGCGTAGCTGTCCAGGGCGAAAAGGTCGCCGACATCGTGATCAAGACACAGGACTCAACACTGTTCGAGAAGGAGGTCGTCTTCGGAGACATCACTGTTGTACCTCTACCAGAGAGGGCTAAGGCAACCGCTACCATAAATCCAGTCAAGCACTTTGACATGGGCGCAGGGGAAGGGAAAACCGTGGAGGCGACCATCGAGGGCGGCGTAGTCGGAGTCGTGATCGACACAAGGGGGAGGCCCATAGGCCTGCCGGAGGACGACAAGGAGAGGAGGAGCACCCTGATGCGCTGGTTCAACTCGATGAGCGCCTATCCCAAGGAGATGGCCTTAGGTGGGAGTGGCTAAAATGGTGAAAAAGGAAAAAGGCAAATCCGCCGAAGAGGCGTATGCCTACACTCCAGGCATGAAGGTCAAGAGGGCGGTCGTCGTAAGGAAAACTCGTAGACTCCCCATCCTCGGAGAGGTACTCGTCAAAAAGGGCGATGAGTTGGGCTTCGACACCATAGTCGCTAAGACTGATATCCCTGGGGAGCCGAACGTCGTGAGGATCGACGAGATACTGGGCGTACTGTCGGAAGATGTGCCCGTCTACATGGTCAAGAAGGTCGGAGACAAGGTAGAAAAAGATGAGATCATCGCCAAATCAAGCTCCATGTTCGGCCTAATAAAGAAGAATGTCGCCTCCCCGTTCGCGGGGATCATCGAATCCGTATCCGATAGTTCGGGTCAGGTCGTGATCAGGGCTCCACCGATCCCGGTGGAACTCAAAGCCTATGTCAGGGGCACCGTGGCCGAGGTCATCCCCAAGGAGGGCGTAATAATAGAGACCAATGCCGCCTTCATCCAGGGGATATGCGGTATCAGCGGCGAGAGGTACGGAAAAATAAGGGTGGCCATCGGAACCCCTGAAGACGTACTGACGGCCGAAACGATATCCCCCGACGATAAGGGAAAGATCCTCATCGGAGGAAGCCTGGTGACATATGACGCCATTGAGAAGGCTCTACAAGTAGGCGCCATCGGGGTCGTCGCGGGAGGAATAGAGGGGAACTGCCTCTCCAAATTCATCGGATATGAGATGGGAGTCGCCATAACGGGCGAGGAAGAGGTCGGCCTGACTCTGATAATCACCGAGGGCTTCGGGAAGATGAGGATGTCCAGCAGGACCTTCAGCCTCCTGAAGGAGTTCGACGGCCACGAGGCGGCGATAAATGGGGCCACCCAGATCAGAGCAGGGGTCCTGCGGCCCGAGATAATCATACCTCACAAGCTGGTCCTCAGCAAGTCAGAGGAGGAGCTGAGCAGAGGAATGGTGCCTGGCACCCCCGTCAGGATAATAGGGGACCCGTACTTCGGGAAGATCGGCACAGTCTCGAGCCTTCCAGTCCAACTGAAGAAGGTTGAGACGGGTTCCGACGTTAGGGTCGTCGACGTCAAACTGGAGGACGGTGAGATCGTGACGGTGCCACGGGCCAACGTCGAGATAATAGAGGAATAGTCAAATAATTTAAGTATGTATATTCTTTTTATCACCATTTAATATATAGTTTTAAAAGTATATAACGTAATATCTATAAAAAAATGTTAAATATGAAAATTCTTCAGTGTAGTTGAGGTGTGACGTATGAAACTGTTAGTCATTATACCTATCATAACTAAGGAGTTCATAAAGGACCCCAAGAAAAGGGTCGGAGTGTACGTCAGGCCCGAGACCGAGGTCGATTTCGCGAATATTGATTATGGTCCGGCCTCGATCGAGTCGATGTACGACCACGACATGGCGGCCCCTTTCGTCGTCAAGAAGGCGGAATGGGCTGAAAAAAACGGGTACGACGCCGTCGTTGTCAGCTGCATGATGGACCCCGGGGTTGAGGCCGCCAAACAGGCAGTAAACATCCCTGTAGTAGGTTCGGGTGAAGCAGGTCTCCAGGTAGCGGGGTTACTCGGTAAAAACGTAAAAACCGTTCACGCAAGACCGTTGACGGTCCTTCAATTGATTGCAGATCCAGAGAAGGCGTTCGAGTGCCTCACGATAAATGGGAAGAAGGCGATCGAAGACGGCGCCGATGTCTTGATCCTAGGATGCACTGGACTAACCGGCCTCGCTAAAAGGCTTCAGGATGAACTTAAGGTGCCTGTACTGGAAGGGGAGGGGCTGGCACTGAGTCTAGCGCAGATGATGGTTGATATAGGGATCTCTCAGAGCAAGAAAGCCTTCCCGAAGCCGGCCGAGAAGAAGAGGATTCTACCCGATTAACCTCTTGAACCCATCTTTCCGGAACCCTTTTTATCAGCACAATAATATAGTAGGTAACTCAACCACAAAGTTCGAACTGATAAAATATGATAAGTATTAAGGAACTCGCCAAATATTGGTTGATCGTAGGAACCTCATTCGTAATTTACTCATCGATCTACACGGTTGAGCTGTCTGCAACCTACTTTTTCTCCTCAATCATACTCTGGCTCATTGTGGTAGGCATCCCGTACCTCGTCCTGCTGAGGCTCAACCGAGGTAAGTTGTTGAAGGAATCATCTTAATTATCTCATAAGGAGGGTATTCAGGAATCTAAAAAGATGAGAAAGAAGACTCTCCTCAATACGATGAAGGATAAAAATAGTTGGACCAAGGCTTTTTGATCTGGATTGTTTTAACTATCCCTTAGAAATTATAGAAAAATGGGACCTTATCAGTCCCTTTTAACGATCTTTTCTATCGGCCTGTACTTGATGTTGTAGCCGAAGTGCGCGGGGTTGAATATCTGGAGGCCTTTCTCGGTCCGCCAGAGGGGATCTATCTTGTACCCTACTACGGCTGCCTCCCTGCCCTTGGCGAAGTCTGTTCCCCAGTTGGAGAGACCCTCGCCGGTCTTGGCGTCAAGCACGCATAGGAGGTCAGGGCATGTGACGTAGGGTTCGTCGTTGAGCCAGCTCACCTGGTTCTCGTTCTTGTACCATATCTTGAACTTCTGCTTGGTGTAGTCGCCGATACCATCGTAGCGGTGCTCGCCCCACATGAAGCCTCCACGTTCATCACGCTCGAAGTGGGTGACCTTGCCCCTGAAGAGGAGGAAGCCGCCGAGGGCCTTGACCGCGGCGTCGACGGGGTCCTTTCCCTTCGCGTTAGCCTCCCTGATGGATTTTCCGAGCTTGATTGAGCCTGAGACGGTGTTCTTCACTATTGAGGTCTTGAGATCCTTGCCCCTGATTGGGGAGCCCATCGTCATGCAGCCCCCTCCCGAGACCACCGCCATCGCCCTGCAGATATCCTCAGCCCTACTGTAGTCGTAGACATGCTGGACAAGCATAGTCTCCATCCAGGGGGTGACGATGGCTATCGGCGTGAATGGGAAGCCCTTGACGTTAAGTGTACATAGCTCTATCTCGGGCACCGCCCTCCCATTGCAGTCGCCGTCAACGAGTGGCTTGTTGTTTAGAGCTGCGATGCATGCGGGCAGTATCGTGTTACCGCATCCAAGCTCGAAGGCAAGGAAGGCTGATATCTCCTCTCCTAAGTAGCCTGATATCATCTTCTCGGCGAGGACGGAGGTCTTCAGGAAGGAGCCCATACCCTGTCCTTTCCCGAACTTCTTCTCTATCTTCTCCTTGACGTCGGGTGTAACGCCGCCGCCCACGCCGGCGGCTCCCACGACGAGGGCTTCATCGGCGACCTTGACGGGGTCGACTAATGTGATCTGCTTGTCGAGTTCCTTCAGCGACTTGAGCATGCCCAAGCCCCAATCTTTCCCGCCACCTCCACCCGTCCCGAGGATGGTGGCACCCAACAGAAAGTCATTGAGATCCGTATCTGTTAATTTCCTTTCAGACATTTCAAGTCCAAGAAGAGTTAAGTGGGTATTTAATATTTTATCTCTGTACGTATTTAGCTCTTTATAAGTGGGCTGTGCATGTTTTACCAACCAGGTTTTCAGCGTGCATTCTGCTTTTTCACCGACAAGCTTAAAGCACAAGTATAAACATGTTTATACGATAATTATGGAGGAGCTCAAACTAACAGACAGAAAACTAGTCCTCACCGCAGACATCGAAGACATAATACGAAGAAAAGCCACCCCCACCGGCAACGGAGCCCACGTCACCTGCCCCAAGGAGTACCTGGGCCGAACCATCTACCTCGTAGTCTGCAAGGAATGACCTGCCAAGACTGCCAACGCCTCCAGACCAGCCTGGAGGAACTCACAGCAGAAAACACTAGGCTCCAGCAGGAAAACACAGAGCTACGGCGCAAGCTAGCCCTCTACGAGAACCCCCACACACCACCCTCCAAACGAGCCTACCCCACCCGCAGAAGCCGCGGAGGCCCACGGTTCCCCGGCAGACCCAGAGGCCAACAGGGCAGAACCAGGCCCAGACAGAGGCCCGACGTGGTGAAGGCCCCGGAGCCTAAAGAGAGGTGCGAGAGCTGCGGGGCGCCCCTGGACAAACCCAGCTACGTGGACCACCACATCGTGGAGGAGATATCCAACCTCGCACCCAGGCAGGTCATAGATTTTCTTGAGTTTGAGTGGACGCGCAGAGAGTGCGGGTCCCACACCGTCTCGAGGCACCCGGACTGCCCACCGGGCGGGAGGCTCGGGAAGAACGCCCTGGTACAGGCTACCCTCATGAAGTTTCAGGAACGGCTGCCTCTGCAGAAGGTGTGTGGGGCCCTCGGGAGGACGTACGGGCTCCAGGTGACCCCGGCCACCGTGCTGGGCGTCACCAGGCGGGTGGGCGGCTGGCTACGGCCGGAGTACATGAGGATCCTCCAGCGGATACGCTCCGCAGAGGTAGTCTACGTGGATGAGACGGGGGTCCGGATGGATGGCGTGCGGCACTGGACATGGGCCTTCACTACAGGGAGCGAGACGCTGATAGCCATCAGGAGGAGCAGGGGTAAGCGGGTCCTTCGGGAGATGCTGGGGGAAGGCTTCAGGGGCGTCATCGTCTGTGACGGGTGGAGGAGCTACCCGAACTTTACGGGTCGTATACAGAGGTGCTGGGCTCACCTGCTCCGGGAGGCACGGTACCTGGCGGAGCACGTGGAGGAGGTGGGGTCTCTCTCGGAGGCGCTGCATGGGCTCTACAGGCGCCTCAATGTGCCGCCGATGGACAGGTCTTCACCCTCGGAGGCGGATACGTCGAGGAGTGGCCAGGGCTGGCGAGGCCATGTGACATCTACATAGACGGGAGTGGGTTCGTCTACGTCGCCGAGCTCATGTCGAGGGTGAGCATCCTCAACCTGAAGGGAGAGGTCCTCGCGAGGATGGGAGGGGAGAAGAGCCTCGCCCCGGGCCAGTTCGTCGCCCCCCACTGCCTCTGGAAGGACTCGAGGGGCTGCCTCTACGTCGGCGAGGTCCTGGAGGGGCAGCGCATCCAGAAGTTCGTCCCAGCGTAAAGCTGATTCGTCTCCTCGACGGTATTAGGAGGCGTGAGCACCAACAGTCTCCCCCTCTATGCCGAGGACAGCCACCTGAGGGAGTTCGACGCGGAGGTGGTCAAGTCTGGCCCGAGATTCGTCGTCCTCGACAGGACGGCTTTCTACCCCGAGTCGGGCGGCCAGCCTTCAGACTTGGGCGTCCTCGAATACGGCTCGAACAGGATCAAGGTTTTCAAGGTCATGAGGCGCGGCTCCGAGATATTCCACTACGTCGAGGGCGACATCCCGGCGGGCTCAAGGGTCCACGGCGCCGTGGACTGGGGGCAGAGGCTATGGAACATGCGCCGCCACAGTGCGGAGCACCTCCTCACCGGCCTCATCGAGTCCCTCGGCGAACCGCCCAAGGTCTTCAGCGACCTGGAGAGTCTCGAGTATCAGCCCTCGAACCTCACAGAGGAGCAGATCAGGGGCGTTGAGCACCGCTTCAACGAGATAGTCGACGAGGATGTCCCCGTCCGCGTCTACTACGAGGAGAGGGCGAGGATCGACGCCTCAGGCGACCCGAGGAAGACGAGTTTCCTCCAGAAGATACCCCGGAACGTCGACCGGCTCCGCATGGTCGACATAGGCAGCTACGCCTCCACGTTCTGTTTCGGCACCCACGTCGAGAGCACCAAGGAGATCGGTCGCCTCTCGGAGCTACGACTCGAGGAGGCGAAGAAGGGGAAGAAGGTCATCCATTTTAGACTGCAGCCTGGCCAGGGCTGAACGCTGAAAGGTACTCCGCCATGGCTGCCCTCAGGCTGGGCGCCCTGTCCATGCCCAGCTTCACATCCAGGTTCTCCGCCTCCCCGTAGTAGATGTCGACCGTCGCCTTGAGCGCTCTGAGGAGCTCCGCGGGGTTCAGGCTCCTCGGGAGGGCTTCGCCGATCCGCCTCCTGACCTCGTCGGGGAGCAGGTCGGTGTCCTTGAAGTAGCTGTCCACGCCTGTTTGGAGCCCCCTGCTCAGCCCCGCCATCAGCGCGGCCTCGTTCCTGAACGTCGCGATGAAGAAGCTGGCCCTGAGGGGCTGCCCCCTCTGGATCGAGTTCATGCAGTGGAGGACGTAGTACCAGGAGCTCTACATCCTCTTCTCGTGCGCCGCTGCCTGGTCGACGGCCGGCTTCTCCCTCGGCTTCATCAGGGACAGGATCACGCCGCGCCTGTCGAAGAGGATCCTCCACTGGGGCTTGCGTTCGTACAGCCCGGCTTCGCCTTGGAAGCCGACGTCGAGCTCCAGGAAGCGGTCGAGGAGGAAGCCGTAGAGGTGACGTGGCTACTCCTCGAAGGCGTCGACGATCGGGAATAGGGCGTGTATCCTCCTCCACCAGTCGGCGTAGACCTCGTCGACCCTCGACTCGTCCCCGACGAGGACCGCGAGGTCGATATCGGAGTACCTATCCTTGAACCCGGCGGCGCCGGAGCCGACGAGGACCGCCCCCGCGATCCTCTCGTCGTCCATCAGTGCGGTGGTCAACTCGTCGAGGACCCTGCATCTGTACGCGGCGCTGTAGAGCTTCGACTCGTCTACTCTGAGAACCATACGGAACCCAACTCCCACTGCCTCTTCAGCCTTCTACAGGCTTATGCTGGTGGCTTTACCCTAAATTCTTAACCTTCTCCCGTAGATTCTGACACATGGTGCCGAGCGGGGCTTCAGAGGTAGACCTGATGAGCTGGCTTCTCGAGCCGAGTAATCCGAGCGTCAGGTTCTGGGCACTCCAGGACCTTGAGGGGAGGGATCCATCGGATCCAGAAGTGCGTGAGACGCAGTACGCCATCATGGAGTCGCCGCCGGTTAAAGCGATCCTTGATGGGCAGAGCCCTGAGGGCCACTGGGGCGACCCCCGGAACATGTACCTCCCCAAGTACACGGCTACTACCCACTCTCTCCTCATCCTCGCCGAGCTGGGGGCGAGGAGGACCCCAGCCATCGAGCGCGGTATAGAGCACATGTTCCTCTACCAGCGGAACTCCGGCCACTTCTTCGTCGACCTCCCGGCCAGCGAGAAGGGGCGCGCCAGCGCCGTGAAGGACGGCTGCTGCCTCGACGGCAACGTCCTCTACTACCTAGTCCACTTCGGCTACTTAGACGACTCCAGAACCCAAAAACTCCTAGACTTCACAGTCGACTACCACTCTGTCGACGTCGCCGGCTGGAAGTGCAGGTCCTACCCCATCAACCCGGGCGGCGTCTTCCCCGCGAACTGCTACATGGGGGCGGCTAAGATGCTTAGGGCCCTCTCTACGATCCCTCCCGAGAAGAGAGGCAGGGAGATCGGGAATGTGATCGACCGTGAGGTTGAGAACATCCTCGAGAACGGCGTCTACAGGTACCTCAGGAAGCCGGACGGCTCGCGGAAGGAGAAGACGGGGTGGAAGAGGTTTGGATTCCCCCTCTTCTACCAGTCAGACACGCTCGAGGTCCTCGACACCCTAACGCGCCTTGGGGTCCACGACGAGCGGATGCATGACTCCGTCGACCTCGTCCTAAAAGCCCAGGAGCCCGACGGGCGTTGGCTCCTCATTAACACCTTCAACGGTAAGATGTGGGTCGACATCGAGAAGAAGGGGCTACTATCAAAATGGATCACTCTCCGTGCATTGAGGGCGCTCCGCAGGTTCCACGGGTACAATCGAAGCTAACTCTTAAATCCTACAACCGAGGTTGAATCCGCAATATAAGAAGGCGCTTGTTTTGCTGTCGGAGACTCGTTCAAGGACCGCAGAGATAATGTCCATCTACATACCGGCGTTCTTCATATTCCTGGGGATGGGGATCGTCTCGCCCATCCTCGCGATATACGCCAGTACCTTCAACGTGTCTTTCGCTGAGGTCTCTCTCGCCATCTCGATGTATGCGGTGGGCCGATTCGTTGCGGACATCCCGGTCGGCATATTGGCGGACCGCGTAGGCAGGAAGCCCCTCATGATCATCGGCACTATCATACTCGCGTCGACCTCCTTCCTCAACGCCTCCGCCGACGTCTTCTGGAAGTTCCTCATCTACCGGTTCCTCGAGGGCGTCGGCTCCTCGATGTGGGTAACGAGTCGCATGGCGCTGCTCGCCGACATCCTGAAGCCAGAGGAGAGGGGGCGCGTCCTGAGCTACTTCAGCTCGTTCATGCTCATAGGCTCGGCTGCCGGCCCCACGGTGGGGGGGTTCGTCACCGTCATGTGGAACATACGGGCGCCCTTCTACATCTACACGGCCGTCGGCTTAATCAGCCTCGTGCTGACGGTCGCCTTCATCCGCGAGACCAAGGGCGGCCACACGAGCCACACCGGAGAATCATCGTTCTCTCCCAAGGTCGCATTAAGGATCATCAAGAACAAGAACTTCCTCATGGCCAGCGTGGCCACCTTCACCATGTTCTTCCTCACAGCCGGGGTACGCGACATGATCATCCCCCTCTACTCCTCCAATGTACTCGGCCTCGACGAGGTGGCCATAGGGATGATTCTCAGCTGCGCAACCGTCATGAACCTGATCCTCACGATCCCGATAGGCTACATGATCGACTCCTACGGGAGGAAGTCGGTGATCCTCAAGAGTCTATACGTGACTTCGGCGGCGTGCCTCGTCTTCTCCTTCACTAACAGCTACTGGACCATGGCCCTCACGGCGGTCCTCATGGGCATAGGCACGAGCGGCGCCCAGCAGGCCCCCCAGGCAATGGCGACGGACGTCACGATAAACGAGCCCCACGGCCTGTCTATGGGCATCTACAGGGTCTTCGGCGACATAGGCTTCATAGTAGGCCCGACCATATTGGGCTTCATCGCGGATAACTTCGGGCTGAGGGTTCCGTTCTATTTCATGGCCGCCCTGCTCTTCACCAACGCTATGTTGTTCTTATTCATAGCCCAGGAGACCTTCGCGAAAAGGCTAAAAAAGACGTCAACCTATGAGAACGGGGAGAAACCGAGCTAGACGTCGCCTTTATCCGATTAGCTATGTCATCTTTCCCCGTGCCTACTACGACACTTTCTCGATCTATATTCCAACTTTCTCATCTTCCTCGGTATGAGTATAATCAGCTCAGTCATCGCCCTTTTCAACGAGGGGACGTTCACGGCGAGGAGAGAGGAGAGGGAGCTCTAGGCGCCGGTCGAGTAGCCGTAGAGGCAAGTTGAGTTTACCTACGGTTCAATACCTTTTTAGGTGCCGCATAATCTGCTAGTTCTGGGAACAAAAATGGATACAATATTGATAGGGGGCGTAATATTAGTCGTCGTCCTCATACTGGTGGCGCTATACTTCAGCTACTACAACAGGATAAGAACATACGAGAACCAGATCGACGAGGCATGGGCACAGATCGACGTCCAGCTCAAGAAGCGGTTCGACCTCGTGCCTAACCTGGTCGAGACGGTCAAGGGCTACGCCAAGCACGAGCGCGAGATCTTCGAGAAGGTCACAGAGGCCAGGTCCAAGATCGTCACCGGCTCGCCTGAGGAGCGAATGAAGGCATCTAACCAGCTGACCGCCGCACTACGCACCGTCTTCGCCGTCGCGGAGAACTACCCGAACCTGAAGGCTAACGAGAACTTCAAGCTGCTCCAGGAGCAGCTGGAGGGGATCGAGAACAAGATCGCCTACTCGAGGCAGTACTTCAACTCAACGGTGCTTAACTTCAACAACCTGATCACCACGATACCCGGCGCCTGGTTCGCGGGCGGTAGACAGAAGCGCGCCTTCCTAGAGATACCAGAAGCTGAGCGCGGCCCGGTGAAAGTGACGTTCTGATGTCGAAGAGGACCTTCAACCAGGAGATGGCGAGGAACAGGAGGGACAGCATCCTCCTGGCCATAGTCGTCTCCTTGGTCCTCTTCGGCCTTGTTTTCTCAATGGCGTACATATTCGCGCCGGACATGCTCGTCTTCGCCATACCTTTCAGCCTTTTCTTGATATTCATCTACACCTGGAGCAGCTACCAGTACGGCGACCAGGTGGTCCTATCCTCGACGGGCGCCAGGCCAGCCGACGGGAGGGAGTACCAGTACCTGCGGGACACCGTGGAGGGGTTGAGCCTAGCTGCCGGTGTACCGACGCCAAAGATTTATGTCATGGATAGCGACGAGCTCAACGCCTTCGCCACGGGCAAGGACCCCGAGCACGCGAGCATCGCCGTCACCACGGGCCTGATGAGGAGCCTCAACAGGCAGGAGCTAGAGGGCGTCGTCGCCCACGAGATGAGCCACATCAGGAACAAGGATGTCCAGTTCATGACCCTCGTTGCCGTCTTGGTCGGCCTCGCCGCGATCCTCAGCCACATCATCCTTAGGGGGCTCTGGTTCGGCGGCGGAAGGCGGAGGGACAGGGACAGGGGAAGGGGCGGAGGAATCGAGGTCATCCTCCTCCTCGTCGGCGTCGTCTTGGCAATAATTGCACCTGTAGTCACCCGCCTAGTCCAGCTCGCGGTGAGCAGGAAGCGTGAGTTCCTCGCAGACGCCTCGGGCGCGGAGCTGACCCGGTACCCCGAGGGTCTCGCCTCGGCCCTGGAGAAGATCGGTCGCCTCAACAAGGGGAACATGAACGTCAGCGAGGCCGTGAGCCACATCTTCATCGCGGACCCGGTGCACAGTGCGCTGGACAGCCTCTACGCTACGCATCCGCCGATCGAGGAACGGATAAAGCGGCTCCGCGCGATGTAGACCTACCACAGAGCCTTTTTTCAACACAAGGCACCCCAGGAAGAGAACGTCTTTTTGCAGGCTGAGCCGACCGAAGGGACGGTAAGGGCTGATAAGAATCAGGGCATACGCCGGAACCCTTTCTCCGACGAATGTCTTCATCTACGCCGTCGGCGACGAATATGGCGTTCTCAAACATGGCTCACGGGTTCACGGTTGGAAAATCTTATCCCGTTAGATGCGCGGTACGATTATCTAATGGTTGAGAGGGAAAAAATCTACACGGGCGCCATCCTCATCCTCGGCGCGAACCAGCTCATCGAGACCGTGGCCTTCGGGATACCGTATTCCTACTTCCCCCTCTACGCCGTGTCCCTAGGCTCATCCGTCGCCCTGATCGGCCTCTTCACGTCGGCCTTCATGTTCATGTCCATGCTGCTGTCGCCGATCCTCGGAGGGTACTCAGACAGGTTCGGAAGGAAGAAGCTCATAATAATCGGGCTAGTAGGTGATGTCATATTCGGCGCGATGACCGGCCTCGTCCCATCGTGGCAATGGCTCCTCGTCGTCAGGGCGATCAACGGAGCTGTTACAGCCGCCGCAATGATCCCCGCGGAGGCGTTGCTCGTCGATCTGGCTCCTCCGGACAGGGTCGGCGAAGCCGTCGGCTTCGTCATGGCGTGCGGGATGGTCGGGCGGAACATCGGCCCCCTCTTCGGAGGGGCCATCCAGTGGTTTTCAGTATCGGTAGGATTAACCTTGATAGACAGCTACCGGATCCCATATTTCGTCGACGCCGGATTCGCCGCCATCTCGGCTCTCCTGATAACCTTCGGCATCAAGGAACCCAAGGTCGACGTGAAAAAGGTGGAGGAGGAGAAGGAGAACAGGAAGGGGATAAAGATCCCGGGGGTCTACAAGATACTTCTACTGTGCGCCTTCATCACCGGCATCGGCGAGGGCTTCCACCGCCCGATCATAGCCCTGTTCTTCAACGACGTCTTCGGCGCCGATCCTTTAGAGATAGGCTTAGTAATGACCCTCGCCGGTTTCGTAACCCTCTTCGCCAGCTGGATCGCCGGAAGGGCCTCTGACAAGTTCGGTAGGCGGGTAGTAATAGCAATAGGGGGGATACCGGCTCGCCTCTTCGGCGCTGTCATCCCCTTTAGCGGAGGCTTCGATGTCGCGTCGATCCTCTATTCGGCAAGGAGCTTCATGTGGAGCGTTTACAACGTCGGGCTGCGGGCGCTCAGGGCGGACCTGGCGCCCCCGGAGATACGGGGTAGGCTGTTCGGGCTTTACAGGATGTGCTTCGACGCCGGTGACATCTTCGGCCCGCTGATGGCGACCTACCTCTATGACCTCTACCGGTTCGATACGTTCAACATCGGCGCTGTGTCCGTGCCAGGATACGGCATCCCGTTCTACATCAACTCCTTCATAGGACTGATCACCCTGGCGATCCTGCTCCTCTTCGTCAAGGTGGGACGCCAAACCACCCCAGGCTCCGAGACAAAAATCCAGAACCCCGAATAGAAACCCACACAAACCATAGCGGTCTCGACTCCGCAGTGCGTCTCTTCACAGAATGAGAAAAATTCAAAGAGGCGCAATGTATTGCGATAAGCGTCTTTCAATCAAACACAGGCATTATCTCAACGAAGCGCATTTTCAGTGCTCTCAGGGCGATCTCCAATCAGAGCCTGAGACGGGTTTTATCTACCTCCTCCCAATTCATATTTGAGGCTTCTTCGATGAACGTGAAGGCCGCGAACGGTCTCGTTAGGATCCTGAAGAAGGAGGGGGTCGGCTGGGTCTCCACCTTCCCGACGAACATCTTCACCAACGCGTGCGGCGAGGAGGGCGTAGAGAACCTTATGGTGAGGGACGAGCGCTTCGCCGTCGCCGTCGCGGACGGCTTCAGCCGCGTCTCGGACGGCAAGCGGTTCGGGGTCTGCTCCTTGATGGGGGGCCTGAACGCCGCGGGGACCGAGATGGCCTACGGAGCCATCGCCCAGGCCTACGAGGACTCTACTCCGCTCCTCTGCCTCACGGACGGCGTCCCGGGCGACAGGGCGGGGCTGGAGAGGTTCAACATAGAGGACGGCTTCATGCCCGTCTCCAAGTGGACAGGCTACATAAACAGGGGGAGCAGGGTCCCAGAGTTCATGAGGAGGGCGTTCACTATGCTGAGGACCGGCAGACCCGGCCCCGTACTGCTTCAACTACCGGGCGGCCTCGAGGAGTACGAGGAGGACAACTACCCGTACGAGCCGGTGAAGGGCTGGAGGAGCCAGGCAGACCCGGGGGATGTGAGGCAGGCGGTCAGGGCCATCAGGGAGGCCAGGAAACCCATGATCTTCGCGGGGCAGGGCGTCTTCTACGCCGACGCCTGCGAGGAGCTGAGGAGGCTATCGGAGCTGCTCCAGCTGCCGGTGCTCACGACGTTGAAGGGGAAGAGCGCCTTCCCTGAGGACCACCCGCTGAGCCTAGGCGTCACGGGGCCACCGGCCGAACGTTTCCTGAAGACCTCGGACCTCGTCTTCACCGTTGGATACGGCTTCAACCCGAGCCAGTTCGCCCACGCCATCCCGAAGGGGAAGAGGATAGTCCAGCTCGCCCTGGAGGAGTCCGACATCAACCGCGGCTATCCCGTTGATCACGTGGTCCTGGGCGACGCGAAGCTTGTCCTCGGGCAGATGATCGAGGAGGCGGAGAGGCAGGGAGCCGTGAAGAGGCCTGGGCTCCTCGAGGAGATCGATGCCGCCAAGAAAGAGAAGACGGCGAAGTACGAGCCCTTCCTCGCCTCAGACGAGAGGCCCATCAACCCGTACAGGGTCTACGGGGAGATGATGAAGGTCCTCGACCCGTCGAACAGCTTCGTCACCCACGAGTCAGGGAACACGAGGGACCAGCTCGTCACGGCCTACGAGGCCCGTATCCCCCACGGCTTCCTCGGCTGGGGGAACGTCTCCACCCTGGGCTTCGGCCTCGGCGCCTCCATGGGGGCAAGGATAGCCTTCCCTGAGAGGCAGGTCGTAAGCGTCACGGGAGACGCGGGCTTCGGATACCAGGTGGGCAACTACGAGGCCCTCATCCGGAACAAGATGGGGATAACCACGGTCCACATCAACAACTCGGGCTTCGGCGGCTACGGCCCAGGCTTCTGGGGCCCGGGGCACTCCCCCTACACGAGCAAGGTGACGCCCTCCGACATCGTCCACACCGCGAAGGCCGTCGAGGGGCTCGGCATCGCGTCGGAGCGGGTCGAGGACCCCGATGAGATCGCCCCCGCCTTGAAGAGGGCGCTCAAGCTGAACGGCTCGGGGAAGCCGGCGTTCATAGAGGTCATCTGTAAGCAGCACCCAGTCTACGGTGGATGGATGAGGGCCTAGGACCCCAACTCATCTGCCCAGTTTTTCAAGTCTAGCAAGCGAGCCCTTGAGTTCCTCGTCTGTGAATTTACGCGTCGCTAGCCTCTTTGCCACCTGGTCGGCTCCCCTCTCCATGCCCTCCGGGAGCTCGAGGAGCCTGAAGAGCTCCCTCTTACAGGCGGCCGCCGCGAGGAGGGCCTCCCTCCTGAGCTTCGCCTCGACGTGCCTGACCTTCCTCCTGTTGTAGCCGTAGATGACGCCGTCGAGGAACGCCTCAGTGTACTCCTCCTGCCGCGTCCTCGGCGAGAAGAACCTGTCCCCGAACTGCCCTGTGAGGATGATGGAGCCTGCGTCGAACGGCATCTCGTAGAGGAGCGGCTTCGACGGCTCGAGCTCCTTCCCCGCGGCCCCCGCCGCCCCGGGCAGGGGGTTCATCTGGCTGGCGAGGAAGTAGACCTCCGTCTCCCTCAGTGCCCTGTCGCCGCTGCTGTAGGCCATGTGGTAGTCCGTCGTGTAGGTGCCCTCATCGTCGACGAGGTGGTTGGCGGTGTGGGAGTTCGTCATGTATCCTTCCCCCTTCTGGACTGTGCCGTGGAGGAGACCCGCGTCGTGGTGGGCCCTCAGATTGGAGCCGCAGCTCGACCCGAGCCAGCGGAGGAAGTCCCTGCAGTCACGGTTGGGGAGGAGCTTCTCGACGGCGGGGTGGAGGAACCCGTAGAGCACCTCGTCGACCCTCACGTCGGTGGGCTGGGCCATGAAGACGCAGGCAGCCTCCACCGTCCTACCGGAGAGCCTGAATCGCTCCAGCAGCGACTCCCTCGTCGCCGAGGCGAGCATCTGGAAGAGCTCAATCCTGTCCCTGAGGTCGATCACCGAGACGCCGCCGTAGAGGCCGATCCCGACGGGCCTAGGAGCCGGACAGCCGGCCTCCCTGGCCTCGGCCGTCCTCCTCAGCTCGTTCTCGGCCTCCTCAAGCGTCGAGAACCCCCAGATCAGGCGGCCGCTCCCGATGTTGACGTCGCCGAGCCAGTACGT
>Ga0315282_10002504_pt1 | contig 33706 bp, 22 predicted proteins | sample YL17G07_20_MG_FD_203693 | JGI IMG/M metagenome (GOLD analysis project Ga0315282, IMG submission 203693) | Sediment microbial communities from Yellowstone Lake, YNP, Wyoming, USA - YL17G07_20 | ecosystem: Environmental > Aquatic > Freshwater > Lake > Sediment | place: USA: Wyoming | collected...
AGGCAGTCCGTGCCGATGAGGAGCCCGTCGCGCACCTCCCACGAGCCCGAGGACAGCGCCCATGTCGGCGTCGGCGGGGCACCGTCGGCGTACGCCGAGAAGTCATCATCCGCGGCGTTGGCGCCAAATGTGACGATGCCGAAGCGGCTGGGTTGGTGGAAAGCCTCGGCCGGCGACCAGGTGTAGAGCTGGATCTGGTCGCCGGAGGGTCGGTCGATGCGCAGCAACTGGATGCGCCAGCTATCGCCGACGCGCGGCGGCAGAGACGGCGGCCCCACACCGGCGAAGTTGGCCCACGGGATCGCTGCCTCGCAGGTCCAGCCCTTGTCCCGGTCGTTTCTGTCGTTCACCGTGCCGTTGACCACCGTCTTGATCCGCAGGCCGGTGGCGTTCCACTTCTGCGCGGCAGGTATGTCGGTTGGCGCGTTGTCGCGGACCTCGGCGATCGACAGGTCCACGACGGTTCCGAGCGGATTGGTGTCGATCTCGCGGTAGTCGCGTCCGTCGCCGTCCGGGTCGATGAAGGCCTCAACGGCCTCCTCGGTCCAGACATCGGAGTCGAACTCGGTCAGGGCGGACCACACGTCCGTGTCCTCGCACTCCCACGCGATGTAGAGCGCATCGTCGTCCCAGGCAAGCTTCGCGGCAGTACGCTGTGTCTTGCCGTCCGCCTTGTCAGGATCGATCCGCGCAAATGGTGCCGTGCTCTGCGCGGACCGCCAGACCGGGTCGTCGAGAACGCCGTCGATGACGGGCGCCGCCGACGCGCGGGTAGCGATCGCTTCGGCCAGCGGTCGGAACGGGTCGGTCAGCAGATACCTGAGCACGTCGGTGAGGATCGAACGCTGGTAGTCGCGGTTCTGGTACAGTCCCGTCCAGACGTACAGCACCCGCGCCCCGGCCAAGTCGCCGGCGCTGTAGCGGATCATCGCCGCAGCGTCGCCGTAGCTCTGGCCGCCCTTGTCCGTGAGCGAGATGATCGGCGTATAGTCCCCGTTCGCTCCCACCACGTTGAGGATCGGCCGCCAGCGCGGCTCGGTCACCACGGACCACGGCATCTCCTTTGGCAGGTGGCTGATCACCGTTTGGTCAGCGCGCAGGTGGAAGGTCAGCTCGACGCCCCCCGGCGGCGTCTCCCAGCCTGTTGTGGCCGAGACCTTTAGTACATCCTCCCGCGTGGCGCCGCTGCCCGAGATGGGCAGGCCGAGCTTCGGCGCGCTCACGACCGGCTTGTTCGCCTCATTGTAGTAGAACGGGAACGGGCCCGAGGCGAGGCAGACGAGCGTGCCTCCCGCCTTCAGCCAGCTCACCACCGCCCCGTCGCCGTCGCCCTGACGGGAGACCGTCTGGTAGTAGTCCTCGCCGCCCAGGTAGAACGCGATCCAGACGTTGCGCGCGTTGAAGACGGTCGGGTCAACCAGGTCCTTCGGCGTGAGGATCGTCACGTGCTTGGCAAGGTCGGTCTCCTGTAGCGTCTGCATGAAGGCGGTGCCCCGCGGGTTCTTCACGCTCGGAGTTGGCAGCAGCGCGATGTGCCCACTGAACTCCTCGAACAGCGGCGCGAGCTTCCGCAGTTCGGCGACCATCGCGCGATGCGCGGCGACCTTCGCGCGCTCCTCGGACAGCGCCTCGAGGATCACTTTGAGGTCCGACGCCCTCTTGTCAGTGGACGTGACGGCGTAGATCCGACAGCCGCTCGGCGAGATGGACTCGATCGGCGCCCCCTGGTTCTCGACCATCACCAGATCGAGGTGCCACCCGAACAGCGGCGGCCAGCCGGTGATCGCGGGCAGCGCGGACGACAGGTCAAGCCGCTCCTCCTCCGTCTCGCTGCGGTAGAGCGTGACGCGCGATCGGTCGTCAACACCGCCGACCAGCATGAAGAGGTAGCTCGGCCGCTCTCCGAACGCGATCCCGAGATCGGGCACGCTCACCTTGTTGCCGGTCAGATCGGGATCGAGGAGCAGGAAGGGGACTCCCCAGAGTGTCTTGGCGCCCGGCTCATACCCGGCCATCGACTTCGGGTCCGACCAGTCGCGACTGATGCCGGCGCTGGCGCCGCGCGTCAGGTTCAGCATCCGGAAGCCGGCCGACTCCACGTAGTCCACGTTGTCGCCCGGCTCCTCGTGCTGCTTCACAGGAACCAGGTCGACCACCGACGCTGACGCGTCGTGCTTGCCGACGCACACGACGTCGCCCAGGCGCAGGCCCTTCAGGGTGACGGTCGACAGGTCGCCTTGGTAGCGCTCGACTCGGTCGCCCCGGAGCTGGGTCTCCCCAGCATCCCTGATCACCGACAGGGCCTTCGACCCTATTGGGAAGAAGGGGAAGCTCACGGTGACGTCGATGTCGCCCGGGTCGGGCGCCGGCCCGGCCGGAACGAGGGTGAACGAGCACATGCCGTCGCCGTAGTAGCGATAGTCGGCGATGTCCGCGACCCGGCCGTCGCGGCAGAATGCCATCGCGCCCTTCTCGCCGCAGACCACGTGCGCCCTGGCGGTGCCGAGCGGCCAGATGAGACGCTCGAGCCCGCCCCAGAGGCCGCCGAAGTCCCCCCTGTTGCCCTTGCCCTGGGCGCACTCGTCGAACAGGCCGTATCGCTCAGTGAACGCCGAGCTCGGGTACTGCGAGACGGAGGGGTACCACTGGTTCTGGTACATCTCGTGGTACCGCTCGAGCATTCCGCGGAGGTAGTGGGCCATGATCGGGTCTCCGCAGGCCACGGCCTCGTACAGCATCGCGATGTTGTACACCCATACCTCATTCGCGCACGCGGAGCCGAGCCACGGCAGCCCGGCGTTCGGCTCCATGAAGAAGGACGAGTCGAGGTTGTCGAGCTCGTCGTTGTCGCAAGGCCAAATGGCGAGGTAACGGTACGTCAGGCTCTTCGCGAGCCGGTAGGCGAGCTGCGCGAGCTCGCCGCGCTCGGTGTCGCCGCGGAAGCGGTAGTAGTAGTCCAGGCAGAACGTCACGCCCGGAGTGGCGCTCCAGGCGAACTGCGCGGCCGGAACGTCCGGGTAGCAGTTACGGGTGTAGAGGATGTGCTTCGTCCAGCGCAGCACGCCGTCGATGTACGGCAGCAGATCGGCCGCGCCCTGCGGGTCGTTGCGGTAGTAGTCGAGCAGCGCGAGCCCGGAGGACCAGTTGTTCACGTGGCGCACCGTCTCGACGCCGGGTCCGAACATGGCCGCTCCACCGCCGTCCAGCGGTGTCTGCCACCTGTAGCACCGTTCGCCGTCGACGTCGGCCCACTCGCCGAGTGTGATGAGCCGTCGGCATTCGGCGTCGAGCGTCTTGATGGACGCCGTCGCGCCGGATGCGTAGTAACTGTCGACCGGGCTGAAGTAGCCCACTCCGCCGGCGATGTTAACGTTTGGCTGCCACCACGTCTGGCCGGTCGGGCCGGTGTTGCCCACGAATGATCCCAACGGCCCCGGCGCGCCGCTGGTGCTCGGCCGCAGGTCGCCCGGGAGCCACGAGAGGTCGCTCATGCGCTCGGCGGGCGGCAGCAGGTCGGCGTACTCCCGCCAGATGAACTCGTGAACGAGCTGGTTCGGGTCGCTATCCGGCCCCACGCCCGTGAACCAGAGAAGCCGGAAGTGCGTGCCGCAGGTAACGGGCGCCGCGGGGTAACGCAGGTTGATGTAGCGCTCCCCGTAAGGCCAGGTCATGCAGAAGAACTCGCGGTCCGCGCCGTTCTGCCAGCAGTAGGTTGTGCCGAAGTCCTTCTCTGTGTGGTCGCTGAGTCTCGCTCCGTGGAAGTCATAGCCGACGTAGACGCCCCTGGTTGGATCCCACAGCCCGCATGCGGCGGTGGGGTAGGCGCCGATGGGAGGCGCGTACATCCAGTCGCGCGACCATGAGCTCACGATCGTGCGGCCCGGCCCCTCAGCCTTCATCTGGATGTAGTCGTCGACGACCGGAGTTCCGATGGCCCACCCGCGCTGGTGGAACACCTGGGCGCCGCGGACGCTGCACGCGAGGAAGTGCACGGGCACCTTGCCATGCGCCGCCTGCCACGCGTCCTGATCGAAGCGGCGCATGTCGAGCGAGAAGCGCACCTCGGGGTACGGGCTGTCGGGGAGCAGCTCGACCTCGACGAAGGAGTCGTGGCCGAGCTCCGGGGTCGGGTCGAACGCGAGCCCCGACAAACGGAGCACGTGACCGTCCGCCCTCGCGTCGCCAGCGGAGAGCGCGCGGTTCGACGAGAGCATAACGCGCGCGACCTCGGTCCCGCCGGATGACACCGCGAAGCCGGCCAACCGCCCGCCCTCTTGCACGGCGGCAACCGACACGACGCCGTTATCGATCTGTTGGGCGAGCGCGGGAGCGATGAACGCGAGACACAGCAGCAGGAGCAGCGCGGAGTGGCGCATCGGGATCCCTCCGGTCGGGGGCCGTCCGAGGGGGAAGTTCGGTGGGAGAGGTCGGCGGGCCTGCGGGGCGGCAATCACCTGAAGGAGAACGGAGCTCGGCTCGGCGCGTTGCCGCTCAGGCGGGCCTTCGCCCACCACCCCGACCACTCGTCTGTCTGCGTGGCGGCGATCTCGCGCAGGATGTCGTCGGTACTGGGGGACGTCACTCCGGCGTCGAGCAGATCGTCGGCGCGCTGCGCTGACAGATAGGAGATCATCCAGTCTGAGTAGTCTCGCACCAGCTCTGCGAAGCTGACCAGCGCCCGGGCCGACTCGGCCTGGCGCCGCGCCATCGCACGGTAGTAGAGCGCGCCGGGGACATACCCACTCGTCGGGCACTCACCGATGACGCGGTCGTATGCCGCCGCCTGCTCGGGCGCGGTGCCCCAGATGCTGCCGCCGGCATCCCTGGCGCCTGTGAGTATGGAACAGGCGGCGCGGTCAGCCGACGGTATCTCGTCGGTCCCGAGCACGCGCAGGTCGATCGGGTCGGACACGACGTCCGGGCCCCCGGTACACGCGGAGGTGAGCCTTACGCGTATGCGGAGCTCCCCCGGAGTGGCGAGCGGGGAGGCTGAGCCGGCCTGGGGGAGTTCCGGGACGCTGAGGTCGGCATAGTCGGATGCTGCCCACCCGGCGCCCCGCATCCCGTTCCACGGGCCGAGGGGGGCTCGGCCTGGCTCCGACGACTCCGCGTCGGTGTCATTCCGGGCGCGGAAAGGCCGCCACGCGTCGGTATCGGTCTGGTACTCGTAGACCGCGAACCCTTCGGCAGGACCCAGCCCGCCCACGACGCACGCGGCCTCCGTGCCCGCGTTGAACACCCACACGTCGAAAACCAAAGGCTCCTCGGGCAGCCGGTCTGCCCAGTCAGCCCGCAGCCGCACGCGCAACCCGAAGCCCGGAATCGGACGTGCGGGCTCGCTGGCCCTCGCGGTCTCGTGAAGGTTCGGGGCCCGCCGCCCCGTGTGCACCGCCAGGGGGCGCCTGCCCGCGTCCCGCGGCGATTCCGCCCCGGGCCCTATCGCCTGCGGTCTGATGCGCGGGAGGCCAACCAAGGCCGCCAGTCCGAGCAACGCGATTGCGACCGTCAAGACGGCGGCCCGGGTGACCCAGCCCTGAGAACCTGCACGCATGCCCTACCCCCTGAACCGATCAAGCAGACAGCCGAGGAGCGATTCCCGGCCACTCACGTCGTCGTGCCAGAAGCAGGGGACCGCCAGGTCGTCCCGCAGCTCCGCCAGAAGGGCCTCTGGCGGGCGGGGAGGCCCGAACGGACCCTCGCCCACCGAGTCGGCTCTGTCCTCTTCGCCTCCCCAGAGGGCACATACTACAGGAGTGCCCCCGTACCCCTCGGCGACAGCTATTGCGCTCCGGAGCCCAGTGGGGCGACCGGGCGTTAAGGACAAAGTGCGGACCAGGGGCAAGAACCAAAGGGTCTACCTTTCCGGGGCCCTCGACGCTCACGCAGATCAGCTCCACGTCGGGTTCTGGCCGCGGAAGAACAGCGACGCCTTCATCGAGTTCCTGCGCTCGCTCCTACGCGACATCGCCGACGACACGATCCACCTCGTGCTCGACAACTACGGTGTCCACAAGAGCAAGAGAACGTGCGCGTTCCTGGCCTCGGAGGACGGGCGACGTATCAAGCCCATCTTCCTGCCGACCTACTCCCCTTGGCTCAGCCCCATAGAGATCACCTGGCGCATCGTCAAAGGACGGGCCGCCACCAACCGGTGACGGGACTCCCCGCAACAGGTCGTCGACGACTACTCCGCCACCATGTCCCAGTTCGGAGCCAACGTCTGGCCCTACAGTCTACCTATCGACAAGGAACGACTTAGGCCGAGCGCATGGCGTCCGCCGCCTCCGCCCAGAGACGGGTGCTCCCCTCGATATCGGTCATCAGGAAGGTCACGACCCCGGTCGGAGGGTCCATCGAGCGCTTACCCTCTGGTGCCTCTGTGCCCCAGCCTAGCTTCCCCGACGAAGATGCGGACCCCTTCGACGGGCCTCACCTCCTCCACACCACCTCATAGATGATGACCGAGGGCATGTAGTTCAAGGTCGGGCCGGCGCCGCGCCGCCGCCGCTTTCCGCATCCCCCCGCCGGGGACGATGAGACGACCTGGCCTCGCCAAGGCCGCGACGCTGGGTACGCGTGACGCGCCTTCTTTGGACGCTCGAGGGGCCGCCCGTTTCGTGAGGTGTTCAGACTCCCCGCCAACGCGCCCGCCCCGCGTCCCCCTCCGGCGCCGCGGGGCGGTCATGTGAGCGTGCTTCGCGCTCTGGCCGAGGTCACTCTCGCCGCCGGGCCTCGTAGATGACGACCGCGGGCAGGTAGTTGAGGGTCGGCCCGGCACCGGGCGTCTCACCCCTGCGGCGTGTCCCGTCCCATGGCGAGCCGGAGCGCTTGCTCGAGCGGCAGCGCCGTGCCCTCCTCCCATGCCGCGGCGAATGCCGCATCGCCGAGGGCCTCGCGAATGGTGGCGCAGGCGCTCTCGAGCCCCGGCCGAGCGGAGGGTTCCAGTCTGGTACCAAGCCTGTCCCGCGCCGCTTCCGCCGCGGCGAACCAGCGTGCCGCGTCGCCGATATCCCCGTCAGCCAAGGCGACTCGCGCCAGCTCCGCGAGCGCTGCCACCATCCCCGGTTGCTCGGACGCCTCGAGCAGGACCTTGGCCCCGGCGACAAGATGCGCCCGCGCCGAAGCGACGTCGCCGTCAGCCAGTGCAACAGGACCGAGACCGATAAGGGTCATGGCCGCGCCTTGCTGATCGCCGGCCTCGCGTTGCAGGTCTAGGGCTTCTCCCATGAGCCTGCGCGCGGCCTCGCGGTCGCCCTCAGCCAGCGCGACTCGTCCGAGGTTCGCCAGAGACACCGCCACGCCGACACGGTCGCCTATCTCTCGCTTGGTATCGAGACACTCCTCTAGAAGCGCGCGCGCCTCGGCGTACCGCCCCTCTTCGCGAGCGACATTCCCGAGGTTGTTGAGCGTGTTGGCCGCGAAGCGCTTGGCTCCCACCTCGCGGTTGATCGCGAGGCTCTCCTCGTACAGCGGGCGGGCCGCAGCGTAGTCCCCCCGTTCGTGCGCTAACAAGCCCAGGCCGTGGAGCGTGTTGGCGAGGGCCGATCGGTCACCGAGTTCCCGCAGGAGTGCGAGCGACTCCTCATAGGCGCTCCGCGCGCCCGCATAGTCGCCCTGCGCGACCAGTACGCCTCCCAGGACCTGCAGCGTGATGGCTATGCGGTGCGTGTCGCCGCGCCTGCGATAGACTTCGAGGCTCGCATGGCAACATGCGCGCGTGGTGGCGTGGTCACCTTCGCCACTGGCGATGATCGCGAGGTTGTGCAGGACCGATGCCGCTCCGGCCTCGTCGCCCAGCTCCCGTCGGATGGCGAGTGCCTCCTCGTAGCAGGCTCGCGCGAGGGGAAGGTCTCCTTGGTTGTGCGTCGCGTTCCCCAAGCTGTTGAGCGCATTCCCCTCCGCCCGCCTGTCGCCCACGGCACGGCTGAGTGCGAGCTCGTCTTCGTGCAGCTCACGCGCCTTCCCACACTCGCCGCGAAGTCGGTACAGGTCCCCCACGTTGTCGAGTAGCCGCAGCCGGAGGTCAGTGGGGAGCTCATCCAGGGCCAGGACGCGGGAAAGCCACTCACACCCTTCAGCCCAGTGCCCGCGGACCTGCCAGAACCAGGCCATCGAGCTGGCCAGGCGTGCGGCAGCCTCCGGGTCGCAGCCGATTCCCCAGGCGAGCGCCGCCCGGCTATTGTCGTGCTCGGCGTTCATCAGCTCAAGCCACTCCGCCCGCTCCGCTCCGCGGACGGCGCACTGCCCTTGCTCGGCCAACTGAGCGAAGTGGCCGGCGTGCGACCTGCGAACGGCGTTGGCGTAGCCGCTCTCGTCCAGGCGTTGGGCGCCGTAGTCACGTAGCGTCTGGAGCAACCAGTACCGGCCACTGCCTGGGATCACGAGCGACTTGGACACCAGCTCGTCGAGCAGATCGGGGACGTCCTCCTCGCGAATCGGCGCGCACGAACAGACGGCCTCTGCGGCTTCCAGCGTGAAGCCGCCCGCGAACGCTGACAACCGCGAGAACAGTGTCTTCTCGCTCTCGGAGAGGAGGTCGTAGCTCCAGTCGACCGCCGCCTCTAGAGCTTGGTGCCTCGGCGTCGCCGTCCGGCGGCCGCCGGTTAGCAGGCGGAAGCGCTGATCGAGGCGCTCGACGATCTGCTGCGGAGTGAAGGTCCTGCCGCGCGCCGCGGCAAGCTCCACCGCGAGGGGGATGCCATCGAGCCGCCAGCAGATCTCCGCGACCGCCGGCGCGTTCTCGATCGTCATCGCGAAGCCGGGGTCGGCCTTCGTTGCTCGGTCGATGAAAAGCCTCACGGCAGCATGCTGCCTGAGCTGCTCCGGCCGTGGCTCAAGCCCCGGCGTGTGATGCGGCACCGAAAGCGACGGCACGCGCCACACCGTCTCTCCGTCGGCACGAAGGGCCTCACGGCTCGTGGCTAGGATCTTCAGGTCCTGACACTGACGGATCATGCCCTCGGCCATCTCCGTGCTTGCGTCCACCAGGTGCTCGCAGTTGTCCAGCACGATCAGAGCCCGCTGCCCGCGCAAATGGCTCGCGATCGTCTCTGACAGCGCTCTGCCCGGCTCCTCGCGCACGTCCAGCGCCGTAGCCAGCGCCTGGAGTACCAGAGCCCCGTCCGATAGGGATGCCAGCTCCACCAGCCAGACACCGTCGGGGTACTCGTAGAGCATCTCCGCCGCGGTTTGAAGCGCCAGCCGCGTCTTGCCCACGCCGCCCGCGCCGCTCAGTGTCAGCAGGCGCGTCCCCCGGAGGAGCTCCCGGATCTTGGTCATCTCCGCTTCCCGACCGATGAACGTGTTCACCTGGTACGGCAGGTTGTTCGGGATCGAGTCGATCGTGCGTAGGGCGGGGAAGTCGCTCGGGAGTGAGTGGTGCAGGAGCTGCCAAACGTGCTCCGGTTCGGCCAGATCCCGTAGGCGCTGGAAGCCGAGGTCACGGAGCGTCACCTCCTCGGGCAGGGCCTCTCGCACCAAGCCGGCGGCTGACTCGGAGATCAGCACCTGCCCCCCATGCGCTATGCTCCGCAGCCGCGCGCAGCGGTTCACCGCCGCGCCGTAGTAGTTGTCCACACCCAGGTCGGCTTCGCCGGTGTGCACCGCGATGCGTACGCGCAAGGGGGCGCCTTCGGGCCAGAGCTCGGCGGTCAGGGCCGACTGGAGGGCACACGCGGCGGCAACCCCGTCGGTGGGCCTGGCGAACACCGAGAACGTGCTGTCTCCCTCTCCTCGCGCCTTCATGAGAAAGCCGGCGTGCTCGCCAACCGCCAACGCGGCTATCGCGTCGTGTCGCGCGAGCGCCGCGCGCATCGCGTCCGGGGCCTCGGCCCACAGGCGCGTGCTGCCCTCGATGTCGGTCATGAGGAAGGTGACGACCCCGGATGGAAGGTCCAACGAATGCCCTCCTTCGGCCACGAACGCGCGTCTCGCGCCGGGTTCCCCGAAGGCCCCGCGTCCCCCTCCGGCGCCGGGGTGAGGTCATGCCGCCCCGCTCAGCGCTGAAGTTCATCCTACCCTCGCCACTGCACCTCGTAGATCACCACCGACGGCATGTAGTTGAACGTCGGCCCGGCGCCACGGCGCCAGTCGCCGTAGGGTCCCTCGAAGCGCGTGACTTCCCTGATCGTGAAGAGCGGATCATCCCGAAGACGCAGGAACCCGGCGAGGTCGAAGAACCCCTCGCGCTCCGAGGAATGGGGCGACGGGATCGCGAGGTGCGTCACGTGGTGCTTGCGCAGGAACTCGCCGACTCGACCCGCCTTCTGGTACTCGACGAAATCAGCATCCGACAAGCCGCCGAGATCGGTGATCGGCCTGCCCGAGCCCCAGCGCAGCGCCCCGATGTCGAAGGCGGCGACTCGCACGCCGGCCGGCTGCTGCGCGATGGACTCGGCCGCGCACAGCCTGACCCCGACCATGTGCCGCAGGTTGGCCGCGTAAGTGCCGCGCCAGTAGAGGAGGTTCGCGCCGAGGATCGCCGCCATGATGAGCACAGCCATCTGACGCAACTGCTCGCGCCGCAGTGCCCCGATGCCCATGAGCGGGAGCGCCCAGAGGAAGATGTGGTTCACGGCCTGGTATCGCGATGACGTGCCGAGGCTCGGAAAGAGGAAGGCGTACTCGAGGTTGTGCAGCACCGCCCACAGGCAGAAGGCGACCAGGGCACGGCCCACAGCGTCCGCGCCGAGACCGCGCCTGCCGCGCCAGCCCGCTCGCAGGCCGACGAGGCCGAGCGGGATGACGACCACGACTAGCAGCGCCGCCGCGCCGAGCCAGAGGTCGATCCCTCCCCCGCCGATCGCCTGACCCACGCGCACGTGTGGCGGATAACCGTATCCCAGGCCGAAGACCCACGCCCCGGCGTAGAGCACCCAGAGCAGCACGTAGGTGACCGGCCTCACCTCAGCCACCGCGGACAGCGGCCCTACGCGCCCAAGGGCGTCGGCCGTCGCCGCGAGGTGGGCCATCTTCTTCCCCCCGAACGAGGTGGGCAGCCAGTGGCCCGTGTTGGCATGCAGGAACACGAGCCAGGGGAGGACCATCACGGTGATGATGCACGCGGGAAGCACGAGTGTCTTCAGGTCGGCGAGCCGCTTGCCGCGGTTCGTGGCGAACTGCACCGCCACGAGCGAGAGGACGATGGCCCCGCCCTCGAGCCTCGTCAGAATGGCAAGGCCGGCGGCCAACGCGGCGGCGATCCAGCATCTACGCGCATAGAGCGCGAACGCCAGAAGCGCCAGGCCGAGGAAGCACAGCGTCTCCATCCCGCTGACGCCGAACCAGACGAGGTTCCCCGAGAGCCCGCACGTCATGCACGCCCAGACAACCAGCCAGCGCGGGGCGCCGGGCACCAGCTTGGGGATCCACTGACGCAGGAGCCACGCCAGCGTGCCGGCCGTGAGGCAGAGCGACAGCAGGCCGAGGACCTTCACCGCCGCAACGCCGCCGAGACCGAGCTTCACTAGGCCCGCGATGGCGAGCACCCACAGGATGCTGGTCGACCCGATCCCCGCGAACTCGCCTACGTTGAACTCCAGCCTGCAGTAGTGCGCGAGGTTCTCGCCGTAGACAACGTGGATGTACGAGTCGTCCATCGGCAGTGGCCCCGGCACCGGAAAAAGGAACGCGAGCCCGATAGCAAGTGCGGCCGCGGCCGCGCCGGCCGTCACAACCCAAGCCTTCGGCCGCTTCTGGGGGCCGGATGGGGCCCCTGCCCCATGCGGCCCCTCCGAAGAACCCGCGTGACGGGCCGGCGACAGGCTCTCCTTCTCTACCCCGGCCACCTCAGCACCACCACTTCCTCTCGAAGCTGTTCCGACGTCGCCGTCGCGAAACGCGTACGAAACAGGTCGATCCCCGCGATCTGGTAGCCCAGGCCCCGGGCGATGTCTGCGAGCAATTGTCCGGTTCGGATCATCACGCGGAGGTAAGATGCCTGGTCCCCGACCACGTATGCCGCGTAGGCGCCGGGCTTGAGCGCCCTGCGCAACTCGCCGAGGTGACGCGCCATGCCGCCGAAGTACAGCTTGGTCACGCGAGCGTACTGCCGCTCGAAGCCGGATGTTTTGCCGAGCTCCACCCGCCGTGCCTCGATGTCGGCCGCGATCCGCTCTATCTCCGGATGCCCCACCACGAGGGCGTCATCGGCATCGGCCTTGTAGACGTTGCGAGTGTTCGACCTGACGAGCGACTGCTTCAACGCTCGAAGGTCGGCCTTGCTGCCGATGAGTCCCAGGAGCACGGACTCGAGCCGCGTCGTCCGCGTGTAGTCCTTCTCGTTTGGGTACGGAGGCGACGTGAACACCGCGTCCACGCTCGTCGGAGGCAGCATGCCGCCAACGTCGCGAGCGTCGCCCAGATGCACGGTCGCGTCGGCCTGGGGTAGGGACTGTAGCGCGGGGAGGTCATCTGCGATCGCGCAGACTTCCGCCAGCCACGGGTTCACGACAGCGGCGTCCGGCTTCTGGGCGCCAACACCCACCTCGGGGCCGAACTTCAGGTTGCCGATCGAGGTGACGAGCGCCTTCGCCAGTGCAAGGCGCTCGTGGCTGAGGAACCGGTCGTCGCGCATGCGCATCAGGTGTTCGCGGAGCACAAGCGTCTTATGCAGCGGACGAGGGCTGATCGAGCCCCGAAGCAGCAGCTTCTCCTCTTGCTCCGTTAGCTGGCGGAACTCGCACTGCTGCGACGACGGTAGCAGCGGGAGCACCTCGTCGAGCATGCCCTCGGCCTCGAGTTGGCGGTTCGTGGCGCTCGCCACTCTCTCGGCGTGCCGTCGAAGCTCCCCCGGGTCGGGACGCCAGTCGACCTTGGTGGAGCTGGCGAGATGCGCCATCGGGTTGGCCTCGATCCCGACACTGTTGATGCCGGCCTTGCGGCACTCAACCAGGGTAGTGCCCGTACCGCAGAACGGATCAAGCACCGTGGAGCCCTGTGCGCAGCCGAACCGCCCCAGGTACTCCCTGACGAGGTGCGGCGGGAACGACAGCACGAAGCGGTACCAGTCGTGCGCCGCTCGATCGGCGGGGTCGAGCCGGTTGACGGTCGGATCTGCGCGTGTGCTCTTGGCTGCGGAGCTCATACCGGCGGCTATCCTACCACGTAGTGGACGGGAACGAGTTCTACTCCCCCTCCACCTTCACATAGAGCCGGCGGGAGCGCGGGCCGTCGAACTCCGCGAAGTAGACAGCCTGCCAGGTTCCCAGCACCAGCCGGCCGTTTTCAACGATCACGACCTCCGATGCGCCGACGAGCGAGGACTTGATGTGCGCGTCTGAGTTGCCCTCGGAGTGCCGGTAGAAGCCCTGCGCCCGCGGGGCGAGCTCGCGGAGGCCCTGCAGTAGGTCCGAGCACACGGTCGGGTCGGCGTTCTCGTTGATCGTGACCGCCGCGGTCGTGTGGGGCGCGAACACGAGGGCCGTTCCCGCCTGCACGCCGGCTTCGGCGACCGCCTTGCGCACCTCGGCGGTGACGTCAACAAGCTGCTCGCGCTCGCGCGTCCGGACGGTGAACTCCTTGAGCATGGGCTGCCGCCTTTCGGGTCGGGTGAGTGCAGCAGTAGTTCGGGGCCCCCGGGGCGGAGGTCCTTCCCGCGCGCGTGCCCGCCGGGCGTGCTATACTCGACCTACTCAGCGTGAGCCGGTAGCTCAGTCGGAAGAGCAACGGACTTTTAATCCGGAGGTCCTGGGTTCAAGTCCCAGCCGGCTCACCATAGCTCGCGGCGCTCGTGCTATGATGCTCGCGTCCGGAGGTGCGGCCGTGAGCGATGCAGGAGACGCCACTTTCATCCGCCGCGTGGTGCTGAAGAACTACAGGAGCATTCACCACTGCGACGTGACGCTTGGCCCCCTCACCTTCATCGTCGGCCCGAACGGGTGTGGCAAGAGCAACTTCCTAGATGCCCTCGCGTTCGTGTCCGACGCCGTGGAGGACGGCCTGGACAACGCCTTTCGCAAGCGCGGTGGGTTCGGCGAGGTCAGGCGGAAGGGGGCCCCGAGGTCAAGTATCGGTATTGAGCTCACGTTCCATAGCGAGCCAAGTCAGCGCCCTGCTGTATGGCAGGTGCGTATCGCGCCGGCCAGCGACGGCCTCTACGCGGTAGCGGAGGAGCGGGCTGAGCCGGTGGCGGGCAGCGGCACCGAGTTGTTCCCCGACATCCCGTTCGATGGTCTCCTAGACCTGATGCCACGTAGCTATGCCGTGAAAGACGGAACCGTGTGCGTGTGGCCATACGGATGGCCGCACCGTCCTGCGAGTGCCAAGGATCTGTACATCAGAGGCTGGCCACCGGTATCTGGCATGGCTGTGCTCGAGCACATTCTGGGTGGGATCAGGTGCCACAACCCGTATCCCAATACCATGCGCGCACATCGCCCGCCCGATGCAAGGCCCTATCTTGCGCCTGACGGCGGCAACGCCGCTGCGGTCATCGGCCGCCTGCCTACTGACAGATGCGAGCGGATCGTCCAGAGCTTGAGAGCGGTGGTTCCTGCGGTCCTCGACGTCCGCAAGGAGGGAGTCGGCTCAGAGGAGACGCTCCTGTTCACCCTCCGGAACGGCGGCTCGGGGAAACGCAGGTTCTGGGCCTCCAGCATGTCCGACGGCACACTTCGCGCCCTCGGCATCCTGGTAGCCCTGTACCAGCCCGGACCGGATCCTATGCCCGGCCCCCTGCTTGTCGGCATCGAAGAACCCGAGACCGCCCTCCATCCAGCCGCACTTAAGGTCATCCTCGACTGTATGCGCGAGGCAAGTCAGACCCGGCAGGTCGTCGTGACGACCCATAGCACGGACCTCCTAGACGATCCGGACATCCCGACCGAGGCGGTCCTCGCCGCCGAGATGGTCAACGGGGAGACGATCATCGGGCCAGTGGATGACGTGGGTCGCCAGGCGCTCAAGGAGGGTCTTTTCACGCCGGGTGAGCTCCTGCGCATGGGCCAGCTCGCGCCGCAGATGGATCCGGGCAAGTGACCCCTGTCCGCATCGGCTGCGTCGTGGAGGGGCACGGCGAAGTGTCGGCCTTGCCGGTGCTATTGCGGAGACTCGCGTCGTCTGTCGATCCTCCCACCGTCGTTGCGGCGGACAAGCCGGTTCGGGTTCACCGCGATCAGTTCCTCAATGGAACCAAGGCGGAGGAACACCTGCGCATTGCGTCCTTGAGGGCGGGAGCGGGCGGAGGCCTGCTCGTCCTCCTGGATGCGGACGAGGACTGCGCCAAGACGGTGGGCGACGCGGCCCGGGGCTTGGCGGACTGTGTGGCCTATGCGCACCCCGTGGTGGCGCACTGTCCCGTCCGCGAGTACGAGTCGTGGTTTCTCGCGGCGGCCGAGTCATTGCGCGGTTGCCGCGGGCTTCCGGACGACCTGGAGCTGCCGGGAGACCCGGAGGCAGTGCGGGACGCAAAGGGCTGGCTGACGCGAAACACGCCCCGGGGTGCGATCTACAAGGAGGTCGAGGATCAGCCTGCCTTCTCGGCCGAGTTCTGCATGCAGCTTGCCTACCTGCGCAGCCCCTCTTTCCGCCGGTTCTGCCGGGCCTTCGTTGCCCTCTTGCGTGACCTCGGCTGGGCAGGCGCCGCACCCTGGGAGCCGGAGGCGGGGCTGGTCTGGCAGGGCCCTATCTACCCCCACCCGAAGATGACCGCGGATAGGTGAGAGCGCGTGAGGTACCGCCTGCTGTCAATCCCGTTGGGGCTGGCGCTCGGGGCCGGGTTCGCCTTGGCCCTGGGCTGGATGCCACTCGGGCGGCCCGCCCACTACAGCCAGGCCGCAGTGCTCGCCGCAGGGCCCGCCGCCGGCGAGTCGGAGGAGATCCGGCCGGCGATCATATCGCCGCACATGCTGCCCATCGAGCACGAGGTGCTCCCGGCGGTGCAGCAGGACTTCGCCGTTCCGCGCACAGCGTTCGAGCGCGGGCTGGTGGAAGACGGCGAGTGGACGCCGGCTCCGTGGGGCGACCCGTGGTACGTTCCGCCCGACAGGCGGGCCGATGCTCGCATTGAGTCGGCGGGCACCGTGGGCGACACAGGGGCGAGTGCGCCCGCGGGCTTCGATCGCGCGCAACCGGAGAGCCCCACCTATGCCGGGCTCGAGCGCCCCTCACCAGGCGAGCCACCGCATCCCTTCAGTCCCCGGAGCGAGGCGCGAAGCGGCAGGCCGGCCGCTCCGGCGGAGCCGTTCGTGGTCGCGCCCGAGCCAGGCGACACGAGGCCGTGGTACGTCTACCCGCACGGTGACGAGGTGAGCTTCGGGCCGGACTGGAAGGCGGAGCGCTCAGGCGCCGAGCAGAAGCTGACGCCCAATCGCGAAGAGTGACAGCAGGTAGGCGGCGGCGATCGCGAGTCCGGGAACGGGAAGCCGTAGGGTCAGGCCGAGCCACACCGCCTCGGCCGCGAACGCACCCACCCCGCACGCAAGAAGCCCCACCAGCTCACGCGCGCCGGGCTCGAGATACTGCACCCCTCCCGAGAGCGCCCACGCCGCCTGGGCGAGCAGCCCGACCATGAGAGCGTCGTGCATCAGCGCCGCCACCGCGCCAGCCCTGGGTCGCGACAGGAGCAGATAGACTACCCCCGCCGTCGGAATGGCGAGCAGCGCGGGCAGAGCGACGGCGAGTACCGGGCCCACCTGAGGGGGCCCGATGTCGAAGGCGTTGCCCCGCAGCGCCTCAGCCGTGACGTACGCCTGCATCCGCAGAAACATCGCGCCGGGAACCAGGCAGAACACGGCGGCGACCGCGATGCGCCAGCACGCAAGCGGACGCAGCTCGCGTGGGACGTGGTGTAGGAGGTGCCCGGCTCCGCGCGTCATGGTCCTCTACCCCGCGGTAGGATCGCGGTCGCAGCTTCGACGAGGGCGTCGCCGGGTCCTACGCCCCACCGTTCGCCGGGGCCACGTGCGCGCGGATCATCCAGTCGTACTGCCCCCGCACATCGTTGCAGTGCGAGTATGGCAGCGCGTGCCGGGAGTGCGAGTGGCCGACGGTGTTGTCGTAGTAGACGTACACGCCCTTCGAGGCGGTGGGGCTGAAGCTCACGCAGACGTAGAAGAGCTTCGGCAAAGCGACGGGATCGAGCGAGACCTCCCGCCAGCGCCCCTCGTCGAGGCCGAACGTGGAGTACGGCCGAGCGAACTCCGCGATGGGCTCGAACTCCTCGCCAAGGATGTGAATGAGGAAGTCCTCATCCGGTGGCTGAGTCTCCCCGTATCGCTCCCCCAGAACGGCGATCCGATCGATCACCCAGTCGCCTTCCGGGCTCTCGAACAGAACAGCGTGGCCGGAGCCAGCCGTGCTGAGCTTACCGTCTGCCTTGTCGTCATCGTAGAGCAGCCATCGCCCGGCATCGTCGGGCGTTGTCCGCAGCCCGTCGAAGAAGCCCGCGGGCAGCTCGCGTTCCCGCACCTTCCACTCCACGGTGGGCTTGAGAACGCTCTCTGGTATCCAGTCTCCGGCGCTCTGATCGCCAGTCAGCTCGCGAAGGGCGGAGACGAATGCCGGCATCAGTTCGAGGCCCCGATCTGACCGCTCGAGGGCACGCTTCATCGCTTGGCCCACCGTCTCGCGGCCGTAGCTCGTTTCGACGTCGTAGAACACCTTCGCGGCCGAGGTCGTGGTGTCGAGCCCCTCCCACCCCCTGCCCTCGACCTGCGGGCGCAGTCGACCGAGGCCCTCGACCGCTCGAACGTCGAATGCCTGCGGCCAGATCGCATCGCCGAGTCTCTGCGCGACCTCGTCGACGACCACGGACCCCGTGTAGTGGGCCCAACCCTCGCCGACACCCGCAGGCAGGCCCATCAGGGTCTTGAGCTTGGAGTACATCACGATGTGTCCGAGCTCGTGGCACGCTCCGTACACGTTGTGCGGAGCTCCGGAGGCCGGCGGGCCGAGGTCGCTCTTGGACTTCAGCGTCAGGAACACGCATGACTGCCCGTCGGTCCACAGCGCGGTGGAGGCGTCGGGGTCGATGGTGGCCTCAAAGCGAATCGTCTCCGGCAGCTCTAGCCCGAGCGTCTGCTCGTACTCGCGTCGCGCCTCGGTCAGAATGGCGACAAGCGCACGGCCGTACTCCTCCGGCACCCGCGTCAGCGCGACGGTGACGCCCGGCCCCTCCAGAATGGTGGGCTCAACGGCTGGCGCCTCGGGCTTCACCCATGAGGCCAGGACCCGGGCCTCGCCTGTCGACACATCGATCCTGACAAGCTGCCGCTGATCCGCGTAGATGCCGTAGATCGACCGGCCGTCAGGACTCCACGCCAGCGGCGACGGCGCCGAGCCGCAGACCTTGCGCGCGTCCCCGCCCGAGCGCCCGACCACCCATAGCTCGGTGGCGTCCGCGGCCGCACCGGCGTAGGCGATCGATCGGCCATCGGGAGACCACGTTGGGAACAGCGCGCCGGGGGTCTTCTCCCCGGGCGGGCCAAGCAGCGGCCCGGTCTTGGGCTCCGGGGTAACGCAGGTGAGCTTCCCGCTCGCGAGGTCGAGCACGCCGAGGCGACCGTCGGCGGGTACGCCTTGGCGCCATGACCCGCCGCGCGCGACAGCGGTCGTGCACGCGACAGCCTTGCCGTCCGGCGACCACGCCGCGCCGACGCCCTCGACCCCGGTGTCGATCAAACGGCCGGTCTCAACTTCGACCAGCACGAGAGGATAGCGCGCGACGTAGGCGGGTGCGTTCCCGATCGCGAGTGCCTTGCCGTCCGGCGACCACGCAGGCGCTGTTCTGAGGCCACCCTCCAGGACTCGGTTCACCGTTCCCGCGTCCAGGTCAACTACGAACAGCCCCTCCTCACCGGCCGGCCGCAGGGAGCCGATGTACGCAATCTTGTCTCCCGACGGCGAGAACCGCGCGTAGAGCGGGTCGCACCCTTGCGGAAGCACGATGTCGGGCAGGTGCTCTCCAGCGAGCGCGAGGGCTGAGTAGCGTGTCGCCTCGTTCCCAGGGCATACGAGGTGCTGGTTGTCCAACCAGAGAGGCGCCCCTCCTTGCCCAGGTACTGTCCCGACGACTCGCGACTCCGATCCGTCCAATGCGCAGACGACGATCCGGGTCACTTGCGTGCCGTCGTCGTCATACGCCGGGACGCCGTATGCCAGCAGGCGACCGTCAGGGGACAGAAGGACACTCGCGCGGCTCCAACCCGGTGACACGGCCAGAACCACGAGGCACTCGGAAGCAGCGAGTAGGTGCCGAAGGGCGTTGCCGTTCACGGGACCTCGCCTCCTACACATATAGAGCGGCCGAACGCCGCACAGGTTCCAGCGTCCCAGGCGTCGGCCACTTCGTCGAGCCGCCGCGACGGTTCGATCGCACGGGCAAATGGCAATCCGCCCGTCTCCCTCTCCCTAGGGAGAGAGTTCCTTGGTCAAGTAGTTCGTGGAAGAGGCCGATTGTGAGGTCATCAAGCTGGGTTTGGCGGGTGCCGTGGGTGCTCCTTCGTAGGGTGACTTGTGCAGAGCGCGGCCTGGGTCTTGCGCGGTTCTTGCCCTCTGAACCCCGGTGGGAGTGAAGGCAAGAGACAGAACTGCATTCGGCAGGACCTCCTGTCCTGCCATGGGGTTCGTCGGCCCTGACCGGACGCTCGGGCATGCACCCCTGCAGCCCTATCCTCCCGGGCAGGTGGCTGTTGGTTCGTCAGGCGTAGGCCACGGACCTACGCTGCTCTGGGAAACGCGTGCGATCTCGCTTCGTCATCGCGGACTCGCCGGTGGAGTCTGCGTGCACCGAGGATGATGTCGGTGAGCCGTCGCGCAAGGCATCTCTGCGCCGTACGCTGACACTTCCCTGCAGCCCGTTTGCCATCGTAGTAGGCTCGGGATCGCAGGTTCCCGCAGCGTCTGTTGAGGTTCCAGGCGGCGAGGTCCATCAACAGGGCGAAGAGCGGGTTATGTCGCGCTTTGGCGTTCACCTGCCGCTGTTTCTCGCCTGTCTGGTAGTTGACGGGGCGATTCCACAGTGTCTGGCGAACTGGTCGGGTCCCGGGCTCTCGAGGAGGCCGACGACGATGAGTTCGGCCGCCTGGACGGGCCCGATGCCTTTGGTGTCCATGAGATACACGCAATCGAGCTCCTCGACGAGCTTCTCGATCCGGGTTCTGAGATCGGCCCGCTTCCTGAGGAGCTCCTCGTATCTGGCGAGCAGGTCGATGAGCTGGTCGGCCCAGATCTGATCGGCTGCGTTAGGCTCCGGGAAGCCGGCCGTAGCGGCATGGATCGCATCGGCCAAGGGCTTGCCCTTGGTGCCCCGAGACCAGTCGTGAAGCCGCTCCGCGAGCTTCCGGGCCCGGTGCGCATCGTACGGGACGGGATGACTGGTGAAGAAGCGGCGGGCCGTCGTGCAGAGGGAGTCTTGGAACAGACCTTTGTAGGTTCCATACCAGAGCTCAGTGAGCGCAAGGTGGACGCGCTGGGCCACCTGTGTCAGCTCCTGTCTGGTGGAGCGGTACACGGCGACGGCGGCCTGAAGCGCGTCGCGCATGTCAGACCTAGGTCCGAGGGGGACAAGTCGATCTGGGGTGTCGTCGAGGACCCGCGCGGCGCGGTCGGCGTCTTTGGGGTCGTCCTTGTCGGGCTGAGGGGCATGGACGCGCTTCTCGCGGGTCCAGGCCGGGGAGATCTCGAAGACGGCGCGGCCACGGAACGTCCTCTCAATCGCACGCCGGCAGTACCCGGGTCCCTCCGGACCGATCTCGACATCCTCCGACAGAGCATCATGGAACTTCACGAGATCGGCGGGGTGGTTCGCCACCTTGCCACGCTCAACGATGGTGCCCTCATCGTCGACCATCGTCCAGGAGTGATGACACTTGTGACAATCGGACCCGACCCGGTGCATAATGGACCCATCTTGCTTTGCCCCTCGGGTCGTCCTTACTTGCAGCGTCAGAGCGCGAAGATCCATCAAGACCCTGAGGGGTGTTGTGGTCAGCGGCGGCGGGGCGCACTCTCCCAAAGCGTCGATGCGCGGGGCCGGGTAGCCTCCGCCGCTGTGGGCCCTGAGTGGCCTATCAAGACCCTCTCCGAGCCAGCTCCACAGCATGCCGCGGAGCCCATCGGATCTGCCACAGCGTGGGGTCACTATACCTAGTAAGGGGTGCCCGGGCAGAGCGAGGGCGGGGTGAGGGCGGGCCGACTCGCCGCCGGAGCCTGTGTCTTGCCTGACCCTCCAGCCGCCTTGCGGCTCGCTTCGGAGTGACGGGATGAGGTCGGTGATGGTGGTGGCGCTAGGCACCGCTGTGGCGACTGCCGCGGCAGGGGACGCGCTCATCGCGGTCCGCGCGGATCGTGTCGAGCGGAGGGTGTCGCGGTACCTCACCGGCGCCTGCATCGAAGACGTGAACCACGAGATCTACGGCGGGCTCTACAGCCAGATGGTCTTCGGCGAGAGCTTCCAGGAGCCTCCGCAGGGCGCACCCAACGACTACGTCAGCGGAATGTGGCAGACCGCGCGACGCGGCGACGCGCGAGGGCGCCGCACCATTGAGCGTGAGGCCGCCTTCGTCGGCGAGCAGAGCCAGCGTGTGACCTTCGAGTCAGGCGATGGCGCGTTCGGCATAGCGAACGGCGGCCTCAACCGATGGGGCATGCTCTTCGTCGGCGAGAGGCTGTATGAGGGGTGTGTCTGGGTCCGCGCGGAGCGCGACACGCGTCTGTGGGTCTGCCTCGAGACCGGCGATGGGACGATCATTGCCGAGCAGCGGCTCACGGCGACCCCCGGCGAATGGCAGCGGCTCGCGGTGGCGCTCACCCCTAGGGAGACCGTCACCGACGGACGATTCGCGCTTGAGCTACGGGCGCCGGGTTCAGTAGCACTGGGGTACGCGCTGCTGGAGCCGGGCGAATGGGGGCGGTTCCACGGGCTGCCAGTGAGGCGCGACGTCGCCGAGGCGCTCATCGGCCAGGGGATCACGGCCCTGCGGTACGGTGGCTCGATGGTCAACGCGCCTGGGTACCGCTGGAAGAGCATGATCGGCCCGCGGGAGCGTAGGCAGCCCTACCGCGGTTTGTGGTACCCGTGCTCGACGAACGGCTGGGGCATCCCCGACTTCGTCGCGTTCTGCCGGGCCGCGGGCTTCGAGTGCATCCCGGCGTTCAACATGGGCGAGTCGCCTGAGGACATGGCCGACTTCGTCGAGTACGCTAACGGGCCCGCGGACAGCGATTGGGGGACGCGGCGAGTCGCTGACGGCCACGCCGAGCCGTTCCACCTGAAGTACATCCAGCTCGGCAACGAGGAGCGCGTGGACGAGGCGTACGCGGACAAGTTCATCGCCCTGGCGGATGCGATCTGGGCGACGGGCCCCGGCATCGTTCTGGTCATTGGCGACCTCATCTACACTGAGCCCATCGCCGACCCGATGCACATCGCGGGCGCGCCCTCCGGCATCACGAGCCTCGCCGGACACCGCAAGATCATGGAGTTCGCGAAGCAGCGCGGCGGCGAGGTATGGCTCGACGTTCACATAGGCACCGAGGGCCCGGGCAGGTCGCCGGAGCTGCTTGCGCTGGGGTCGGTGGTGAAGGCGATCGACCAGATCGCGGATGGCGCGCGGCACGAGGTGGTCGTGTTCGAGTTCAACGCGGGCAACCATCAGCAGCGCCGTGCCCTGGCGAACGCGCAGGCGACCCACGAGGTGATGCGGCTCGGCCTGCCGATCGCCACGTCCGCGAACTGCCTGCAACCCGACGGGCAGAACGACAACGGCTGGGACCAAGGCCTGCTGTTCCTGAACCCGTCAAAGGTGTGGCTGCAGCCGCCGGGCTATGTTACGCGCATGTTCTCCCGCGCGCATGAGCCGCTGCTCGTGGGCTGCGAAGTTGGCCCCGGCGCACACCTGCTCGACGCCGTCGCGACGCGCTCGGAGGACGGCCGCACGCTGGTGCTGTCGGTGGTGAACACGGGCGACGAGCCCGTGACCGCGTCGATCAGACTGGAGGGCTTCACCCCATCGCGTCTCGCGGCGGAGGTGGAGGAACTCGCCGGCCTGCTCGACGCGACGAACACCGCAGCGGAGCCCGACCACATCGTCCCCACGATGCGCGAGTGGACGCACAACCTCTCCACCGGCGTGTCTCAACTGACTCTCGCGGCGCGGTCGTTCACGGTGGCAAGGTTCGAGTAAGGACGCATGGCGATTCGTCCGCGTACACGCCCCAGGCGCGGCAAAACTCCCGCGACTGACGCGCGGGCTTTGTCGGCGGACGGTGTACCGGAAGGCCTGCCTTACCGCCTGCGCAGCTTGCGCATCAAGCCGCCGATCACAGGCGCGACGCCCACCAGCGCGAAGGCCGGCAGGCCGGGGCACCTGGTTACCGTGTTGGTATCCAGCGTCACTGCGCCGTTCCGCGCCAGGGCTGCGCCCAGGTTGATGTCCGCGCCAGTGTTCAGGGTGATGCTCGTGAGCGCGAGGATGCTGCCCTCGAAGTCCGTGTACGTGCCAATAGTGGCGGAGCTCCCGACCACGAAATACTTGTTGCAGAAGTTCTCATACGGGGCATTGATCACATCAACGGACGAGTAGCTGGCGGTCGTGAGGGTGCTTCCTATGTGGAAGACGAAGAGCGCATTGGGGTCGTTGTTGGCATCGAGCGTAAGGTTCCCTGTTAGTTGCGCCGACGTGTCGAAGCCGTAGACACCCGGCAAGAGCGTCAGGTTCCCCAGATCCTGACCGGTCAGATCTGTTGTGACGTCCATGCCCCACAACGCGTTGTAGGCTGTGGTGAGGTCAGCCTGGGCCTGAGCCGCCACAGCATCCCCCGGGTGTTCCGTTCCGTACACGATTCCCGGCGGAAAGCCGGTAATCGCGCTACCTGGGCTGACACCCAGGTCGCCGTAGATGACGGACGGGCCAGTGTTCGTTACGGTCGAGCCACCCAAGACCCCGAAGTCCCACGCTGAACCCAGGATGCTGGTGGCTCCTGCCTGCGTCTGAAGACCCACCAACGCCACAAGCGCGAGCATGGCAGGTAGCAGTGCCCTGCGCATGGTCATGACACCATCCCCATGAAGGAAAGAGTGGCAGGTAGTGCCCCAAGCGCCTAGCCCGGACACTCCTCAGTGCGGGCCCGCCAATGCGGACCCATAGTGCGCTGTGCGGGGGGACCGAAGCGGCTCCCCCCCGCCAGACCACACCCATGACACCAATAGTAAGCATACCAGTTTTCGGCACGGCTGCAAGGCCAATTGTCAAGTGGCTCAAGGCTCTTGCGATAGAGCGTGCGTGGGTCAGGGCATGGCCGGTGAAAGGGCGGAGACGCCGCGGTACCGGAGTTGTGGCTGCGATCGCACTGGCGGTCTGGGTGGATGGCCGCGTGGCTTCTGAGTCCGATGGTCGGTCGTGCTGCCGGGCCCCTCCTCTCCGCCATCCCCTTGCCGGACGGGCGCCGGCGGGGGATGGGTAGCCCGGTGTGTCGGCCGTGCCCCGGGCCCTCACCCAGTGGCGGGGCCGGCGTACCGGGGCGCAACAGGACGGCCCCTACCGCCCTTGCACCCGCTCCGTGTTCGCCGGACGCGCGGTCCGGCCTGGTGGCACGAGCGGGTACCGCCCGTACTCCGCGACCGCCTCCTCCAGCGCCCGGTAGTGCTTCTCCGGCCAGGGCATTCCCTGGTCGGCGGAGCAGAAGTACCCGCCGTCGCGCCCGAGGCGCCACATGAGGTCGATCGCGGTCTCCCGGATCGCGGACACGGGGCCGGCCGCGATCAGCCCGGAGGGCACTCCGCCTTGCAGCGCCACCCGACCCCGGGTCTTCCGTCTGACCTCATCGAGGTCGTTGGCGGAGGCCTGCACCGGGTTCAGGACGTCCACGCCGAGGTCAATGAAGACATCAAGAATCGGGACGACGTGCCCGCAGCTATGGAAGCTCACGAGCGCGCCACGCTCCTTGTGGAACGCGAACAACCGGCGGTATTCCGGGACGAGGAACTCCGCGATCGTGTCCGGTGACAGGAGCAGCGCGCGCTGGGTCCCAAGGTCATCGGTCATCCCGACCATCTCGACGCCGCAGGCGGCGTAGTGCCGCGCGATGCCGAGCTGGAAGTCCATGATCCGATGCAGCAGCTCCCGCACGGCATCCGGCTCGGCGCTGAAGTAGCACATCAGGTCCTCCATGCCGACAAGCATGTAGGCTTTCTCCCACACCGTATCGCGATGCGACCCGAACAGGAAGGTCTCTTCGCGGTCGCAGCCGGCAAGCTGGTCGTAGATCGAGGCGCAGATGCGCTCGTCGTCCGGGTCGGGCCACTGGTAGGAGCCCAGGGCCGACGGCAGGTCGGCGAGGGGGTGTCCGCGCGGGAAGCCCATGACGCCATCGTGCTCGCGATGCCAGACGGTGCCCCAAATGTCCGTCCACTGGGAGCCTACGGGCAGGTGGTGTCCGCCCCCGGCGTAGCCTTCGTGATTGCACCCGACGTACGACAGCCCGTAGCATGGCGGCCCCATCGCGATCCGCTCGGGCGCCGCGAACCGGACGATCTCAAGCGCGTTCCGCTTGGCGTTCATACGCACGTCTTCCCGCGCCCCTGCCCGTAGCTCGCACCAGTAGGCCAGGCCCGTGGAGCGAAGTCAACCGGGGCTGTCGCCAAGGGTCGACCCCCCGCGACTGCCGCGGAAGCAGGATGTCAGCAGGAAACGGAGAAATCTGTCTCGGTAAGGAATGTAGGTTCACGTGTCATAGGCACCCAGGTGTTGTCCAGCCGATCTCTTGTGAGCAGGGAACCTGGTTCCCTCGTCCGCGTCCAGTGGTAGGATTGTGTAGTCCATACGGTCCTCGGGTCGGGTTACAATGTGTTAACGGGCTTGAGCTTTGCCAGGGAGCACCTGTACGTGGAGTCCTCAGACCTAAGTGCCCGGAAGCGGAACCACCCTGTCAGGGGCTCGGCCCAACCAGCGCCGCATCCAGACCGTCGGCGCTCCTGGTTCCCCCGGAGACTAGCGTTCCCAGGCGAGCCACTCCATCCGCAACTCCGCGGATGGATGGGTGCCCTCGCCGGTTGCACGGGCCGGCTCGGCTCTCCGGTCGGGTCCGCTCTAGCGCTCGGCGCGGCCCTGGCCGCCTGTGTTATCACCGCCGGCCTCTCGGTGGCCCTCAAGTGCCCCACCCTCGGCTTCCTCTACCCGACCATCATCCTCGCATACGCGGTGCTGGTTCTGCCGAGAGCGCTGTTCGTGCTTGCGGTCGGCGCGGTAGCTTGCGTCAGCCTGTTCGCCTCCCAGCCGTGGACGGGGTGGGGCATCGCGGTGGCCGCGATCAGTGTTGGGGCGGCCACGGTGTTTGCCGCCGCAGCGGCCCAGGCTTACAACTTCGAGCGCACGGCTTTCGGGCGCGCGGTCGACCTGGTGGCTGAGGTGCCCGACTGCCTCGATCCGAACCGCGTCCTGCAGATGACCGTCGAGACGGCCGCCATCGCGATGAACGCGAAGGCCGCGTCGGTCAGGCTGCTCGACAGCGAGGGCGAGGCGCTCGAGACGAGGGCGACGTACGGCCTCAGCGAATCCTACCTGGGCAAGGGCAAGGTCTCACCAAAGCACAGCGCGATTGACCGCCGGGTCCTCCGGGGCGAGATCGTACAGATCCACGACGCGGCCGAGGACCAGCGGTTCCAGTACCCCGAGGCCGCGGCCCGAGAGGGCATCGCGTCCGTGTTGTGCGTCCCGCTCAGGCTCGGGCGCAAGCCCGTGGGCGTGCTCCGAGTCTACACGGCCCAGCCGCGTCGCTTCGCGGACTACGAGGTGCGCCTCCTGGTCACGTTCGGTGCGGTCGCCGCACTCGCCATCCAGAACGCCGACTCGCATCAGGCCGCGCTGGCCTACCTGCGCACGGTCGCCCACGAGCTGCGGTCACCTCTGGCGACCGTAAGGACAGTGATAGCCGGGGTTGCAAGCGGTCTCACGGGCGATGTGTCGTCCGAGCAGCAGCAGATGCTGACGCGTGCGGTGAGGCGGGTTGACTCGCTTCTTGCCCTGGTGAACGATCTGTTGGCGTTGTCGAAGCTCCGCATGGGCCTCGACCAAGCTGAGCCGGAGCTCATCAGCCTCAATGCCGCTGTACGCACGTTGGCCGACCAAGTGCAGACGCAATCGGAAGATGCCGGGCCCGAGGTGACCGTCTCGCTCTGCGACGAGGAGGCGCGAGTACGGATAGCGCGCCAGCATCTCGAAGAGCTGCTCGGCAACATCGTGTCCAACGCGGTCAAGTACACCCCACCCGGGGGGAGTGTCCGCATCGGCCTCTCGGTCCTCGACGGCTACGCGCACGTATCGGTGGCGGACACCGGCATCGGCATCCCGCCCGAGGACCTTCCGGACATGGGCACCGAGTTCAAGCGCGCCCGGAACGCGCGCCAGTCCGATCTCCCCGGCACCGGGCTGGGTCTGTCGATCGTGAGGGATGTGCTCAGCAAGTACCGGGGCGACTTCCGTATCAGCAGCCGGCTCGGGGAGGGCACGACCGTCGATGTATCGCTGCCCCTCGCTCCCCGCCAAGGCCTAGGCAGGTCATCTTAGGAGGATCCCCATGGATTCCGCGCCCACGCCCAACTCGCTCAGCGAAGAACTGGTAAAGGAACTCGACAGTATCCCCGAAGGGGACAGGATCAAGCTGTGCATCCAGTGCGGCACCTGCAGCGGCTCGTGCCCCACGAGCTCCGCGATGGACTGGTCGCCTCGCCAGATAATCGCGGCCCTGCGCGCGGGCTACCTCGATGAGGTGCTGAGGACCAACACGGTGTGGCTCTGTGCGTCATGCTATGTCTGCACGGCGCGCTGCCCGATCGGCATCCAGTTCACCGACATGATGTACGCCCTCAAGAGGCTGGGCCTGAAGCACGGCATCGACCCGCCCGATACGAGAGGGTCCAGGCTCATGAAGGAGTTCGTCGCTGAGGTCGACGCCTCCGGGCGGAACGCCGAGGCGTCCATGCTCACGAAGTACTTCCTCAAGGCCGACCCGCTCGGCGGGCCGGCGAACCTAGGGCTCGCCTATCGCATGTGGCGCAAGGGCCGCTTGAAGCTCCGTCGAGAGCCCTTCGCCGCTAAGGACCAGCTTGCCGCCATCTCACGGTCGCTTGGGGGGGATAGCTGATGAGCTATCTCCTATACCCGGGCTGCGCGCTCGAGGCGAGCTCATCCCACTACGGCAAGAGCGCCAAAGCCACAATGGCCGCTCTCGGCAGCGGGCTCAGGGAGCTCGACCAATGGAGCTGCTGCGGCGCCACCGCCTACGTCGGCACCGACGAGGACAAGGCGGTGGCCTACTCCGCCCGCAACCTCGCGCTCGCGCAGTCAGAGGGAGCCACCGACCTCGTGACAGCCTGCAACGGCTGCTACGTTATGCTCAGGAAGGCGAACGCGTGCTGGAACGCGTCGCCCACGCTGCAGGCACGGGTGTCCAAGGCTCTCGGTAGCGCCGGGCTCAAGTACGACGGGTCTGTGCGGGTACGCCACCTCGCGGAGGTCATGCTGAACGACATCGGCGTCGAGGCCATCTCGGCGAGGGTCAAGGCGAGCCTCAGCGGCCTCAAGGTGGCCGCCTACCATGGCTGCCAGATCAGTCGGCCTTTCGACGACGTCGAGAACGCGGAGCGGCCGACGGTGCTCAACAAGCTCCTGGCGGCCACCGAGGCCGAGGTGGTACCCTTCCCGATGACGGCTAAGTGCTGTGGCGGGATGCTGATGACCACGCGGCGCGACGTGGCCCTCGGCCTCGTAAAGAGCATCCTCGCCTGCGCGCGGGCCAAGGGCGCCGACTGCGTCGCGGTGGCCTGTCCTCTGTGCTGCGTCAACCTCGAGTGCTATCAGGAGAGCATCCGCTCCGAGCTCGGGTGGGACAAGCCGATGCCGGTCGTTCCGTTCACTCAGCTTCTAGGAATCGCGCTCGACGTTCCCCCAGAGGAGCTCGGTCTCGACCAGTGTATGGTGGACGTCGAGCCTGTGCTGGCTCGGTACCTGTAAGGAGGTGTCCTGTGAGCGATCCTCAGGATCGACCCAAGTCCGCCAACGGACGCGCGCGCACCGGTGTCTACATCTGCCACTGCGGCACGAACATCGCGCAGACCGTCAACGTGTCTGAGCTTCGCGAGTTCGCCGAGGGCCTGCCGGGTGTCGTCCTCGCGCGCGACTACCAGTTCATGTGCTCCGACCCCGGACAGGAGTTGATACGCGCGGACATCGGCGAGCACCACCTGACGCGCGTCGTGGTGGCCTCCTGCTCGCCGCTAATGCACGAAGGCACCTTCCGCCGGGCCTGCGAGGAGGCCGGACTGAACGGCTTCCTGTTCCAGATGGCCAACATCCGCGAGCAGTGCTCATGGGTGACCGAGCACCGCAACCAGGCCACGGAGAAGGCAAAGAGGATACTCGCCGCCGCGGTCAACAGAGTCGCTCTTCATCAGGAGCTCTCTGAGCGGAAGGTGGACGTCACCCCCCGGGTGCTCGTGATCGGGGCGGGTATTGCCGGCATCGAGGCGGCCCTCCAGATGGCCGACGCCGGCAAGGAGGTCGTCCTGGTCGAGCGCGAGCCGTCGATCGGCGGCAGGATGGCCGGGTTCGACAAGACGTTCCCGACACTCGACTGCGCGGCGTGCATCTTGACGCCGAAGATGGTCGCGGTCGGTCAGCATGAGAACATCAAGCTCATGACGTTCTGCGAGGTCGTTGATGTGTCGGGCCACGTGGGTCAGTTCAAGGTCCGTGTCCGCCGGAAGAAGCGCCTTGTGGACGTGAGCAAGTGCAACGGCTGCGGGCTCTGCTGGCAGTTCTGCCCGGCCGCGGTCCGGCCGCGGGACCGTACCATCACCCTCGAGGGCCGGCCCATCTACAGCGGTCCCTATCCTGACCCCAAGCGGATGCCTCGTGTCGTGGCCGAGGCCGCGGAGGTGACGTCCTGACAATGAGCGCCAATGTCGACAGGCTCATCGCGGAACACGAGGGTGGCGAGGGCGGCCTTGTCGGGTTGCTTCAGGATGTGCAGCTCGCGGAAGGCTACCTACCACGCGAGGCGCTCGAGCTGATCGCGAAGCGGCTCGACGTGCCGATCAGCCAGCTCTACGGACTGGCCACTTTCTATCGGTCCTTTACGCTCCAACCGCGCGGACGGCACACAGTCACCTGCTGCATGGGAACCGCCTGCCACGTGCGCGGCGCCGCGCAGGTGGTTAGGTCGCTCGAGCGCAAGCTCGGCATCAGGGCGGGCGACACGACCAAGGACCTGGAGTTCACGCTCGAGACCGTGAACTGTGTTGGATGTTGCGCCGTCGCTCCGGTTGTCATTATCGACGGCGAGTACCACGCGAACGTCACTGCGGCCAGGACGGACAGCCTCGTCCGCAAGTACTCCCGCCAAGGAGGGGGTGCTCGATGACCAGCGTGCAGGAACTCGCGGACCATCGTCGGGCCATTCTGGCCCGACGTGACCCCCGGCAGGTCTGGATCAGCCTATGCGCCGGCACCGGCTGCCTAGCCTGCGGGTGCAAGGCGGTCGGTGAGGCGTTCGAGCAGGCCTTGACCGACCGAGGACTGCCGATCGACAAGGTGCTCAAGAAGACGGGCTGCCCCGGCTTCTGCGAGCAGGGGCCGCTCATCGTCATCTACCCCGCCGGCACGATGTACGTGAAGCTGAAACCCAAGGACGCCGAGCGCATCGTCGAGCAGACGGTCGTCGGTGGCGAGGTCGTCACCGACCTTCTGTACGCCGACGCGAGCGGCAAGCGCTACGAGCGGATCGGCGAAGTGCCGTTCTACGCCAAGCAGCGGCGCAACGTCAGTCGGCTCTGCGGGATCGTGGGCCCGACCAGCCTGCAGGACTACATCGCCGAGGGCGGCTATGAGGCCGCCGCAAAGGCGCTCACCACGATGTCACCCGAGGAGACCGTCGCCGAGATCACCAAGTCCGGGCTTCGCGGAAGAGGCGGCGGCGGCTTCGTCACGGGGCGCAAGTGGAAGACCTGCCGCGACGCGCACGGGGAGCCGAAGTACGTCATCTGTAACGCGGACGAGGGCGACCCCGGCGCGTTCATGGACCGCGCTCTGCTCGAGGCGAACCCTCACAGCGTCGTCGAGGGCATGGTCATCGGCTCCTACGCGGTGGGAGCGCACGAGGGCTTCGTCTACGTCAGGAACGAGTATCCGCTCGCGCTGGAGATGATCATCACCGCGACGGAGCAAGCCAGGAGGGCCGGCTTGCTGGGCGATGACATATTCGGGACAGGCCACAGGTTCGACATCCGGATCAACCGAGGTGGTGGAGCGTTCGTCTGTGGCGAGTCGACGGCCCTCATGGCGTCCATCGAGGGCAAGGTCGGTGAGCCGCGCGCGAAGTACGTCCACACGGTCGAGGTCGGCCTGTACGGTAAGCCCACCACCCTCAACAATGTCGAGACCTGGGCCAACGTCCCGCTGGTGATCGACAAGGGCGCGGACTGGTTCGCGTCGATGGGCACCGAGAGCTCGAAGGGTACGAAGATCTTCTCCCTCGTAGGCCATGTCAACAACACCGGTCTGATCGAGGTGCCTATGGGCATCACGCTGAGGGACATTATCTTCGACATCGGCGGAGGCGGGCGCGGCGGCAAGCGCGTGAAAGCCGTTCAGACGGGCGGGCCGTCCGGCGGGGCACTCATGGCCATCGCGGACGACTCGGGAGGCAACGGCAAGACGGGGCTGCTGGACCTGCCCGTCGATTTTGACTCCCTCAGCGAGGCCGGCTCGATGATGGGCTCCGGCGGCATGATCGTCATGGACGAAGACACGTGCATGGTCGACGTGGCGCGGTACTTCATCAACTTCCTCAAAGAGGAGTCGTGCGGCAAGTGCAGCCCATGTCGCGAGGGCATCCGCAACATGCTCGCGATTCTGGAAGGCATCTGCGAGGGCCGCGGGCGGCCGGGCGACGTCGAGCTCCTCGAGGAGATGTCGGACACCATCATCGACACCTCCCTGTGCGCGCTCGGCGGCACCGCCCCGAACCCGGTTCTGTCAACTATCCGCTACTTCCGCAGTGAGTACGACGCCCACATCAACCAGCGGAAGTGCCCGGCCGGGGTGTGCACGGCTCTCATACAGTTCTCGATCGATGCCGAACGGTGCACGGGCTGCGCCGCCTGCACCAAGGTGTGCCCGCAGTCCTGCATATCCGGGGAGCAGAAACAACCGCACAGCATAGACCCGAAGAAGTGCATCAAGTGCCACGCCTGCTTCGATGTGTGCCGCTATGACGCCGTCGTCAAGGCCTGAAGCTTGCGTGGGAAGGATGCGGGGGTACTTGGATGATCAACCTGACGATTGACGGGCATGCCATCACCGTTCCCGAGGGTTCCACTATCCTCGATGCCGCGGACCAGCTCGGCATTCGCATACCGACGCTATGTCACCACCCAGCCCTGGAGCCTTACGGCGCGTGCCGCGTCTGCACCGTCGAGGTGCGCTACAGCGGTCGCACGCGCATGGTGACGGCCTGCAACTACCCGGTCTGGGAAGGCATCGAGGTGCTGACGGCCTCTGAGAAGGTGCTGAAGCACCGCCGCATGATCGTGGAGTTCGAGCTCGGGCGGTGCTCCAGCGTGCATGTCCTGAGACTACTCGCCGACGAGCTCGGAATCGACAAGTCGCGCTTCGGAGACCAGAAGGCCGAGTGCATACTCTGCGGCCTCTGCGTGCGTATGTGCTGGGAGGTTGTGGGAGCCAAGGCGATCTCGTTCGCCAACCGCGGTGTGGACCGGGAGGTGACGGCCCCCTACGGCGACGCCCCCGGTTCCTGCATCGGTTGCGGTGCCTGTGCCGAAGTGTGCCCCACGGGTGTCATCAAGCTCGAGGACATCGAGGCGCGCAAGGTGCTCCACCACGAGCTTTCGCTCGGACCGTCGAAGCCGATACGGGTGCCGTCCCTTCAGGCCGTCCCGAATGTGCCGTTCATCGACACCGAAACGTGCATCCATTTCCAGACCGGCGAGTGCAAGGTGTGCGCCGCGCTCTGCCCCAAGGAAGCCATCAACCACGAGATGCCGGAGGAGGAGGAGGAGATCGAGGTTGGCGCCATCCTCGCCGCGACCGGCTACGAGGTGTTCGACGTGTCGCCTCTGCTCCAGTACGGGTACGGGAGCTACGACAACGTCATCAACGGGCTGGAGTTCGAGCTCCTGTGCCACGCAAGCGGGCCGACGGGCGGCAGGATCCTCAAGGCCGACGGGACTCCGCCGGAGTCGGTCGCGATCCTACACTGCATCGGCAGCAGGGATCGCAACTATCATCGTTACTGCTCGCGCGTGTGCTGCATGTACTCGATGAAGTTCGCGCACCTCGTTCGCGAGAAGACAGGCGCGCGCGTGTACGAGTTCTACATCGACATCCGCGCCGCCGGTAAGGGCTACGAGGAGTTCTACGAGCGGATGCTCGAGGAGGATGTGATCTTCATCCGCGGCAAGGCCGCCGAGGTGACCGACTGGGCACAAACGCCTGCCGAAGAGGGCAAGCTCGTCGTCCAAGCCGAGGACACGCTTTTGGCTCGGACCCGGCGCATCCCCGTCGACATGGTCATCCTAAGCCCCGCGCTGGAGGCCCGCGCCGATGCGAAGGCAGTCGCGCAGATGCTCGGCATAGGTTGCGGAGGCGAGGGTTGGTTCATGGAGCGGCACCCCAAGCTGGCGCCGGTGCAGACGGCGGCGGACGGGGTGTATGTGGCGGGAGCGTGCCAGTTTCCGAAGGACATCCCGGAC
>Ga0315282_10002505_pt1 | contig 33699 bp, 23 predicted proteins | sample YL17G07_20_MG_FD_203693 | JGI IMG/M metagenome (GOLD analysis project Ga0315282, IMG submission 203693) | Sediment microbial communities from Yellowstone Lake, YNP, Wyoming, USA - YL17G07_20 | ecosystem: Environmental > Aquatic > Freshwater > Lake > Sediment | place: USA: Wyoming | collected...
GAAGGGATGATGGCGCTGGCGGCAATTGACGACAGCGGCCTGTGGAAACCCTATTGGCAGGCCCGACGGGCAGCGTGACCTGCCACAATCGCTGGTCACACCCGTGCATATTTTCACAACCGTTCCCTATTGACTTATGCCCAGGCTCCGGCTACCTTTAACGGGCTTTCTGACAGCCCGTGGGGAGGAGATGCGCAATGCGTCACATCAAAGACAAGATGGCCAAAGGCACCTGGGTCACTTACCGGCCGGAGATCAAGGTCCTCGACTGCACCATCCGGGACGGCGGTCTCATCAACGATCATATGTTCGATGACAAGTTTGTGAAGGCCGTTTACGACACCTGCGTCGCCGCCAATATCGACTACATGGAGTTTGGCTACAAAGCCGACAAGGCGATGTACGCCCGCGACAAGTTCGGCGATTGGAAATTCTGCGACGAGGACGACATACGGCGGATCGTGGGAGATAACCCCACCGACCTCAAGCTCACCGTCATGGCCGACGCCGAGCGCTGCGACTACCACAAGGACATCCTCCCCAAGGACAAGAGCGTCATCGACGTAATCCGCGTCGCCGGCTACATCCACCAGATTCCGCTTGTGATAGATATGATCAAGGATGCGGCGGACAAGGGGTACGAAACAACGTTGAATCTGATGGCCGTTTCAACCGTGCAGGACCGTGACCTCGGTGGTGCGCTCGATGCAGTCGCGCAGAGCCCCGTAGGAACGGTTTACCTCGTGGACAGCTTCGGGGCCTTCTACAGCGAGCAGATACGCGACCTCGCGCTCATCTATCTCAGCGCCCTGGAGGGCACCGGCAAGGAAGTAGGAATCCACACGCACAATAACCAGCAGCTCGCCTACGCCAACACAATCGAGGCCATCATCGTCGGTGCGAACCGCGTGGACGCCACGATTAACGGCATCGGCCGCGGCGCGGGCAATTGCCCGCTGGAGCTTCTCCTCGGCTTTCTCAAGAATCCCAAGTACCAGATGCGCCCCGTCCTGGAATGCGTCCGCGACGTCTTCATGCCTCTCTCGAGCAAGATCGAGTGGGGCTATCAGATCCCCTATGCGATCACGGGGCAGCTTAATCAGCACCCCCGCGCGGCCATCAAGATGCGCGCCGGCGACAGCCCCGATGACATCGTCGCGTTCTACGATCAGATGATCGAGGAACAATAGCCCGCAGGACACGGGATAGAGGGGCATGCGGCCATGCGCCCGGCATACGGTACGCCCCTTTACACATCGCGCGCGCCGCATAGACTCTATGCGCTGGAGACCGTTGTATGCTCCGGGGCATAACGCATGGCGAATATCTCTTTCATCGACAAGCGCGCCGGGCACGGCATGTTCGAGGATGACGCGCCCTCGTCCCGCCCGCACATCGTCTTCATTACAATCGACATGGTCCCGCCCGATTTCCACCGCGCCGGGGAAGTCAACAGCGGCCTCGCGCACACGCCGAATATTGATCGGCTGCGCGCCGAGAGCGTCACATTCTCAAACGCCTTCGCTAACTCGCCCCTCTGCGGCCCCTCCCGCGCGTCCTATCTCACCGGCCGGTACCCCTACCTCACGGTCAACGAGGAGCGCGCTCACGACGGCTGGGCGGTCGCGTTGAGGCCGGATGACATCATTTTCCCCGAATACCTCAAGGCAGTCGGTTACGTCACCAAACACGCCGGCAAGTCCCACGTCGGCGCGCAGAAGTTCATGGATGCATTCGGCGAGGCCGACACGCCCTGGAACCGCTGGGCGCCTCCTCTCATGGATGACGACGGCTATGTCGCGTACTTGAGGCGCCTCGGCATAGTCGCGCCGGTCTGGAAGAATCCCATCCGCGGCTGCGCGCTTGACCGCAAGACTCCCGACGCCAATTACGGTGGCTTCGTTACACAGGCTGATGGCCGGCCGTTTCCCGAGGAAGCCACTTACTCTCACTATCTCGCCGCACTCGCCAGCGAGAAGCTCGACGCCGCCTTCGCGCAGGGCGTGGAGAAGGGCGCGCCCCTATACCTGCAGGTCGACTTCTTCGCGCCGCATCAGCCGTTCATGATCCCGGCAGGCTTCGAAAAGCGCGCTGAAGAGCTTCGCAAGCGCGCGAAGCTCCCGCAGGATTTCCTCGATGCGAAAGCGCACGACTTCAAACGCCTTGACGGCGAGCCGCGCATATACGAGTTCTACCGCCGAGAAATCGGCATCTACGACGAAGACACGATGCGCGAATACATCGTGTGCAACGCGCTTGAAATGGAATCGCTTGATGGGGCAATCGGCAAGGTGATCGCTTCGCTCAAAGCGCGAGGAGTCTGGGATAGCGCCCTCGTCATCTTCGCCGCCGACCACGGCGAGATGAACGGCCAGAAGGCCCTTGTGGACAAAGGCGCCTACTGCCACCCGCGGGTCGCGCGCGTGCCGCTTCTTGTGAAGTCGCCGAAAGGCACGAAAACCGCGGGTGCGGTTGTCGATACACCTGTCTGTCTTCTCGATATCGCGCCGACTGTCTTCGAAGCCGCAGGCGTTAAGCCCCTCGCGCGCCTCGACGGCCTGAGCCTCCTTCCGCTCATTAACGGTCATGCCGGCAGCGAGTATGGCGGCGAGCGCATGTTCATCATGGAGTCCTGCTGGCACGTGGCGCCTAATCCCGCGGTCGCTTTCCAGTGGCGCAAGTCTCCCGATGAACACTATTTCTACACATACAACCTGACGCTCGAAGCCGACGAACTGTATAATCTTGCCGACGCGTCCTATGCGAACCTCGCCCGGGACCCGCGGCTTTCGCGCGTGAAGCGCGAGATGCTGCATCGCCTTGCGGCGTTCCTGAAGGGGGATCCGCGCTGGCGCTGCTACTGGCACACGATGCGCATAGATAAGCAGGAAGAGCTTCCGACTGACGGGGGCGACTACTCAATGTTTCGTCCGGAATAGGAGCCGGGCGGCAGAGCCCGGCGCAGACAAACACGGAGGTGGTGATATGAGGCCTGTCAGAGTTATCCCGTGCCTGGACATGAAGGACGGCAGAGTCGTCAAGGGCGTGCATTTTGTGGACCTCAAGGATGCCCGCGACCCCGTCGAGGCCGCGCGCGCGTATTGCGCGGGCGGCGCTGACGAGTTGGCCTTCCTCGACATCACGGCAACGGTCGAAAAACGCCGCACGATGTTCGACGTCCTCAAGAAGGTTTCCGCCGTCGTGACGGTGCCCCTCACCGTCGGTGGCGGCATCAAGTCGCTCGCGGACATCGAAACCGCGCTCGAATCGGGCGCCACCGCCGTCTCGATCTCAAGCGCGGCTTACCGCGACCCCAAAATGGTGGCCGAGGCCGTCAAGCGCTTTGGCGCGAAAAGGGTCGTCATCGCAATCGACGTTGACGCAAACGAGAAGCTCCCTTCCAAGCGCGAGGTGTATATCGACGGCGGCCGCACGGCAACCGGCAAGGATGCGGTCGAATTCGCCAAGGAAATGGCGGGCCTCGGGGTCGGGCAGATCCTGCCGACGAGTAAGGGCGCGGATGGCACGAAGGACGGCTATGACCTTGTCGTCACGCGCGGCATCGCGGACGCGACCGGCCTTCCCGTGATCGCGAGCGGCGGAGCCGGGAAGCTCGAGCACTTCTACGATGCGGTCAACGAGGGGCGCGCCGACGCGGTCCTCGCGGCGTCGGTCTTCCACTTCGGGATCCTGAGCATTCGCCAGGTCAAGGAATACCTCAAGAAGCGCGGCGTACCTGTGAATCTGTAGCAGCGGCGCAGCCGGGACGGCATCATTGGACGGTACGACTCTGAAGGTTATTGAAACCGGGCTTGCCGCGTTCCTCGCCGGCCTCACCAAGACCGGCGTCCCCGGCCTTGGAATGCTTATTACGCCTCTCTTGGCTGCGGCGTTCGGCGCGCGTGCTTCTACCGGCGTGATGCTTCCCATGCTCCTCTTTGGCGACGTCTTTGCGGTAGCGTATTACAAGCGCCACGCTAATTGGGTTCTCATTCTGCGGCTGATGCCGTGGGTGCTTGCCGGCCTTGCTGTTGGCTGCGTCACGCTCAATTACAGCTCCGACAAATTCCTCACGCCCGTGTTCGGGGCGATCATCGTCGCGATGGTGGTCTTGAAACTGCTGCAGGATCGCGGCAGCGAGTGGCTGGAGCATCACGTCCCGCACCAGTGGTGGTTCTCTGCGATCATGGGTTTTCTGGCCGGCTTCACGACCGCCGTCGGCAACATCGCAGGGACGATCACGACGATCTATTTCCTGAGCATGGGACTCGACAAGTACGCCTTCATCGGCACCGGCGCATGGTTCTTCTTCATAGTAAACGCGCTCAAAGTTGTCCCCTACAGGTTCATCGGAGTCATCACCGCCGATTCGCTTTTCGTCAATCTGAAGACCGTTCCTCTCATTCTCATTGGCATCATCGCCGGTTTCTACGTCTTCCGTCTCATCCCGCAGAAGTGGTTCGATCGACTCATGATCGTCCTCGCGGCAATCGCCGGCGTGCGCATGCTCTGGGTCGGCTGTTGGCCGTACCTCCATTAGGATATCCGCTGCCCCTCCTGTCCAACAGGACGCGCTTTTCCCTTGAAAGGGCCGGGGCCGCAGTTACCCTATGCAGAGCGCCGCCATTGATCTTTGCATACTCAGCGCTGCATCTGTGTGGCACTGGTGGCTTGCCCACCAGCGATGAACGTCTCGATCAGCCATCGGCGGATCACCTTGCGCCTCTTTGGCTTCACAAAGGTCAATAGTGGTCCGAGAAGGAGGGCTCGTGTGTACGACAATCTCTTGAACGTCAAAGACTTCGACGCGAAGGGCAACGGCAAGACCGACGACACCAAAGCCATCCAGACGGCGATCGACAAGGCCGCCGAGGTCGGCGGCGGCGTCTTCATGCCGCCCGGAACCTACCTCTCCGGCGAGATCCAGATGCGCGCGCACGGCTCGCTTACCGGCGTGGCGGGCTTCAGCTATCGCAACCCCGGCGGCACGATTATCCGCCTCAATGACCCGAAAGCTCGCTGCCTCGTCAACATAACCGGCGCCTTCGGCTGTACCGTTCAGGGGCTCTGCCTCATGGGCGAGAAGCTCGGGGACGGCGTTCACGGCATGTTCCTCGACAAACCCGACTACGGCAAAGAGGAGGACGCCTTTCGCATCGACACCTGCCTCGTGAGCCATTTCACCGGCCACGGTGTCAACCTGCAGCGCGTATGGTGCTTCTCGCTTCGCCACTCGATGATCGCCTACAATAAGGGCGATGGGCTCCGCGTCAAAGGCTGGGACGCCTTCATCATGGACAACTGGTTCTCCGGCAACGTCGGCGCCGGCTATGGCGCCTACGAGGAAAACGCCTCCATCACCATGACCGGCAACCGCATCGAGTGGAACCAGGCCGGCGGCATCGTCATGCGCGGCGGCAATCACTACAACATCACCGGCAACTACATCGACCGCTGCGGAGGCGCCGGGATACTCATGAGCTCCGTCGGCGAATCGGGCGCCCCCGCGGCTCGCGTCACCAACGTCACCATCACCGGCAATGTCATATATCGAAGCGGCAAGTGGCCGGGACCCGGCCCCGAGGGTTCCTGCCATCTCTATCTCGAAGGGGGCCGCGGCGTGGCCGTCGTCGGCAATACCGTGGACGTCGGCCGTGACGACGACGGCTCAGGCCGCTTTAGCCCCTCGGCCGGCATCGTGTACAAGGGCATGAGCAGCAGCGTCATCACCAATAACGTCATGGACGAGGCGGCTATGGATGCGCTCTTTGTCGACCTCGGGGGCAACGCCGAAACCGCGATAGTAAAGGACAATCCCGGCTGCCTCTGCAGGGCGTCCGTCGCGCCCTCCGTGTCGTCGTCCGAAGCGCGGCTGCCCTAAAACCGAGAATCATGGCAACTGGAGGTCGATATGACCGTGCAGGGCATGGTAGACGTCCTCGATTTCGGCGCGAAAGGCGACGGCCGCACTGACGACACCAGGGCGATCCAGTCCGCAATCGATAAAGCCGCCGAGGTCGGCGGAGGCGTCTTCGTGCCTCCCGGAACCTACCTGTCAGGCGAACTGCAGATGCGCGCGCATGGCTCGCTTACGGGCGTCGCGGGCTTCAGCTACCGCAACCCCGGCGGCACGATCATCCGCCTCAACGACGCGAAGGCCCGCTGCCTCCTCAACATCACCAACGCCTTCGGCTGCACCATCCAGGGCATCTGCCTCATGGGCGAGAAACTGGGCGACGGCATCCACGGCGTCTTCCTGGACAAGCCCGATTACGGCAAAGAGGAGGACTCCTTCCGAATCGACACGTGTCTCGTGAGCCATTTCACCGGCCACGGCGTCAACCTCCAGCGCGTATGGTGCTTCTCGCTGCGCCATTCGATGATAGCCTACAACAAAGGCGATGGCGTCCGCGTCAAGGGATGGGACGCATTTATCATGGACAACTGGTTCTCCGGCAATGTCGGCGCCGGCTACGGCGCTTACGAGGAAAACGCCTCCATCACCATGACCGGCAACCGCATCGAGTGGAACCAGGCCGGCGGCATCGTCCTCCACGGCGGCACCCACTACAACATCACCGGCAACTACATCGACCGCTGCGGCGGCAGCGCCATCGCGCTCCTCCCCCGCGGCGACGAAGCCACGCGGCAGGCATCCGTCACCGGAAACGTCATCTACCGCAGCGGCAGATGGTCAAAGCCCGGCACGCACGAATCCTCCCACGTCCGCATGGAGCGCTGCCAGGGCGTCACCTTCGTCGGCAACACGCTGGTCGTCGGCCGCGACGACGGCGCCAAAGGCGAATGGAGCCCCTCCTACGGCATCATCTATTCCGGCCTGGACCACTGCATCATCAAGGACAACGTCCTTCAGAACGGAGCGCTTGAAATGCTGATGCTCGACCTCGACTCCAACCATATACGCGCGATAGTACAGGACAACACTGGCTGTCTCTTCGAGGTGCCCGCTCCCGGGCAGTAGACTGCATCAGGCACGCAACGGGACGCGAGCGCTCCAGCGCCATTGGGCATCGTCCCGTGCCTCGGGGATAGGACGCACCGGACAGCCGGAGCCCTTGGCATGCATCAAGTCTCGGCCCCAGCCGTCGGGTTCCGACATGGCCGGAACTGTCCGGGCGGGCAGGTTACGCAAGTCGGTTCCCAACTGCTCGCGGGACGCAATTCCACCGCATCCATGCAACGGCACATGATTGGGCGCGCGCCGTTACTGCAGACTCTTGGCAACGCGCAGGCCGTTGTTGATGTACAAGGCCGTCGCCTTGTTGTCCGCCCGGGTTGCGGCCCGACAGTAGCGCGCGCCCTGATCCCACCCGCCTCCCCGCACCACACGCTTCTTGCCGACCGATGGTCCCGGCGGGTCATTGACCGGACTGCCCGCATAATACTCGCTATGGTACCAGTCCGCGCACCACTCCCAGACGTTGCCGTGCATGTCGTAGAGACCCCACGCATTCGCCTTCTTCCTGCCTACAGAGTGGGTAGCATCTGAGCTATTGGCTTTGTACCAGGCGTGGTCGGCAAGGCAGGACCTCCTGTCACCGAAACTGTAGATTGTGGTCGAACCGGCGCGGCACGCATACTCCCACTCCGCTTCCGTCGGAAGCCTCAAACCGTCTCCTGCCTTCCCTAAGAACTCCCTGCAGTCGTTCCACGACACCGTTTCGACTGGCTGGCTGACTCCGTTGAAGTGACTTGGGTTATTCTCCATTATCTTGTGCCACTGCGCCTGGGTCACTTCGTGTTTTCCAAAGTAAAACGGCCTTGTAATCCTCACCATGTGGGCCGGTTGCTCGTCCGGGAAACTCTCGCTTTCAGATGGCGGTGAGCCCATCGTGAACTCTCCCGCCGGGATGAAGACCATCTCTATCCCAGTCTTGTCGTGGATAATCTCCCGTGGCATACCAGTACTGGTATATGGTTCGAATCCAGCGTCACGTACTGGGCGGAACCCGGTAGGAACACAGAGTGCAGCTGCGGTGCCTAACCGTACCTTTGACCGTGCCAGCAGAGTTGTCTCGTCGGTCGTCTTTGTCCCGATCATCGCGCTCGCAGCCCGGCAGAGCCGCTCCATATGCTGCTCCATCGGCAGGGTCACGGCCTTGACGCACTCGATGCTACTCAGAAGCAATCGCAAAACCCCAGACAGTTTGACGCCGTCAATTCGAAATGGCAGTATTTGTTTGCCCTCTTCGTGCGCGGTCTGCACCTCCCCCGGTACGTACTTAGAGTCATTCGCGTAGGATGATAACACAAGGACCAGTATGCGCGAGTCGCAGATCGCGCACTCTATAGAGTGGCCCCAGTTGGCTCCCGGCAGCACGTCTCTGTGGTCGATCCAACAGCGGATGCCATTCGCTTCGAGCGCTGTGCACACCGCGTCGGCGATTCCCCTGTCGTGGTCGGAGTAACTAATGAAAACGTCGTGAGCCACCCTTGCTCCTCGCGGAAAACGGAGATTCGGATACGATGATACCTGACACCTGTCGCAATTACAATAGCGCATCCGCGCAGCGTGTCCTTGTCATGACCCGCCAGATAACTCCTTGTGCTTCCCGCCCGCCGCAAGACGCACATTGACAGTGTGGGCGTTCCTTGGACGATACTCTCTTCATGCCAATCTGAAAAAAGGAGGAGGGTCACTTGTGAAACGGGACAGACTCACTATGCACGTTCTCAGCCATACCCATTGGGATCGCGAATGGTACCAGCCCTTCCAGGGCTACAGGCAGCGGCTCGTCTTTCAGACGGATAGAATGATGGAGCTTCTCGAAACGAGGCGGGCATTCAAGCACTTCCATCTCGATGGCCAGACCGCCGTCGTCGAGGACTATCTCGCGATCCGTCCCGAGGAGCGCGAACGCCTCCTTCGGCACATCCGCGCGGGTCGAGTCCTCGTCGGCCCCTGGTTCGTCATGCCCGACGAGCGCGTCCTGTCCGGCGAGAGCCTTGTGCGCAATCTCATCCTCGGCCACGAACTCTGCGCCGAGTATGGGACAAAGCCCATGCCGATTGGCTACGTTACCGACATCTTCGGCCACTGCTCGCAATTCCCGCAGATTCTCCGCGGCTTCGGGATCAACGCCGCCATGCTCCACCGCGGCACGTCCTGTGCCCGGGAGAAGGCCGAGATGGTCTGGGAAGGCGCCGACGGAAGCGAAGTGCTTCTCGTCGCCGTCTACCAGTACACCGGCTACAACGACTTCATGACCTTCCGAGAGTGGACCGACGACGAGCTGCGCGCTTACGAAAAGACCAAGCTCGCCCTCGCCACGACCGATGTCCTCTACGGCCTCGACGGCAACGATCACCAGCCCGCGCGCTGGGACATCCCCGAAGAGATGGCGCGCGTCAACCGCATCTTCACAGGCATCCGCTGCGTCCATTCATCGATGCCGAAGTTCCTCGACGCGCTCTGGAAAGCCCTCGGCCGCAACTGGACCAAAGGCCGCAAGCGCTTCGTCGGCGAGCTCACGACGCCCGCCAAGGAGGGGCAATGGAGCGAGACGATGTTCGGTTTCGGCTCCAGCCGCGTCGACTTGAAGCAGGCCAACGATTCCCAGGAGCAGCTCCTCTCCCGCGTCGCCGAACCGCTCCATGCGTGGGCCGTTCTTGTCGGAGGCCGGTCGCAGAAGTCGTTCCTCGACCTCGCCTGGCGCTACCTCCTATTGAACCACCCCCACGACTCCATCTGCGGCTGCTCGCTCGATCAGGTCCACCGCGACATGCACTACCGCTTCGACCAATCGCACATGCTCGCGACCGATTCCATCTGGGAGAGCGTCCAGGCCGTCGGTGACCGCATTGACACCGCCCGCCTGGGCGGGGGCGACGCCGTCGTGACGGTCTTCAACTCCGCCGCCGCGCCAACCGGCCCGGTGACAGAGTTCTCCTTCGACATCAACTCCTCCCTCGCCGTCGACAAGGAGAAGGCCGGCCTCGTGCCTGTCCTGATTGGCGCGGATGGACGCGAAATCCGCGCGGATCTCCTCGGCGTGGAGCGACGGGTAAAGCCGCTCCCCTACACGTTCATCACCGACGACGTGGACGCCGCCGCACCCTGGATCAAGCACCGCCCCGGCCGCGGCAACCCCGCCTACAAGAACCGCCACGACCCCGCCGACCGCTTCCATGTCGCAGTACCTGCGTCTATTGGCGCCCTCGGCTACAATTCATGGCGCATCGCCTTCAAGCCTCGCAAGTCCGCCGCAGCGCGCCTCCCCAAGGGCATCCACGCGATCAAGGTCGACTCAGCGGCCCGCACAATCGAAAACGATTCTTTGCGCCTCACCGCCGGCAAGGACGGCCTCATCGAGCTCTACGACAAGTCTACCCGCACGCGCTACAGCCGTTTGCATGCATTCGAAGACTGCGGCGATGCTGGCGAAGGCTGGAATCATCGCTATCCCGGTCGCGACACCGTCGTTCTCAGCACCGATAGGAAAGCCCGAGGCGCTGTCACGGTCAAGACCAGGCCCCACGGCGCCCTCTCCGCCTCGATCGAGATATCCTTCTCCATGCGCGTACCCGCCGACCTCGTCAAGTCCGAGCGCGGCTACGGCGAGATGGATCGCGCAACGCAAATATCACGCAGCGACCGGAAGGCGACACTTCGCATCGCAACGACCTTCACCGTCACCGCCGGCTCTACGCGAGTCGACTGCCGCACGGTCATTCACAACACCGCCCAGTGCCACCGCATGCGCGTCCTCTTCCCCACCGGCCGCAAGACCGACGTCTGGTTCAGCGATTCCGCCTTCGACATTGTGAGGCGCAAGGTGAAGCTCATCGACACCGCCGGCTGGAAGGAGCAAGCCCGCGAAGAGCAGATCATGAAATCCTTTGCTGCCGTCGCGGATAAGCGCGCCGGTCTCGCCGTCCTCACAAAGGGCCTGAACGAAGCCGCCGTGAAGGACGATCCGTTCCGCACGCTCGCCCTCACACTCTTTCGCGGTTTTCGCGAAAACCTCGCCTACGAGATCACCCGCGACAGCCAGCTCCTGGGCGACCTCACCTTCGAGTACGCGCTCCTGCCGTTTAGGCCCGAGGCCGGCGCCGTCCCGCCGACCATCTTCGCCGAGGTCGACCGCTTCAAGCTGCCGCTCTTCACCTATGCCCGCGCCCCTCAGTGCGGCGACCTCCCGCCACAGGCGTCGCTCATCGAAATCAGCGCCCCTGCCGCTATTTCCACAATCAAGACCTCCCAGGACGGCTGCGCAACGATTCTGCGCGTCTTCAACCCCTCCCCCAAGCCGGTAACCGCGAATATCCGCGCAGATTTCGCGTATAAGTCTGCGTGGAAAGCCGATTTACAGGAGAGGCCGGTGAGCCGTCTCGCCGGAAGGCGCGTCATACGGCTGCCTCTGAGGGGCAAGGAAGTCGCAACTATCCGTTTCGACAGGGGTTAGGTAATTGCGTAGGGGCGGGGTTCCGTATCCCGCCCTTGCTTCGTCGCAAAATGGATTCACCCCTCCCTGCGCGGCTGCTTACCGCGCCCCTTTGACCTGGCTCTTTCGCGTTCTCGCGGTTGCGATAGCGCTCCGCTTCACGGAGACTCATCATGGGCCTTATTCGCGAACTCGGCGCCGCCGCCATCCTGATCCCCGTTCTGCTCGCGGTCTTTCTCGCGGTCGGCGTGATCTTCTTTCTCACGATGCTGCTGAAAAACATCCCCGCCTTCCGCAAACTCCGCCGGCCGGTGCTTATTATCGGCGCGCTCCTCGCCACCGCCGCCGTCAGCGTCGGCTTCACCTACTATCTGACGCGCCTCGCCTTCGAGGACAAGAGCGCCGTCGAAGGCCTCAAGATCGCTCAGAAGACGATTGCTGAAAAGACAGCCGCCATCGATGAGCAGAAGAAGACCATCGCAGACATGAAGACGCGCCTCGACGCTGCCTCCGCGCGCGAAGCCGCAAGCGGCGATCAGCTTCGCCAGTCGCTCAAGACCCGCGACGATGACCTGGCCACAGCGAGAAGGCGTGTCGCCGACCTCGAGAAAACCGTCGCCCGCCAGAATGAAACCATCGCTCAGTCGCGCGCCGCGCTCGACTCCACCCTTCGCTTCGTCGCCAAGGAGCAGATGGGGCCTCTCGTCGCCGCCAACGGCAAGCTCTCCGACCCCGATGTTCGCTCGCTCGCGGATTTCCAGCTCGTGCTTGTGAAGCCGACGCTTCGCTCATCTCGCATCGAAGCCGTCTGCCCGATGAAGTACGTCGCAGTTGGCTCGACCTTCGCCCTCAAGGCCGGTAAAGAATCCTTCACGCCCGAAAGAATCGATTTCGACGCCGCGAAATGGCAGGTGCGTCTCACGTTCTACAGCGGCTCAACCGCCGAGGACGCGATGCGCTTCACCCACTCCAACGACATGACCCTCACCGCGGACAACAAGGCCAACCCCTGCCACGTCGCCGCGACCTTCACCAAGTCCGCCGGCACGGAAGGCTGGCTCTCCTCCACCACCGCCTTCAGCTTATCTTCTCTGGAGATCGGCCCCACCCGCATCTCCAAGACCGCAGACGGCTGGCGCGCCCAGACCGACGCCAAGGAAGAACCCGGCGCCGTCCGCGGCTTCCTCAAGTACCTCTGGGACAAATTCTAGCCCGCGCTGTGCCGCAGCCTTGATCGTAGGGGCGGGCGTCCCTGCCCGCCCTCGCTGAATCTCCAAACAACCGTTGACCCCCCGCCTGCGCGTATCCCCTCGCCCTCCGGGAGAGACCAGGGTGAGGGCCGTGCCGCCTTGCCCCCTCGAACGCCGCGGTCGCGCCGGCTCCACAAGACTGCTCTGGTTCTGCCTTTTCCTTCGGACTTCGGACTTCAGACTTCGGGCTATCTTGCTTCAGCCTTCAGCCTTCAGCCGGCTCTTGTCACCTTCCGTACGCGACCTCCGGCGTGACTATATCATCCTTCGCCTTCGGGTCCCCCTCAGCCGGCCCATACCACACGCTCCCTCCAAACGTGGTCACATATATCATCCCCGGATTCTTCGGATCACAGATTACCCGGTGGCCCCACTTGAAATTGAAACCCTTGAGCCGCGTCCAGGTCTCGCCGCGGTCGGTGGAGCGGTACGCGCCGTTCTCGAAGCCGCAGGCGTAGAGTGTCTTCGGGTTGCGCGGGTCAATCGTTATGTCGTAGACGTGCTGGCACTTGTCGTAGACGCTGCGCCAGGTCTTGCCGGCGTCGTCGGAGATGAAGATGCCGCCGCCGACGCCGTGGGGCTCCGCAGCCCTGCACCACGCGGCGAGGTACAACCGCTTGGGATTCTCGCTGTCCACCGCGAGGCCGTTGGGCCCGTTGCAGTCCTTGGGCAGCGCGATCTTCTCCCAGTGCTCCGCGCCATCGGTCGACCTGTAGAGCGCGCCGTCGCCGTCGTTGCCGATTGAGCCGTCCTCGCTCCTGCGCGCGACAAGAAGATAAAGCGCGCCGTCCTGGCTCTCGGCGAATCGCCATGCGAACGGCTTCTCTCCATCGATGCCGGTATTCTTGAGCGTCCAGTTCTTCCCGCCGTCAACCGATTTCCACGCGCCCGTGCCGAATCCCGCCGCATAGAGCGTGCGCGATTCCTTCGGGCTCTTGGGGTCGAGAATTATGTGCGTCACCGACGTGGACGGCATGCCGCCCGTCGATTCGATCCACGTTTCGCCGGCGTCGTTACTTATGCACACGCCGCCGCCGAACCTCCCGCCGCCGCGCGACCCGCGCCACATCTTCGGCCTCGGCAGGTCATGCGGCCCGGAGAATCCGCCCCACGCGCGCCCCTTGACCTCGGGATCGAATACGATCCAGTACGTGGTGTTGCGCCACTGCCTCGGCACGCCGGTCGTCCCAATGCGCCACGACGTACCGCCGTCATCGCTCCTGAACGCGCCTATGTCCGTGTAGCTGATGAATGTGCGGTTCGGATTGAAGGGGTCGAAGTGAACCCCGTAGCACGTCGTCACGTCAAGCCCACGCGTCGTAACCCATCCGTCGGGCAGCAACTTGGAGTCGCAGTTGCGCCAGGTCTTGCAGCCGTTGACGCTCCGCATCGTCACGCCAAGGTCAGTTCCGAAAACGATGTCTGGATCGCTCGGCGCCACGCCCAACAGCGCCGGCACGTCCTCCCACTTCCCCTCATAGACGTCGTACATCCACGGCGCTTCCGCGGGCCTGTTCGGGTCCGGGGGCGCCACCTCGTCGTACGCGAGCTCCAGAAGCTTCCACGTCTTGCCGAAGTCCTCGGTCCTGGCCATTCCGCTGAACCGCTTGCCGGAGTCACCGGTCGTAAGCCCGGAAACGGAGACGTACGCGACGTTGGGCTTCTTCTCGCACGCGGCAATCGCGGTTATCCTCGCCGGGATCGGTCCCGGCTTTCCCGTGAATCCCTCATTGGCCGACCGCCATGTCGCGCCGCCGTCCTCAGAAACAACTATGCTCGCGGAGCCGCGGAAGCTTCTCCGGTCGAAACTCATCCCGCCGGTGCTGCCTATGGAGGGGCCGGTGCTTCCCATCGAGGGGCCGCCCGGTCCGCCGAAGTCCATCGGGCCTCTGTCGCCGCGGTCACCGCGAGCGGCCGTGCTGTCCATCCTCGGCCTGCCGCCCTGATCGCCGCCCTGGCCGCCGAAGTAGTCCGTCGGTCCCCTATCACCGCGGTCCGTCGTTGCGCCAGTGCTTTCCATCCCGGCCCTGTTCCCCTGCACGACGCCCGGAGGAAGCGCGCGCTGCGCTCTTCTGAAGCCGCTGACCGCATAAATGACGAGTTTCCCGTCCTTATTGAACCCGCCCGAAGCGTCCGCGAAGCTCGTAACCCCTTCGGGCAACGGCTGCTCGGCCCACTTGCCGCCTTCGAGCACGCTCACCGACGCGCTGCCGATGACGTAGACGGTTCTATTTTCCTTTGGCGAAGCCGCCGAGACGAATATCCTCCGCGCGCCGCTCTTGACTGCGCCGGCGTTCTTCCACGTCTTGCCCCAGTCCTTCGATATCGCAAGCCAGGTATTCTCGTCGTCGGCCATTACGGCATAGATCGCCTTCGAGTTTTCCGGATCAACCGTCACGCACTGCACCGACGCGGCCGGGCCGCTTTTCGTAATGAGATCTTCATCCCCGTGGTCGGGAAACTTCGTTATATCGGTCACGTCCGCGGGATTGGGGTAGATGAGGTTCCACGTCTTGCCGCCGTCGGCGCTGCGCCACAAGCCGACGCTTACGGCATAGATGCACTCGGGGTCAATCGGATCATACGCGAAATAGTGGACGCCGTTGCGGAGGTTGAACATCCTCCACGAATCGCCGCAATCGTTCGATATGTACGCCCCCGTCATGTCGCATCTGACGAGCACCCTTTTCGAATCATGCGGGCTGATTGTCGGTATGTACTGCGCCCCTCCCCCTCCCATCCCGATCACCTTCCACGCATCCAGTCTCCTGGCTTCCGCCGGCGCATCCGGCCCCTTGGCCACAGCCTTAGTCTGCGCCGCCACCGCGCTGACCGCAACCAGCGCCAGCACCGCCAAAACCGCCACACCCCTCCATCCTCTCATCAACGTTCTCCTCTCAGAAGCAGCCGTTAGTTCCCTGCTTCAAGTATGCCGAGCGACCGCGATAGCGCAACGTGTCTGTGGAACCCGCAATGCCTCGCAAAGTAGCGCGGCAAGTCAGGCTGAAGACTGAAGGCCGAAGGAAAAGCGTGAAACGGAGAAGAATACTTCGGACAACAGACCTCAGGTTACGAAAGGACCGCACAAGCGGGAAATACAGTCCCTCTATGGATAAGGGCAGTCACAAGGTTTTGGGGTGTTTGCGTTGACGTAAGTCCAATAGGCAAATTCGGAGACGGGAACGTAAAGCCTTGTGCGTACAGCGACTTAAAGAATTTTCGCGAAATACGGATTTTTCATCCGGACCCCACAAGGCTCGCGCCTACGGCGCGGGAACGGATGAGCAGGAGATCAATTGAGCTGGTGAGCAAGGATGCCACAGCGTGGCCGAAGGCTGCAATCAAAGAACCTTTCTCACGCCGAGTCCGCAGGGTCCGCAGAGGACTGCGCGCGATGGCCGATGGAGGGTTCGTAAAGAGGCTTTGGGAGCCCTGGAGCCTTGTGAGCCAAAATCAAAAATCCGCAAACTCTCAAAAAAGCGAAAATAGTTGTAAGTCGTGCGAGCGTCAGGGGATACGACGGAGGCCGATGGGAACCGAAGCGCGGTTTGGCGGATTTTTCGGGCTCTGAGCCTTGTGGGCGCCTTTATCCATAGAGGGGCAATGTAACGCACTCTGCCGGAGAGATCGCGGCACGGCCAAGGGGCGCAGCCAAAGAACCGAAAACCACTTGTCCGCAGATTGCGCAGATGTACGCAGATTAGAACCCTTGGCCAATGCAACTGTGTCCGGCTTGAAGGGCTGCCTGTGCGCCGAGTGAAAACGGTTGCAGAGAAACAAGGCGTTTGCGGCTTGGCAGTGCGGGGCGGAGGCAGACTCCGCGGTTGAGTCACCTGCTGACTTGCTCTACTGATCGAGTGTCGTCGCGTCGCGTGGCGCGCGTTCTTTGACAACTGTCAGTGTTCTGGAAGGAGGACGTGATGATCAAGTGTAGGAACTATCGGGAGATCTTTCCTTTGACGCCAGCCGAGATCTGCAAGATCATGTCGCACATCGAGATGGATGAGAACAAATGCTGGATCTGGATGGGCGAGTTGAAGGAACGCGACTATGGCAAGGTCGGCCTTCGCGGCTCGACCTGGCTCGTTCACAGGATGATTTACGAGCTCTTTGTTGGCCCGATCCCGCCCGGCTACGTCGTCGATCACAGATGCCGCAACCCCCGCTGCTGCAACCCCGAGCATCTGGAGGCCGTGCCGCCCCGCGAGAACGCCCGCCGCGCCGTCCCCAACCGCCCCCCAAAGCGTCCCCCCTCCACCCACTGCCGCCGCGGCCACGCCCTCATCGGCGACAACCTCCTCGTCACTCACTCCGGCACCCGCACCCTGCGCCTCTGCCGCACCTGCCAGCGCGAGCGTGGTCGCCGCTACAAAGCGCGACAGAAGCAGGCCAAGGCCGCTACACCCGCCGGGTCGCGCCGCCCGTAACGGCATACTGCGGACCCCCGAAACAGATTGCGCGCTTCACCTCGTGATTCTCATCTGCGAAAGGAGGCTTCTCCTGAGCGCCCACGTATCGCCCGCAGAAACGTGGGCAATCCATGAGGCTATGCTCGCGCGAAACGCTTCAAGGGACAGATCCCCCCGCTGCAACCGCCATGCTTGTCGTCTCGCCCTGCGGCGGAACAACCCTACCTTCTCCGGCAGGAGCCGCCTATGCGTCCGGAGCACACGGAATCCGAGGAAGGGGCTTCCATGTCGTGCGGGAAAGACGTGGCATTTCCTTCGGTGCGGTGAGAGGCGTAGTTGCGCGAGGAATCGGACTATCTCCGAGCGCGCTCGAAGAAGGCGCTCCTTCGAGTCCGCGAACACCGCCAGATCGTCGCAGTATCTCACGTACCCGTCGATCCTTAGTTCTTCCGTTACGAAGTGGTCCAGCGGATCGAGCATCACGTTGGCGAAGAATTGGCTTGTCAGGTTCCCTATCGGAATGCCCAGCCGTCTCTCGACGGGCGTAAAGAGGTCGTCGCCCGCGAAGTACCGCCAGACACGCTCCTGAGGATTGGAGCCGTCTACTATCCGCCTTACAAGCCAGAGCGTGTCCGGGCAGCTTATCTTACGCTCGACGAGTCCGAGGAGCACCTTGTGATCTATGGACGCGAAGAACTTCTCCACGTCCATCTTGAGACACCACGGGCTGCTCCTGAGCAAAGCCTCGAAACGGTCTATGGCCCTGTGAGTTCCCTTGCCTCTTCGGCAGGCGTAGGAATGCGCGATGAAGTCTCGCTCGAAGATAGGCTCGATGACCCTCACAAGCGCGTGATGTACGACGCGATCCCTGTAGGGAGCGGCGCTGATCTTGCGCTTCTTGGGTTCGTGAATATAGAACTCCCGGTACGGCCCCGGTGCCCATCTCTTCGTCAGGAGTTCGTCCTGAAGCCTCAGCACCTCCCTTTCGACGTTATGCTCGAAGGCGAGAACGCTCTCTCTGAAGCGTTTCCCCCGCCTCGCGGCCCTGCTTGCCACGAGGATGTTCTCAAAGGAGACTATCCGACTCCAGAGTTCATTATCCCCGCTCACCGCCGATCACCAACGGACTTGATCCATCCGCCGACCTCGCGGCCTATGGCATCTATAGAGCGCGCCGCGAACTCGTAACTGCCCAACGCGAGGGTATTTGAGTCCTTCGCCAATCGAAACTGAAATCTGAGCCTCTCGATCATAATATTGGCGCGGACGAGGATCGCCTTCTTCTCGCGACTGTACTTCGCCTCGATTGCCGCGTCGAGGATGTCGTATAGCGTGCGTTCCATCCGCTCGCCAAGCACGAAGCGCTTGTCGCGCGGAAACTTCGAGATGTGACCCTGGCTCCATAGTATGAAGTCGTAGATTTTCGTTATGACTGAAAGCTCGACCGAATTCTTGTCCACGCCTTCCTCAAGGTGCGGCCCCGGCCGAACCAAGCGCCGGCCGGGGCCGTCTGTTCGGGCCGCATGAGCCGCGCGACCGCAGGACGCCGATCTGGACTCTTTACGCAAGCCGCGGGGACTTCCCCTCTCGGCACACCCGGGACGTCCGTAAACGTCCCGGCTCAGGCGTCAAAGAGTACTCGCCGCGCGCAAACCATAGTTGTTGTTCGTGTTGGATGGGTCGTTGTTGTTGCGGTACGCGGCGCGACAGTTCGTCGCATTATTGTTCCACGACCCGCCGCGCAAGACCCGCGCGCTCTTACGATCGGAATCCGCTATCCCCCTTCGCTGAATCGCCACGTGACACCATACCCCGGACCGCAACGCCGGACAAAGGGTAAGAGAGTAAGAGAGCAAAGGATTACTCAAGAGTCCTCGCCGCGCGCAAACCATAGTAGTAGTACGAGGAGGATGGGTCGAAGCTGCAGCGGTACGCGGCGCGACAGAACGTCGCATCATCGCCCCACGACCCGCCGCGCAAGACCCGCGCGCCCCCGCTGCCGCCGCCGGTCGGATCGTCCGCCGGACTCTGCGCGTAGTACCCCGTATCATAGAAGTCGGAGCACCATTCCCAGAGATTGCCATGCACGTCATAGAGACCCCAGGCGTTGGGCTTCTTCTGTCCCACCGGATGGGTGGCGCTTCCCGAGTTAGCCGAGTACCATGCGTACTCCCCGTAGGCGCTGTCGCTGTCGCCGAAGGAGTACTCGGTCGTAGTCCCAGCCCTGGATGCGTATTCCCACTCAGCCTCCGTCGGCAGCCTGAACGCTCCGCCGCCAACCTTCTCACTGAGCTTCTTCATGAAGTCCTGGCAGTCGTTCCATGATACCTGTTCGACGGGATTCTTCGCTCCTTTGAACTTGCTCGGACTCGTTCCCATGACCGCCTGCCACTGCTCCTGTGTTACCTCGTACTTGCCCATATAGAAGGGTCTGGTGATTCTGACCTTGTGGACGGGCTTCTCGTCGGGGGCACCCTTTTCCGATCCCATCATGAAAGATCCCGGGCGGATTAGGACCATTTCCATCTTCACGCCGCCTCCGAGGTCAACGGTGATCTCCTTCTTGGGCCCCGGCGTTGCCGCGACCTTGTCCCTCAGACCGGGCATCCGCGCGTCGCTGGGCACGAGCGCTTCGAGTTGGGCCAGCGTATCCTCCGCCGCAAACTTGTCCCGGCGCGCCACTTCTTCCTCGAGCCGCGCGACAACGGGAGCGGCCTTGTCGGTGTTTTCAGCGGTCAGCGCCTTCGCCGAAGCCGCCTTGAGAGCGTCCGTCGCATCTTTCATGCCCGTCGTCGCGATCTTGTAGTCTCCGGCGGATGCCTTCGCCGCGGCGTCAGCGGCCTTGTCCTTCGCGGCCTTCCACTCGGCAGCGGCATACTTAGCGAGAAACGCCTCATCCGCCGCCGACCCCGCCGCGGCGTAATCCCCCTGCGCCGCCGAGAAGTCGTTCATTACCTTCGCCTCGTCCCGCGCCGTAGCGAAGAAGTCCATCGCCTTGGCGAAGAAGCCCGCCGCCTTCTCGTAGTCGTCCTCGGAGAGCGCCTTGCCGCCATCGACAAGCGATTCCTTCCCCCGCTGGAATGAGGCCGTACGCGCGTCGCTCTTGAACGCGTCGTCCGCCGCCTTCATCGCATCCTCGGCCTTCCCACGTCCGGCGATGACCGCGTCGCGCTTGGCTTCGAGGGCCGCCGCCTGCCTGTAGAATTCGTCCGCCTTCACGAACAAGGCGCGCGCCGGTCCGTACTCCCGATCCTCAAGCGCCTTGGCGCCGCTTGTCTCCGCAATGACGGCCTTTCCCGCGACGTCCGCAAAGGAACCGGGTTTTGGTCCTTTGGGCTTGCCCTCCGGCCTTTCTCCCGCCCCCGGCGCGACCGCGCGCAGGCCGAGCGTCGTCTGCGCGGAGGAGATGTCCTTGATCTGCTTCTTCGACGCGAGCATCGCGGTGCGCGCGGCTACGGCGTCGTCAAGCGTGGCCGTACCGGCCCCCGACACGAGCTTCGCATACGCCGCCTGCGCCTTGCCGTACTCGGCTATTGCTCCAGCGTAGTCCCCTGCCTGCTCGTAGCCATCGGCGTTTGTCACGAGACGCCTCGGCTCCTTCAACTGTTCCTCGGACGACCCCTCAGCAAGTACAGCGGCGCGCTCGGCCTTGGCCTTCGCGTCGGCGAGATCCTTCATCACCTTCTTGCCGTCGAGCGCCTGCTCGTAGAGGGTGGACGCCTCCTTGTACGCCTCGACCGCTTGCGCGTATCTGTCCTTGGTGAGGAGGATATTTCCCTCCATCTCCTTTGACTCGGCCTTCGTGATCGTCTTTCTCATGACGTCGCGCACGTCGTTGTCCAGTTTCAAGACGTCAACGGAGAGAAGGCTCGCGTCCGTCCGGGCCTTGATCGCGTCGTTAAGCGTTCCCGAGCCCGACCCGGCGCCCTCGCTTGCCTTCGAGCAACCCGTCAGCGACACGACCAGAACCACGCAGAGCGCCAACACCGCGCCCCTGCCAGCCCCGACCCTTCCCTTACGCATACTCTTCCCCCTTTCACCGCCAGGCGCGATGATACCGGAAACCCGGCCCTGCATCCCGCCTGACTTGGTCCGGAAATCGCACAACCGAAGTGCCCCCGCTTAGTGCCGTAGCATGTGCCTCGTTTTCATGACAATGGCTATACGTTACCTACTTGGTCGCGCGAAGTCACGGGAAATTCACCCGATTCGGCGGAAACGGAAGGGTTTCCACTGGCGCGCATGGGAAGCGGGAAGCGCTCGTCTTCGCCTATGCGCCCTTGAGAGCTTCCAGCGCCCTGCGCGCTGTCTCGACAAGCACGGCGTCAGCGCCGATAGCCACCGCGCACGTCTCGACCTCGTACCCCCCCGCCGCGTACTCAGATGCGGTGGGGATATAGCCGGGCCAGTAATCCCCGGTGTAGCTGCCGACGAACGCGGCGCGGAAGTATGAGTGTGCCTTGATATCAAGGCCGATGCCGCAGAAGACTTCGCCGGGCAGGCCGACGATGGCGACGTCGCCGATGCGAAGCGCCTGCACGTGCCCCTCGTAGAATTCGCCGGATGGCGTCGCATCAAGGCCCGGCTTCTTGCGTGGGAGTCTGAGAGGTAGGAGGACACTTCCCACTTCGTCTCCGCGCACCGGCTCCGCCCGCGTGACCGCCTGCAGCGCCGCCTCGGCCACTATGCGCCCCTTGGTTTCGACTTCCTCGAAACTATCCCTCGGAAACCGGGGATTGACGTCCCCGCAGCAGCCTTGCGCAATCGCGACCCAGGGGTCGCCGCCAAGGAGTCCAGCCAAGCGCCGGCGCGCCGCGCCGGGCCAGTCGGCCGTTATGAGGTAGTTGCCGCTGTCCATGACGGTCGCGTGGCATGCAAACTGCGCGAGGACTGCGATGATTCCTTTGCGATTTCTGAAGACGAGAACCTGAACGCCAGGGTCAATCGGCGCCCGCCATACGACCTGCGCCGGGTCGGGCTTGTCCCAGTCCATAAGCACCTTGCCGTCGGCCATGTGGTAGCGGCGATTGTGCTGGACCTTGTCCGTGACGGCGCGGCCGTAGAGGACTTCGACGGGCGTGAGCGAGGCAGCGGCGGACTTGAGACACTCGACGATGAGGCGCGGCTGCTCCTCGTGATAGCGCCGGTAAGCGTCCGTGTCGGCCTCGACCTTAGGCTCCGGGCGGAAGTCCGGCCCGCCGTGGTTGTGCGTTGAGGAGAACATAATAGCTTCTTCGGCAATCCCCGCCGCTTCACCGCCGAGTTTGCGAATGAGCGTCGACTGTTCCAGGCTCACGCCCAACAGATCCGCGATGATCCAGGCGACGCGCGCCCTGCCGTTATCGAACACAATCGCACGCGCGGTGATCGGATCATGCGTGCCCCGTGATCCGCTCTTTCTCGCCCCATATCCGACCATCGGCACGTTGACGGGAGGGGTAATGTCGACTTCGGCGGTTCCGATTCGGATCATCGTGTGTCTCCCATAGGTTCTTGCGCCAGAAATCCAATCCGGCGGCGAGGCCGCTATGAATTCGTAGAGCGCATTGTGGAACGTTCCCTCACCCCTGCCCCTCTCCCAGAAGGCGAGGGGACACAATCGGCGCAAGAAACTGCGCCGTAAGGTCGACAGGCAAGAATGCCTGTCGTACTCAATGGGCGACTCGCCGAGTCGCCCCTACGATCACTGGCGGGCGAGCCGCCAGTGGCACATAAGGCGAAAAAGAAACCGGCCCGTCGCGTGCGGACCGGCCGGTCGAATGTTGATGGGGTGAGCGAGGGGACTCGAACCCCCGACCTTGTGGGCCACAGCCACACGCTCTAACCAACTGAGCTACGCTCACCGTATCTTGTGTCAGCTATTATAATACACCGGTTTTCGGCGGCAAGGGGTTGTTTTCCTGAGGCTTGGGGTAACTGGGGCTGAGCGTCGAGAAAAGACGGCTTGGGGCTTGAGCAGAGGCATGAAACCAGACTGGAGACTGAATCGAGACTGGAGACTGTAGACCGGAGACCATAGCAAAGGCATGAATGATAATCGGCGCAGAAGGCAGCGCCGTGAGGTCGACAGGCAGGAATGCCTGTCGTACTGATGGGCGACTCACCGAGTCGCCCCTACGCTTTGGCTACGGCCCCATTGACGGCGCTGTTACCTTCGCACTTTCCCACGTTCTCACTTTCCCACGCGCGGTACTTTGCCGCGCTGCTACGAGCCGAAGAGTCTTCCCCCTGCGATGGCGTGGTGCGTCGCCCACTCGACGCCGACATAGTCCGCGAGTTCTTTGGCGTTCTTGACGGCGTTGCCCGCATAGTCGTTGTTGTAATACGCGTACACGTCGAGGCCGCGTGAGACCCAGTTTTTGATCGCGCGGCCGTCCTGGTGAACGTCGCCGATCGAGTAGGGGCGCCGGCCGTCCCCGCCGGGGCCGTGGCGGCGAAGGTAGACGAAATCGGTCGTGACGGGCTTCATTCTGCCGAGCGAGCCCCAGTCGGAAAACACGAGGCACGCCTTGTGGTCGTCGAGAATCTGGTACACTTCGTTGGCAAACCAGCTCTCGTCGCGGAACTCGAACGCCATCCGCACGTTGCGCCCCACCCTGTCGCGGGCGTCCTGGAGGAAAATGCGCAGGAGGTCGTCGTTGCGCTTGAGGGCAGGGGCAAGCTGGAAGAGCACGGCCCCGAGCTTCTCCTCGAGCTTATACGACGCGGTGAGAAACTTCCTCAGGGAGTCTATCGCTTCTACGAGCCGCTGGATGTGAGTGATGTAGCGCGATGCCTTTACCGAAAACACGAATCCCTCGGGCGTCCTGTCGTGCCAGTTGTCGAAGGTCACGTCCTTGGGGAGGTAATAGAACGTGTTATTGATCTCGACGGTCTGAAAGAATTGCGCATAGTACTCCAGCCACTCGGTGGGCTTGACCCCCTTAGGGTAGAACACTTCCTTCCAATGCGGGTAGCTCCACCCGCAGGTTCCGATGTATGCCGGCATACTCGACCCTCCGGCGGTACAGCAATCCGAAGTCCGAAGTCTGAAGTCCGAAGGCAAACCACGGTTTTTCTCCAGACTCCGGCCTCCGGCCTCAAGCCTTCTTCAGCTCGATGAGCCCCTTTTTCCCTATGAACTCAAACACCGGCACGAGGGCGAATAGGTTCCGGCCAAGCTCGCTGCCCGCGAGGTCGAGGGCTTCGGCGAGCGTGCGTTTCCCGTCGCACCAGAAAAGGGTCGCGGTGACGCCGTCGTTCCATCGCGTCTCCTCGAAGCCTTCTCTATCCTTCGGCGCGATGAGGTCGAGGCTCATCATCCCGATGTACTTTCTTGTGGGAATGATGCTTTCCGCCTTTGAGCGGTAGGCTTTCTCGTCCGCGTCAATCGCCGCAGCCGCTTTCGGCTGGCCGCACTGGGCCAGGAGTCGCTCCAACTGCTGCACGTCAACGCGCCCCGCGGTGATGACCTCGCCGGCCATCGTCGCAAGCTCCATCTGGATGCTCTTTAGCTCCTTGGGCGTCAAGAGGCTCTTGACCGATTCAACTTCGCGCGCGCCGCGCTTGGCCAGATACAGAATCCGCTTCGAAGCGGTCTCGAAGTCCGTCCCGTGGTCCCTGCACGCGCCGATAGTCTCGGTCATCGCCCGGCTCAGCTCCCCCTTGGCCCTCGCCGTAGCGAGCGCCGCGAAGTAGAGCGCATCGACCGCCCCCGCCGACGCGATCGCGTAGAGGTAGACCGCCGCGAACTGGCACACCTTCCCGAGCGCCTCGACGTCGATCTTGTCGAGTGTGTCGCCGGTCGAGTGCCAGAACAGGTCGCTCGGATACGTCGAGAAGAGCACCGTCGGCGGGCCGATCAGCGGATCGGCGACGATATTGTCCGTTGTCGCGAACGGCGTTGACTGCCACTTGAATTCAGCTCTCCAGCTGAACGTCTTCTCCGCGAGCCTCTCCGCGAACGCCGTCACGAAGGACGCATTCGACTCCGGCGGCCGGCTCAAGCCCAGGATGCCCTTGCACAGCGCCTGCTTGCCCGCGACCTGGTCAAAGCATACCCCCGCAACGGTGTTTCTCATTCGCCGGGCGTACCTTTCGCTGTACGCGAACGTCGAGTAGCACTCAGACACCACGAGAAACCTTATCGTCCTCTTCGGCCTCGGTATCCTTCCCTCCCTCACGAGCTTCGCCAGCGCCCTCGCCGACTCCAGCATCACCGCCACCCCCGACGCATTATCGTTGCTCCCCTGCTCGAACGCATGGCCGAGGACGAGGACTTCGCTGCGGCGGGATTGGCCTGGGATGACGGCGGTGGCAGAGGGGAGGAAGCCGTTATAGAGCTTCGTCTTTACGACGGCCTTGACCCGGACGCGGCCGCAGCGCTTTATCACGCTGCGGAGCCAATCGCCTTTGCGCGGGGGGATGTTGAAGCCGAAGATGCGCGAGTCGCGCTCGATCAATGCCCAGCCGCTGGGGTCGTCGCTCCAGGCGTTGGTCCAGAAGGTCTCATCGGGCTTTTCGAGGCGGCCGGTCACGAAGTCGCTTAAAATCCCGATCGCGCCGCGCTGCGCCGCCTGCCCCTTCGCGTAAACGCCGCGCGTGGAGGTGAAGACGATCTTCCCCTTGACGTCTATATCTTTGTACGCGGCCGACTCGGCGGCGTCTTCGATCCAGACAAGATCAGCAGTCACGCCTTTGGCAGGGGTCGGCCCGCTCCACATGGCGAGGCTGCAGGGTGTTTCCCTGTAGTGGGCGACTACGGTGCCGGCAAACTCGGCCGGCTCCACTATCGTGAGCGCAGCGTCGTCGACGTCCCACGCATACGGCATGACCCACGCGCCGGCGGTCGCGCGGCCGTCGGCGCGGAAGCGATCAACCTTCGCGTCGGCAAGGCCGAAGTCCTTCCAGCGGGAGACGGCGTGGGCGGCGCTTCTGGCAAACGCGGGGAACGTGAACCATCTGTCGATGGCGTACACCTTCTGCAACTCGTCAAACGCGTATGCGGGGGATATCTCCGAGGCGATTGTTTTCGCAAGCTCATCGTACATTCGCAGTCTCCTTGTCAGGACATTGATTACCCCCAGTAGGGCTTATGACGATGTTAACCGCATCGTTGTCCGGTTGGAAACAAAATCCACGGGAAGCGCCTCACAACAGGAGCGAGGCGTTATCCGGAACAAGGTTGAGCAATCCGAAGTCGTTAGTTGAATTGCTGTTACTGATTTCCGGCGTCCCTGGCACTTCCCGAAACCATGCAAAGCCCGCTGTTGAATTGAAACCGGGGTCAGACTGATGCGACGGACGCTCATCATCCATCCCTTCTTGATTGCCGTCTTCCCCGTGCTCTTTCTCTTCGCGGCTAACGTCCGGGACTTCCCTCCCGCGGCAATGATACGCCCGGCACTTGCCATGCTGGCCGCCACGGGGGCGCTTGTCGCGGCGCTCCGCCTCGTTCTGCGAGACTGGGGCAAGGCGGCGGTAGTTGCAACGTTCATGCTGCTTCTGGTCGCTTCTTCGGGGCGGCTTGCCTGGGCCGTTTCCGGCCTGCACCTGAGCGCCGGCATCCAAACACGAGGCGTGACGGCAGCGCTCATGGCCGGGCTTTTCATTTCGGCACTAATTCTCGTCGCGCGCATGCGGCGAAGCCTCGCCAACCTCACGCGCATCCTGAACGTGGCCGCCGTCTGCCTGGTCGCCATGCCCACGATGGGAATCGCCAAGGCATATGGGCGCAGTATAAGAGCGCACATGTTCGTCGAGAGCACCGGCGATCCTCTGTCTGCTTCGATAGCGACAAGGGCGCCCGCGGCGCGACCGCACGTCTTCTATATCATTCTCGACGGGTATTCAAGAAGCGACAATCTCAAGGAGATCTACCAGTTCGACAATTCGGATTTCCTCGCCTATCTGAGGTCAAGAGGCTTTCACATCGCCGACGGGGCAAGAGCCAATTACCCGTTCACGTTCCTCTCCGTCACATCTTCGCTCAACATGCGGTACCTCGACGACATCTTCGACCGGGCCAATCGCAACTCGGACACTTATGCTGTCTGCTCCAAGCTCGTCGCCCACAACCGCCTGCGCGCGTTCCTGCAGGGGCAGGGTTATTCGTTCGTCTCCTTCGTCTCGGGGTTCTACGCGACGGAAATCCGCGACGCGGACCGCTACATGTCGCCGCCCTGGCAACTGGGCGAATTCGAGGAGGGGCTCATCAGGACGTCGGCCTTTGTCACCGACTCGATGAAGATTGAGAGGGAGCGAAGGCGAATACTCTATGAGCTCGCAAATCTCGAGGAGCTGGCGAAGTCGGACAGACCGCTCTTCGTCTTCGCACACATCATGTGCCCCCATCCACCATATGTGTTCGGCGCGAACGGCGGGCCGTCTGAGCTTGGGACCTTCCACTGGACCGCGACGGGCGACCTTCTCATCAATCCGGCCGGCATAACCCGCAGTGAAGACGAGCGCTGCTACGAGGCGCAGGTGGCTTTCATCAATGGGCGAATCAGGGTCGCGATTGAGGCCATCCTCGCGAACTCAAAGACCAGACCGATCATCGTCCTTCAGAGCGATCACGGCCATTCCGCGTTTCTTCATCACAAGAGTATCGACGAAACGTACCTGCAGGACAGGATGTCGATCCTGAGCGCGTACTACCTTCCGGACGGAGGCGACAGCGCGCTCTACGATACGATAACCCCCGTCAACTCGTTCCGGGTGATTCTTGACTACTATTTCGGAACGCGGTTCGGGAGGCTGTGCGACAGGAGTTACTTCGTGTACCCGTCGCGCACCCACGAGCGGATAGACGTTACGGACAGGATCGGCTCCGCGGCCGACAGGGCGGTTTACGAGCGGCTGAAGGATAGGCCCTACTTCGACACGCCGCCGACGGCGCGTGCGCCGCGGGGGAGACCATGACAAGGCAGAACGGTCGGCAATCCGTGGTAGTCGCCCCTGTCTTTGTCAACGGCGTGTGCATAGCCCGCGAAATGGCCCGCAAGGGCGCGCACGTCGTAGCTGTCGATACGAAACCGGGAGCTGTCGGATTCAGGTCACGTTATGTCAGCGAGTGCGTGGTACTGGGCTCGCCGCAGGACGAGCCGGGCGCGTTTCGCCGGTGGCTTCTTTCGCGCCGGGATCTCTACGGCGCTATCGTGGTACCGACGGATGATTTCTTCGTAAGGGAACTGTCCGAAGGCTATGACGCGCTCTCGCGGCACTACCGGCTCGCCGTATCGCCGGGCAGAGCAGTCGGAATAGCGCTCGACAAGATGCGATCGTATGAAGCCGCGTGGGAGATAGGCGTAGCGACGCCGCGCACGCGCAGGATCAACCGCGGCTCAGACATTGAAGCGGCAGCGGAACACGTCGGATTCCCGGCACTCCTCAAGCCGGTCTTCTCCATCGCGTTTTACGGCCGCTTCGGCACCAAACTATTCGTGGTGAACAACGCCGCCGAGCTCAAGGAAGCCTGTCGGCTGGCCGATGAGGCGGGGCACGCCATGATCCTGCAGGAGATGATACCGGGCCCGGATGAGAACGTTCTCTGCTGCAAGACCTATGTGTCCGATGACGGCGAAGTGCACCCATGTGTGATCGGCTCCAAGGAATGCATTTATCCGCCCTCGTTCGGCGTGACCCAGGTGCAGGTTGTCATCAATGCTCCGGAGGTCGAGAGGCAGGCGGCCGCCTACCTCAAACACATCGGCTATCGGGGGGCGCTTGCGTGCATCGAGTGGAAACGGGATCCGCGGGACGGGTTATACAAACTGATCGAGCTTAACGCACGCTCCGTGCTCGCCATCGGCCTCGCAAAGTACGCCGGGGTGGATCTCATAGATATGCTGCGGCGCGACAAACTGGGACTGGCGCCCCTCCCCGCTCCTGCAATCAAGTACGGCAGGCGCTGGGCGTATCTCAAGAACGGAGTGCTCCTCTACCGGAAGCATCCCGAGAAGAGAAAGACGCTTGGTGAGTACCTTCGTCTGTACAGGCCCCCGATCTGCTTCGGTTTGCTGGAACTGAGCGACCTGAAGCCATTTCTTTACGATGTAGTGCCCCTGCTCGCCAGAAGGTTCACCAGAAAGGCATCTGAGTGATCAGACGTGGCAAGGACGTGGCGGTCGTCGTTGCGCCGGTATTCATAAATGGCGTGGCTGTTGCGCGACGCCTGGCCAGAGTGGGCTCATATATCGTCGGGGTCGACTCGAGCAGCGACTCGCCGGGTCTGCAATCGAGGTTCGTCAAAGAGAGAGTCATCGTAGAGTCTCCCTCGCAAAGCGAAGGCGCCTTCACCGCTTTTCTCCTTTCGCGAAAGGACCTCTACGGCGCACTTGTCATACCGACCGACGATTTCCACGTGCGTGAGCTCTACAGGAACCGCGCCGCCCTGGCGGAGCACTATCGCCTGTGCATATCGCAGGGCAATGCGGTCGAGATCGCCATGGACAAGGCGTTCACAGCGGCGACGGTGGCGCTCGCCGGCATCAACGCGCCGCGCACGAGGCTTATCGCAAACGTAGCCGATCTCCATGACGCAGCCAGGTACGTAGGATTCCCTGCAATCGTAAAGCCCACGTTCTCAATATCGTTCAGCAGGAAGTTCGGCACCAAGTCCTTCCTCGTCAAGAATGAAGCCGACCTGAAGGCCGGCTTCGAGAGGGCAAGCGCGGGCGGCGAGGCGGTGGTCCTGCAGGAGATGATTCCCGGGGGCGACGACCAATTGGCGACGTACACTTCATATTGGGATGAGGAAGGGCGCCTTGCAGGGGATTTCGTGGCACGCAAACTCCTCCAGCATCCACCCATCTTCGGCGTGGGGCAGGTTCACAAGGCAGAACCCATCCAGGAAGTCATCGACGGATGCCGTCAGTTCTATCGGCACATAGGCTATGCGGGCGCGGTGTCGTCATCAGAGTGGAAGTATGACCACCGCGACGGAAAGTGGAAGTTTCTGGAGTTCAATGCGCGAACTCACATGCAGATCGCCCTGGCCCAGCCCGCGGGTTGCGACGTCATCGAGATGATGCGCCGGGACAAATTGGGCCTGCCTCAGATAGGGCCGGGCAAGATCCGCTACGGCCTCAAGTGGGTCTACATCAAGAACGGCATCCTCAGACAGGTGCACTATCCGGAACACAGGCAGAGCATCGTCGAGCTCGTGAAGACGTACAGGCCGCCCGTGGTCTTTGCGATGTTTTCCTTAGAGGACATGCGCCCCTTCATCGCGGACCTCCTGCCTATGCTGGAAAGGCATCTGCCCTGGCGCAAGCGCTCCAAGGGAACGGCAGATCCGGCGCCGCCCGGGGGCGCAAGGCGAGTCGAGACGCCGTTGTCGCGTCACTCGCCGCTCTTCTTGTCGATGTTCGCAACTTTATTGACAACGGCCTGGAACGCCGAGGCCGCCGGGCTGGCGCTGAACGCCTTCACGTAGGGCTCGCCCCTTTCGCCGGCCGTAACCACGTTTGGGTCAAGGGGGACGCGAGCGAGGAACGGCACGCCCATGTCCGCCGCCATCGCCTCGCCGCCTCCGGTTCTGAATATCTCGGTGACCGTGCCGCACGAGGGGCACACAAAGCCGCTCATGTTCTCGACGACGCCGATGATCGGAAGCTTGAGCCGGCGGCAGAAGTTGATGCATTTCCGCACCTCGGAGATAGCCACCTTCTGCGGCGTCGTTACGATAACCGCGCCGTCGGCCCCTCCGAGAATCTGCACGATGGATAGCGGCTCGTCCCCGGTGCCGGGCGGGGAGTCGATGACGAGGAAGTCGAGGTCTCCCCACTCCACGTTGGCGAGAAATTGCCGGATCATACTGTACTTGAGCGGCCCGCGCCATATCACCGCCTCGTCGGGCGTCGGCAGGAAGAAGCCGATGGACATCACCTTCAAGCTGTCGCTGTAGATAGCGGGCAGGAGAGTCTCGCCCTGCTGCTGCGCCGTGAAGCCTTCGAGGCCGAGGAGCCCCGGCACGCTTGGCCCGTGCATGTCGATATCAAGTAGGCCGATGCGCTTGCCTCTTGCGGAGAGCGACCACGCGAGGTTAACTGCGACGGTGCTCTTGCCGACGCCGCCTTTGCCGGAGAGCACAAGCACTGTTACCGCAATATGCGACAGCCGCTCGGAGAGACGTTTCATGAGCGCGGCCTCCTCGGCCTGCCGCTCAGCCATGAAGGACTTCTTTTCGGTCATTCCCCTCACTCCTGAAGGTGTTCCGCTGCGCGGATCGAGGCGTTTATCACTGGCGGGCGAACCGCCAGCGCTACACGACCCACGCGGTCACGGCAGACCTGAAACACCAGAAGCTATCGAGACTGCCGTACGCGCATTCCACCGAATGGCGCGCGTTCTCTGACCGTTCGCGAACACTTCTGAACGCGTGGGCTGAAGCCCACCCTACTTGGCTGACTCCCAAAGGTCGATCCCGACTCGTGGGGATCGCATTCAGCGGGCGACTCGCCAAGTCGCCCCTACGATTTTCGCACAGCCACTTCCGGCCGGCGGTGCTGTCAGTACAGCAGCCCCGCAAGCCGCTTGCGGTATTCCTCGGCCACTGCGCTTCGCTGACCCACGACCGTGAAGACCGCGGTCACAGCATCCCGCGCGGCGCCGTCGCGGAAGCGCTTGTCAGCGGCGATCACGGAAAGGAGCGCATCGAGCGCCTCCCTGTGCCTTCTCGCAGCGGCAAGGCAGCAGCCGACGGCGAAACCGGCATTGAGATCGGCGGGGTTATTCCTCAGAAGGTCGCTTGCCACTTGAAGGCCGCCTGCCTCGCTGCACCAGTCTATAAGTTTGGCTTCCGCAAGCAACTCCTGGGCGAACACCCACTCCTCTTCGTTGCGGGGAATGCCCGAAAGCAGCTCACGTGCCTCACTGGTCCTGCCCTTCTCGACGAGGATCCTGCCCAGGTCAAGGCGCGCGGCCGCATTGCTGTGGTCTTCTTCATATGCCGCCCGGAACACAGTCTCGGCACCGGGCTTATCTCCAAGCCTGAGTAACTCCTCGCCTTCGGTGACAGCGCCCGTGACCCGCGAGGAGATGATCATACCGAGACGGAGCTGGAGCGCCGCCTCCTCAAGAGCACCCATGAACTGCCCAATTAGGGAACCATTTCTGAAGACCTTGACGGTCGGCACGCCTTCGATGCCGCTGCGCTCCGCGAGCACAGGTTCCAGCAGAACATTGACCTGGGCCAGAACCGCTGTCGCCCCGAAAGATGCCGTCACCCTTTCGATGACAGGTCCGAAGAGAATGCACGGCGCGCACTCGGGAGACCAGAACTCGACAACTGCGGCAACGTCGGCCGGAACGGAAAGGAGGAATTCCTCAAAGTCAGCATTCGTCAGAGTGATTGCCGGCATGCTTTGCTGATCCATGGCACGCTCCCTTGTATTGGAGATCAGGTTGTTCATCTCGTAGAGCGTTTCCGGTTCCTGCAATCGCTTCACGCACTCCGCAGCGACTGCCGGTCTTTCTTCAGCCTTCAGCCTTCAGTCGTCAGCCTGACATGGCCTTTCTACGATATTCTTCCGCCAACTCGCTGTGCTGACCGATCACAAGAAACACCGACACCATCGCGTCCCTCGCGGCCCCTCCACGGAACGACCTATCGGTCTTCAGCACGGCGAGAAGGTCTTCCAGGCCCTCTCGGTGGTGCCCCTCGGCGGCGAGACAGCAGCCATGGCCGAATCGCGCCTCAAGGTCGCCAGCGTATCTGGCAAGGCGTTCTTCGGCGCGGTCCAGACCGCCTATCTCCCTGCACCACTCGTACAGGCGCAGTTCCGCAATCACGGCTTGCGCTTGGAGATAGACCGGCGAATCATAGGGCACACCGCTGAGAACTTCTTTGGCTACCGCGGTCTCGCCGCGGTGCGATAAGAGCCGTCCAAGGTCGAGGCGCGCGGCGGCGTCAGAGGGGTTCGCTTTGATGGCTTCGCGCAGGCGCTTCTCTACGGCGGCCTTGCTCTCCTTGCGCAACAGCTCTTCGCCCTCCGGGGTCGGGCCCGCCGGAGAAGCGGGTATGAAGGCGCCAAGCCGCTGGCGCACGCGCTCTTCCGGCACGGCGCCGATGAATTCGTCTATCATGCGCCCGCCGCGGAAGATCTTCACTGTCGGCACGCCTTCGATGACGAACCGGTACCCCAGCGCCGGCTGAGCGTCAACGTTCACCATTGCCAAGAGCGCGCGGTCGCCGTATGACGGTACAACTCTCTCAAGAATCGGCGTAAGCATGCGGCACCGCGGGCACCACGACGCGTAGAACTCGACCACCACGGTGACGTCGCCGGGCGCGCCGAGGACTATGCGGTCAAAGTCCTCGGCAGTCACATCAAAGACCCTTGTTGCCTTCTCGGTCATATGCGGTTGTCTCGTATCCCGTGGTTCTCGTAGGGGCGACTCGATGAGTCGCCCATGCCTTACACGCGGTACACCTCGCGAGGGCCCTCAGAGGGTCCCAAGCGTCCTCCGAACATCGTAATAGTCTTCGCGGCTCAACTGCTTGTCCATGATCGCCGCGGCTTCCTCGATGTGTCTCGGCTCCTTGACACCGACGATGGCGACATTCACGTGGGGATTGGCGAGCGTCGCGGTCAGAACAAGCTGGGGTATCGTCACGTCGTTTCTTTCGGCAATAGGCTTCAGAGCGCGTGC